>Ga0160496_1000147_pt1 | contig 49073 bp, 49 predicted proteins | sample DIDPMG_2_FD_108231 | JGI IMG/M metagenome (GOLD analysis project Ga0160496, IMG submission 108231) | Enriched soil microbial communities from UW Madison campus, WI, USA - DID2937_E24_FP MG | ecosystem: Environmental > Terrestrial > Soil > Grasslands | place: USA: Madison, Wisconsin | collected...
CGCCCAGGCGCCCGCCAACCTGGCCAAGCGCCCCATTGTCATCGGCACCGGCCCCTGTGGCCTGTTCGCCGGGCTGGTCCTGGCGCAGATGGGCTTCAAACCCATCATCCTGGAGCGCGGCAAGGCCGTGCGCGAACGCACCAAGGACACCTGGGGCCTGTGGCGCAAGCGCATCCTGAACCCCGATTCGAACGTCCAGTTCGGCGAAGGCGGCGCCGGCACCTTCTCCGACGGCAAGCTGTACAGCCAGATCAAGGACCCCAAGCACTACGGCGAAAAAGTGCTCAAGGAATTCGTGCTGGCTGGCGCGCCCGAAGAAATCCTGTACGTCAGCAAGCCGCACATCGGCACGTTCCGCCTGGTCGGCATGGTGGAAGTCATGCGCGACACCATCACAAAGCTGGGCGGCGAAGTCCGCTTCTCCAGCAGGGTGGAGACGCTGCATCGGGAAAACGGCCGCGTCACCGGCGTGACCCTGGCCGGCGGCGAGCACATCGAGGCCGACCACGTCGTGCTGGCCATCGGCCACAGCGCGCGCGACACCTTCCAGATGCTGCGCGACCAGGGCGTGTTCATGGAAGCCAAGCCCTTCTCTATCGGCTTCCGCATCGAACATCCGCAGTCGCTGATCGACCGCGCGCGCTTCGGTCCCAACGCCGGCCACCCCATCCTGGGCGCGGCGGACTACAAGCTGGTGCACCATGCCAGCAACGGACGCTCGGTCTACAGCTTTTGCATGTGCCCGGGCGGCACGGTGGTGGCAGCCACCTCCGAACCCGACCGTGTCGTCACCAACGGCATGAGCCAGTACTCACGCAACGAGCGCAATGCCAACGCGGGCATCGTGGTCGGGATCTCGCCCGAGGTCGATTACCCCGAACATGTGCTGGCGGGCGTGGACTTCCAGCGCAAATGGGAATCCCAGGCCTTTGAGCTGGGCGGCCGCAACTACAGCGCGCCAGGCCAGTTGGTCGGCGACTTCATCGCCGGCAAGGCATCGACCGAATTCGGCTCCGTGCTGCCGTCATACACGCCGGGCGTGCACCTGACCGACCTGGCCACCGCGCTCCCCGAATTCGCCATCACCGCCATCCGCGAGGCGCTGCCCGTCTTCGACAAGACCATCAAGGGTTTCGGCATGCACGACGCGGTGCTGACCGGCGTCGAAACCCGCACCTCATCGCCCATCCGCATCAAGCGCGACAACGAAACCTTGCAGAGCCTCAACACCCAGGGACTGTTCCCGGCGGGTGAAGGCGCGGGCTACGCCGGCGGCATCCTGTCGGCGGGCGTGGACGGCATCAAGATCGCCGAGGCGGTGGCCTTGAGCATCATGAGCCGGCAGGCGTAAACAGTCGCACCTGCGGCGCCCGGGTTGAAGTGCCTGTGGCCGTCGCCAGGCCGGAGGTCGTTCTCAATCCAGCTTGGGATCAGGAAACGGCAGCTTATCCTGGGAAACGCTGGGCTGCGCTTTCCACTTGCCGTCCTGCTTGTAGAAATCCATCTGGTTCTCGCTGACCGCGGCCCCCAGGGTCACCGCGACCGTGCAGGCGACCTGGCCCGGATACGTGGCCTCCACCGCCGGGATGCAGGTTCCGAGCTTGACCTTGGACGGCCGGGGCATGCCCGTGTCCGCCAGCATGTCGACGATCGCATCCGTCGCTTCGGGAATGGAAGGCAGGACCAGATCCTGGGCCCGGGCCATGCCGCCCATTCCCAACAATGCAACCATCGACGCCACGGAAATCAAGGGCTTGAACATGCGCCAGCTCCATCAGAATTGAGACTCGCGGAGCTTAAAGGAAGCGCCCCTTTGTCACCGTAACAGAGCGCTACGCGTCTATTCCTAAGGCAGCATCCGAGGGTTGTAGACCACTTCCCACAAATGCCCGTCCGGATCCATGAAGTAGCCCGCGTAGCCGCCATAGAAGGTATCGCCTGCGGCCTTGACCACGGGTAAGCAACGCCTCAGTAATCCCTGGCCTCGTCGAACCAGCGCTGCGTCTGCGCTTCGCTTACTCCCAGCCGTTCGGCCTGGGCAAGCTGGCTGAACTGCCACACCGCCTCGCCTATGTCTTCGCGCTCGCTGGTCTCGATCCCCTTCATGCTGTTGAAGTGGCGGGTAAAGACAGAGATTGCGGCTTGGACCTCAACGGTATTGTTTGCGCTTTCCAGCGCCGACCGGGCCGTGTCGTAGGCCGTATTCGCCGACTTCGCCATGCGGCTGTTCCAGCCCGAGAAAGGCCGGCCGTATTCGGTTTGCCACCACTCCCGCTTGCGCAGCTGGGAGACGGAGTTGTAACCGCCCCATGCGCGGACCTTCTCCCTTGCCTTCATCTGCGCCTTCAAGCGCTTGCCCGCGGCTTCGTCGACGTTGTAGGCGATGAACCTGTCCAGCGCGGGCCAACTGGCCAGTTCCGGCAAGCCATCCAGATCGGGCGTGAACCGGATCTCCAGACTAGTCAGGCGCGGCAGGCGGGCAAGCGCCTCCCAGCCACTGAAGCCGCCCCAGAGCGACAGGCTCTCCAACTGCGGAAAGCGATCGATTCCCTGCAGCGAAATGGGCTGCCCCAGCGGCGCGCCATGCAGCGCCAGCGCGCGCACGTCCTGCAGCGGGCCGAGGTCGGGCAAGGCGTAAGGCGCCACGCCAGTCCGGCGCCCCAGCGCCGGCCGCAGCGACAACATATCGGGCAGTTCGCCCGCCACGGCAATGCGCGTCAGGTCGCCAAACAGCTCCAGGTCACGGACCTGAGGCAACCTGGCTTCAAGATGCCCCGACACCTGGTCCAGCCGGATGCGCAGCGTCTGGATTCTTGCCGCGCCCGCGTCGATGGCGCGCCTGCCTGAGTATGCCGGCGCCCAGCTGAACTGCTCGATTTCGCGGCCCTGCGACCAGCCGAAAAAACCGCTGTCGTTGCCGTAATAATCGATATGCCGCGGCCACGGCGAGCCGGCAGGCGTGGAGAACGGTTCAAATGCAGCCCAGTTGATGGCCTCGTCGCCAGCCACGTGCAGATCAGCCTTCTTGCCCATGCTGGCCGGGCCGATGATCAGATTGCCGCGCCCTGCTTCGCGTGCAAAGACGTGGCTGCCCGCCGCGGTCAGGCTCACCTGATAATGCCCTGCCTCGCTCACCGAGCCCGCGGGCTCGCCGGACACGTCTATGGGTACGGACATGCAACTCTCCTTTTGCTTGGCGGGATCCACTGATGGCGGTTCCGCCGATTCATTGACGCCTACGCAGGCTCGCCGTCCACGCGGAAGAACAGCGCAGTCTGCCCCTTCAGGCCGCCATCCAGGAACTCGAACTCGACGCGCCTGCCCGGTTCAACCACGTCGCCCAGGTATTCGACCCGATACATCACGCCGCCGATGCGGTAGTTGTGGACCAGCGAGACGATCGAGGAGTTGGGGCTGCGCAATCGATAGACCACGGCCTCTTCGACCACGCCCCGCACGCCATGTTTGTACAGCCCCCGCTGCAGTTTGCGGCTGCGCATGCCAAACAGCATTCCCAGGATTGCAAAGATCGCTGCGACGAACAGCAGCGGCGGCAGAAACAGCCCCCCCACCAGCGGCACAAGGGCAAAGATCAGCATGAACTTGCGCGCGTCCAACTCTTCCCTGCGCACGGCCGCACGGTCGGCATCGCTGATTTCCTCGACAGCGACCAGGGATTCCGCGCTCATGGGGTACTCCACCCGCAACAGCACGGGAGGCGAGTCTGGCTGCAAGGTCAGCAGGTGCAGGCGCACGGGCAGATTTGTCAGACCCACGGCCGTCGCGGGCCCGTGTCCGCTACGAGTGTCGCTGGCGATCTCGTTCCAGAACGGCAGGGCGGCGTCCACGCGCTGCTCGCCGAATCCGTAGCACACGCCCGGCGTCGAGGAAGCCGGACCAAATGACGTCAGCCGGCCTGAAACGATCTGCTTGGCCAGCCGCCCCTTCAGCGCCCGGTCGAGGCTGCGCCAGCCTGGCGGCATGCGCAGCAGCTTGCGTCCGAAAAACACCGCCAGCGCTCCCATCACCGCAATGCCCGCCAGCAGCACCGCGCCCACGCCGACGTCCAGCGCGCGCCACTCGGACAGACCAAGCACGACAAAGGTCAACACGGAAAGCGCCAGCAGCAGCACCACGAAGACGCCGAACACGGCCATCAACAGTCTGCCGCGGGAGCATCTGCGCAGCAGCAGGATGTCGTCCTCGGTGAGCGGGGCATCCTCGATTTGCAGGGTCTGGCTCATGCGGTGGTCGTCGCCTCCCGGGCTCAATAGGTTCCGATGGGAACCTCGATCTTCAGCGGCGCGCCGCCCTTGACCGGACGCAGGCTGTACGTGTACAGGCCGCCATCGTCATCAGCCAGCGTCGAATCCTTGCGCTCCACCGCGTAGCGCTGTCCATCGATTTCCAGCGAGCGGGCGGCGACGGCATCGGCATGGTCGGGGACCAGCAGACCGCCCACGCCGTCGCCAGCATCAGCGAACTCGTAGTCGCGCAACTCGCCATCCACGCGCAGCAATTGCACCCGCGGCCGGTAAGGCGCCGCGTCCAGGTTCCAGCCATTGGTCAGATCGGTGATCCAGGGGCCCGGAATGTCGTAGACGCTGCCCAGTTGCTCTTCCGACACTTCCGGCCCTTCCACCACCAGGCAGCACACCACCTTCCCCGCGCGGGAGTCGTACACCGCCCAGTTGCTGCCGATGGCCGCCACGCCGGGCAGCATCGAGAAATGGAATTGCCGGTTGAACTGGCTATCCGACACCTGGCGCCAGCCTCCAATATTGGGCGCGGCCGCAGGCGGTTGCGCCTGGCTGGCCGTTGCCATCAGGACGCCTGCGGCCAGGGCGCCTGCTCGGAACAATAAACGGTTCATCTCGGTGCCTGTCGTGGGCTTGTTGGGATCAGCGGACTTGGGCCTTGCGCCGGCATAGTACCAGTGCCGGCGCGGCGATCATGGCCTGCGCGCCGCCGCCCTGCCGGCTGCGAGCAAACTTCGCTACTATCGACGCATGGCTCATCTCGTTCCCCCCTCAATCGCCCCCCAGGTCGCAGCGGCCAGCAGCCTCATCGAACGGCATCTGGGCGCTGGCCTCGTCGCCATCCATCTGTTCGGCTCCGCCGTGGACGGCGGGCTGCAGCCCCATAGCGATATCGACCTGCTCGTTACCGTGACCCAGCCGCCGGACGAAGCCGTGCTGCGCGCGCTGGCCGCGGCGCTATTGGCGATCTCCGCGCCGCCCGGCTCATCGCCCGATTTGCGCGCGCTCGAAGTCACCGTGCTGGCGCTGGAACACGTCGTGCCTTGGCGCCACCCGGCCAGACGCGAACTCCAGTTCGGCGAATGGCTGCGGACCGATCTGATGGCGGGCGTCGTGGAACCGCCCATGATGGACCACGATCTGGCCATACTGCTCACCAAGGTCCGTGGCCACAGCATTCCCGTCTTGGGGCCGCAGGCCGATCAGTTGCTCCAGGCCGTCCCCCGCGAAGACCTGAGGCGGGCGCTACTGGACACTGTCGCGCAGTGGAACACGCCCGAGGACTGGGCCGGCGATGAAAAGCACATCATCCTCGCGCTGGCGCGCATCTGGTACACGGCCGTCTCCGGGGGCATCGCATCCAAGGACCAGGCGGCGGCGTGGCTGCTCGAGAGGTTGGAAGCGCCCTACCGCCCCGTCCTCGCCAAGGCGCGCGCGATCTATCTGGGACAGGAAGAAGACGACCTGGCGCAACGGCACGATGCCGAAACCGCAGCGTTCATTGCCCACGCCCGCGCCACTATTGAAGGACTGGCCGGCAGCCGATAACCCGGGGACACGTGAACGGCCTGCTTGCCTGCGCGGATGCAGCGGGCAGCCTTTCAGCCATCACGGCTTCAGGTCGATTTCCATGCGCACGAAATCGCCGCGATACGTCACTTCGCCCAGGTAGATGACGCGGCGGTCCGGCCCGGTGAATACGCGCCGGACTTCCGCCACGGGCGCGTTCACGTTGATGCCCAAATGCCGCGCCACCTCGACGTCAGCGGTCGAAATGGTCAGCACCTGACGGGCAGAGACAATATCCACCGAGGACATCCCCATCAGAATGGGAATGACGGTCTCCTTGCGAAAGCGCGCAGGGTGCTTGGCAAAGATGGCGGCGTCCAGGTAGATGTTGATGACGCAATACGGCTGCCCGTTGCGGGCATGGATGCGCCGCATGAACACGTACTTTTCCGCGGCGACGCCGTCCGACTCGTTCAGCAACGGCGTGCGCGTGGACTCGTCGATATTGAGTATGGTCGGGTGCGTATCCCGATAGACGCTGGACAGGTTCTCGAGCGTGGTCTCGACACGGAACCAACGGTTGTCCTGGGGCGCTCCCGTCACGAAGGTGCCGCGCCCCCGCTGCGGTGAAAGCAGTCCGTCGCGGGTAAGCCTTTCGATTGCCTGGCGCACCGTGACCTTGGCCACGTGGAACTCCTCGGCCAGCGCGTCGAGCGAGGGCAATTTTTCGCCGTTCTTCCACACACCCTTCAGGATCCGCTGCCGGAACAGATCCGAAAGTTGAACGTAGAGAGGGGCTTGGGCGGTGTCGAGAATCATGGCGTCAAAGTGTCCGCGACTATATCACGCGCTTGCGGCCGGGCAGCGCCGCGCGCGTCTTCCAGGATCAGCGCGGCGCCCTTCTCGCCGATCATGATCGCGGCGGCGTTGGTGTTCGTCGACACCATGCGGGGCATGACCGAAGCGTCGACGACGCGCAAGCGTTCCACCCCGCGCACGCGCAAGCGCGCGTCGACCACCGACCCGGCGTCGCCGCCCATGCGGCAGGTGCCGGCAGGATGGAACACCGTGCCGCCCTTGTCGCGCGCGAATTGCTCCAGCGCGGCGGCTGTCGTGACATCGTTTCCCGGCAGGTACTCAACTCCGGTTACCAGGTCGCGGAACGACGGCTGGGCATAGATGTCGCGCAACATGCGCAAGCCCGCGACCAAGACCTTCGCATCGCGCGGTTCGGTCAGGTAGTTCGAGACGATGCGCGGCGATGCGAACGGATCCGTGCCCACGATCTCGACGGTGCCGCGCGAATCGGGCCTGCATTGCGTCGCCGACGCGGAAAAGCCGGAAAACCGGTGCAGCGCGTCGCCTGGCTTGTCCACGGATAGCGGCATGACATTGAAAAGTATGTCCGCACGGCCGCCCACCGCGTGCTCGGTCGCCGCCAGCCCGCCTACCTGGCCCGCGCCCACCGTGAGCGGTCCCCTGCCCTGGAACAGCCACTGCGCCCCCATGCCTGCGAGGCTGAACGGATTGCGCACCGCGTCGTTGAGCGACATGCGCCGTTTAAGCTTGACGATCACGCGCGCCTGGTAATGATCTTGCAGGTTGCGGCCGACTTCCGGCGAATGTGCGGCGACGGCGATGCCGTGCCTGGCAAGCAGCGCTGCGTCGCCCACGCCCGAAAGCTGCAGTACCTGGGGCGATTGCAGCGCACCCGCAGCAAGCACCACCTCGACATCCGCCATCGCGCGCTTCAAATGGCCCTCTTGCACCCACTCCACGCCCAGCGCCCGGCCGCCTTCGATCAGGATGCGCGTGACTTGGGCGCCGGTCTCGATCACCAGGTTCGGACGCGACCTGACCGGATAAAGAAACGCGGTCGCGGCGTCGCAGCGCCAACGGCTGCCGAGCGTCAGCTGGTAGGAACCCACGCCCTCCGATTCGGCGCCGTTGAAGTCGTCATTGCGCCGGCAGCCGGCCTCGACTGCCGCTTCCACCCAAGCAGCCGTGTAAGGATGTTCATTGCGCAGGTTGGAGACACGGAGTTCGCCGGAAGCGCCGTGATACTCGGACTCGCCCCCGTCGTAGCGCTCGGATTTCTTGAAGTACGGCAGCACATCCCGATAGGCCCATCCCGTTGCGCCCAGATCGGCCCAGTCGTCGTAGTCCTCATGCTGACCACGGATGTACAACAAGCCGTTGATCACGCTTGAACCGCCCAACGCCTTGCCGCGCGGCCACAGGATGGCGCGATTGCCGGTTTCGGCCTGGGCTTCGACCGGGAACAGCCGAGCAAACCGCGGATCGTAAATGGTCTTGAAGTAGCCCACCGGCAGCTTGAGCCAGAAATTGTGCGCAGCCGCGCCCGCCTCCAGCAGCAGCACGCGCACCGCAGGATCGCGGCTGAGCCGGTTGGCCAGCACGCATCCGGCGGAGCCGCCGCCGACGACGATGTAATCAAAGCCCGCACCAGCCGGAATGCTCATGCCTTGATCGCCTCCAGATAGGCCGAGGGATCGAAGTAGCGCGAAGCGGGAACCGGATTCGGAATATTCCCGGCCTGCGCGAAGAAATCGGTCACCTGCTGCAGCCAGCGTGTCACTGAGCCGTCCTCGTACTTGGTGCGCCATTCCGCCGTGGAGAAATACTTGGCCTGCTTGAACTGCGCCTTGAACTCGGCCAGCGGCACGTCCTTGTATTGCGTCTTCTGCAGCGTCTCCACCGCGGCGTCCGGCGTTTTCACGATTGCGTCATTGGCCTCGCCCCAGGCAGCGATGAGGCTGCGGATGGCCGGCTTCTGGGCCTCGTAGAAATCGTTCCTGGCCGCCCATCCGCCCATGATCGCCGCCTCCGGATAGAACGCGGAAGCGTCGATCAGCATGCGCGCATTGGACACCTTGGACCGGACGATCGTGTCAAACGGAACCCAGAGCGCAACCGCGCTGACCGCGCCGGACACGAACGAGGTAACGGCATCGGCCATGCGCTGGTTGACGATCTGCACGTCCTTGCCCGGATCGAGCTTGGCGGCGCGCAAGGCCCGGTCCAGGAACACATGGGCGGTCGTACCCGTGGTCGTGGAGATCTGCTTGCCCTTCAGATCGGCCACGGTCTTGATCGACTCGTCGCGGACCCAAAGCTGGGCAGTACCGTACTCGATGTCGTTCACAAGAAAAACCTTGCCCTGCCCGCGCGCTGGAAAGTTCGACACAACCGCGCCGGTGGCCAGCACATCCAGGCTGCCGCCTATCATGGCCTGGAAGATCTCCAGCCCTGTGGTGAAGACAATGGGCTCCAGTTCCAAACCATGCTTGGCGTAGCTGCCCATCTGCAAGCCCAGCCACAGGTGGCCGTCGACGGCGGGCGTATGCAAGTAGCCTACGCGCAGTTTCTTGCGCGCCTGGCCGATGGCAGGCGCCGCGATTGCTGCGATGGAAGCGGCCATGCCGGCCTTGAGTAGAGTTCTGCGGTCGAGTTTCATGGAGTCTCCTTGTGGTGGGGCTGCTGACGCTGGCTCAATCCGTCGGGCGCACGGATTGGCGGGCCTGGGCTTCGTACTCGAACATGACCAGCTCCCGTATCTCGCGGCTCAACTCGACGAAGCGAGGGTCCTCGTGTACCCGCTCCGAACGGGGGTAGCCGAAAGGCACCTCTATCACCTTCCGGACCTTTGAAGGCCGGGCGGTGACCACGACGATCTTTGACGACAGGTAGACGGCTTCCTCCACCGAGTGGGTGATCAGCATCACCGTCTTGCCTTCGGTCTGCAACACTTCGAGCAGCAGGTCCTGCATGGCGGTCCGGGTCTGCGCATCCAGCGCGCCGAAGGGCTCGTCCATCAACAGGAACTGGGGCTTGACGGCGTAGGCGCGCGCAATCGCCAGCCGCTGCCGCATGCCGCCGGACAGATGCTTCGGAAAGTGATCGGCGAAGTCGCTCAGGCCCATCAGCTTCATGTAGCGCTGGCAGATCTCGGCGCGCTCCCGCGGGCTCGTCTTGTTGGCCGCGAGCTTCATGCCGAACTCGATGTTGCCGCGCACCGTCAGCCACGGAAACACGCCGTATTCCTGGAAGATCACGCCGCGGTCGGGCCCGGGCGCCGTGACGGGCCGGCCATCCAGCGTCACGGAGCCGGCGGTGGGTTGCACAAAACCGCCGACGATATTCATCAAGGTCGTCTTGCCGCAGCCTGAAGGGCCGATGATGGAGACGAACTCCCCATCCTGGATGTCCAGGGTCACGCCATCCACCACCCTCATCGGGCCTGTGGCCGTGGGAAAGTCCACGGTGACGTTATCGAACCTGATTCTGACTTCCGGTTCCTGGGAAGGCTTAGGCGTAGCGGTGTCCACGCTGCGCAGTTGAGTGCTGATGGTCATGGTCTTGTATGTCCGGAACGGTCTCAGGCGATGCGGTCTTGCCACGCGACCAGGCGCCGGCTCACGGCCCTCAGCGCCAGGTCCATCAGCATGGCGATGAGGCCGATGCAGATGATCCCCACGTAGATCACGTCCAGCTGGAAGAACGACGATGCATTCTGGATAAGCGCCCCGAGCCCCTGCTGGGCCGCAATGAGTTCGGACGCCACCAGCGTGGCCCAGGCCACGCCCAGCGCCACCCGGATGGCCGTCAGGATGTGCGGCACGGTAAGCGGCACGATGACCTTGGCGAAGATCTCCAGGTCGTTGGCGCCCAACGTGCGGGCGACGCGCACGAAGATCGGGCTGATCTGGGCGATGCCTTCGTACATCACGATGACGCCGGCAAAAAACGAGGCATAGAACAGAATGACGGTCTTGGCCGATTCGCCGATGCCGAAATAGACGATCACCAGCGGAATCAACGCGATCGGCGGGAGCGCGCGAAAGAAGTTGATGACGGGATCGATGAAGACCCGCAGCCCGCGATACCAGCCCAGGCAAAAACCCACAGGCACTGCCACCAGGATGCCCAGCGCGACGCCCGTGAAGACGCGCCGGGCCGACATCCAGATGTCCAGCCACAGGCGGTCCTTGGAGAGCTCGATGAACTTTTCGACGACGGCGGCCGGCGAAGGCACAAGCGCGGGGCTGACGAGTCCGCTGGCGCGCACCGCCAGCCACAGCAAGAGGATGCATAGCCATGGCGCCGCGATGAGCAGCGGGCGCGAGATGAAGGACGGAAGGCGCATGGTGTGTATAGAGGGTTAGACCTGAGTTGCAATCCGTAAGTGCTAAACATACTATAGACCAGCACTTAATATCTTCATGCCATGACAAACCCTAATACGACTCAAGCCTGGTCCATCAAACCATTCACGCTGGCGCGTATCGAGGCCTACGTCCTGCGATGGCCGGTCAAGCGTCCGGTACAGACCTCGTTCGGCACCATGCATGACCGCCCCGCCCTGCTCGTGCGGGTAGAGGACACGGATGGCGCAGTGGGCTGGGGCGAGGTCTGGTGCAACTTTCCCGGCTGCGGCGCGGAACACCGCGCCCGTCTGCTTGAAACCGTTGTCGCGCCGCTGGTCGTCGGTCAGCCTTACGCCTCGGCCCAAGCCGCGTTTGCCCACATGAGCGCGCGCACCGCGGTGCTCGCCATCCAGTCGGGCGAACCCGGGCCCATCGCGCAGGTGATCGCCGGCATCGACCTGGCCTTGTGGGACATGCTGTCGCGCCGGGCGGGCGTGCCGCTATGGCAATTCCTGGGCGGCGTCTCGGACGTGATCCGCGTCTATGCAAGCGGCATCAACCCCGACCGCCCCGAAGATACGGTGCTCGCAAAACACGCGGAGGGCTATCGCGCTTTCAAGCTCAAGGTGGGCTTTGGCGAAGAGCGGGACCTCGCCAATGTCAGAACGGTGCACGCCCGGCTGCCTTCGGGCAACGAGCTCATGCTGGACGCCAATCAGGCCTGGGATCTGGCGGGTGCGCAGCGCATGGTCAGCCACTTCAGCGAGTTCGCGCCGCGCTGGCTGGAGGAGCCGCTGCGCGCGGATCGCCCACTATCGGAATGGGCGCAGTTGGCTGCTCAAACGGACATCCCCCTGGCAGCCGGGGAGAACCTCATCGGTTCAGATGCCTTCGAGACCATGATCAATAGCAGGACGCTTAAGGTCGTGCAGCCGGATCTGGCCAAATGGGGCGGCATATCCGGCTGCCTGCCCGTCATCGACAGGATTCACGAGGCAGGGCTGCGCTACTGCCCGCATTTCCTTGGCGCGGGTGTCGGGCAGCTTGCGTCGGCGCACCTCCTCGCGGCGCGGGGACGAGCCGGCGGCATGCTTGAAATCGATGCCAACGAGAATCCGCTGCGCGCGGCTCTCAGCCCGGCATTGGGTGCGATCGTCGAAGGAGAGGCTAAGCTCGGAAACGCGGCGGGGCTGGGCGTGCAGCCGGATCTCGCGCAATTGCGCGAGATCTGTGGTTTGCGTTCATAACATCCCAGAAAGAAGGCCCGCAATTGCCCAGGCTGCAGGGGTCAACAGGGCTTGACGTCAGCCGGGCACGCTTGTCGCAAGACGCATCTGGAGAAAATCGAGGAATACCTGGACCTTTTTGGAGTGCCTGCGATTCGGTAGATACGCCGCATGGACGCACACACTCTGTTCTTGAGGATTGACCTCGTAGTCCTCGAAGAACCGGCGCAGCCGCCCAGCCCGCACGTCCTCCCGGATCAGCCATTCCGCCAGCAGCGCGATGCCCTGTCCATCCAGCACGGCTTCGCGCAGCATGTCCGAGTTGTTGGCGGCCAGACGCCCCTGCACCTCCACATGCTGTACCTTGTCATCGCCCCGAAGAAACGACCAGCGCTGCGGCCCGGCCTGGTGGGCGAATCGCAGACAGTCGTGCTGTGTCAATTCCTCCGGCGCAGTGGGCGTGCCGTGCCGCTCCAGGTATTCGTGGCTGGCCACCACGTAGCGCCGATGCTCGGCCAATTTGCGCACGATCAATTGCGGCTGCAAGTCCGGTGTGCCAATGCGGACAGCGACATCGATCCGCTCCGCCGCCAGGTCCACATACGCATCGGATAGCACCAGATCCAGTGACACGCGCGGATTCTCGCGCAGGAAACCCGAGATATAGGGTCCCAGGCACAAGCGCGCGAAGGTCACAGGCAAGGAAACTCGCAAGGGTCCGACCGCGACCGCGCCAACGTCCGACACGCTGCCGTCGGCCTCCTCCAGATCCGACACAACCCTGGACACCTGCTCCAGGTAAGTCACTCCTGCGTCGGTCAACGTTACCCGGCGCGTCGACCGGGTCAGCAGCGCGGTACCGAGAGACGCCTCCAGGGTATCGATCAGCCGCGTGACGGAAGACGTGGCGACCCCCAGGCGCCGCGCGGTTCTGGAGAATCCTCCTGACTCGGCCACGTCCAGGAAGACGCGCAAGGCTTGTAGTTTATCCATGGTTATCTTTGCAAATAACGCAACACTACGTTGCGATAAAGACCAATTCATTGAATTCCATGCAAAGACTAATCTGGCCTTCCCCTCAACGCAAGGAGCTACGCCGTGAAATCCCTGTGCATCGGCACTTCACTCGTCAGCGCTGCGCAACCCCTCGCGCCGTTCCTGCAAGCCCTTCAACAGGCCGCTGCGGCGGCCGCCCACTAAGCCCCCGGAACATAGCAACATGCCTTCCACGCAAATTACCGCCACCAAGGATCAGGATCCGACCGTCTCCTCGGGGCTGCCACTACGCTTGACCTTCATGCTGGCCGGCAGCGCCGGCCTGTCGGTCGCATCCCTGTACTACAGCCAGCCCATGCTGGGCGTGCTGGCTCCGGACATCGGCGCCTCTTCCCAGTCGGTCGGACTGCTGCCGACACTGACCCAGTTGGGCTATGCCCTGGGCATACTCTTCCTGGCGCCGCTGGGTGACCGGCACGACCGGCGCAGGATCATCCTGCTCAAAGCCGCCATCCTGTCTGCCGCGCTGCTGCTGGCGGCGCTGTCACCTACGCTGGCGACGCTGCTGGCCGCCAGCCTGGCCGTCGGCCTGTCCGCGACAATGGCGCAGGACATCGTGCCGGCAGCCGCAACGCTGGCGCCAGCCGCGCACCGCGGCAAGATCGTGGGCACGGTGATGACGGGCCTGCTATTGGGCATCCTGCTGTCCCGGGTAGTCAGCGGCTTCGTTGCCGAGAACTGGGGTTGGCGCGCCATGTTCGCGGCCGCCGCCGTCAGCATCGCACTCGTGGGCCTGGCCGCAAGCCGCCAACTCCCGCGCTTCGAGGCCAGCACGCGACTGCCCTACTTTGCGCTGCTGCGATCGCTGGCCGCGCTATGGCAGCAACATGCCGCACTACGTCGCGCCACTTGGGCCCAAGGCCTGCTGTCGATCGGCTTCAGCGCCTTCTGGTCCACCCTGGCCGTCATGCTGCATGGCGAACCCTTCAACCTGGGCGCAGCCGCCGCCGGCGCCTTCGGACTGGCCGGCGCGGCAGGAGCCATGGCCGCTCCCATCGCCGGACGCATCGCCGACCGCCACGGCGCCGCGCTAGTCACCCGCCTGGGCGCAGCTCTGGTCGTCGTGTCCTTCGCCGTTATGGGTTTGACCCCGTTCCTGGCGCCCGGCGCGCAGCTGGGATTGCTGGTCGCCAGCGCCATCGGCTTCGATCTGGGCATACAGGCAGCGCTGATCGCGCACCAAACCATCATCTACGGTATCGATGCGAACGCCCGCAGCCGGCTCAACGCGGTGCTGTTCACCGGCATGTTCATCGGAATGGCCGTCGGGTCGGCATTGGCAGCCTTGCTGTATGCACAGTTCGGATGGATGGCGGTGACGGTGCTGTCCACTGCCACGGCGCTCGGAGCATTCTTGGTGCGATTGAGGGGATGACGGCAGCGCTTTCATCTCCCGACTCAAAAAGAAAGAGGCGCCGAAGCGCCTCTTTCATTCACCGCACGACAACAGCGGGATCACTCCCACTCGATGGTCGCAGGCGGCTTGCTCGACACGTCGTAAACAACGCGATTAATGCCACGCACCTCATTGATGATGCGCGACGACACCCGCGCCAGCAGCGGATGCGGCAGCGGCGCCCAATCGGCGGTCATGAAGTCGAAGGTCTGCACCGCACGCAGCGCCACCACGTATTCGTAGGTACGCCCATCACCCATCACCCCCACCGACTTCACTGGCAGGAACACGGCAAACGCTTGCGAGGTCAGCTCGTACCAGGTCAGGCCGCTGGCCTCGTCCTTGGTGTTGCGCAGCTCTTCGATGAAGATCGCGTCGGCGCGGCGCAGCAGTTCGGCGTATTCATGCTTCACTTCGCCCAGGATGCGCACGCCCAGGCCGGGGCCGGGGAACGGGTGGCGGTAGACCATCTGCGGCGGCAGGCCCAGGGCTACGCCGAGTTCGCGGACTTCGTCCTTGAACAGTTCGCGCAGCGGCTCCAGCAGTTGCAGGTTCAGCGTGTCCGGCAGGCCGCCCACGTTGTGGTGCGACTTGATGGAGGTGGCCTTGCCCGTCTTGGCGCCAGCGGATTCGATGACGTCGGGGTAGATCGTGCCCTGGGCCAGCCACTTGGCGCTCTTCTGCTTGCCCGCCTGTTCCTGGAACACTTCGACGAATTCGCGGCCGATGATCTTGCGCTTGGCTTCGGGGTCGGCCACGCCGGCCAGCTTGCCCATGAATTGGGCAGTGGCGTCGACGTGGATGATCTTCACGCCCATGTTTTCAGCGAAGGTCTGCATGACCTGCTTGCCTTCGTCCAGGCGCAAGAGGCCGTGGTCGACGAACACGCAGGTGAGCTGGTCGCCGATGGCCTTGTGGATCAGCGCTGCGGCAACCGAGGAGTCCACGCCGCCGGACAGGCCCAGGATGACTTCGTCCGTGCCGACCTGCTCGCGGATGCGGGCGACGGCTTCGGCCACGTAGTCGGGCATGTTCCAGTCGCCTTCGCAGCCGCAGATCTCGTTGACGAAGCGGGCCAGCATGGCCTTGCCCTGGACGGTGTGCGTGACTTCGGGGTGGAACTGGACGGCGTAGAACTTGCGATCTTCGTCGGCCATGCCGGCGATGGGGCAGGACGGCGTGGAAGCCATCAGCTTGAAGCCCGGGGGCAGCTCGGTGACCTTGTCGCCGTGGCTCATCCAGACCTTGAGCATGCCGTGGCCTTCGGCGGTGGCGAAGTCTTCCAGGCCTTCCAGCAGCTTGGTGTGGCCGTGGGCGCGGACTTCGGCGTAGCCGAATTCGCGGTGGTCGGAATAGCTGACCACGCCGCCCAACTGCTGCGCCATGGACTGCATGCCGTAGCAGATGCCGAGCACGGGCACGCCCAGTTCGAACACCGCATGCGGCACGCGCATGGAGCCTTCTTCGTAGGCGGAAGCGTGGCTGCCGGACAGGATGATGCCCTTCAGGCCTTGCGCCATCTGGTCGCGCACGAAGGCGTCGTCGACGTCGCCGGGGTGCACTTCGGAGTAGACGCCGGCTTCGCGGACGCGGCGGGCGATCAGCTGGGTGACTTGCGAACCGTAGTCGAGAATGAGGATGCGCTGGTGCATGGAGACTCTACCGGTAAAGAATAAAACCGCAGTAAATAAAACCGCACCGGCAGAACCGCTGATTCATGTTGCGGTTCTGCCGGTGCGCGATGCATGACATTGTAGTTGACTGTACGGATCAGTCGGCGCGGTAGTTGGGCGCTTCCTTGGTGATCTGTACGTCGTGCACGTGGGACTCGCGCACGCCCGCGGAGGTGATCTCCACGAATTCGGTCTTGGTGCGCATGTCGTCGATGGTGGCGCAGCCGCAGTAGCCCATCGAGGCGCGGATGCCGCCGACCAGTTGGTAAATGATGGCCAGCACGCTGCCCTTGTAGGGGACGCGGCCTTCGATGCCTTCGGGAACCAGCTTGTCGGCGTTGTTGGACGGATCCTGGAAGTAACGGTCGGCGGAGCCGTCCGTCATGGCGCCCAGGCTGCCCATGCCGCGGTAGGATTTGTACGAACGGCCCTGGAACAGCACGACTTCGCCAGGAGCTTCTTCGGTGCCGGCGAACATGCCGCCCATCATGCAGGCGAAGGCGCCGGCCGCCAGGGCCTTCGCAACGTCGCCCGAGTAACGGATGCCGCCGTCGGCGATCAGGGGCACGCCCGTGCCTTCCAGCGCCTTGGCGACTTCGGAGATGGCATGGATTTGCGGCACGCCGACGCCAGCCACGATGCGGGTGGTGCAGATGGAGCCCGGGCCGATACCGACCTTGACGCCGTCGGCACCGTACTCGACCAGCGCGCGCGCGGCGGCGGCGGTGGCGATGTTGCCGCCGATGACTTCAACCTTGGGGTAGTTCTGCTTGACCCAGCGCACGCCTTCCAGCACGCCCTTGGAATGGCCGTGGGCGGTGTCGACGATCAGGACGTCGACGCCAGCCGCAACCAGCTTTTCCACGCGTTCTTCGGTGCCGGCGCCCACGCCCACAGCCGCGCCCACGCGCAGCTGGCCCTGGGCGTCCTTGCTGGCCATCGGGTGTTCGGTGTTCTTGACGATGTCCTTGACGGTGGCCAGGCCACGCAGTTCAAAGCCGTCGTTGACGATCAGCACGCGCTCCAGGCGGTGCTTGTGCATCAGGGACTGCGCCTCTTCCAGCGTGGCGCCTTCCTTCATGGTGACCAGGCGTTCCTGCGGCGTCATGATGTTGCGCAGGGGCTGGTCCAGGTTTTCTTCGAAGCGCAGGTCGCGGTTGGTGACGATGCCGACCAGCTTGCGTCCTTCGACCACCGGCAGGCCCGAGATGCCATGCTGGCGCTGCAACGCGATGGCGTCGCGCACCTTCATTTGCGGGGTGACCGTGACCGGATCGATCACGATGCCGAATTCATGGCGCTTGACGCGGGCGACCTCGCGGGCCTGGGCTTCAGCCGACAGATTCTTGTGGATGATCCCGATGCCGCCCTCTTGCGCCATGGCGATGGCCAGGCGCGATTCGGTCACGGTGTCCATGGCGGCGGACACGAGCGGGATGTTCAGGGTGATGTTGCGAGTGAGGCGCGTAGCCAGGGAAGTGTCGCGAGGCAGGACCTCGGAATACGCAGGCACCAGCAACACATCGTCGAAGGTGAGCGCTTTTTGTACGAGACGCATGGGTAACTCCGGGCGCAAAGCAAGATTATACGCCGCTTGCGTGTTTTGCCTAGGTGTTGACCCTAGGTCCACAAGGATATTTCTGCACCTCACGGTGGTGCATTTTTCGTTTCTATATTTTTACCCGGGCGTATTGACATCTATTTTTACCCGGATCATAATTCACCCACAAATTTCACCCGGATAAAAATGAACAACCCGATCTCCCCCCTCCCCGCCGATCCGCACACCGCCTTCGTGGGTCATCGCATTCTTGCGGCCGGCGCCCTCTCCGACGTGGCGCTCGCGGTCAGGCAGGCGATGGACGAAGGCCACGACGCCACCATCCTCGTATTCGATGACCTGTCCGGCAAACAGGTCGATCTGGACCTGAGCGGAAACCATGCCGCCATCGCGGAGCGCCACCGCGTCCGCATTGACCCGGCCGCCGCTGCGCCTGAAGCGCCCGCCAGCCTCGTCGATGACGCGCAACCGCGCGGCCGGGGCCGTCCGAAGCTTGGCGTAGTGGCGCGCGAAGTAACCCTGTTGCCGCGCCATTGGGACTGGCTGGGCGCGCAGCCCGGCGGCGCTTCGGTCGTCTTGCGCAAGTTGGTGGAACAGGCGCGCCGCGACAACGAGGCGCAGGACCGCCGGCGCGAGCGCCAGGAGGCTGCATACCGGTTCATGTCCAGCATGGCCGGCAACCTGCCCGGTTTCGAGGAAGCCACGCGGGCGCTGTACGCCAACGACCGCGAGCGCTTTACGCAGCAGATCGCCGGATGGCCGGAAGATGTGCGCGGCTACGCCATGGGTCTGGCATGGGGCGCGCCCGACGAAGCCGCCGCGGGCTGATCCGTGTCCGGGTGCGGCCTGCGCGGGCTGCACCCTCCCCCCAAAAGGCCACGGCCTTCCTCGCCGCACTTTCCTCAATGCTGCCACCGGCCTTGCTCACCGCAGCATCGGCCACAATGTCAGCGCCAGCAGCGTTCCCATGCCGATGTTGAACCACTTCAGCCTTCCAGGCTGCGCCAGGAATCCGCGCAGCGCCACGCCGAAGCCCGCCCACAGCGAAACGCTGGGCACGTTCACCACCGCGAACACCAGGCACATCCACGCCAGCGACGCCCAGGGCGCCGCGGCATCCACATAGACCGCAACCGCGGCCAGCGCCACGATCCAGGCCTTGGGATTGATCCATTGGAACAAGGCCGACTCAATGAACGTGAGCGGCCTGGCGGACGCCTGTCCCGCACCGATGGAACGCGATAGGGCTATGCGCCATGCCAGGTACAGCAGATAGGCCGCGCCCCCAACCTTCAGTCCCGCCGACAGGGCCGGCCAGGCGTGGAACAGCGCACCGAGGCCCAGGCCTACCCCAAGCAGCAGCGAAGTGAAGCCGGCGGTGATGCCCAGCACTTGGGGCAGCGTCCGACCGAAGCCGAAGTTCGCGCCAGAGGTCATCAGCATGACGTTGCTAGGCCCTGGCGATACCGAGGTCACGAAGGCGAATACCGTCAGGGCAAGCAGATTTTCAAAAGACAAGATAAGGCTCCCGCAAGACGCGGCGCACGCTTGCGCCAGCGATCAGACAGCGCCATTGTGAGTCCGGGCGGGCCTTATTAATATTGGCGGTTTTGACATCTTTGATAGCGTTCTTGCCATGAAGATCCAGATCCTGGCCCTGGAGGGCGTGTTCGATACCGGCCTGTCGGCCATCCTGGACGTGTTCACCACGGCCAACGAGCTGGCGCCGCTGCTGCCCGAACCGGTCCGGCCGTTCGACGCGCGGATCGTCGGCATGCGCCGCAAGGTGCGTACCGCACAGGGATTTGGCGTGCCGGTCTCGGGCAGCCCGGACCCGTCGGCCCCGGACTGGCTCGTGATCCCGGCCATTGCCTGCAAGATGCCCGAAACCCTGCTGCCCGCGCTGGACCGCGCCGACGTGCGCGACGCCGGCCGCATGCTGCGGCAGCGCGCGCCCGGCGCGAACACCGCCGCAGCCTGCATCGGCACCTTTGTGCTGGCGGAATCCGGCCTGCTGGACGGCCACAAGGCCACCACCACCTGGTGGCTGGCCCCGCTGTTCAGGCAGCGCTATCCGGCGGTGGACCTGGAGGACGAACGCATGCTGGTGCGTTCGTCGTCGCTGCTGACCGCGGGCGCGGCGCTCAGCCACATGGACATGGCGCTGTGGCTGGTGCGCCAGGCCAGTCCGGAGCTGGCCGCGCTGGTGGCGCGCTATCTGATCGTGGACCAGCGGCCCTCGCAGTCGGCCTATGTCATTACCGATCACCTGACGCATGCCGAGCCGCTGGTACAGGCCTTCGAGCGCTGGGCCCGCGCGCATCTTGCGCAGGGGTTCTCGCTGGACGCCGCGGCGCAGGCGCTGGGCGCCAGCAAGCGCACGCTGGCGCGCCGCATGCAGGAGGTCTTGGGCAAGAGCCCGCTGTCGTTCTTCCAGGACCTGCGCGTGGAGCGCGCGGCCCATTTGCTGAAGACCAGCAACCAATCGCTGGAGCAGATCGCGGCGCAAGTCGGCTATGCCGACGGCGTCACGCTGCGCAACCTGCTGCGCCGGCGCCTGGGCCACGGCGTGCGCCAGATGCGCTGAAACCCGCGCCGCGATGCGGGCGGTGGGCGCTTGCCGCGATATGCGTTTTAATCGGATGTAAGAGGCAGGCGCGCCTTTCGCGCCCGCGCATTTCCACACGGTGCATCATGGCCATCACAAAGAACTTCCTGCTCTACGACGGAGACTGCCCTTTCTGCTCGAACTACGTGCGGATGCTGCAATTGCAGAAGGCCGTCGGCCCCATCGACCTGCTGAACATGCGCGACCACCCAGACCTGGCGGTGGCCTATAAGGCACAAGGCTACGACCTGAACCAGGGCATGCTGCTGCACCTGGACGGGCAGGACTACTGGGGCGCGGACTGCATCAACCGCCTGGCGCTGATCAGTACCGGCAGCGACCTGTTCAATAGCGTCAACGCGGCCGTGTTCCGCAACCCCTGCCTGTCGACCGCGCTCTACCCCTTCATGCGCACGGGGCGCAGCCTGGCGCTGACGCTGCTGGGCAAGAAGAAGATGCAGATGTAGGCGCGCCGGGCGCCTGCAAGACGGCGCCCGCGTCGGAACCGTTGGCGCTAAGCGACGCGCACGGCTCTTGCCACAGCCTCGGCGACGGCTTCCAATGGCGCATCCGCGCCGCAACGCCGCCACCCCGACGCCGGGTCGCGCTTGTCGTAGAGATAATCCCAATCAGTGCCGCACGTCGCGCAGGTGTACGCCTCGTGCTGCACGCCGCGTTGCTGCTGTCCGGTCGACCGCACCACGCCCAGGCTGATCAGGTTCTCATGTCCGGGCGCGTCGCGCCGGTTGCTCACGATAGCCTCACATTTTTCACACGCCCCCATGGTTCTTCCCCTCTCAGTATCCTTTCATCGGATATTACGAAGGGAAAAACGCTTAAAGCTCAGCAATTCTCACCGTGCCGGGGCCGACCGGCGCTGGCGTTCTGGCGGCCCCGGTTGGAGTCAGACCAAGGTCACCTTACCCGTGGCCAGGCTGTACACGCCGCCGACCACTCCCAGCTTTTTCTGCTGCACCATCTCTTGCAATAGCGGTTGCGAGGTTTTCAGGCGTTCGACCGCCAGACGCACATTCGCCTGCACGGCAGCCGACATCAGATCCCTCGCGCCCGACTTGCTCGCGATTTCGACTGCGGGCTTGATCGCGTTCACCAGCGCGGGCAGATGGCCTGGGAATTCCGTCTTGTCCTGCCACGCCTTCACCGTCGCATCCACCGCGCCGCAGTTGTCGTGGCCCAGCACCAGGATGAGCGGCGCGCGCAGGACCAGCGTGCCGTACTCCAGGCTGGCCAGGCCGTCCTCGTTCACGAAATTGCCCGCCACCCGCACGATGAACAGGTCGCCCGGCCCCTGATCGAAAGCCAGTTCCGGCGCCACCCGCGAGTCCGAACAGCCCAGGATGGCGGCGATAGGCTTTTGCTTCACGGCGCGAGCGGCGCGTCCCGCGGAATAGTCCCGCATGTTCGGCTTGTTGGCGGCGTAGCGGGCATTGCCGGCCATCAGGCGTTTCAGGGCCTCGTCGGGGCCGATATCGTTTGACGGCACGGCGGCTTGGGCATCGCCCAGCCAGCCTGAAGCGCCGGCCGCGGCGATCGCTGCGGCGCCGAACAGCAGGCGGCGGCGGTTGAATTGCGGGGAATTGGCGAAAGAGGAACAGTCGCACATGAGGCTCTCCTGAAAGAAGAACATCTGGGAAACCAGCGCAGGACCATTGTGCTGCCGCGGCCACTACAAATGCTCAAACATTGCGCTGCCACAATCAAAAAAGCGCCGTAGCCGCAGCTTGAGAAACACGGATGAGGGGCGTAATGTGGAAAAGCGGCATATGCCGCGTCACCTGCTTGATAGGTACGCACCATGACGCCCAACACTCCCCACCCCAATCCCTCCCACACCGCGCCAGACACGCATGCCGACAAGGAACGCGCCCGCGCGGATCAACAGCATGAGGAAGCCCGGCGCAAGGCCCTGGTCGGCTCGCAGCACAAGGAAAACGTCCGCAGCGTCGCCGCACCGCGCTACCACGGGCACCGCGGCGGATGAGGCTTGTGCCGGCTAGATTCCGTAACGTCTTGGAAAAACATCAAACTGAAATAAGCGCCTGAAAGTTGGACCATCTTGCGTTGGACTTTGGACGGGACCAAAAGAATGAGTCTTGGTCCGGATGCCCTGCCCTGAATGGTTTTCAACGACAAAGGATGCTTATCGTGATTCCGATCAGAAAGACAGCCGCCGCCTGTGCCCTGGGTTTGGGCATGATGGTGGCGGCAGCCGGCCAAACCGCCATGGCGCAAGGCCAGGCCGACGCTCCCGCGCCCCTGGCCACCGGCCTGACCGATTCCGGCAGCGCGGAAGGCCAGGTCATCGAAGCGGTGCGCAGCGGTGACATCCTGTCCATCAAGATCCGGTTCAAGCCCATCGTCGACGGCAAGACGGAAATGATCTACTCGCAGATCAGCAAGGACGATTACGCCAACAGCTTCTACGTCATCGCCGGCAACAAGAAGCACCTGCTGCTGAAAGACAGCAACGACAAGCCGCTGACCAATCCCAAGCTGCTCATCCGCACGTCCAAGGACACCCCCATGGCCGGCTCCTGGCAGGGCAAGTTCCCTGCCCCGCCCAAGGAAATCAAGGAGGTCTCTCTGACCATCCCGGGCGTGGAGACCTTCGACGCCATCAAGATCACCGACCGCTGACCATGGCCGCCGCCACGCGCGCGCCGACTCTCCTGGCCGCGGCGCTGCTCGCCGCCGCCAGCGGCTCCTGGGCGCAGGAGCCTCCCTACAAGGCCGAGATCCTGGATCTGCAGGCCACCATCCTGGACCTGAAGGGATTGCCTGCCGATGCCAGCGGCGGCATATCGGACCTGAACGCGCAGATAGACGGACTGGCCGCGCGCCACGACGGCCTGTCGGTGCGGCAAGACAAGAACGCCGTGACCGTCGCCATGCTGGGCGATGTGCTGTTCGATTTCGACAAGACCGCCATACGCCCCGCCGCCGAACCTACGCTGCGTGACATCGCCAGCCTGATCAAAGCCAGTTCGGCCGGCACCGTCGGCATCGAAGGCCACACCGACTCCAAAGGTTCGGCCTCGTACAACAAGGATCTGTCGTTACGCCGCGCGCAGGCGGTGGCGCAATGGTTGGCAAGCCATGGCGTGGACAAGTCGCGGCTGACCGTCAAGGGACTGGGCGATACCCAGCCGATCCAGTCGAACCGGCTGGCCAACGGTTCGGACAATCCGCAAGGACGGGCGCAGAACCGGCGGGTGGAGTTCGTGCTGCCCAAGCGCTGAGCAAGCCCTGCGTGGGGCCGGCAGCGGCCTCAGCCAGCCGGCATTCGCGAGGAGTCCGCAGCCGTCAGTGCCACGTCCATGCTGACCAGCACCGGCGCATTGCGCGGCAACTCGCGCACGCCAATGACCGAACGCGGATGCTCGCCCTGGCGGCCGAAGATCGCGACCAGCAGTTCCGATCCGGTATCGGCAATGGCGGATAGCCGCGTGCTGGCGCGCTCGCCCACCTGGAAGAAGTAGTTGACGCGCAATACCTGTTCCACCGCATCCAGGCTGCCCTGCGCGTGGTGGGCCACCCACGACAGCGCATGCAGCACGCACAGGCGCACGGCCTCGCGCGCCGCTGCTTCGCCAACCTGCTCACCCAACGCGCCTTGAACCAGCAACTGGTCCGCGCTGAGCTTCGGAATCTGCCCCGCGACGTACACCGTGCTGCCGTGGCGCAACGCAGGCAGATAGGCATAGTGCGTCGGCGTAGGCTGGGGCAAGGCCAGGCCCAGGGCCTGCAAGCGCGCATCGGCTCCGGTCAGGATGCTCATCACAAACTGCCGGGCAGGAAGTTGACTTGTTTGGCCAGCGTCGCCCAGCGCTTGTTTTCGGCCGCGACGAAATCGGTAAAGGCCTGGGCCGAGCCGCCCTTGGTGCTTACCCCTTGCTCCTTCAGGCGCGAGGCCACTTCGGGCGACTGCAAGGCCCGGTTGAAGTCCTCGTTGAGTTTCTTGACGACTGCCTCGGGTGTACCGGCCGGAGCGACGATGCCCTGCCACGAAGTGATGTCCATATCCACCAGGCCGACTTCCTTGTAGCTGGGAATGTCCGGCGCCGTATCTATCCGTTCAGACGAAGTGACCGCCAGGGCCCGCAGCTTGCCGGCCTGGACGTGCGGCAGCAAGGTGATCACCGGATCCAGGATCAGACTGATATGTCCGCCAAGCAGATCGTTGATGGCGGGTGCGCTGCCCTTGTAGGGGATGTGGGCCATGCGGATGCCCGCCCGCTGCTTGAACAGTTCGCCGGCCAGAAAGGTCGAGCTGGACGCGGAGCCAAAGGTCAGCGTGTCCGGCTTGTCCTTGGCATAGGCGATGAATTCCTTCATCGTCTTGGCGGGCACGGCGTTGCCGGTGGCGATGATGTAGGGTTGGTCGGCCAGCAGGATCACAGGCGCGAAATCCCGCGTGGCGGAGTACGGCAGGCTGCTGTACTGCAGTTCATTGATCGACATGATCGGCAGGTTGGCCAACAGCAGCGTATAGCCGTCCGCCGGTGCGCGGGCCACGAACTCGGCCCCGATGATGCCGCTGGCGCCGGGCTTGTTCACCACCAGCACGGGCTGCTTGACGTCCTGGCCCAGCTTTTGCGCGACAGTGCGCACGACCAGATCGGCCACGCCGCCCGGCGGGAACGGCACGACGATCTGTATGCTCTTGTTGGGAAAGTCCTGCGCGCTGGCGTTGCAGACGGCGCCCAGCGCCAGCGTGGCGCACGCAAGGATGCGAATGGCGTTCTTCATGTAAGTACTCCGAGGTTGCGGCCGTTCAGGGATTGTGGGTAGTAGTGGCTTGCGGGCCGAAGCTTGCATCGAAAAAGCGCATCCAGTTGCCACCCATCAATAGCGCCACCTCGTCCGCTGAAAACCCCGTGCCGCGCAAGCCCTGTTCGATGTTCTTGAAATCCCGGCTGTCCTGGAACCAGCCGGGCTGCGGCGGAAACCCCGGCTGCGCGGCCGAGCCTTCGCCGTAGTCGATGTTCTTGGTATAGCGGCCCGTGCGCATCCACTGGACCACCGAGTCCGGCTGGTCCTGGCACAGGTCCGAACCCAGGCCCAGGTGCTCCACCCCCACCAGATCCGCGGTGCGCGCCACCATGGCGCAGAAGTCGTCCAAGGTGCAGGCCGATTTGTTCTTGAGGTGATGCGGATACAGCGAAAAGCCGAACATGCCGCCCGCGCCAGCCAGCGCCTTGAGCACCGTGTCCGACTTGTTGCGCAGCGCCTGCGCCCATGAATGCGGATTGGCGTGACTGATGGTGATGGGCCGCTCGGACAGTTCTATCGCTTCCAGCGTGGAACGTTCGCCCGAATGGCTCATGTCGATGACCAGCCCGACCCGGTTCATTTCCTTGATCACTTCGCGCCCCATGCGGGTGACGCCGCTGTCGACCGCTTCATAACAGCCCGCAGCCAGCAAGGACTGGTTGTTATAGGTCAGTTGCATGAAGCGCACGCCCAGCGTGTGCACCACCTCGACCAGGCCGATGTCGTCTTCGATGGGCGACGGGTTCTGCAGCCCGAAAATGATCGCGGTGCGGCCGGTCTCCCCGGCGCGCCTGACGTCGTCGCCACTGCGCGCCTGCACGATCAGGTCGGGATAGCGCTCGAACCACCGGTTCCAGCGTTCGATGTTGTGGATCATCTCCCGCAGGTTCTCGTGGTACGCGATGGTGACGTGGACCGCGTCCACGCCGCCTTCGCGCAGTTGGCGGAATATCTTTTCGGACCAGTTGCTGTACTGCAGTCCGTCGACGCGTAAGGCGCTTGCGCTCATTGCTTGCTTCCTTGAATGGCAGTGAGCGGTACTGTAGATTTCCGGCCAGAATTCAGTCAAACTAAAATAACTTTGTTCTATTTAATATTTTCTTAAATATGAAACTCGAGCATCTGCGCATGTTCATGGCCGTGGTCGATGCTGGCGAACTGGCGCAGGCCGGTGACCGCGTCGGCCGTACGCCGGCGGCGCTTTCCATGACCTTGAAGCAGCTGGAGTCGGAGCTGGGCGGCCCCTTGTTCGAAGGCGAACGCAAGATCCGCTTGTCTCCCCTGGGCCTTTATGTCCGCGCGCAGGCGCAGCGGGCCATTGCGGAATTCGACTCGGCCGTGGCCCACATGGTCCGCTATGCCAGCGGCGCGCTGGGAACGGCCAAGGTGGCCGCCGTGCCCTCGGCGGCCATCCGGCTGTTGCCCCAGGTCATCGGCTTGATGCGCAGGCAGTATCCGCAAGTGCGGGTGGACCTGCGCGACATAGACTCGGCCGCGGTGGGCAAGGCGGTGGCCGATGGCGAGGTCGATTTCGGCATTGCCACGCTGCCGGCGCCCCTGCCCGGCATCGTGACCGAACCCCTGTTCGAAGACCGTTTCGTGCTGGTGTGTCCGGCCGGGCACCACCTGACGAAATTGCGGCGCGAGGCGCGCTGGCGCGATATCGACGCCGCGGAGTTCATTGCGAACGGCCTGTGCGCCCGGTTCGACTCCCCAGAAGTGGCCGCGTTGGTGGACGCTTCGCTGCTGACCGTGCGCAACACCACATCCTTGCTGACCTTTGTCGAACAGGGCTTCGGCGTCACCATCCTGCCCGCCCTGGCGGTGACGGCAAGCGCAAAATTGGCGATCGTGCCCCTGGTCGACCAAAGCGCCGTCCGCAGCCTGGAAGTACTGACCCGCGGCGGCGAAACGCTCAGCCCGGCCGCTCAAGCGCTATTGGGACTCACGCGCAGCATGGCTGCCGAGCTGGCACTGGCCTGGTCATGATTTTTTCGGGACATCGATGAAATTCGACATCTACGGCAGGTTTCAGCTCGACATCCAGCGCGAGGGCGCGGTGTGGACGGCGTACCGTTCGGACGCCGGCAAACGCGTACGGGCTGTGGACATTGCCATTCCTGCCGATGTGCCCGCAGACGGGCTGGCCGAATATCTGGATGACATCTATCACGAGTTGTCCGGTCCGGGCGACCGGATTGAGCGTATCGGCTAGGGCAGCCGGACTACTCCTCTTCACCGTAGCCGAAAGGCCAACGGCGCTTGTTCGGCTCGGGCGCGGGTTGCTGACTGTGCATGACGGGCTCCTGAGGTTCGATGGACGAATACTACCGGCATCCGCCAAATCGAACTGCAAAGGTTCGCAAAGATCGCGGCAATCATGCCGCAAGAGCCCCATCCGTGTTTCTAACACAAGGTGGACGCAACCCGCATCGGGGCTAGAACGTATGCCATTTCCCGGACCGGCGCGTAGGATTGAAGCCGTACGGGAGAGCGCCATGCCAGATTCCAGCTGGATTTGCGGCAGCGAGCCGCCGGGTCGCCAGGGATTCTTCGAGACGGAATTCAATACTGGCCAGACCGAAGTCACGATGTACTCCGTATTGGGCTGGATGCCGCCAGCGCATCGCGGCTACGTGGTCCGGTGGCGCTCGCTGGAACCGGCGGTGGAACAGGCGGAGATCGAACGCTATCTGTATTACCGGCGCGAGGGGCGCGGGCATTCTTGACGCCCCAGGCTGGCCGCTTCTCTCCCGTTAATGCTCGCAAAGCCCGCGAATGCCGACGCGGGCTTTTTCTTTGTCCGGCGCTGCGTACAGGCGCCACCGCCGCAAGCCCTTGAAATAACTACCAGTTATGAAATTCCCTGATGAAAACCCCATCAGGGAATTTACTTATGCTCTTTAATTATTTGCAAAGCGCATACTTGCCGGGCAAGAATTCGTCCTTGGCATAAATCAAACCAGATGGAACTTCGTCAACTCGAGGCCTTCGCGGCCGTCATGTCCACGGGCAGCGTCACTGCTGCCGGCCGGCTGTTGGGACGCTCCCAGCCGGCGATCAGCCGGTTGTTGCAGGAACTGGAAGCCGAGATCGGCTATCCCTTGTTTGCGCGCAGCGGCCCGCGCGTGACGCCCACCGAGCAGGGCTTCCTGCTGTATGACGACGTCGAGCGCGCGTTGGCGGGCATGCAGCAGATCCGCAGCCGCGCCGATGAAATCGCGCGTGGCCAGGCCCAGCCGCTGCTGATGGCCGCCACTTCCGCCCTGGCGGCGGGCCTGGTGCCCGACGCGCTCAAGCGCATCGAGGACCGGGTCGGCGCCGCGCGCATCCAATTGCGCAGCGCCTCGCCCGAGCGCGTGGTGCACGCCGTGCTATCCGGCGCCGCGCAACTGGGCGCGACCAGCCTGCCGCTGGAGCATCGCGGCCTGACGGTGCACTGGATCGGGCAAGCGCCCTGTGTGGTCGCGCTGCCGGAAAACGATCCGCTGGCGCAACAAGCCGTGGTGCCAGTCGCCGCACTGGCCGGGCGCCGCATGATCACGATGGCCAATCCCTATCGCCTGCGCCGCCGCCTGGATGCCGCGCTGGCGCAGAACGCCCAGACGCTGGGCACCATGGAAACCAACTCGTCCGTCAACGCCCTGGCCGCCGTGCGCGCCGGGCTGGGCGTGTCGGTGCTGGAACCGATCACCGCCTACGGCGCCCCCATGCCGGGCGTGGCGATCCGTCCCATCGACCTGGACATCCCCTTTTTCTTCGGGGTCATCACCCCGCAGTCGCAAACGCTGACGCCGGCCTGCCAGGCCATGGCGGACGCGCTCGCCCAAGCCGCCGCGGCCCTGCTGCCCGGCTTCGCCCTGCACGACGCCGCCGAGCATTCGGCCCTGCTGCAGTCGATCTATGGCGACGACGCCCCTCTTACGGAATCCCCTGCTATATGAATCAGCCTGTAGCCACCCCGCCGCAAGGCCTAGCCGCGCTGGAAGCGCGCCTGCGGCAAGACCTGTCCTGGCTGGAACTGCCCGCCAAGAACTGGGTCACGCCCCGCCTCGTCGACGGCCAGCCGGTGCTGGACGTGGCCATCATCGGCGGCGGCATGGCCGGCCTGGCCGCGGCCGCCTCGCTCAAGCACCTGGGCATCAACGCCCCGATCTTCGACCAGGCGCCCGAAGGCTACGAAGGTCCCTGGGCCACCACCGCCCGCATGGAAACCCTGCGTTCGCCCAAGCAGTTGACCGGACCCGCGCTGGGCCTGCCGGCGCTGACCTTCCGCGCCTGGTTCGAGGCGCAGTTCGGCGTTGACGCCTGGGAAGCGCTGGACAAGATTCCGCGCCTGCAATGGATGGACTACCTGCGCTGGTACCGCCGCGCGCTGGAACTGGATGTGCGCAACGAGCACCGCATCCTGGCCGTGCTGCCGCGCGCCGACCAGTTGGTGCAGCTGGACATCGAATCCCCCGCCGGACGCAGCACGGTGCTGGCGCGCCGCGTGGTGCTGGCCACCGGCCGCGACGGCCTGGGCGGCGCCTATGTGCCTGATTTTGCGAAGAAGCTGCCGCGCAATCGCTGGGCGCATTCGTCCGACGTGATGGACTACGGGACGCTAGCCGGCAAGCGCGTGGGCGTGGTGGGCGCGGGTGCCTCGGCCATGGACAGCGCGGGCACCGCGCTGGAAGCCGGCGCCGCCAGCGTAGACCTGCTGATCCGCCGCAACGACATTCCGCGCATCAACAAGGGCAAGGGTGCGGGCAATCCGGGCCTGACCCATGGGCACCTGACCCTGCCCGACGAATGGAAGTGGAAGATCCGCCACTACATCAACGCCGCCCAGGTGCCGCCGCCCCGCGGCAGCACGCTGCGCGTCTCGCGCCACCCCAACGCCCGCTTCAACCTGGGCTGCGGCGTGCAGGACCTGGCGCTGGTCGGCGACGAGATCCACGTCACCACGCCCAAGGGCGTGTTCGTGCTGGACTTCCTGATCTTCTCCACGGGTTTCCGCATCGACTGGACCGTGCGTCCGGAGTTCGCCGCGCTGGCGCCGCACGTGCGCGCCTGGGGCGACCGCTACGTGCCGCCGGCGGGCGAGGAAGACCAGGAGCTGCATGATTCGCCCGACCTGGGCGCCGTGTTTGAATTGCAGGAAAAGACCCCGGGCGCCTGTCCCGGCCTGGACCGCGTGCATTGCTTCTCCTACCCCGCCGCGCTGACGCAAGGCACGATCTCGGGCGACATCCCGGCCATCAGCGAAGGCGCCAAGCGCCTGGCGCAAGGCATCGCCGGCCTGTTCTACCGCGAGGACGTGGAGACGCACTACGCCAATATGGAGGCGTTCTCCGAACCGGAAGTGTTCGGTGACGAATGGACGCCCGCTCCGGCTCCCCAAGCGGAGACCGCGCAATGACAGGCTGGTTGCTGCGCCGCATCGCGCAAGCCACGGTGGTGGTCTTCCTGATGACGTTGATCGTCTTCGTCGGCCTGCACGCCATCGGCAATCCGGTGGACATCCTGATCGGCCAGGACGTGGACCAGGTGGACCGCGCCCGCATCATCGCCGAGCTGGGCCTGGACAAGCCGCTGTGGGAACAGTACCTGGCGTTCCTGAACGGCGCCCTGCACGGCAATCTGGGCAATAGCTTCGTCTACAACATCCCGGCCGTGGAACTGGTGATCCAGCGCCTGCCGGCGACTTTCGAACTGGCCATCGCCGCGCTGATGCTGGCCGTGGTGGTGGGCCTGCCGCTGGGCCTGTACGCCGGCCTGTATCCGGACAGCCGCTTCGCCAAGATGATCATGGCGGGCAGCATCGTCGGCTTCTCGCTGCCGACGTTCTGGATCGCGCTGATGCTGATCATGACCTTCAGCGTGTCGCTGGGCTGGCTGCCGGCCAGCGGCCGCGGCGAGACGGTGGAGTTCCTGGGCTTCCAGTGGTCCTGGCTGACGGCCGACGGCTGGCGCCACCTGATCCTGCCGGCGTTCAACCTGTCGCTGTTCAAGATCTCGCTCGTGATCCGCCTGACCCGCGCCGGCGTGCGCGACGTGCTGCCTCTGGACTTCGTGAAGTTCGCCCGCGCCAAGGGCCTGTCGCCCATGCGCGTGGTCTGTGTGCACGTGTTGCGCAACACCATGATTCCGCTGGTGACGGTGCTGGGCCTGGAGCTGGGCTCCACCATCGCCTTCGCCGTGGTCACGGAAAGCATCTTCGCCTGGCCCGGCGCCGGCAAGCTGATCCTGGACAGCCTGAACGCACTGGACCGCCCCGTCATCGTGGCCTACCTGATCGTGGTGGTGTGCCTGTTCGTGACCCTGAACCTGATCGTGGACATTCTTTATAAAGTGCTGGACCCGCGGGTGCGGCTGGAGGCCTCGGCATGAGCGCCGTATCGACAAACCCCACTCCCGCGCTGCGCCGCGAATCGCCGTGGCGGCGCAACCTGGCCGAGTTCATGTCGTCCAAGACGGCAGTGCTGGGCCTGACCGTTGCCACGCTGCTGATCCTGGCCGCCATCCTGGCGCCCTGGATCGCGCCGCAGAACCCCTATGACCTGCTGCAGATCGACGTGCTGGACGCGCGCCTGCCGCCGGGCAGCATGAACGGCCTGGACACCTTCCACTACTGGCTGGGCACCGACGGCCAGGGCCGCGACCTGCTCTCGGGCATTCTGTACGGCCTGCGCATCAGCCTGATGGTGGGCGTGGGCTCGGCCGTCATCGCCGGCATCGTCGGCACGCTGCTGGGCCTGCTTGCGGCCTACGCCGGCGGCAAGGTCGACGCGCTGATCATGCGCCTGGTCGACCTGATCCTGTCGTTCCCGTCCATCCTCGTGGCCATGATGATCCTGGCCTACCTGGGCAAGGGCGTGGGCAACGTGGTGCTGACGCTGGTGATCCTGGAATGGGCCTACTACGCCCGCACCGCGCGCGGCCAGGCCCTGGTCGAGCGCCGCCGCGAATACGTGGAAGCCGCCCGCTGCCTGGACATCCCCAATTGGCGCATCATGTTGAAGCACATCCTGCCCAACTGTTTGCCGCCGCTGATCGTCATCGGCACCCTGCAGATCGCGCGCGCCATCACGCTGGAAGCCACCTTGAGCTTCCTGGGCCTGGGCGTGCCCGTGACCGAACCGTCGCTGGGGCTGCTGATTTCCAACGGCTTCCAGACCATGCTGTCCGGCGAATACTGGATCAGCTTCTATCCCGGCATCGCGCTCCTGATCACCATCGTGGCGATCAACCTGGTGGGCGACCGCCTGCGCGACGTGCTGAACCCGAGGACCCACAAATGAGCGCCGACCGCCATATTGCCGGCGCGCCGACGCTGGAGGTGCGCAACCTGCGCACCCACTTCCATACCCGCGCGGGCGTGCTGCCCGCCGTGGACGACGTTTCCTTCACGCTGGAACGCGGCAAGATCCTGGGCCTGGTCGGCGAGTCCGGCTCGGGCAAGTCCGTCACGGGCTTCTCCATCATGGGCCTGGTCGACGCGCCGGGCCGCATCGTCGGCGGCGAAGTGCTGTTCCAGGGCCGCGACCTGACCAAGCTGGCGCCGCGCGAACTGCGCAAGCTGCAGGGCAACCGCATCGCCATGATCTTCCAGGATCCGATGATGACGCTGAACCCCGTGCTGCGGGTGGACGCGCAAATGATCGAGACCGTGCGCGCGCACAACAAGATGAGCGCAGCGCAAGCCCGCGCCCTGTCGCGCGACACCCTGGGCATGATGGGCATCCCCAGCCCCGAGGAACGGCTGCTGGCCTACCCGCATCAGCTGTCCGGCGGCATGCGCCAGCGCGTGGCCATCGCGATTGCCATGCTGCACCGGCCCGACCTGATCATCGCCGACGAGCCCACCACCGCGCTGGACGTCACCATCCAGGCACAGATCCTGTCCGAAGTGCAGAAGCTTGCGCAGCAGCACGGCACCAGCCTGATCTGGATCACCCATGACCTGTCGGTGGTGGCCGGCCTGGCCGACGACGTGGCGGTGATGTACGCCGGCCGCATCGTCGAGCACGGCACCGTCGACGACGTGCTGGACCGCCCTCAGCATCCGTACACCGTGGGCCTGATCGACAGCCTGCCCAGCAACAACCGGCGCGGCCAACGCCTGCGCCAGATTCCCGGCATGACGCCCAACCTGCTCAACCTGCCCGCGGGCTGTGCCTTCGCGGCGCGCTGCTCGCGCGCCACCGCCGCCTGCGGCCAGCAGCCCGGCATCACCCAGGCCCTGCCCGAACACAAAGTGCGTTGCTTCCATCCCACGATCCAGACCAGCGAGGTAATGGCATGAGCGCGACCGCCCCTACCCCGCTGATTGACCTCAGCCAAGTCAGCAAGCGTTTCGGCGAACGCCCCACCGGCCCCGCGACGCGCGCCATGCAGCGCCTGGGCCTGTCCAAGCCGCCCGCCGTGACCCGCGCCGTCGACAACGTGGACCTGATCGTCAACCCCGGCGAAGTGGTCGGCCTGGTCGGCGAGTCCGGCTGCGGCAAGTCCACGCTGGGCCGCATCGCCGCGGGCCTCTTGACGCCTTCTGGCGGCGAGATCCGCATCAACGGCGTGCGCCCGGCCGACATGAACTCGGCCCAGGCCCATGCCGCGCGCCTGCAAGTGCAGATGATCTTCCAGGACCCCTACGCCAGCCTCAACCCGCGCCTGCGCGTGGACGAGATCGTGGGCGAAGCGGCCCGCATCCACGGCCTGGTCGGCAACGGCGACTTCGACGACTACGTCAGCGCCCAGCTGGAACGCGCCGGCCTGGACCCGGCCCTGCGCCAGCGCTATCCGCACCAGTTCAGCGGCGGCCAGCGCCAGCGCATCGGCATCGCCCGCGCCCTGGCCGTGCAGCCCACCATGCTGGTGTGCGATGAAGCGGTGGCCGCGCTGGACGTGTCGATCCAGGCGCAGATCCTGAACCTGTTCATGGACCTGCGCGAAGACCTGGGCTTGACCTATCTCTTCATCAGCCATGACCTGGGCGTGGTCGAGCACCTGTCCGACCGCGTCGTGATCATGTACCTGGGCCGCGTGGTGGAAACGGCCACGGTGGAAGAAGTCTTCCGCCATCCCAACCACCCGTACACGCAAGCCCTGCTGGCCGAGATCCCCAGCCTGAAGTCGCGCCACAAGACCTTCACCGCGATCAAGGGCGAGATCCCCAGCCCGCTGAATCCGCCCGGCGGCTGCCATTTCCATCCGCGCTGCCCGCATGCGATGCCGCGCTGCAAGACCGAGGTTCCCACCTTGAAGGGAATCGCCATCAACCACCTGAGCGCCTGTCACCTGAACGACATGGCGTGAACCCAGCCGCCGCGCCGCGGCTCCCGGATTAACCGCCAGTTCCCCCTATACCAAGGACTCCGAACATGAAACGCCTGATTCTCACCACCCTGACCGCCGCCATCCTCGGCGCTTCTGCCGCAGCAAACGCCGACGACCTGTCCATCGGCTTCGCCGACCCGCTGTCGTCGCTGGACCCGCAGCTGAACAACCACGCCGGCGACCGCTCGGTGGCCCTGCACTTCTGGGACCTGCTGATCGAGAACAAGTGGAACAAGCTGCAGCCCGGCCTGGCCGTGAGCTGGAAGCCGCTGGACGACAAGACCTGGGAATTCAAGCTGCGCGAAGGCGTCAAGTGGCAGGACGGCACGCCCTTCACCGCCGACGACCTGATCTACTCCTACACCCGCGCGCGCGCCGTGCCGGGCAGCGTGGCCACCTATGCCGGCTACCTGCGCACCATCGACACGATGACCGCCAAGGACCCGCTGACGCTCATCGTCAAGACCAAGGCCCCCAACCCCGACCTGCCGCTGAACCTGGCCTCGGTGCACGTGGTCAGCAAGCACGTCGGTGAAAAGTCCACCACCGAGGACTACAACTCCGGCAAGGCCATGGTCGGCACCGGCCCCTACAAGTTCGTGTCCTATACCCCCGGCGACCGCGTCATCATGGAACGCAACGACGGCTACTGGGGCGACAAGCAGATCTGGGACAAGGTCAACTACCGCTACATCAACAACGCCGCCGCCCGCACCGCCGCGCTCTTGGCGGGCGACGTGGACGTGATCGACAAGGTCTCGGTGTCCGACCTGGCCAAGCTGCAAAAGGCCGCCAACGTGTCGGTCTACCCCTACGACGGCCTGCGCGTCATGCTGCTGCAGCCCAGCTTCAACCCCGCGCCCAATCAGTACATCACCGACAACAACGGCAAGCCGCTGGACAAGAACCCGCTCTTGGACGTGCGCGTGCGCCAGGCCCTGAACCTGGCCATCAACCGCAAGGCCATCGCCGACCGCATCCTGCAAGGCGCCGCCACCGAAGCCAACCAGTGGATGCCCAAGGGCACCATCGGCTACAACCCCGACGTCAAGGACATCCCCAACGACGTCGCCCAGGCCAAGAAGCTGCTGGCCGAAGCCGGCTACCCGGACGGCTTCAAGCTGACCATGCACGTACCCAACGACCGCTACCCGCAAGGCCCGGAAACCGCCCAGGCCGTGGCGCAGTTCTGGACCCGCGCCGGCGTCAAGACCCAGGTGGAAGTGGTGCCATGGGCCGTGTACTCGGGCCGCGCCAACAAGAATGAATTCGCGGTCAGCATGCTGGCCTGGGGCAACGGCACCGGCGAAGGCAGCTACGCGCTGGTCAACATCCTGGCCACCGCCGACGCCAAGAAGGGCCTGGGCGCGTCCAACTGGGGCCGCTACAGCAACCCCAAGGTCGACGCCGCGCTGGAGCAATCCACCTCGGAATTCGACGTGGCCAAGCGTGAAGCCATCCTGCGCGACTCCGTCAAGATCGTGTACGACGACGTCGGCATCATCCCGCTGTTCCACTACAAGAACATCTGGGCCACCAAGAAGGGCCTGAAGGTCACCCCCATGACCAGCGACCGCACGGCCGCCATGATGGTGACGAAAGAGTCGGGCAAGTAAGCCATGACGCCCACCCTGACCATCACCCCGGCCGTCGACCTGATCGACGTCCCACGCCAGATCCGGGTCGAACACGTCGTGCCCGGCCAGACAGTGGAGATCACCGCCCTGACCCGCCGCAACGGCGTGCTCTGGCAAAGCCAGGCCGCCTTCGTGGCGGGCGCGGACGGCACGGTCGACCTGGGCCGCGACGCGCCCGTGTCCGGCGATTACGAAGGCGTGGCGCCCATGGGCCTGGTCTGGTCGCAGTCCCCCGTGGACTCGTCCAGCCGCGAACACTTCAACCACCCGGTGACCGAGGCCCTGGTCACCGACGTAGTGGCGCGCGTCGCGGGCTCGCAGGCCCAGGCCAGCTTCACCCAGCGCCTGGCGGCTGACGGCGTCACCCGGCAGGACGTGCGCGAAGAAGGCCTGGTCGGCACGCTGTACCTGCCGCCCGGCCCCGGCCCGTTCCCTGCGGTCATGATCCTGAACGGCTCCGGCGGCGGCATCAACGAACCGCGCGCGGCGCTGTATGCGTCCCGCGGCTACGCCGCCTTCGCGCTGGCCTACTTCAAGGCGCCGGGCCTGTCGGACTACATTTCCAACACCCCGCTGGAATACTTCCAGACCGGCCTGCGCTGGCTGCGCAAGAAGGTCAGCCCCAAGCACGACTTCGTCGCCATCAGCGGCCAGTCGCGCGGCGGCGAACTGGTGCTGCTGCTGGGCGCCACCTTCCCCGAGGAAGTCTCGGCCGTGGTCGCCTACGTGCCCGGCGCCGTGGTCCACAGCGGCCAGAACGCCTGCGATCCCAAGATCGGCCGCGAAGGTCCCACGTGGCTCTTGGGCGGCAAGCCCATTCCCCACGTCTGGGAAAACAACCGCACCGCCACCTGGGCGCCCTTCGACGAAGGCCCCTCGCCGCACCGCCACGAAAAAGCCATCCTCACCGCCCTGCAAGACCCCGACGCCGTGGCCCGCGCCCGCATCAAGGTCGAAGACATCCAGGGTCCCGTCATGCTGCTGTCCGGCACCGACGACGGCTCCTGGCCGTCCAGCATCTATTCCAAGATGGTGCAGGACAAGCTGGCCGAGGTGAACCACCCCTATCCGGTCGAGTGGCTGGACTACGAGAACGGCGGACACTCCATCCTGTTCCCCTACGTGCCCACCACCCAGCTCGTCTACGCCCACCCCGTGTCCGGCAAGATCAGCACCAGCGGCGGCAACCCCAAGGACAACGCGCGCGCCGACCAGGAATCCTGGGAAGGCGTGAAGCGGTTCCTGGACGCGGCTGTCGCAGCACGCGCCGCCAAGTAAAGCATCAAGGAGATCCGCATGGCTGAACCCATCGTCTACAACGTCACGGACGACCTCGTCGACCGCCTGATCGGCCTGGCCCCGGGCGCCAAGACCTACGAAGTGCGCCACTTCCGCGAGAAGGTCGCCGCCGCCACCCAAGGCAGCTACGACGCCCTGTTCGACCCCGCGCTGCCCGGTCTGTCCCTGGCCGAGCGCCTGCTGGTCGCGCTGTACGCCACCCGCATCACCCCGTCGCCGCTGCTGGCCGCGCACTACCGCAAGCGCGTGGCCGAGGCCGGCGCCACCCCGGCCGACATCGCCGTCGCCGAATCCGGCAAGCCGTCAGACGCCGCCACCCCGCGCCTGGCCGCCATCCTGGAATTCACGCGCAAGCTGATCGAGAAACCCGTCGAAGGCGACGAAGCCGCGCTCAAGACCCTGCCCGCCGCCGGCGTCTCCACGCCCGCCGTGGTCACGCTGTCCCAGCTTGTCGCCTTCTTGTCCTACCAGGTCCGCCTCGTCGCCGGCCTGGAAGCCATGAAGGCCCTGGAAGGCCAGCCCGAGCGCGCCGCAGGCACCCCGCCCGCCCCCTTCCCCGCCAACACCGCCGCCACCGCGCCCGGCGCCGTCATCAAGGCCCACGGCTTCACCAACGAATCGCTGGAATGGAAGGCCTGGCTAGACGTCGTCAACGTCGAAACCGCCACGCCCGAACAGGTCGCCGTCCTGGAAGAAAGCCACCCCAAGGCCAAGGTCTCGGACTACTACCTGTTCCTGGTGCATCAGCCCGAAATCCTGCGCCAGCGCTCCACGGCGTTCAACGCCATCATGTACGCACCGGGTGGACTGTCGCGTGCGGAGCGTGAGCTGGGTTCGACCTACGTGTCGCGTATCAACGGCTGCGTGTACTGCGCGTCGGTGCATGCCCAGCGCTTCGAGCAGCTGGCCAAGCGCAATGAGGTTATCGCGCAGGTGTTTGAGGATCCCGCCACCGCCGGCACCACGGCGCGCGAACTCGCCATCGGCAAGTTCTCGATCCAGATCACCGAAGCGCCTGCCTCGGTGAATGCCGACAGCATCCAGGCTTTGAAGGATGCGGGCTTGAATGAAGGCGAGATCCTGGATCTGCTGCATTCGGATGCGATCTTCGCCTGGGCGAATCGCTTGATGTTGAACCTGGGCGAGCCGGTTTTCCCTAAGGCTTGATCCCGCGGCGTCCGGCCGCTTGCGTGCCGGACGCTTTGCCTGAGGTTTGTCATCGCCGGCACTGGCCAGCGATGACAAGCCGTCCTATCAACGCTGCCAGGTCAGCAGCTTGACGCCCGCAACGCCAAACACCACGGCCACCGTCCCTTCGATCCAGCGCCGCAGTCTGGCGTACAGCGCAATCATTGGCGCGGTCGAGAATGCGATTGCATAGCCGCCGAACACCATGACGCCGAGCAACGCGCAACCGCCGATGATCGCGGGCAAGGTGCCGTCCGACGCGCTCTCCCCCAGCCCCAGCGACATGATCGCCATCCAGGCCAGCACCGCCTTCGGATTGCCGATGTGCATGAGCACGCCCTGGCGGTACAGCACCCGATAGCGCGGCGTCGCGCGCCCCGTTTCCACCTTCGCAAAGGCCGCGCCCCGCCTCAACGCCGACCTGGCGCTGCGGAACGCCAGGTAGAGCAGATAGACTCCCCCCACCACCTTGATGATGAATAACGCCTGGGCAGAAGCCGCCAGCACGGCGGAAATCCCAGTCGCAGCCAGCGTCGCCCAAAACAACGAACCCGTAATGACGCCCGCCGCCAACGCCAGGGCCGGCACACGGCCGTGACGCATCGCCGTTGCCATGATCGCCATATTGCTGGGTCCGGGACTGGCCGTGGCGATCAGATAGGTGCCGTACACAAGAGCAAGCTGACTCACGAGCATTTGCGTTTCTCCAGGGACGTCGGGCCTCTCCGCCTTACAGCGGGAGGTCTCCGCGATGAACGATATGGACCTTGTTGCCGTCAGGATCGCGCAGATACGCGCCAAAGTAACCGTCGCCGTAATGAGGACGCACTCCCGGCGCCCCTTCGTCCGTCCCGCCCTGCGCAAGCCCGCCCGCATGAGCCACGCTCACGGCTTCCTGCGTAGGCGCCAGAAAAGCCACCATGCTGCCATTGCCCACCGTCGCCGGCTCGCCATCGTAGGGCATGTAGACGTAGAAGCGCGGCAGCAGCGCCTGACCGGTCACCCAGCAAAGCGCCAAGGGCCCGCCATCCGGCGTGACAATGCGACGCTTCAACCCGAGCGGAAGCAGCACCGCGTCATAAAAACGGCCCGCGCGTTCAAGATCACGCGTCCCGACAGTGATATGGCTGAACATTTGACGATTCTCCCTGCGCCTGCCCTGGGGGTCAGGCGCTTTCAGAAATGCATGACATGCCTCAATCGCATCGGGCATGTTACTCGCCTGCCAGATAATCTGGATCGCAAGATACTGCCCAGCCCACGGCCGGTTTTCCCGGTTCGCCAGCGTCGGCGGCGTTTTCGTTAAACTGACGCTTTCCGCCTACTTATGCGCCCCGCCCATCGCGGGGCGCATTGCCTTACCCCATGTCCGACAAAACCCACGACATCCGCCCCGGCCAGTCGATCGAACTGCTCAAGGCCCTGCACATCCTGACCCGCGACGGCAAGATGAACCAGGACAGCCGCCGCAAACTCAAACAGGTCTACCACCTGTTCCAGTTCATCGAACCGCTGCTCAAGGACGTCCAACAACAACGCGGCGCCGTCACCCTCGCCGACCACGGCGCGGGCAAGTCGTACCTGGGTTTCATCCTCTACGACCTGTTCTTCAAGGAACAGCCCGAGGCGCTGAAGAACGGCTCCCACATCTACGGCATCGAAACCCGCGAAGAGCTGGTGAAGTCATCGGAAGAACTGGCCAAGCGGCTGGGATTTGGCGGCATGTCGTTCCTGAACCTGTCCGTGGCCGATTCAATCACGTCGGACAAACTGCCCGCCACCATCGACGTCGTCACCGCCCTGCACGCCTGCAATACCGCCACCGACGACGCGATTCATTTCGCCTTGGAGAAGAAGGCCAAGTACATCGTCGTCGTGCCCTGCTGCCAGGCGGAAGTGGCTTCGGTGCTGCGCAAGAACAAAGCGAAGGCGCTGGCCGATCCGCTGGCTGAGATCTGGCGGCATCCGCTGCATACACGGGAGTTTGGGAGCCAGATCACGAATGTGCTGCGATGCTTGCAGTTGGAGGCGCATGGGTATCAGGTCAGCGTGACTGAACTGGTGGGGTGGGAGCATTCGATGAAGAATGAGCTGATCATTGCGCAGTACAAGGATTTGCCGCGCAGGAAGGCGGCTGAGCGGCTGACGGAGATGCTGGATAGGATTGGGCTGCAGGAACTGAAGGATCGGTTCTTTGTGCCGAAACCTGCAGAGGCGGCGGCGTAAGCGCCTGTCGTGCTTCATGCCGCAGCGTCAGTATCCGTGCGTGCGGCAGTCTTCTGCCAGATGCACCGTATGACACGGTGAACGCCATTCAAGCAGCCTTCCCCACATGCCCTCTCGCCCGCGCACGGACGCCCCTGAGCAGACGGCGCTGCTAACAGCGGCCTTTCCCGCGCGACTACGAGCCGAAGCAGCACATATCGCCGAGGAGATCTGCCCCTCGGTCATGCCCGGCCGCGGATTGTCCGCCGTCATCGTGCAGGACGAGTCATTGACGCTGCCCTATCGCGTTCAGCATGCAGGCAGCGACTCCCTGTCTTCCAAGCTGGACGAACCCCAGGCACTGATCTACGCGTGCATACAGTCACGCCATCATGACGGCCACGTGCGACTGCGCCAAATTGAGCGGCTAGCTGGGACGTCCGAGCCTTGGGTTGTCCCGTTCATGGTGCAGCTCTGCAGCGAGTACGTCGTCGAAATCCTGCAGGACATCGAGGCGTGCTTGCCCTTGCTGGACAAGCATGTCTATGGAACGGTTCTTGGAGGCAATCCGGCCTTCCTGGATCTGGCGCGGCAACGCATGATCAGCTACTGGGATTGCTACTACCGGCGGCGCTGGCCCAGGAGCGAAACCTATGTGGGGTTTCGCTTGTTCAAGCAGTTTCGTGACTGGCAGGTCTCAAGCTAAGACCTCACGCGCTGAAAGGCTCGATGCGCAGATCAATTGCCAGAGCTGCGGCGCAACCGATCGGACGAGTTCTTGTTCAAGCGCTTCGCTTCGTCTTCCGCGTAGTCTTCCTCGCCCTCTTCGTACTTGCCTTCATACATGCAGCTGCTGCGGTTCCATCCGCACTCGCCGCCTAATGAACAACCTGAGCTCAAGGCGGCAAGAAACAAGAGGATGCTGCAACGGCCTAATCTTTGAATCGACATATCGCTCCCTGGTGATCGGGGTAGTGTACGGGATGGGGATGACGAGTGAGCCGGCGTGACCTGAGCCTGAACTGGAAACGGCCGCAACGCATGGTGCGAATTTCGGTTCAAGTGTGCTCAATTTGGCACAGGTCACGCTTGATTGCGATGCCCGTCGGACTCGATACTGGCATCGCAATCCCACAAAGATCGCCCAGATTGACAGCTGGAAAAGACAGACGACATGGTCGCTGCAATGGCGACTGCCTACTCTTTATTACGTCGATGCTGGAGCGGCTGATGGACGATCACCCTTTGACTCATGACCGATGGGCTACGCCGGATGACCCGGAGTTCTGCACTGTACGGTTTGCGAACTTTCGGAAAATGGAGCGGGCGTGCGCGGCAATTTGGGCTATTGCTCGAATTGTAGGGAACGGCGTGAATGAGCCTGAGGCTAGTGGCGGGCAACCGCTAGATGCTTGGATTATGTCCAATTTGATCGGGGGAATTGAAAGCCTATGCGATCACATGGCGGACCTTGTGGGGTCGAATCTTGACGAATCCAACTTTGGGGAAAGTGCGCCGGGCGACGATTGACTGCATGCGATAGACGAAATTGTAGTCTGACACCTTATCTCGATGCTGCTTTCTACAGGGAGAAGACGGAGGGGGCAATCGGATCGACTCAGCCGGCGTCTCTACCAGAATTTCGGATGGGACCCCCAAAACAGCGATCGTGTGAAATAGGGAAAAGAGTACGAGACTATGTAGTCTCAGCATCCAGATAGCGAAATTGTCGTCTGACACCTATTTCTTGCAGGACGCTACTGCGCTCTCCCATATCTACGGACAGCACAAATAATGCCTCAAATTAGATAGAAAGAAGTGTTGCCACAAGATGAATGGCAGCAAGGGGGCTCACTGGAATGGCGGCCGGTAAGGGATTCGAACCCCTGTCTATTCGACGAAAAGCGACTCCTAGAATCGCCTTTCGTCGATTGGCTGCGAGCGAGCTCGCAGCCCCGAAGTGCATTAACCACTATGCTAACCGGCCGAGTTCGCGTAGGTTACCATGAAACGGAGGCCATCGCCGTCTCAATGTCTTCTGTCGAATGAAGTAGCTCTAGCGCCAAATATCGACGCACCGCGATACTGCGCCGTTCTCCTCGTCGATTGCCGAAGCGCTTTTTTATCAGTGCTTGGACCTCGGAATCGCTCCACATATGCCGGCAAAGCCATTTGGCGACGTCTTGCCATGCCTGTGAACACAATAGTGCATCGGCCGCGACTGGCTGATCGGCCGGAGCGCTTGGCATCCTTCCATACCGATCCAAAATTGATACTCTTGGAAGAGTCTCCCATGCAGATATTGATGCTTGGGTCATTTCACCCTCGGTATGAAGTTCTTCGTTGCGAATGAGTCGATAGTAGTTAACAAGAGCGAAGCTCTCTCGCAATTGCTCTCGCTCCACCGCCGCGCTTACGGCATCTGCAGTTCGATCTTTAGCAGGCATTCCTGCCAACAAAGTGAGGGCTAGCGTTTTTCTGACGAAATCTCCTTTGTTGAGTTCGGTGGAGAGATTTCCCACGGCTTCCGTTTTTATCCGTTTCAACCTGTCTGTCGAGCGAATGTTCTCGCATAATACGTCTCCAGCACTAAATACGTATGCGATATGTGAATAAACCAAATATGAACGAGCACTTGCAAAAGACTTATGAGGGTGCAAAGTATGAAACCCCTGCTTTTTCGCACATTCCCGGATAAAGACGGCTTCCGAAGATTGACCAGCGAGGCTGTCGGCGAAGATTTGCGCTGAAAGCTCCAGCATGCCCAAATGTACGTGATGCCGTCCGAGTAATTGGCGAAAGTTCCTTTCTAGGCGTCCCGGTAGAGATAGGTTCATATCCCCAATCTTCTGATGTGCAACCTGTTGCTCCCTTAGTAAATTTGTCGTCTTTCTTGCCAAGAGGCATCCCCTCTATATATAAATAAATTACTCTGAAAATAAGGCGTCAGTTATTTTGGTCGCTTATAAACCTTACTCGTGCCCCCCCCGGTAGCACTCCCGCGCGGTAGTCGAGCGGGCGCGCTGCTCTTTAATTTCTTATTAGCTCGGTCGTGAATATAGATGGACAGCAACATGTGCTCTGTGATGTCAAGCATGATCTCCCCATCTTCCAGCTGCGGCTGGTGGTCGCGGTGAATTGCGGTTGAAATAGGTGTCACACAGAAACGGTGTCAGACTACAATTTCGGAAGCGAAAGGGTGGTCTGACACCTTTTTTTTCATTAACCGCATTGCATTGTTGAAAAACTGCAAATAAAGCGAATAGCAGTGGTGCCCAACTGCTGCCCCCCTTGGATCGCATCTAACCTGCTAGGCTGAATTGAGACCCTCTGCGATCACATTGCGGATCTTGTGGAATCCACTCTCGAGGGTTCGTAGTTGGGCTGCGAACTCACTGATGCTACAAAATAAAGGTGTCAGACTACAATTTGGCCGAAGAAATTGTAGTCTGACACCTATTTTCGTAGCTGCGGCATTAAAGGCAATCTTGCCGACTGTATAGGCGACTTAGTTGCACTCGCTCACACTCTCGCGGTGGGCTGCTCGTCCTGCGCCAGGTAGAACGCGTTGAAGCGCCAACGGTAAAAAGGTGTCAGACCACAATTTGACTAGCCAAATTGTGGTCTGACACCTTTTTTCCCCTTTAAAAGAGGTGTTTTTGACGCTCACTCGCGGCACCTGCCAGCTCTTCCCCCTCATGTGGGAACGGGTTGGGAATATCTTCGAGAATGGCAGCTCGATCGCAGTGTCTCAGAAAAAAATACATCGAAGAATCAATGATCTTCATTATCTTTCCACCTCTGTCGTAGTCCACAAAGGGAGGTTGAATTTTCTTACTAATTTGGTGCTGAGTAATGTTGTGTAAAAACGCACCCAAGTCTCCAGACCTAACATCATCTGGGCGATGATGAAGACGTCGAATTTCCTCGAGAAGTCTCGACCTCAATAAGCCTTGTTCAATATTGGTAAAGTCTGTGGTTAGCAAAAGCCGAATAAAATAATAGGGAAATGCCAATGACAACTTCCCACTTTGGTTACTAGTCTTCCTCGCAATATCTACAAAAGACTCGAAATTTCTAATATGGCGAACACCGTATTCCTCAGATTTTTTTTTCGTCGCCGCCTTTAGATGCTCAATTGTAATAATCTGTCTATTCGGAGAGGTATGCTCTACCTTTGCCGCTAGGCAGCAACTTTTGCAAAGCTCCTGAACAACCCCAATCGAATCGAACGAGGCCTCAATTAATAAATCTTCGATCTGGGAAAAATCCACATTAAGCAACTCCGACCCCTTGCGAATAACACGTCGAAAGTCTTCGTGAAGCCATGGTTCCACTGGAATCTCCGTTATTCGGTCCAACAAATCACCGTTGAATTGAACAAGTCGGTTAGCTTCTCGCCATATGCCGAGAATTACAAAGATGATTCCTTGATCTTGGAATACTCGCAGGTCGTAGGCCAATCGTTCTTGAACATCACGAGATAGATAATGAAAATTCTCGAGAACTAGATATCGATCAACTACGTACCGCTTCAAAATTTCTGAGACATCTTGAGCAAGCTCAAGATTATATTCAATATAACGAACATTGTGGGTCACCCCGCTAGATGCCTTCGTTAAAGCTTCAATCTCGGCATTAGCATCAGAAAAGAATGGGATTTTTACTTTAAAACCGCCAGATGCTTTGGCGGCGTCCTCCGTTCGACTTTCCACTGTCTCCGACTCAACAAATCTAATATCGAGCTGACGCAGGATGGATTTGTAAATATCTACGGGCGCGGTTTGGGGAGAGCACTCAACCTTCACATAATCACGCGCACTCAAGTTTTTGAGAATTAAAGAGGTTTTTCCTTGTTTCGACGAACCATAGACAATCACCTCATTCCCATCCGTAAGCGCTTCGCGAAACGCTTGATCCACTGTGTCCCGCTCAATATATGAAGCAATAAGACGGCTTCGCACGCCGAAAACATCATTGGTCTGGTATCTCATCTTCCACATCCCCTACGAATATTCCCGTTTTATACCAGAAGAATTAGATATAACGAACAAATTTCAGTCGATAGCTTTCCAGCAGCTCGAAATTTTAAATCGAAATAGAAAGTCGTCAAACTAAACTTTCTGAACTCGAAAATTTAGCCTGGCATCTTTGTTATTCAAGATTCCATGCAAAATTCATTAATTCTCGAAAGCCTATAGCTAGACTTTCAACTCACAGGCAACGCAGGCCAGGTGCGCTCGGCCACGATTCTGGCCTTCAGCCTCTGGGTACGTCGCGTTCAGCATTTCGGAGGATAAGGTATTCGTAGTAGAACAAGCATTTTATGACATGATGGAGATTATTGACCTCTCTGAAGGCCACGAGAATCATTCTCATAAAATCCAAGAAGTAAATCTTCTGCGCGGGAGTCGGCTCAATTCCCCCGCCCTTAGGAAAATACTCGATGATCTGCGTCACTTCATCGTAATCGACATTGTTGTGTGCGATCGAGTTTCGCACCTCGGCATCAATTACCTCGCTGTCAATGTTATACCAGCAATTGTCAAGGCACTTGAGCCTATCTGAAAGAGTCTTTGCTGAAAACTTCTCCAACGAACTCAATGTTCCGCCACTGATTGTGGCGAAGGAATTCATATTTCCACGATGAAGAATGTTATTTATCCCCGCGACTAAAACCAGTTGCCTACTAAGTACTTCAATTATGTCTTTGTATAGATCTTTGTACGACTGAAAGTCTTTCGTTGAGACGCGAGCAGCGACTTTCGCCTTCTGGTAGCCATTGAGCAAATCAAGATAAAAGGCCGGCCGCAAAGGCAATTCAGCCTCGTATATTTCTGGATACAGCTTCAAGCAGTCCCTTTGCAAGGTTCCCAGAAAGCCACTATCAACAATATTCCTGACGAGTTCATTTAGAGGTCCTTTGGGCAGGCGCCTGAACATTTCCGGAACCCCTTCAGCCAAAGAACGAACTTCATCGAAATGCACGAAGGGCAGGAAAACGAAGGTAAGAAACTGATATAGCGCGGCATTGACATCTTCAGGCTTAAGCGACGGCCCAAGTTCTTTTCGGAGAAATTCTCCGACCCGCTTCTTAAAAAGCTGTTTGTTCTTTCCGCCATACAAGCGGATAATGACCTTGATCTCATCCGATCGATTGGCGAAATAGTTGAGCTGATTGAGGCGCTGGTTGTGAAAAGCCATCCTGGCATGCGCCACCTCTGCCGATTCACTTGCATCCCGGAGTTCTTGCACCGCCATGAAGTACGGCGTATTGCCCAGCACATACTTGCCAAATCGCACGGGAAAATCGAGATGCAAATCTACGAAAGGATTCTTGCTGTCCGTAAAGGGGGCTATCTGATCTTCTGATGGTATACAACCGACGAACTTAAATTTCGCCGGAGGCCCATCCGATATATCCATATCAATCCTCATAAGCGATGCGCAATGGGGGCATGCCAAGCCAAGAGGTTGACGTTCGCGATTAGAGTACCCGATTCGACAGTCAGTCTGCCCTTCGCATACTCTACACGTAAGAGTCATGTTGCTGTTCATCTATTTTTTTCTTTGGATAGGCGAGATTAGAGACTTGGTCCAGAGTCAAAAAAGTCCGCGCAAAAATTATGGCATATACGCCACATGCAGAATATAGATTAAGTTTTTTTGGGAAAAAAGTGTCAGACTACAATTTAGCCAGTTAAATTGTAGTCTGACACCTTTATTTGACACCTTAATTTTTCGATCTCCCCACGTCAGCAGTGCGACGAAATCTCCTGAGACCAGGCCTTTTATATGATCCGGCTCGCGTCATTTCAACTCACTGCTGATTAGCGCATCCACGTTCGAAACGTCTCTTTTAGCCTGCCGATGGTGATCAAGTAGAGATTTCGAATATTGAATTAATTCATCCTCGGCCTCCTGCGCAGCATGCCGATTTGGCTCAGACTCAGACTCCCTTAGTGCTGTCGCTCTGTTTTGATATGCATCTAGCAGACTGTTGTGCGTTTGATATGTCGCCAACAACCCCTCCACGACGACATTGACCCGAATTAACTCGCGCCGAAGGCCGTCGCTTTTTAGCTTTCCAATTTTCTCGATTCCAGCCCTATAGAACTTAAAGGGTTGCACTGGCAATGGCCACCAATTCAAAAAGGGCATACCCTCCTTGTGCACATCGAGATCATTTCCTACCTGCTCTTGGTAGATCTCCCAATGAACTCGTAATTCCTCGCGCACGCCGGACAGAAAGTTCCTTAATTCCTGGGCCTCTTGCTGAAGCGCACGCGCTTCAGCTTTGCGGTGCTGATCATGGGCAACCCACACCGCAACAAGAATTGCTCCGACAGATCCAACCGCCTGAACCCAGGCCGCCCAAGTTTGACCCTCCACATTCGGCCATCCCTTAAATGCCACTCCTGCGCCGATCGCAACACCAGCGATTGCAGTTGCCTCCGGGAGCCAAGAACAACAGTTTTTCATTGGTATACCAACCCTTTCGATTGCCCGAGCACTTGAAAACACCTTTATTTCGACGGAAAAACCGATGTCAAGTACGCTGTCAATTGGCGAAAGCAAGGCTCTGCACGGCCTAGGTTTTCGCGGAGTAACAAACAAGAATAGGTGTCAGACTACAATTCCGCTTCCGAAATTGTAGTCTGACACCAATTCTTCCTTACAATTTAACTAGCTAAATTGTAGTCTGACACTTTTCCAAAGAACTTGCCGCTCAAACCTTCCAAATCCCAACTGCTTGCCGAGCGAACACGGAAGACCGGTTTTCAACCTGCTTGAACTTAAACTGCGCGAAACCAACGAGATCCTTGGTCAATTGGATATTGGACTTGGCGTATTCCTTGCGTTTAGCTAAAAAAGGATTATTGGATGCAACCACGTTCAGCTCATCAGCCAACAAGGTCATATTTCCAATACGGTGCAGCAACTTGGCATGCCTGGCTTTCCAACCATCACCCAAATATTCAGGCCAATCGCCAAGTTCCTTCTTGATGCTAGCCTTGTCGGCTGCCTTTGGGATGATGTGTTCAATTTCCAGTTCATCCGGGTCCGCAAGATAATACTCGTTCTTATGCCCGATGGCCTTATACTCGAACATTTCCAACGCATAGCGAGCACGATCTATTACTGCGGGCACAAAGGGGAACGAAGCAAAGGA
>Ga0160496_1000152_pt1 | contig 48215 bp, 60 predicted proteins | sample DIDPMG_2_FD_108231 | JGI IMG/M metagenome (GOLD analysis project Ga0160496, IMG submission 108231) | Enriched soil microbial communities from UW Madison campus, WI, USA - DID2937_E24_FP MG | ecosystem: Environmental > Terrestrial > Soil > Grasslands | place: USA: Madison, Wisconsin | collected...
CTCTACCGAGGTCTTTGACAACTACTGAGGAGCATTATGAGGGGCGCGGAAAAATCCGCGCCCTTCAGCGATTTCTGGCCATGCTCGGATTCCGCGGACCTCCAAAAGACCTAGCCGACCGAATGGCGGCCCGACGCCGGCAGGCGAAGGCTGACGACGGGTTCGCGCGGGAGACGTTCACTCTGCCTCGGAGCGGGCGAGGGAGCGGGCGAGGGCGTATCTGACCCGATGGCCGCCGGCGGCCTACATGAGCGTGGTGGAATCCTGGCGCGAACTGCCCGGCGGCGAGATTGAGTTCACAATGAGAAGACTGCGAAGCGCGGATTAGCGATCGGTGTCATTCCGTGCACGGTCAACGCGCTGGCGTTCTTTATGCCGGAAGGGATCAGCGGCATCGTCGTGGCCACTGCGGCTGCTATAAAACATCAGCGCCATCAGTCCGCATCCGATCAGCAACGAAAAGAAAGTGCCGAGGCCGAGCGCAATCCAGCCGTGCTTGCCCATCTCAATGTCGCCGCCGATGCTCCATGCTGAGATTGCCCAAGCGATAGTCAAGAGCAGTAATGCGATGAGGGCGAGCACGAGCACCGCTCCACCGAACCCAATTTGGGGTGTCTTTAGATGCCGCATTTGCTCACTCCACGGGGGCAGAACATCCCCCGAGGATGACGGTCCCAAGAAAATGGCCCCTCGCGGGGCCAAGTCTGGCGAGGAAGTGGAGCATGGCGACCTCCGGCCGAGGGGCCAAGAGTGGCCAGCGGCCGCCATGCTTTACCTCGGGATTTGCGCGAGGCAACACGGCAACGCACGCCACGGTATGCGGTTCCGGCGAAGTCGAGTTCACGACGCAGGCTGCGGTCGGCGGACTAGCCGACATTATTGACCGTTTTCGCCAATCACGTCTGGGCCGGAAGTTTAAGATACGGGGCGGCGCCGGCGGCCTCTTCGGCTTCTCTTTCATTGCGTTCGGGATCCTCGTTGTCCCGCTCACACGGACGCACTTCGTATTCGTTGTCGAGAAATTCTTCAGTCTTGCCATCGCCGGGTTCATGCACTTCGACGACAAGACCATTTTCTCTCGCATGAGCCCAAACGTCAGCTGCGGTAGGGAATGCCTTGCTGATCTGTTCGTCGTGGCAAAATATTGCGTAGGGCATAGTCGCTCCCATTTTGACCGCGAGAATGCAACGCATGCAGTCGTATCTTGTTCGTTATGACACGCGGAAAAGGAGTGCATCTCCGATGTCAGAGGGACGGTTGTGGTTGGCCGACTAACGCGCGCGCCGTTTCTTTGTATGCCTTAGGCCGCGCTTCCGCGGGTATGGCTTCTGCGACGTAGCGCCGGTTTGCTTAACGCTTTTCTTAAGCGCGTCCTTTAGGGCTATCGGCACGCCGTGCTTCTTGAGCAGATCGGCCAAGGTCTAGAACTCGGCCAGCAATATGGCGGTAAATGCGACAAGCGCCAGGATACTCAAGGCCACGACAACGATGGATCGTTCAGAATTGGCGGTCAGCTTTTCATCATCCATTCACGCCAACGTCGGGACGCGCGCCGTGTTTCAAAAAATAACCCCGCTTGAGGCGGGGCAAAGAGCAATTCTTGGAAGGCGGTCGCCAAACGGTAACCTTCGGATCGTCCTGAAATGGATGCGTGTTTGAAACCCAGCCCGATCCGGAGATGATGCCGCAACCCGCGACATCACGCATCACCCAAACGGGTGGGTTTGTGTTCTTTTTGCGATGCGCGGCGATAAAACCCGCCGATAAAACCCGCCCAATCGAGTGATTGAGCGGGCCCTTTGATCAACCCAGTACATCCGTGGTGTTGATCGTTTCTGTTCAGGCGAGAGAGATATTCTCCGCGCTGGTCTTGCCGCGCATTTTGTCTTCCTTCAGGTCGAAGTTGACCTTCTGACCCTCACCGAGCCCGTCAAGGCCGGCGCGCTCAACAGCACTGATGTGGACGAACACGTCCTTGCTGCCGTCGTTGGGTTGAATGAAGCCGAAGCCCTTCTGCCCGTTAAACCACTTCACAGTACCTGTAGCCATAACCATTCTCCGGAGCACGCAGGCTCATAGTCTCGCGCGACCTCCGCACGAGTTGATCCAATTCAGCGATGTCCGAGGAAAGAGCCCGAAGGCGTGCTTACAAGGCAACTGCAAAAAATCGAATTGCTGTACCGTATAGATATTCAACGGGATGGCAAGCGATCAATTGTGTTCAGGTAAAGGCGAATAGGCGAGATGGCATCTTGGAAGATAGTTCATATATAGATGTCATGAATATAAAGTCGTCATCTCCAAAATCCCGAGATCTCCAAGAGCGTAAGCGACTTGCGGCCGAAGAGGGAGCAAAAGCTCTCGCAGAATATGCAGCCCACGACATTGCCGTGAGGAATAACATGGTAAGGCTTCGTGCGCTGCGAGCCGCGGCGCAAGCGAAGATGGCCCCGGCAGATTCGAAAAAGCCACGAAAGCGTTCGATGAGTGCGAAGTAATCGGCCTAAGAATTTGAGATCAATGGTAGGCCGCACAGCTTTCGGCGCCGTGTCCGCCAACACCAGGATCTGCGATCCTTTGAGGCGATCAAATCGTAAGCAAGCGAGCAAGTAGACATTGGCGGATTCCAACAAGACCGTCCCGGTGGGCTTTCTATTCAGGCCAAGCAATCAGTTCGAAATCTATCCCGCGCCGCGTGAGTTCATCTTCAAGGGCGTTGGCGCGCTTCCTCGCCTGTTCACCCAGAAACGTGCGAGCATCGACGCCGATACCCAGCGCCACCATTGATCGCATGTTGGTGTGGTACCGGAGGACCGATTCATCGGAGAGGGAGGACAGGCTCATTTGTCAGTGTCAGGTGCCTTCTTCCCGTCAAGCCAATCCTGTTCTTCCGCGAGCGCGAGCCATGCCGCTTCCATGCGCTTGTAGCGATTCCGTGCGGGCTCGTTCTTGGCTTCGGCTGCAAGCTCGGCGCAGTTTCGCGCGTTCTCTCGGTATTCGTCAGACTTCGTGGTCATCTTGCGGACCGTCTTCTCGGCTCAGTGCCATAGCGTCGCCAGATAATATACAACGGCTGAATGACCCGCAGCGTCTTTCTTGGTCTTCTTGGCAGTGCCCGTGTATTGGCAACGGAACGCAATGCCGTCTCGCGCATTAATAGCGACGCTGGGCCCCAGCGGGGTAGGATGTTCGGTCTATCCTGACTCTGATCAGGAGCGAGGGATGTTCAAAAGCGCTCTCAGCGTTACGGCGTTGCTCATCGGCTGTTCGATCGCATTAGCACAAGAACGCGGCTCTGCGCAGGATCAGCAAGCATGTTCGCGTGACGTCTCCCGCCACTGCCGGAAAGTGATGGACAAGGGTGATGACGTGGTTCGGCAATGCCTTTTGCAGCACCGAAGCAAGCTGACCGACGCCTGCCAAAAGGTACTTAAGGATCATGGCCAATAGCCCGGTGTGGCTCACTTCATACTTGCTGCGACCCATAGCATGAAAAATGCCAGCACCGCGAAAACGAAAAGCCCAAGCTGCAACGGATCCCGCTTGCGACCCCGTTCGTTTGCTTTTTCGCGGTTGTCATCACCACGCCAACCCATTGGTCACTTCCCTTGATCCGGCCAACAGCCATCTTCCTCGTGTCGTCCTGTGCGATGCTGGCAACCCTCATCCAGTAATCTTTGTCCTACCTCTTTCCACGTCGCATGAGGACCATAGAGCCGCACGGCATCGGCGTGACTAATCTCGACGGTACGCCCGCAGCGAATGCAATTGACGCGCAGAACCGGCCGCGGGATTTCGGACAGCCGTCTTTGCTGTATAGGCACCCAAGTTGAACGATCGAGCGCGGGATCGCTCATAACGGATTGCCACCATCCATCGTCCCGCGGCGCAAGCGAGGGCGGTTGCTGAGCGGCCTGCTTGGCCATTTTCTCGAACTCTTTGGGTGAGGGCATGCGCCAGTAAGCCGACCAGTTAGTCATAGCGCATTAGAACAAAAGAAGAACATGGAGTCGAGTCGGAACTTCTGCAGCGACGCCGCTTTGAACAAACCGGTGCAATGTGAAGGAGGGCATCATGAAAAAGCGAGAGCCTTTTTCCGACGAAGCATTGGAGCGCGATCAGCGCGTGAGTGACGCTTTAGAGGCAGCGCATAAACTCCCCAGCGGCCCAAAGCGGATCAATGCGCTCAAGAAGGCGGCACAGCTAAGCAGCGATGCCGAGGCTTATCGAGACTCAAACGATCTTCGTTCGCCGGATTAAACCACACTGTCACGCTTTCGGCATCAAGTTGGCGCGTATGTTCAACGCGAACGACAGGGAGAACAATCAAATGGCTCAGGCAGCATGGAAGCGATCCGGATCACCAATCGGCAAGAAGGGGCCTCGCAAGGTCAATCCAAAGTACAAGCGCCGCGCGGGTGAGCCGTGGACCACGCAAGAGGTTCGTGAACTGCGTTCCCTGGCGAAAGGCAACACGCCGACTGGCGTGATCAGTCTGAAACTTCAGCGGCCACCCGCAGGCATCCGAAGCAAGGCCCATCGAGAGGGAATCTCCCTCCGTCCGGTTAACCGCTCTCCATATAACCGCGCATCAAAATCGGCGAAGAGGCGCGGGCGATGAGCAAGTTCAGCACCGACAACAGAGACAAGCGCAGCGGCGCTTACGATCCGATCGATAAGGACGGCCTTCCGCAGCCTCATCAGGTTAAGGACCGCACGACGCCGCATGAAGCGGCCCAGCCTGGAGCGGATGTCAGAGCAGATGCGCTGCCCGGGACTGCGCCGGTTCTACCGGAAGGTTTGGTCAGAGAGCCCCAGCCGCCGCTGAATCCACGCACAGGGCGCGGGCCAAGCGAGTAGCAACTACTCGCCTCGCTTCCGCAGAACGGCGGCAAGGTGGTCGTCGAACTCCTTGCGCTTTTCCGCGAGCGGTTTGTCGAAGTTATTTCCGAATGACGTGATGCCGCGCGTCTCGTCGCCATAGAGGTGGTCGATGTTGCAGTCCTTGAACGTGCAGCCCGTGAAAGCGATTTGCTCAGTGCCGTCATCAAGCAGGAGCGTGCACCTTATGAAGGTGCACTCGTCGAAACGGCAAAACTGCATACGACCGCGGAAATCAAACGTTTCGGCGTAAAACGTCTCGTTCCAGACAACCCGTTCGTCTATGGCGCTCGTCATTTGTGCCGGTTACTGCTCCGCCGCTTTTGCGATCTGAGCGAGGCTTTCCGCGGAGTTAGTTGTGCCACCCAGCAGCCCGAGTAAGTGCTTGTCGCGCTCCTCATCCAAGACAAGGTTTGCGGCCGCGATCCGCTCCAGGCCGCTCGCCAATTTGCGGTAGGTGTCGGCTAAGGCAGTGAAAACTTTTCGCTTCGCTTCGTTCGATGTCGTTTCGCAGATTGTTGCACAAGCCTCAGCGTCCGAATGAAGCTTGTCGATATAAATACGGATGTCCTGCATGGCTCCTCCCAATGTTCTTCGCGTGTCGCTCAACGCTCTGGCAGCCGCGAAGTTCCCTAAAGGAACTTGACGCAAGGCACCGCCGCTATGCGTCAATAGGTGATGGGGCGCCGTCGAATTTGCTGGCGGTGCGGGCGACGATCTCGATCTGGTCGTTCGCCAGCGGTCGCTGCAGGGCGCATGCTTCCGACCATGGCGCGCGCATCCAGACCTCCCGCTCTTCCTCGGTGGTCAGGATGACCGGCATCGCCTTCGGGTGGATCGGCTTCACGACGTCATTGGCGTCAGTCGTCAGGAAGCCGTAGACGTCGATCGTCACCATGCCCTCCTTGATCTTGCGGACGCTGCTCCAGTTGGTCCATATCCCGGCGAAGCAGAGCAGGGGCCGGCTGTCGTCGGCCGCGAACCAGACGTTTTCCTTGGCCGCGCCATCGAATTCCGAAAACGAGGTGAACGGCACAAGCACCCGATTATCCGGCTCGAGCCAGCGTTTCCAGTGCTTGCTGTTGGTGTTGCGCACGTTGGTGGTGCCTTTATCGGGCTCCATGCGCAGCAGTTCCTGGAAGTCGACCGTCTTGCCCTTTGCTTCGAGTTTAGCGGCGCGGTTTTTGGCTGCCTCGAATAGTTTCTGCGACGACGTCGGCATTCCCCAGCGCATCGTGAGCAGCTCGCGATCCGCACCGTTCTGACGGATCACTGGGGCTTCTCGGTCCGGGAATACACCGGGCAATGATGGCAGGTTGCCGGCGCTATCCTTAGTTACCTTGAACAATTGCCGAATAGCGTCTTGCCCGCGCGTAATCGAATAGAGATTGCACATCAACCGGTCTTTCTGGCGCGCTGCGGTTCGGCGTCGGGTGGTGTAGGCATCTGTAGGGCTATCAGATTCGGCCTGAACTTCCGCCGCGTCGCTTCAAAGCATGGCAGGCAGTAGAGCTTGAGCGTATGGACGGGCTTTTCGCGAGGCCAGATTACCTCGCGCAAGTTGATGCGCCGGGTGTCGCGGCACTGTCCGCACTGCACCTCTAGCAGCGTGCAGCCGGCATCTATGGCGTGCTGGATCTGTGGTGACGGATATACATCTCCGCCGAGAAACTGCCGTGCATTCCATTCCTCGCAAGCGTAGCGATGCGCCATGGCAAGATGTTCGGCGGCGGCCGCATAGGCGCTCTCAGTCTTGCGGACCAATTCGCGCTGCAACTGCTCCACCCGCCGCAACTCGCGAACGTAGTGTTTCCGGTCCCTGCCGGACAAAGGCATATGGATGACACGTGGCGACATGGCCGCATCAAAGCGCGAGTCCGCGCGATAGGCAAATCGTCCTATATGATGTGGCCGGAACCGGAGCGGTCTACTTGCGCTCGGGGCTACTTCGCCGCAGAATCCTTTGAGCAACACCAATCGCGTCGTTGGTGTCCAAATTTAAGATGATCTGCTCGATCGTCAGATTCGCGTCCCGTGCATGAGGTGAGGGCGCGATATGCTCTTCGAGCAATTGTGCGATTTCAAGGACGACGTGTGCCAAGGCCGCTGCGTCGTTGCTCATCGCTCCCTCGCAAATTTGCGACGTCGGCGGAACGTCATCTCAGGCCCGACCGCTTTTCCCGGCCCGTACTTCGGTTCCTTGTGTCGGTACAGCGCCTGCATGGTCGCGATCCGTGCGAAGTCTAGCCAAGGTCCGCCTTGCTCGGCTGCGTTCAACAGCGTCTCGGCAACGGTGTGCCACGCATCTTCATCGCGTTCGGATTCGGGAAGACTAAGAACGTGAGCGCGAACGTCGTGGAGCGATTTCAACACGCCGCCTCTCGGCAGCGGAACCGGCTCCTTGAGGGCCGTTGACCACGACATCAGCAACTCCACGCAACACTTACAGACGGATTCAAGCGCGAGACCGGACGATTCGTTCCGATCATCCGGCGGCCAACCTATTTCAGGTATCGACGCTCGCGTTCGATCCACTCGCGCGAACGCTCCCTGATAAATCTCTCAGCGCTTTCCCGATCGAAGAAGCCTTCAATCCGTTGTGGCCGGTCATCAGGCCAGATGACTTCAATGATCCAGCCGAAGCCGTTCGCGCGTTGTTTAGGGTGAAACGTGGGGTCTTTTGATTCTGCCATTTCCCCGATCCTAGCCCGGCTTGGTGGGGCGCGTTAGCGTTTTACCATTTCATCAGGATCGAGGTCGAAGCGTCGGCAAAGCTGCCACGCGTAGGTTGACCCGAGTCCGAACGTCTCCATCACCGCAACCCATCGCGGGTGCGGGTGACCTTTGCGCGCATTGGCTCGACACGATTTGACAGCGCGACCCAGCAACTCGTCGTCGGGGATTTCGCTCACGTCTGCCATGGCTCACTCCCCCTCCTTGGAGGGCGGGGAGGGGACCTTCCTGCCCGTGGCCGCCATCTCGTGATAGGCGGCGTTCAGTTCGTAAAGAACGCGATGGATTAGCATTCGCTGCTTCTTTGGGTCGATCACGCCACACTCTCGGAACAGCTTCACGATTGCCCAGCCGAAGTCGTGGACGACGGCTCGCTGTGCAGGCGTCAGATGGTCTATCTCGTCCATGCGGCGGACAACGCGCTCGCGGACGTCCTCTGCGGTCAACCGTGCCTTCGGCTGGCGTGACTTCTCCTGTAGGGCCGTCCCGATATCCTGCCAGGTGGTCATGGGGCGCGTCCTTTGGCTTTGGCGACCAATTGGCGGGCGCGCTGGAATATCTCCATCTGGTTGTTCGGCTCGCCTCGATCCGCCACCCACTTCACGAAGTCGAGCATGTCCGGCGCGGCGGCGATCAGATGCGTATTGGCATTCTGGATGGCCACGGCCTCATCATGTGGCAGGCCAAGCGCACCGTGCCCCTTGCCGGTCAGGTAGCCCCAGCCTCGAATGTCACAGATGGGGAATGTACCACCTTTGGCCCCTTCCGCGATGACGCGCGGGCTACCAATGATCTCGACTTGCCACGGCCCCGGAGTGGGCTTGCCGCTCATCTCACCCCTCCTGTGAACGAGGGGAACGAACCGTGAGCAAATTCCACGGATTTTCCACGACCAGCATTGCGCGTTTCGTGATTCGTTCTGCAAGTTGCTGCAAGATTGGTGATGCGGGAACCCTATAAAACAAGGCATTTCCTGATTTTGAAATGGTTGCGGCCAGCCTTGGGGGAGGCTGGCCGCGCGCGATCCGGTCTTGGACGGGGAGGGGTGGGGGACGACCGGGTCGCGTGTCTCCTGACGTTAGTGAGCGCTGGCGGTGGCGACAGCGGCGTTTGGTTGGCCGAGCGAAACCCAGACGTTGGGATTGCTCTGCGACTGCCGCTTGACGAAGCGGTAGCCGGTCTCGGTCCAGGCGACGACTTCCTCGTTCTGGTTATCGAGGATGAATTCGCCCTTGTTCGATTTCACCGTGAGCACGGCGTGGCCTTCGCCCTTCTTGTCGCGCACCACGGTGATCAGCAAAGCTTCGCGCGGCCAGCCGGCATCGATCAGCATCTTGCGCTTGAGCAGGACGTAGTCTTCGCAATCGCCATAACCGTCGGTCGGCAGCGACCACTTCTCGACGACGCCCCAATGCTCCATGTCGGTCATCGGCTTGATGGTGTCGTTGACCCAGCGATTGACGCGCAGCAGATCTTTCCACGCGGTCTGCGACATCACGATATCGCGGGCCTGCGTCGCGCCGCCCCGGCATTCGCCCGGATTCTCGGCGCAGAATTCAACCCAGCCGATCGGCGAGCGTGTGGTGTCGCCAAGGCTGGCATATTGCACCCGGTCGTTGCCGGCGTGCGCGGCTGTCGTTAATCCGAACAGGATGGCGATGATCGCCAATCCTTTCCCCTGTCCCCGTTTAAACATTGTGGTCCCCGTTTCTTGTTGGGACCACTATTCGCACAAAGGATTTGCAGTGCGGCTAAGTCGCTGAAGTACAATTGAGATGAATGCAGATCAATACTTCCATAAATTTGAGATTTACTTGAATTGAATTTGATTCAAATTTTATAGATCGACATTTGATTCAAATTTTATGGATTAACCGGCGAAATGCTGCAAATTCGCGGTCGGGAGAAAGCCGAAAGCCATCGCGTTAACGCGATTCTGGAGCGCGAAACGACGGACCCACCCGCCATGAAGTGAGCTTACACACATTGATCCGGGAGGATTGAAGCGGTCGGCGCGTTTACCGCGCGGTGACGCTGTTTTCCAGAGTCTCGGCGAGCTGCTCATGAAGGAATTCGAGCGCGAAGCCTTCGTCGAGGTGACGGACCACCCGCGCCTGAACCTCGCCGAGCGAAACCAGCGACTTAATGGGCGGCCGGTATTCCGCCGCGACCGCCGCGCCGGACAGCGACAGGTCGATGATCCGGCAAGTCATGCGCTGGCCGTCTTCCATCGTCAGGATGGCGATCGGATTGCGTGGGATGAGGCGATCGTGCCTGCGATCCTCGGGAAGGTTGAGGATGTCACGATTGGCAAGCCAGGTCAGTTGTGCGGCGAGCTTGTCGCGCTTGCGCGGCGTTGCGCCGACGCTCATCGCGAAGCCATTGTCGATGATGCGCGTGATCTTGCCTTCGACGCGACCGACATGATCGAGATAGGCGATAACGCGGTCGCCAACATTGCCGATGCCCGGCGCCAGCATCGCCACGCCGCCGGGCGACATGTTGATCACCTGGCATGGATACTCGCGCCGGTCCGGCAGCATGTAACGTCCAAGCAGGTGAACCTTCACCCGCTGGAAACGCCGTCGCTCTTCGGCGACCGGATGCTCAGACTGTTTTTGCGCGAAAGCCATACTGGATTGCACCGGGTGGGCCGGGTCACGGGTATGGATAAACCCTACGGTGTGCAGGGTTAACGCGGCGTTACATCAGCGCAGGGGCCGGGCCGCTGGAGTGCTTCTACGAACAGCTCGAAGGATCAGACCAGACCTTCATAGACCATCAAGCCGCGTGCCAGCGTCAGCTTTCTGAGGATGCGGGGCGCAAAGCGCTGCGGCGGATGTCCCATGTAACGCCACGAGGTCAATGTCAGGTCGGTAAGGGCGTGGCACCCCTCCACGAACGGGACCATGAGCCCGGTCAGGCTGATGGGCATGTGGGCACGGGTATTGAACGGCAGCAACAGCAGTTCGAGCGGAATCGGTCGCTCGTCCGAGCTGCGCGCGGTGACGCCCACCACGGCGGAGAGCTTGTCGGCGATGACGGCGTCGAGGATGTCCTCGATCTCGATACGGCTTGCCGGTTGAAATAGGCCTGAGAATTCCTCGCCTTTGAGATCCTTGCCGAGCAGAGCGCAAACACGCGTTCCCGCCACCCGGAACGGATATCCGGCGGCGGGATCATAGGACAGCACAAAAATATCGCCGAGCAATTCGCGCACCGGACCCGGCTCCAGCTCGCTGCGATCCGGAGCCGGATTGAGGCCGCGCTTTTCGTCCCAATAGGCGAAAAATTCCCGGCTTGCTGGATGTTTCATGACCCGAACCTGACCCGCGATTGCCTTGATGGGACAGAGTTGTCCCGTCCTCACGCACTGCTGGCCCTTTCCTTGTTGTCGCAGGGGAGGCTGTGCAGGGTCCATGCCCGGATCGGAGTTTCACCCGACTTTGTGCCGTTAAGGTTAAATTCACCATGAATTTTAACCTGCCGCTAACCGACGCGTCGTCGGGCGCGATAGCGGGACCCGCATTAACGATAGGTTCACTATGAGCTTGGGGATGGGGAAAATCGCGGTAGTATCACCGTGCTCCAAGACGTGCAGGAAACTCCGGGTTTGGACTGTCGCCGGCTTCTCCAAGGGCTGGCGGAGGCAATCCCGGCAGGGTGGTTGAGAACAGACGATCGGCTGTGATGCGGGGAGGGGTGGGGGACCCCGCATAACAAGACCGACGCAGGAAGAAAGGCAGCGTTTCTCAGGCGCTGCCTTTTTCTTTTGCGGATCTATCTAGGATCGTGTCTCCGAAAGCGGTTTTCACCGGAGTGGAGTTGACCGTTCCGCGGGCTTGCGCTGGCCGCCCAAGCCGCCTATTTGGGCCCATCGCTCATCTAAGCCCGGCTTTTCAGGCATCCAACGTTGGACCCTCATCCCCCACAACGCGAACCGATCCTTACGCTTCCCGGCGCGCTGACGGTGTATGTCGGGCTGCTGATCGCGATCCATGCGGTGAGGGCGCTGTTGTTGCCGCAGGATTGGGACTACTGGGTGCTGGAAGTCTTTAGCTTCATTCCCAAGCGATATGACACCACGCTTCTGGCTATTCCCATTGCCGGCGGAGAGGGCGCGAAGGTCTGGACCTTTCTCACCTATTCGCTGCTGCACGCCAATCTGACTCATATCATCTTCAACATCCTGTGGTTGTTGCCGTTCGGCAGTGCCGTTGCGCGGCGGTTCGGCGCGATCCGCTTCTTCCTTTTTATGGCGGTGACCGCCGCCTCCGGGGCAGCGGCACATCTTCTGACCCACGAACATGCCCTTGCACCGATGATCGGTGCTTCGGCGTCGGTATCCGGTGCGATGGCCGCGGCAATCCGTTTTGCCTTCGTGCGTGGCGGGTTTCTCTCGTTCCGCCGCGGCGATGCCGATGCAGCGGCCACGGTACCGGCACAACCATTGTGGCGCGCGTTGCGCGATCCGCGCGTGCTGGGATTTCTGGCGGTCTGGTTCGGCATCAACATCGTGTTCGGTGTCGGCTCCATCGGCATCGGGACCGAGGGTGTTTCGGTCGCCTGGCAGGCGCATATCGGCGGCTTTTTCGCGGGGTTGCTGCTGTTCTCGTTGTTCGATCCTGTCCCGCGCCGTGGCACCCGGGTTGCGCCGCCGGTATCAGACTGATCCGATCTCGATGCGCGGTTCCCTCGCTTGCGAGGTCGCGTGATTTCATCCATCATCCTGCTGCATTCAGGCGAGGTGCGGGGCGCGGCCTCTGATGGCGCTGCCCACCCAATCGCGTGAACGAGACGCGTCTGTTCGTCACATGCGCGTGAACAAAGTTGGCGCTGAAGGGTTGCCTGAAGGCGAAGAAGGTCGAGATCGCGTGTCTCGTACCGCGCGATCGCTTTTTGGGAGGCGACTATGACCGTGCGCTCTATTCTTGATTCCAAGGGTCATCACATCGTTAGCATCGAGCCCGACATGAAGCTGTCGGACGCGGTCAAGCTTCTCGCTGAGCGGCGCATCGGCGCCGTGCTGGTCATCAAGAATCAGCGGATCGAGGGGATTCTGTCGGAGCGCGACATCGTTCGCGTATTAGGCCAGCGTGGCGCGGGCGTGCTCGATGAGCCGGTGCGTGAGGTCATGACCCGCAAAGTCGTTGGTTGCCGGGAGAAGGACACTGTTGCCGAAATCATGGAACGCATGACCGCAGGCAAGTTCCGGCACTTGCCGGTGCTGGAAGGCGACGCGATCGTCGGCCTGATTTCGATCGGCGACGTCGTTAAATGGCGCGTCATGGAGTTCGAACGCGAGCAGGAAGCGTTGCAGGACTATATCAAGACGGCCTGAGAGAATTTTTTGATTCCGACCGCCATTGTCAGTGGACGTCCGATCCGCTGACGATGGCGGTTATTCGCTATTCGCGTCGGATTTGCGGTCGATGTCGGTCGTCTCCATCGCCGCGCCGGGCGCGAGAATGTCGATGGCTTCCTGAATCGCTTCGATGGCGCGCTCGGCGGCGCGCGCACCATGAGCGATGGCTTCCTCCGCCCGATGGAATTCGAACCAGCCGATCTGACCGACGCGCGGTGCGATCAGGAGATCCGGTGGATCGCCAGCCAGCCGCGCGCGCGTAATGCGATCCTGCATGATATTGAAGGCGTCGATCATCACGGTGGAAATGCCGGGCCGGCCGCCGCCGCCGAAGAACTCGCGTTTCATCGTGCGCTCTGGCGAGGAAAAGAACTTGCCGATGCCGCGTTTCGGCGGTGGCGGTGTTTCCTCGACCGTCGGCGGCAGCGGGTCGGGCGCGGTGCCATGCGAGAAGATGGTTGTCGCGTGGCCGAACACGTCGGTGCTGAGATTGGCGGCGATGACGATTTCGGCGCCAAGCGCGCGGGCCGTCGACACCGGCACCGGATTGACCAGCGCGCCATCGACCAGCCAGCGGTCGCCGACCAAGAACGGTGCAAAGATTCCCGGCAACGCGAATGACGCGCGCATCGCATCGACAACCCGGCCATGGGTCAGCCAGATTTCGTGACCGGTGCGGACCTCGGTTGCCACCGATGCGAACTTCATCGGCAAATCTTCGATCAGCGTTTCGCCGAGTGCGGCTTCCAGTTGCGCGGCAAGCTTCTCGCCGCCGATCAGGCCGGAGCCGTTCAGCTTGATGTCGAGATAACCGAAAATGTTGCGGGGTTGCAGACCGCGCGCCCATTCTTCCAGTTTATCGAGGTGGCCGGACGCATAGCTGCCGCCGACCACGGCGCCGATCGAGGTGCCGACCACGACGTCGGGGACGATGCCGTGCGCAATCAGCGCGCGCAGGATGCCGATGTGAGCGAATCCACGTGCTGCGCCGCCGCCGAGCGCAAGACCTACGATCGGGCGTCGGGTCGGGCCCAGGCCCACTTTGACGCGGCCGTTGCCGTTGTTCGGTGTTTTCCCCATCGGACTCTCAATGTTGTGCGTCGGGGATAGTCCCAATGGGCCGAAAATGCCAGCGATCCGAGCCTGCGATTGACTGATACGCCGCTGACTCATGGCTTGAGCGCGACCTTCGACCTTGAGGCTTGAATTTGCCGCGTTTTAAGTCAAAAAGCAGCCCGATGATGTTGACGGGCGGCAGCAGGGGAAAGGCCAAAGCGTGCGCGGCATGGGCGTGCGTGTTCGCATGCCTGTGGATCCTCGTAGGCGCAACGCCCGTGGCGGCGCAACTGTTCAGCGACCGTCCGCCGCCTGTTCCACCAGCGTCGGTTCCAGAAGCGCCATCCGCACCCGCCATCAGCCTCGCACCGCCGTCAGGTCCGGCATCCGGGCCGCCATTGCCGGCGGCATTGACGCAACCTCCGGTGTCGGCCGTTACGCCGCCGCCGGCTGCCGCGGTTGCGCCCGTTGCCCCTGCGCCGAACCATGCGGTGCTGGCGCTGACGGCGCGCTACGGCAAGGATCTGCCGGTCATCAATGGCGGTTTGGTCTGGCGTGTTTTCTCCGACAAACCGGACGAGAGCGGCGCGTTCAAATTGATCCGCGAGGACAAAGGCGCGACCCCGAACATCGCTCTGCCGCCGGGCAACTATATCGTGCATGTCGCGCTCGGCCTCGTCACCGCCGCACGATCCGTGACCCTCCGCTCCGATATGGATCGCGAATCGTTTTTGTTGCCGGCGGGCGGGCTACGCATTGAGGGCCGCGTCGGCACATCAAAAATTCCGGCGAACCAGATTTCCTTCAGTGTCCACAAAGGCAGCCAGTTCGACTCGGGTGGTGAAAGCGCGGCCTTGGTACCGAACGCGACGCCCGGCGACGTGGTGATCCTGCCCGAGGGCACCTACAACATCATTTCGAACTACGGCGATGCCAATTCGGTGGTGCGCTCCGACATCCGCATCCAGGCCGGCAAACTGACGGACGCGACGATCACGCATCGCGCTGCGGTAATCACGCTCAAGCTGGTGGGCGAGAAGGGCGGCGAGGCGTTGGCCAATACGGCGTGGTCGGTGATCACGCCCGGCGGCGACGTCGTCAAGGAATCGATCGGTGCGTTCCCGCGCGTGATTCTGGCTGAGGGCGAATACCGTGCCATCGCCAAGAACGAAGGCAAGGTATTCGAGCAGTCCTTCAACGTCGTCAACGGCGTTGATAGGGAAGTCGAAGTCGTTGCGCGATAAGTCGCGCGAGGCGATCTGATCAGAATTTCGTCACGATATCCGCCAGCGTCGGACGAGGACGATCCTCGTTCGCCTTCTCTGACTTGCCGATGTGGACGAAGCCGGCGAGTTGTTCGTCGGCTTTAAGGCCGAGCGCCGCGAGCACGTCGCGATCGTAGGCAAACCAGCCGGTCAACCAGTTGGCGCCGTAGCCGAGCGCCGTTGCGGCGGTGACGATGTTCAGCGCGCTGGCGCCGGCGGAGAGCTGCTGCTCCCACGGCGGCACTTTTGGATGCGCCTTCGGCGAACTGACCACCGCGATCACCAGCGGCGCTTCGGTGAGACTGGACCGTGCGCGCGCGATGTCTTCAGACGGAGCGTCCGGATTTCGCTTGGCGAAAATGTTCGCGATGATATCGCCAGCACGGTTGCGTGCGTCACCCTGGAAGATGATGAAGCGCCACGGGGCCAGCTTGCCATGATCGGGGACGCGTGCGCCGACGGTCAGGATGGTTTCGAGCTCGCTCTCGGTCGGAGCAATGCCGTTCATATCGCGCGGCTTCACCGAGCGGCGCGTCTTCAGAAAATTGATGAGGTCGGACATTTATTCGGGCTGCTTTTTGAAGGGAGTATGTTTCGCACAAGAAGCGGCCGATGGTTGCGGCCGCTGCCGAATCTGCAATCGATGTAGCTCCGCAAGCGCCCGGCACAAGGCCGAACGCTGCTACTTCGAGGCAATCTAAATGCCGGGCGTGGCGGTTTCCGCGCGAGCGCGCTTGACGTCCGGCGGTGTGGCTTCCTCGACCAGCGCCGCGAGTGCCTCCGCGAGCGGCAGCACGGTCTGGCCGTCGTGGCCGAGACGGCGGATCGAGACCGAATGGGTTTCGGCTTCCTTCTTGCCGACCACGAGTAATGCCGGGATCTTGGCGAGCGAATGTTCGCGCACCTTGTAGTTGATCTTCTCATTGCGCAGATCGAGCTCGACTCGCAGTCCCGCACGTTTCGCCGCGGCGGCGACCTGCTTCGCGTATTCGTCGCCTTCGGAGGTGATCGTGGTGACGATCGCCTGCACCGGCGCGAGCCACAACGGGAAGTGCCCGGCGAAATGTTCGATCAGAATGCCGGTGAAGCGCTCCATCGAACCGCAGATGGCGCGATGGACCATGATCGGGACTTTCTTCGAACCATCGGCGTCGATGTAGAACGCACCGAACAGACCGGGCAGGTTGAGGTCGACTTGCGTGGTGCCGCACTGCCAATCGCGGCCGATAGCGTCGCGCAGCACATATTCGAACTTCGGCCCGTAGAACGCGCCTTCGCCCGGATTGATCGCTGTCTTGATCCGGCCGCCCGACTTGCTCTCGATCTCGCGCAGCACGGTCGCCATCACGCGTTCGGCGTGGTCCCAGCTCTCGTCGGTGCCGACGCGTTTCTCCGGCCGCGTCGACAGCTTGACCACGATGTCGCCGAAGCCGAAATCGGAATAGGTCGAGAGGATCAGTTCGTTGATCTTCAGGCATTCCTCGGCAAGTTGCTCCTCGGTGCAGAAGACGTGCGCGTCGTCCTGCGTGAAGCCGCGCACGCGCATCAGGCCATGCATCGCGCCGGACGGTTCGTAGCGATGCACGATGCCGAACTCCGCCATGCGCAGCGGAAGGTCGCGGTAGCTTTTCAGGCCGTGCTTGAAGATCTGCACATGGCCGGGACAGTTCATCGGCTTGAGCACGAACCAGCGCTTGTCCTCGGCCTCGTCGCCGGCCGATTGCGCCGCGAACATGTTTTCGCGATACCAATTCCAGTGGCCCGAGGTTTCCCAAAGCACCTTGTCGAGAATCTGCGGCGCGTTGACTTCGTCGTAGTCGCCGGCGAGGCGACGACGCATGTAAGCCACCAACGACTGGAATAGCGCCCAGCCCTTGGCATGCCAGAACACGACGCCGGGACCTTCCTCCTGGAAATGAAACAGATCCAGTTCGCGGCCGAGCTTGCGGTGATCGCGCTTCTCGGCTTCCTCGATTTGCTTCAGGTAAGCATCGAGTTCTTCCTGCTTGGCGAAGGCGGTGCCGTAGATGCGCGTCAGCATCGGATTGTTGCTGTCGCCGCGCCAGTACGCGCCGGCTACCTTCATCAGCTTGAAGGCGTTGCCGATCTTGCCGGTCGAAGTCATGTGCGGGCCGCGGCACAGATCGAACCAGTCGCCCTGATAATAGATCTTGATCGGCTCGTCGCCGGGAATGGCGTCGACCAGTTCGACCTTGAAGTTCTCGCCCTTGTCGCGGAAGACCTGCTTGGTCTTTTCGCGATCCCAGACGTCCTTGGTGAACGGCTGATCGCGTGCGATGATCTCGCGCATCTTCTTCTCGATGGCGGCGAAGTCGTCCAGCGTGAACGGCTCGTTGCGGAAGAAGTCGTAATAGAATCCGTTCTCGATCACCGGACCGATGGTGACCTGCGTGCCCGGCCACAACGTTTGCACGGCCTCGGCGAGCACGTGCGCGCAATCGTGGCGGATCAATTCCAGCGCGCGGGGATCGTCGCGGTTGACGAATTCGATGCGCGCGCTCTGCTCGATCGGATCGGCCAAGTCGGTGATGACGCCGTCCAGCGCCATCGCGACTGTGCGCTTGGCGAGCGATGGCGAGATACCCTTGACAATCTCGAGGCCGGTCACGCCCTTGTTGACATCGCGGCGGGCGCCGTCGGGAAAGGTGAGGGTGACGTTCAGGGATTCGGCAGGCTTGAGGTTGGCGAGGCCAAACTGGAATCCGGAGGCGGGCTTGGTCTTGTCGTCTGACATTCTGATCTCCTCTGGCTCACTCCTGCGAACGAGCGCAGGTAAGCGGAAAGCAGCGGTATAGCAGTCGCCCGGCGACTTGCAACGGTTGAAAACCACTCCCGGGACGCCACATCAGACCGGCCCGGCCATGGGGGCGTGAGGCGTCGAGGTTGTTGTGGACGCATCACATTTATTTTCATGCAACTGCATTAAAATCATGATATGAGGGCTTGGTGAAAACCTCCTTCGCCCCCACCGCTTTGTTGCTCGGCAATTTCGTCATCGGCACCTCGATCATGGGGCCGAGCGGTATGCTGAATGAATTGTCCTCCGATCTCGGCGTTTCGATTCGCGACGCAGGATTGTTGATCACCTTCGGCGCGGCCGCCTTATTTATCTGTTCGCCATTGAGCGCCTGGCTGACTGGCCGTTTCGATCGACGCAAATTTCTCGGAAGTCTCGTTCTGTTGCTGGCGCTCTGCAATCTGGCGTCGGCCTTCGCGCCCGACTACGCGACGTTGATGGCGATCCGACTGGTGATGATGGTGGTGGCGGCGCCATTCACCCCGCAAGCCGCCGGGACGGTGAGCTTGATCGTACCCGTCGAGAAACGGGGCAGCACGATCGCTTACGTCTTCCTCGGCTGGTCTTTGGCGGCCGCGGCCGGCTTGCCGATGGTGACGATCATCGCGGGATATGCCGGGTGGCGGACGGCATTCCTGTGCATTTCGGCGTTGTCTTGCATCGGCTTCCTGTTGCTGATCTGGCGATTGCCGCCTCGTGTGAGCGGTGTCGCGGTCGAACTCAAGACGTGGGTTTCGCTCGGCCGCAATCCGTTGGTGGTCATGTTGCTGCTGATCACTGTTTTGCAGATGTCCGGACAGTTCGTGATCTTCACGTTCATGGCGCCGCTTCTGACGCGCCTTGCGGAGGCAACGCCGGCCGCCATCGCGGTGGTGTTTTCGCTCTACGGCATCTTCGGATTCATCGGCAACGTTGCGGCGACGCAATTGGTCGACCGATGGGGCGGCTACAGAACTTCGCTGGTCTTCGTCACGGTGCTGCTGATCGGCATGTCGGCCTGGGCGATCGGAGCGGGGATGCTCGCGGCGATGGCAATCGGTGTCAGCATTTGGGGACTGGGGTTTGCATCGAGCAACTCGATGCAGCAGGTTCGGCTGGTCGGCGCCGCGCCGCTCTTTGCGGGCGCGTCGGTATCTCTCAACACCTCGGTGCTGTATGTCGGCCAGGCCATCGGCTCCGCGATCGGCGGGATGCTGTTTGTGCGCGACATGCTTCACACCGCCGGTTATGTCGCGGTCGCTTTCGTTGTCGTGGCGTTGCTGGTGGTGTTGATGACGCGACGTTTCGAAACGGCGAGTGTTGCGGAGGAGGGTGCCTGAAGCGCTGTTGCGTCAGTCACAGAGGCGCGTCAGCATTGCACGGAAATTGACGCCGGGAAGCTGCATCGCATCGCCTTCGAGTTCGACGATGTCGCCGGTCATCACGCCCTTGAGCGTCAAGGTTACCCTGTCGACGCCGAACAGCGGCTTGAAGCTTGGGTCCTGATTGTGTCGTTGGGTCGAGACCTTGACCACGATATCGTCGTGGGTGCCGCTGTAGCTTCCGATGAATGCAAAAGCTGTATTGCCGCCGCGGACCTTGCCATCAATCGCATAAACGACGCCGCAGCCTGTTCCGTGGACCGTATGGAACTCGACCGAATAAAGCCCGTTGCGCACGTCAGCCCACCGCGATGGTGATAATAACCCGATCCTATGACCTGACGGAGCGGGGAACAATCAGGAAGTTGCAAAACCGGACACACAACTTCAGCGTTGGATGTCATTGACGCCACGCCAGCGTGCGTAACGCCACGGCAGAAACCACTTCGCGCCCGCCGGCCGCGCCTGCGGAACATTATCGATGCCCGACGTTCCCCACGGCTGGCAGCGCAGCAGGCGCGCCAGCGTCATCCAGCCGCCCGCCCATAGGCCAAAGCGGTCGATCGCTTCGTCGGCGTAGACCGAGCACGTGGGGAGATGGCGGCAATTGTAGCCGACCAGCGGCGAGAGGGTGTGGCGATAGCACCAGATCGCCGCTTGCCCTGTCCGGCGTGGCATGTTTTTTAGCGCCGTCGCGCAGTGGGGGCAGGGCGAAGTCATCAGCGTTCGATAGTCCTGATCGGTGGGTTGCGTGGGTGGAACCGTTCGGGTTGGCATTTGCGACACACTTCCTGAAATATCGCATGTTTGATATCGCAAGGCAGCAAAAGACAGTTGGAGTGTGGTTCGCGTCCGACTAGGCTTGTTCGTGACAAATTGATTGCGCTTTATCGTCCGGCCGATTGATTGCGGTCGGGGGAGGGGAGTTTGTGAGCGCCGCTGTTCTGCTGAAGGCCCGTGTCTCGACGACGTTGATGATCGCGCTCGTGGCGATTTCGCTGGGCGTGCTTACCATCGCGGCGTGGCCGGCGCGCGCCCGCGATGTCGTCGACATTCGCAAATTGCCGATGCGCTTCGAGTGGGTTCCTTGCCAGGACCAGTGTCGCGGTTGGATCAGCGCAACGGGAGTGATTACCTCCGAGACGCCGAAAGCCTTTGAGGATTTTGCTCGGGACCGCGATCTGACCGGTGCCACGATGGTGCTCGATTCAAGCGGCGGCTCGGTGAATGATGCGATCGCGCTTGGGCGGGTGTGGCGAGGCCTTGGCCTGCTGACGACGGTGGGCGCCACCATCGATAGCCCGCGATCGGCGACCGGTACCGCCGCTGTCATACCGGATGCGTCCTGCGAGTCGATGTGCGTTTTTCTGCTGCTGTCCGGCAAGGTGCGTTACGTGCCGCCGGGTGCGCGGGTGCGCGTCCATCAGATATGGATGGGCGATCGTGCCAACGATGCCCGCGCCGCCAACTACACGGCGCAGGATCTGATGATCGTCGAGCGCGATATCGGCCGTCTTGCCAAATACACTTTTGACATGGGCGGCTCCGGCGATCTTCTGGAGTTGGCGTTGAGCATTCCGCCGTGGGAAGCGCTGCATCAGTTGTCGCAAGCGGAACTGCGGCAGACCAATATCGTGACTACCGATGCTGTCGCCGACGTGCTGCCACCACGGACAAACGACCTTGGGACGCCGGTCGCGGCGGGAGGCCGCAAGCCGATCCAGGAACGCTTCTCAAGCGGTGTCGCAAATGCGACGCCAACGCTGTCGGCGATCAAAACCACGAAAACAGCGGAGGCGGCGGCCCCGGTCAGCGGTGCCGCGTCGCCTAGTGGTCAGGCGCAGGTCCAATAGCGCGAAGATTCTTCGTCAGCTTTCCGCGTCGCTAAGCTGCGTCGCTTTCGCCTCGATCTGGCCGATGGCGTCGACGACGGCGTCGAATGTCAGCATCGTCGAGGCGTGACGGGCCTTGTAGTCTCGCACCGGCTCAAGAAATGCGATGTCGGCCCATTTGCCGTCCGGCGGCGGACCGTTTTCCTTCAGCATCCGGCGGACGGTTTCGCGTAACTCCCGCAGTTCCTCCGCCGTCGATCCGACCACGTGCTGGGCCATGATCGAGGAGGAGGCCTGCCCCAGGGCGCAGGCTTTCACGTCGTGGGCGAAGTCGGTCACCACCGGGCCGTCCATCTTGAGGTCGACCTTGACGGTCGAGCCGCAGAGCTTGGAATGGGCAGTGGCGGAGGCGTCGGGGGAGGCTAGGCGCCCCAGTCTCGGAATATTCCCGGCCAGGGCGATGATGCGCTGATTGTAGACGTCGTTGAGCATGGCGATTGAGGCCCGGACTTGCGCCGATCGGATCGGTCGCTCCGGTATCCGCCCTTGGCGGTCCGGTTCGCTACCCTATATAAGTGTCGGAACGAGAAAATACAGTCTCGTCAGCCTTCCGCCGCAAAATAGAGCGATCAACGCCGGCGATGGCGATGTTTAGCACGGTCGGACTCAGGCGTCCGGCGGCCTTTGGTCGCCCCGTCTGCCCGGTGACACTCCGGCCTATTGGGCCGGTCGAACGGAGTGAGGATGGACGCATTGATCAAGCCGCTGCGCGCGGGCAAGGCCGCCGACGATAAATCTTCCACGCTTGGGCCCGCCGACGCCAAGGCCACGGATTTGCGCGTGCCCGAGGGCCGGCCCGCCCAGTTGGACCCGTCGGATTATCTGGAAGCGGCGATTCGCCCCGACCAGCCTCGGCCGTCGCGCGCCGAAGCCGAGCAGGCGGTAAAGACGCTGCTCTCTTACATCGGCGAAAATACCGAGCGTGAAGGTCTGCTGGATACGCCGCGCCGAGTGGTGGAAGCTTTTGACGAACTGTTCCAGGGTTATCAGCAGTGCCCGGCGGAAGTTCTCAACCGGACCTTCGGCGAGACGGCTGGCTATGACGATTTCGTGCTGGTGCGGGATATCCCGTTCACCTCGCACTGCGAGCATCACATGATGCCGTTCTACGGACATGCGCATATTGCCTATGTGCCGGTGGAGCGGGTGGTCGGTCTGTCCAAGCTGGCGCGATTGGTCGATATCTTCGGCCATCGGCTTCAGACCCAGGAACACCTGACAGCCCAATTGGCGGCGGCGATCGACGAGGTGTTGAAGCCGCGCGGCGTCGCGGTGATGATCGAGGCCGAGCATACCTGCATGTCGGTCCGTGGCGTCCGCAAGCACGGCGCCTCGACCCTGACCACGCGGTTCACCGGTATCTTCCGGGACAATCACGCCGAGCAGGCGCGCTTCATGTCCGTGGTGCGCGGTCCGCAGCGATAACGCCGAGTGCGTCCGCGCAAAAGCGATCTGAAATCAAGGCGTATGGGGCTGGTCTTCATACGCCGGATCAAAATGCCGCGTGTGGCGCGACGACTGCATTTTGAATTATCTAGAATATAATGATTTGTGTCGATCTATCTGACATTCCTTCGATTTATGACGTTCTAGAATGTTCCGTCGCTGAGGTTCCGCTGTGTCCACGTCCGCCGATACGCACGATCTTGAAGAAGGGCTGTGGCTGCGTCCGAAGTTCGATGCCGCCGGGCTGGTGACTTGCGTGACCACCGACGCTGCCACCGGCGACGTGTTGATGGTCGCGCATATGAATGACGAGGCACTGCGCCGGACCATCGCCAGCGGCGAGGCCTGGTATTACAGCCGCTCGCGCGGGGCCTTGTGGCGCAAGGGCGAAAGCTCCGGCAACATCCAGCGTGTTGTCGAACTGCGGGTCGACTGCGATCAGGACGCGGTCTGGATTCGGGTCGAGCAGGCCGGCGGAGCGGCCTGCCATACTGGCCGGCACTCATGTTTCTATCGCGCTGCCATCCGTGGTGGCGACGGCAAGCTGGCCATGGTCGATGCCGACAAGGTGTTCGATCCCGAGCAGGTCTACGGCAAGCCATCCTGACAGCCCCGCCGGCTCTCTTTAACCCGCCATTAACCATGATCGCCCAGGGTCGATCCTGATGAGTGACGGCGTGCCGTTTGGGAGAACGGCGCCGTCGCAAACAGGGCCGTCCGGTGCGGATGATCGCTTCGCGGGCGGCGCGACTATGTCGCGGGGAGCAGGGCACGGGTCATGTCGGTCGATGCCGCGAGCGCCATTACGACGGCCGCGAACGCCTCGCGAAACCGCGTGACGGGTGCGATTCAGCAGGCGGCGGCCACCACCGGCACCAGTTTCGAATATCTGCTTGCCACTGCGAAGATGGAATCCAACTTCAATCCGAGCGCGGTGGCGACGACGTCGTCGGCGCGAGGCCTGTTTCAATTCATCGACCAGACCTGGCTCGGCACCGTCAAGGAAGCTGGCGCGGCGCTGGGTTACGGCCAATATGCCGATGCCATCACGCGCTCGTCCTCCGGCGGCTACTCCGTGAGCGATCCGGCGATGCGCAAGGCCATTCTCGACCTGCGCGACGATCCGGCTGCCAGCGCCGCGATGGCCGGAGTGCTGACGCATTCCAACGGCTTCAAGCTGATCGGGGCGATCGGTCGCCGGCCGACCGATAGTGAACTCTATATGGCTCACTTCATGGGTGTCGGTGGCGCCGCCAAGCTGATCACCAGTGCCGAGAACAATCCTGGCGCGAGCGGCGCGGAACTGTTTCCAAGCGCAGCCGCCGCCAACCGTCCGATCTTCTATGACCGGAGCGGCCGCCCGCGCAGCGTGTCCGAAGTCTATTCCGTGCTGTCGTCGCGCTACGCCAGCGCCGCGCGCTCGGGTGTGGCCGGCACTGCTGTGGCCTCTGCGAGCGCGGCTCCGGCGGTTCGAGTGGCATCGGCTCCGGTCGACAATGCGGCTTATCTGTCCAGCTTTCCGGATGCCCGCGCGGTGAAGCCTACGTCTGCCGTGCAACCGTCGCAAGATCTGTCGTTTCGTACGCTGTTCCAAACCGGCGACCGGGCGCAGCCGGTATCGCAGGCCGTGCAGCAACTCTGGGCCAATGGCCAATCGCAGTCGGCGGCGGCATCTGACGCATTGCGCGCGACGCCCGAAGTCCGTGCACCGCGGCCATTCGACCTCTTCAGCGATCGCGCCGGCATTTTCAGCAGCTAGAAATCGCCGTCTTAGCCTCTCGCGCATAAGCGAGCAGGCTCGCGATCCTTAACAAATCCTCAATCGATGCAGGGGGTTATGGTGAACCCTTTGTTAAGCGTCATGGTTTATTTTGTCTGACAGTGGCATCGCGTTTGGTGTCTTGATGTTGCGTAGGCCTGAACAAGCATGATCGTTCGGCAGTTCATTTCCTGGGTACGTACCGCGCCTGCCGGTGAGCGCGCGGAGGCCACACGATCTTTGGCGCGCGCCTGGCTGATATCCAATCTTTCCGAAGACGATCGCGCAGCAGCGGAAGGCGCGCTGCTGATGCTGCTGGACGATCCGTCGCCGCTGGTGCGCCAGACCATGGCCGAGGTCTTCGCCGGGAGTGCGCATGCGCCCGCCACCATCGTGCGTGCGCTGTCACTCGATCAATCCTCGGTGGCATTGCCGATCCTCGAACATTCGCCGCTGCTGATAGACGCGGATCTGGTCGATCTCGTCGCGACCGGAAATTCCGAGACGCAATGCGCGATTGCGCGCCGCGCCAATCTGCCGGCGTCGGTGTGCGCCGCCATTGCCGAGGTCGGGTCGCCGGCTGCCGCGCTCGAACTGATCGAGAACCCGCATGCCGAGTTGGCCTCATTCTCGTGGGATCGCATCGTCGAGCGTCACGGTCATCTCGCCGCCATTCGCGAATCGATGCTGGGGCTGGATGACCTACCGCCGGCGACGCGGCTGGCGTTGATCGAGAAACTCTCCAATACATTGGCGCAGTTCGTCGTCGCCCGTCGATGGCTCAGCTCCGATCGCGCCGAACGGATCGTGGTCGAAGCACGCGATCGCTCGGCCGTCAATCTCGCGACCCGTTCGCGCGGTGACGAGACGGGGCAACTGGTGTCGCACTTGCGCGCTACCGGGCAACTTACGGCGGGGTTGATCCTGCGTGCTTTGCTGTCGGGCAATCTCGAACTGTTCGACCGCGCGCTGGTCGAACTGTCGGGACTTCCATCACAGCGCGTCGCGGCGCTGCTGTACGATCGTGGCGGTTCAAGCCTCGACGCGTTGCTGACCCGTGCCGGTTTGCCGTCCTCAACCTTCCCGGCGTTCCGTGCCGCGTTGGATGCGACCAACGAGATCGGCTTTGTCGGAACGATCGATGGCGCAGCGCGGCTGCGCCGCCGCATGGTGGAACGCGTGCTGACCCGCTGCGAGTCCGATCCGGATGTCTCCGAGCCGCTGTTGATCCTGCTGCGTCGCTTCGCCACCGAATCCGCGCGTGAGGAAGCACGGGTATTCTGCGATCAACTGGTGGCGGACGTCATCGATATCGCGCCGGAGCATCAACGCATCGCGGCGTAGTCTTCTCAACACGCGTCATTGCCGCGCTCGACCCGGCATCGATCAATTCATGACGATGGATGCGCGGATCAAGTCCGCACATGACGACGAGTGATATTGTCGGAACCCGAAAGAATCTACTCGCCCGGCACAATGCTCGGCGCGAGGATGGCCTCGAGATGTTCGGGGCGATCGTGGTTGACGGCCTTCAGGTAGTCGTCGGCGACGCCGCGCAGGTGAGCGCTCAAGGTTTCGGCGACGCCGATCCGATCGATATTGGTTTGTTCGCGGACGATGGCCTGAATGGCCTGCACGTGATGGGCGATCAGATCGGCCGGCACCGTCGCAATATCGGGCGCATGCTCGATGATGCGGCACAGGCTGTCGGCGGCCGCACCGGCGGCTGCGTATCCGAAGGTCGCAGCATCGCCCTTGATATCGTGCGCGGCCCGGAACAGTTCATCCCGCGCCGCTGGTGTGAAGCCAGCTTTGACGATCGTGTCATAAGCGGCGGCGAGTCGGTTGCACTCCGCCTGCATCCAGTTGTCGAATTCGCCCGAGAGATCAGCCAATGCCTGCTCGGCGCGCGCGACAGGATCGTCCGCGTCCTTGTCTTCGACATACTGCACCGCATGACGCAGTGGATTGGGCTGCGTGATGACATGGTGGTCGGCATATGCTTGGACGTGCGGCGCGGGCGGCTTGGGTTTGGCCATCGTTCAATCCCTTGAGCGGGTTATCCCGGCATCCGTGCTTTGTCCATCAACGATGGCTGCTGCATGATATCGGCTTTGTTGCCGGTTCGGCGCTCCGGGCCGACATATGAACTGTTGACGTTGCGCCGTCGGTCCGGTCCGAAGTAATTTTTGGTCTTGATGAACGGGCGCGGGTTGGTGACGACGTTCATGATGCGTTGATGAAGACCCTTCGCCGAAATCGGCTTGGCGAGAAATTCGGTGACGCCGGCATCACGCGCCAGCGTGACGCGCCGCTTCTCCGAATGTCCGGTCAGCATGATGATCGGCGCGTAGGGATTGCCGTTGGCGTCCGGCTGCCGGATCATCTGCGCCAGTTCGAGGCCGTCGAAGATCGGCATCGCCCAGTCGGTGATGACGATGTCGGGCACGTAGTGGCTGAACATCTCCAGCGCGGTCGCGCCATCCTCGGCTTCGTACACTTCGCGCGCGCCGAACGAATGCAGCAGCGTGCGCAGAATCCGGCGCATGTGCGGATTGTCGTCGGAGACGAGAAAGCGGAGCTTGTTGAAATCGATCCGGTACATCAAACGGCTCTGGACGCGGCGCCGGCGGAGGCCGATATACGCCGCGTTAACTATAGGCAGGTGCCGTTAAGGAATGGTTGCCAGCACGTTGGCAGAAGAGGGCGCCGGTCAGTAGCCGAACTGCTCGCTCAGGATGCGTTCTTCGAGGCTGTGGCCGGGATCGAACAGCATCCGCATCGAAATCGTCTTGTCCGACAAAATCTCGACCCGGACCGCGTTGCGCGCCTCATCGTGATCGGCAACAGCCGCCACCGGTCGTTTATCGCTCTCCAGCACCTCGATCACTACGAACGCCGAATCCGGGAGCAGGGCGCCGCGCCAGCGACGGGGCCGGAACGCGCTGATCGGCGTCAGTGCCAGCAGAGCAGCGTTGATCGGCAGGATCGGACCCTGCGCCGAGAGATTGTAGGCGGTGGAGCCGGCAGGTGTCGCCACCATGACGCCGTCGGCGACCAGTTCGGCCATTCGCTCGCGTTCGTCGATCAGGATGCGCAGTCGCGCGGCCTGATGGGTCTGGCGGAAGACCGAAACTTCGTTGATGGCGTGATGCAGGTGCACGCTGCCGTTGCTGTCGGTCGCGCGCATCAACAGCGGATGGATCACAGTGTCACGCGCGGCGGCAAGCCGCGCATATAAATCCTCGGAACGATACTCGTTCATGAGGAAGCCGACGGTGCCGCGATGCATACCGTAGATCGGTTTTCCCGAACGCATCAGTTGATGCAGCGTTTGCAACATCAATCCGTCGCCGCCGAGTGCCACGACGACATCAGCTTTCGAAGGCGGATGATTGCCATAGGTCTTCACGAGGGCGTCGAGAGCTTGCTGGGCTTCCGCGCTCGTTCCCGCGACGAAGGCGATCCGGTCGTATCGCTTGGGTGTCGTCATCAACAATCGGCCCATGTGAGGCGCGCGGCGCGAGGAGCACGCCACTCGGTCGTCTATACGACCTTTGCCGCATTTGTCGAGCAGATCAATCTTTCTCGGTGAATCCGTGAACTGGCAAATACCTGTCGAACAGCGAAAAGCCGGTACAGCGAAGCGTTGCACCGGCTTTTTTGGAAAGATCGCGTGGCTTCAATAGACGAGGCCGTTGGCCGATGTTTTGTCGAGCGCGGCTGCGAGCGAGCGATACTCGGCGCATTCGGTGCCGCACAACTGAGCAATGCGATGCAGGTGATATTGCGCCTGTTCGCGATTGCCCTGTTCGATCTGCCACAGGCCGTAATATTGCCAGGTGCGGACGTGGCTCGGGTCGGCCTTCAAAGCACGTTCGTACCAGGTTTGGGCGAGTTGGTAGTTGCCGAGCTTGCGATAGGAGTAGCCGATCAGATTTGCGACGTCGGCGCGGTCGTCGTGACGGAGCGCCTTCAACTGCTCGATCGCGCCGGCGTAGTCGTGGTTGTCGTAGATCGTTGCGTAGGCGTGGCGATAGCTCTGCAGAAATGCCGGATCGTCGGCACTGGATTTCTTTTTCTTTGCTTTCTTGGAATCTTTCGGTGCCGACTTGGTGGCCGGCGGCGCCGAGGGTTCGTCTGATCCGGCGGCGAAAGCGGGCGTGAACACCGATGGCATGGCCAGTGCCGCCGTCAGAACCGCGGCGGCCATCCATTTCATCACAGATTGGCTCATGGTTGCTCCTGTTCGTCCGGGTTGATGCGAATGGACCTTGGGTCAAGTACGCTTTGGATCAAACCTCCCGGCGACGGGAATATTCCATCACGGCGGCGCATTCTTGTCATCCGTTTTGCGGCAGGGCGGGGCGCCTCCCGCCGCCTGGTGATGACAAACAATTCATCCAGATGAACGAAGTCCGCCGACGGACTTCAGCCGGGGTTCAGCCACGGACCTCTAGGCTCGTGTCCATGATCGACGAGCCCGGCCATTCGACCGGTCAACTTCGTGATCGAACAGGAGATGACCATGATCAAGACAATTTCCGCCGCGTTGCTCGCCGTGTCCATGCTCGCCGCGCCCGCGATGGCTGCCGGCCCGTCGCATGCCCATACAAAGTCGGTCGCTTTCAGCGGCTCGCATGTCAGCACGAAAGTGCTCAACGCGCAGGCCCGGATGCACAAGCATCGCACGGTGCGTCACCATCGCCACCTGCGTGGGCACCACGCCCACAAGCCGATCGTGATGCATCGCGGCCATCGCCACTAAGGCGCGCTGCATTAACGCCCGGGCTTCACATCGGATCGACGTGAGCCCGGGTTTGTCTTGTCAGGCTACAGGAATGCGTCGGCGACGGCGTTGAAGCCGCGCCGCCATGACAACGCATGATCGGGATCGAGCGGAATTGCTTCCGAAGCCAGCCGCACGATCACCAGTTCGGCCTCGGGATGGATGTAGATCCATTGACCGTGAATGCCGAGCGCGCAGAGCACGCCTTCGGTGCGATCGATCTGATACCATTTGCTTCGATAGCTGGCGCCGGGGAACAGTTCCGCGAAATCGCCGCGTGCCCATGCCGCGCTGGTGTCGTGCTCGTTGATATCGTCGATCCACCAGCCCGGCACCACCTGACGGCCATCGGCGCCGACACCGCGCCGCCGCATCATTTCGCCGAAGCGGGCGAGGTCACGCGGCGTCAGGCAGATGCCGCCGGCGGCGCGCATCGCGCCGTGGGAATCTACCGTCACATAGCCGTCATGCTCCGCACCGAGCGGCCCCCATAGATACTCGCTGAGAATATCCGACAGCGGTTGATCGCAGGCGCGCTCATAGACCCAGCCGAGCACGTCGGTGTTGGTCGAGACATAGTGGAACGTATCGCCGTGCGGCTTGCCGTCCGGACGCATTGTCGCCAGGAAACGTCGCACGTCCGTGACTTCACGTCCGGGAGGAGGGATGTCCCAACCCATGGCGTAACGATAGCGGATCACGTCGCCGTCGGGATCGTCATAGTCCTCGACGAACTTGATGCCGACCGTCATGTCGAGCAGATGGCGCACGGTGGCGTTGCCATAAACTGAGCGTTCGAGTTCGGGCACGTAGTCGGTGATGAGATCGTCGGGGTCGAGCAGGTTGCGATCGGTCAGAATGCCGCCGAGCGAACCGCAGATCGATTTGCTGACGGAGAACACGATATGCGGCGTTCGCGCATCCATGCCATTAGCGTACCACTCGGCGGCGATGCGTCCGCGCCGCAACATCACCAGCGCATCGGTGTGGGTGTCGCGCAACGCTTTCGCCAGAGTTGTGGGCTGGCCACCGATACCGACGAATTCGATATCCTCGATGCTTTCCAGGCTTGCTTCGAATGGCTTGCCCGGATGCGTCGCCGCGATATTCGCGGTCGGCAGCAGGCGGCGCACGTTGCGGTAGCTCCAGCTATTGAACGGCGACTGACGCCAGTTCGCCAGCGTCACTTGCCTGTCCGGCGTCGGCGGATAATCGTTCATCAAATCTTTGGCGATCATGTCGTCTCCCTGGCCCCGTCGTGGCGCACGATAACGCGCCCGCGAGCGTTGATGGCTGCGCGGGTAGTGTAGAGACAGATCGGTTCCGATGGAACCCGGAGCGGCGCTCTGACACAGTTACGTACGAACGTTGCTATTTGAATGCCATCACGCAACCAAATTGATGCCACGTTGTTTCAAGAGGGTCTTCTCACAACAAGGGGACCTGCCATGAAGACGTTTGTGTTCGCGACGGCTGCATCGTTCGCGCTAGCTGTATCGGCCGTAAGTGGGGTAGCGAATGCGGCGGACCTGCCGCCACGGCCTTATACGAAAGCGCCACCGCCGGTAACCGCGCCGGCCATCGTCTACAACTGGACCGGCTTTTACATCGGTGGTCATCTCGGCGGCGTGTTCTCGGGCGACAGTGGTCTGCAAGGCAGCGATGCGCGGTTCATGGGCGGCGTGCAGGGCGGCTACGACTATCAGTTCGCCAACAACTGGGTGCTGGGTCTGGAGGCGAATTATAGCTGGCTGGCTTCGGCAGGCGGCGGTGTGCTGTTTCCGGGCGGAACGGTGGCCTCGCTGGATAATCGCGGCCTTGGATCGGTCACTGGCCGACTCGGTTTCACCACCGGGCCGGTGCTGCTCTATGCCAAGGGCGGTTACGCGTTCAGGGACAGCAATCTTGACGTGGGCTTCGCCGGCGTTTCGCAACCGTTCAGCGTCGACGGAAATCGCAAGGACGGCTACACCGTCGGCGCCGGTCTTGAATATATGTTCGCGCCGAATTGGTCGGCCAAGGTCGAGTATCAGTACTACAACTTCGGCAACACCACATTCACGGCCGGTCCGGCCGATATCGTCGGCACGAGCTTCCGCAACGACGAACATACGGTCAAGGCCGGCTTGAATTATCGCTTTGGTTGGGGTGGGCCGGCGGCCTCGAATTACTAACGGCTTCGAGGTAGCATTCATTACGCGATTTGAAGGGCCGGCCGTTGAGCCGGCCTTTCGTTTGCCTGACGCTCGATAATCGTAAGCGGTCGAAATGACCTTAGATGTCGCCGAGATCGAAGGCGCCAAGCCGGAACTCATCCGGTGTTTCACCGAGCGGCGTCACCGCGACCAGCGTAAATGACGCGTGAGGATGATCCTGCCAGATGGCGATGTCCTCGGCTGTGACCGTGAGCCAGCCGAACCTGAAAAGATACCGGCCGGGTTCCGCGACCTGACCGACCTCCCGCCACGCGATTTTTCGTGCGCAAACGTGTGTCACGGCGATGACTCCGTGAGGGCCGGTTGCCCGGCCGATTGTGCCGATCGGCCGCGCTAGCTGGCGGCCGCAAGCGATCATCATAATGTGATGTCGGGGGAATTGTCAGCGCCGTCGCGGGATGATGCGGACGGAGGCGAGGTGGTGCCGGTTGAGAGGATTGAACTCCCGACCTTCGGTTTACAAAACCGCTGCTCTACCGCTGAGCTAAACCGGCTGCCGGGCTGACTGCTAGCAGCGCAATTCCGTCGCGACAAGTCCGAACGCCGCCGGTTGTCGGCGTATTTGCATCGGTGCGGCACCGGTCGCGTTAAGGATTCCTCGCCCGATTGGTTGCAATTGGGCAGTGCGGAAACCTTACGCGTTAGGCTTACTGGCAGAATGCCGCGCGGTCTTAACCCCTGACGCACGCCGTTCGGTTACGGTGATCCATCATTTAAGGACACTCGAGATGCGTGCGGTTTTCGCACTGATGATGCTGGTTGGGGTGCCGTTGGCGGCTTCGGCCAATGACGGCTTTTCCGTCGTGATTCCGGGGCGCGCGGGCGTCCCGATCATCATTAATGGCATCGATGCGTCCTATGCCGTCGTCGAAAGCGACTGGGGCCTGGCGAAAAACGTCCATATGCAACCGACCATCTACGGTGGCCGCAGGGTCGAACCGGAGCCCGAAGTCGGACATTACTATCCCAGCGCCGGCAAGATGCCGGGGTATGGCCGGCTCGAACGCGAGCCGCCCGCCAATCGCAAGCTGCCGCCGCAAGCCGAGAGCTACAGCCGGTCGTGGTCGGCGCGCTCCGCGCCGCCGCAGGCCGCCGCCGCGGTTCCGTTTTATCCCCCGACGGTGATCGAGGCGCCGCCAGACTACCGGAGGCCGCAGTGGCATCGGCGTGGACTGCTTCCTCGCCCCTAGACGATCGAACGACCAGAACACCAAGCATTTAAGAAACTGAACAGGAGAGAGTCATGCGTCAGATGTTTTCAGGACTAGCGGCCGCTGTTGTCGCCGTCGGCCTCAGTGCCGCGCCGGCCATGGCGTGTGGCTTCGGAGGTGGATTGTTTTCCAGCCCGTGCTCGCCGTGCGGTCAGGCCTACGTCAGCCCGTGCGGCCAGAGCTATGCAACCGGTTACGGCTATGCCGGCTATGGCCACTATCAGCGGCTGGCGGATCCGTCGCCGCAATACTACTGGGTCAACCAAGGGCCGGTTTATGACGGTCCCGGCCAGTTCGCGCCGCGCCCGTATTATCGGGAGCGCACCGTTGTCGGTTGGCCGCGTCATTACGGCTACACCGGTGGTCCCTATGCCAACCCGATCAACCACTATCCCTACGGTGGCGTCGCCTGGCGCGGCCCGGCGATCCATAGCTATCACTGGCGTCATCGCGTGCGCCCGGCGCATCTGCGGTACGGCTACCGTTCGCATTCCTATCGCTATGCGGCGCGGCCGAGCGTTCGTTACGGTTATAGCGCCCGTCCGAGCATCCGCTACCGTCACGGCCACAGCTACGGCGTTCGTTACGGTCATGCGCCGCGTCACGGCTATGCGGTCCATCGCAGCGCGCAGCGTGTCGTGAGCCCGCATGCCAATCACGCGCCGCGCTTCCGCGATAGCGGCAGCTATTCGTACCGCAGCGGTTTCCATCGCGGCGCACGGACGCATCAGCATCGCTGAGCCGTCTATCCGAGGATATTCGAGGTCAGTGCTTGCCCCTGACGTGTTTGGATGCACGCGCGACCTCGACGAATGCCTTGACGAGAGGTGGCGGTTCTTTCCGCCACGCGACCCCGAGGTTGAAGCTCGCGAAACCATCCTTGATCGGGATGGCTTTGAGGTCCGGTGGAAGCGACGGGACGATTGACGCGCCGTAGAGCGTCACGCCCCGCTGCAAGGACAATAATTGGAATAGCACTGGCACATCGTCGGTTTCTTCCCTGACGACCGGGAGGAAGCCGGCCTTGAGGCATACGTTGTCGATCAGCGACCGGAACGTCGCCCAGCGCTTTGGCGTTCCCATCACGAACGGGACGCTGGCAAGATCGGCAATGTTGATCGATGCCCGCTTCGCAAGCGGATGATACTTCGACAGCAGCACGACGAAGCGCTCGCTCGCGATGGTCATCTGTTCGAGGGGCGCCTTGCAGGCGTCGGTCAGCATGAATCCGATGTCGATCCGGCCCGACAGAAGCGCGCCGACCTGCTCATCCGACGCCAGCGAATAGAGCCCGACCTGCGCATCCGGAAACGCAGTGCGGAAACGCACGACAAGTTCAGGCATCACGCCGTTCGCCGCCTGGGCGGAATAGCCCAGAATGATCTCACCGGCATTGCCGGTCGCGATCTGCTTTGCGTTCCGAACCGCTTGCTCCAGTTGCTGCATGGCGTCGCCGGCCTGCTTGGCAAGGGCCGCGCCTGCTGTCGTCAGCGTGACGCGTCGTGTGGTCCGGTGGAGGAGGGGAAAGCCCAACCGGCTTTCGAGTTGTTGAACTGCGCGACTGACGGCTGGCTGTGCGACGTTGAGCTGTTCGGCGGCGCGCCGAAAATTCAGGGTCTCGGCAACAGTTAGAAAATAGCGAAGCTGGGTGAGGTCATAAATCGACATTGATGCTTATAAGTTATCAATTGATGTGCGATTGATATTAGACTTGTGCACTCGGCTTTGGTCAAGCTGCCGGCTTAGGCGCTCGTCATCGGAACCCAAGACGCAATCGCCAGTCGGTATCGACTGGCAGGGGTTCGTCGCGACGGCGCGATAAGTCCGGAACCCGACATCATGAGCAGTTCATCTTCGATTGTTTCGCCCTCGGTCAGCGTAGCTGTCGCCCAGTTCGCCGCGGTTGCGGATGTTTCCGCAAACCTTCAGACGATCGAACGCCTTGCCGAGAAGGCACGGGCAGGTGGCGCAGACGTCGCGGTGTTTCCTGAAGCATCGATGTATGCCTTCACCGCGCCGGCTGAAGAACTGGCCGCCGTCGCCCGCCGCGATGGCAAGAATTTCGAACAGACGCTTCTCGCAATTGCCAAGCGTATCGGGATCACGCTCGTGGTCGGTATGTATTCCGATGGCGGGGAGCCGCTGTCCCGCAACACGTTCATTGTCGCCGGCGCCGACGGCACGATCCGTGGCCGCTACGAGAAGCTGCATCTCTATGATGCGTTTCACTATCAGGAATCCGGCAAGAACGAACGCGCCCCGTTGCGCGAGAACTTTGCCGAACTGTGCACGTTCGATCTCGGCGGTCTCCGTTTCGGCGTGATGAATTGCTACGACCTGCGATTCCCCGAAATGGCGCGCGTGTTGATCGATCGCGGCGCAGACGTGTTGCTGCTCGGCGCCGGCTGGGTCGCGGGTCCGCTCAAGGAACTGCACTGGGAAACCTTGATCCGCGCTCGCGCGATCGAAAACACCTGCTATATCGCTGCGGCCTGCCAGCCCGCGCCGCTGTCGGTCGGGCTCAGCATGATCGTCGATCCGAGCGGCCTGATCGCAACCACGGTGGTGGGCGATGAAGGCGTCACGGTCGCGAAACTCGAAGCTTCTCGGCTGCGGGAAGTGCGCAAGGTGCTGCCTTGCCTGCAGCACCGTCGCTACGCCGTCGTGCCGGCGACCGAGCGCGTGCACGAGGTTTCGCTTGCTCCGCGAGAAGCGGTTTCAACCCCTAAGCACATTGTGGAGAAGGTCCAATGACCATCGAGTCGAGCGCCGGCATGGTGCCGAATTCTCATTCCTCGGTTGCCGCAGAGAGTGGCCTGCGTCGCGTACTGACGTCGGCCGCCATCGGCCAGTTTGTCGAGTGGTATGACTTCGTCGTCTATGCCTACTCCGCGGCGATTATCGCCAAGCTGTTCTTCCCGAACACCGATCCGACGGCCGCGCTGCTGGCGACATTCGGGATCTATGCGGTCGGTTTCGTGATGCGTCCGTTGGGTGGTTTCGTATTTGGCAGTCTTGGCGATCGGATCGGCCGCCGCCGCGTGCTGTCGCTGGTCATTCTCCTGATGGGCGGCGCCACACTCGGCATTGGCCTGCTGCCGACCTATAGCCAGATTGGCCTGATGGCGCCGATCCTGCTGGTGTTCTTCCGCCTGATCCAGGGATTGTCCGCCGCGGGTGAAACTGTCGGCTCCAATGCCTTCGTCGCGGAGCATGCGCCGTCGGATCGGCGTGGCCTGTTCGTCGGCTTCACCTATTCGTTCGCCAACCTGCCGCCGATTGCCGCGGCGCTGCTGGTGCTGCTGCTGACCAACGTTCTGAGCGGCGAAGATTATGCGTCGTGGGGATGGCGCATTCCGTTCCTGATCGGTGGACCGCTCGCCCTGGTGGGTCTCTACATCCGCCACAAGGTCGATGAATCGCCGGCGTTCAAGGCAACGCAAGCCGCGCGCAAGGTGGCGACGTCGCCGCTGCGCGACGCGGTGCGCACCCAGAAGCAGGCGATGGCCTTCAGCTTCGCGCTGGCGGCGTTTTCGAGCCTCGGCTTCTATACGCTTGCGGGCTATTTCGTCAGCTATCTTATCACCACCGTCGGCCTCAACAGCAATGCGGCGCTGATTTCCAACAGCGTTGCGCTGTTCGTCGCCTTCGTGACGATGATTGTGGGCGGTCATCTGTCGGATCGCTTCGGCCGCAAGAAGCTGTTAATTGCCGGCCTCGTGCTCAATGCCGTCACCTGTATTCCGGCCTATCTGATCGCCGCGCAGGGAAGCCTTGCGACCGCGATCATCGGCCAGAGCCTGTTGGCGTTCAGTTGCGGATTGTTCTGGGGACCGGTTGGTATCGCGCTGCTCGAACTGTTCCCGACGCGTACGCGCTACAGTGCGTCGGCCGTCAGCTACAATCTTGCCTACACCATCTTCGGCGGCACCGCGCCGTTGCTCGGCACCTGGCTGGTGTTGCAGAGCGGCAGCAAGCTCGCGCCGGCGATCTATATGTGCGTGGTTTCCATCGTCGTTCTGCTGGTGGTGCTGCGTATTCCGGAGACCTACCGGACCTCGCTGGTCCACGACGAGGATCTGCGGCACTCCTGATCGGTTGCCGATAGCCAATCCCGATGCCCGCATGCGCACCGGCGTGCGGGCATTTCGTTATTGCATCAGGCCGAGCCGGCTGGCGCAGATGTAGAGCGAGAGCGCGGCGGCGTTCGAGACGTTGAGGCTCTTGATATCGCCGGGCATGTCGAGCCGGGTCATCACGCTGCAGGTTTCGCGCGTGAGTTGCCGCAAGCCTTTGCCTTCGGCGCCGAGCACCAGCGCCAGCGGCTGCTGCAACGAAACGGCCGCGAGATTCTCGCTACCGGCGCTGTCGAGACCGACCGTTTGAAAGCCGCGTTCATTAAGCGCGGTGAGGGCGCGGGCGAGATTCTGCACCAGCACCAACGGCACCAGTTCGAGCGCGCCGGACGCCGACTTGGCGAGAACGCCGGTGGCCTCGGGGCTGTGGCGGGCCGTGGTGACGATCGCCTTCACTGCAAAGGCCGCGGCCGAGCGCATGATGGCGCCGACGTTGTGCGGGTCGGTGATCTGATCCAGCACCAGCACGATGCCGTCCTGCGGCAAGGTCTCGATGCTCGGGGAGGGCAGGGCATCGGCCTCAGCCCACAGCCCTTGATGGACGGCGTCCGGGCCCAGGAGATGATCGATCTGCTGTGGGCGGACGATCTCGGGCGTGACGCGGGTTTCGATCTTTTCCTCCGTCAGTCGGCGGGCGGCGTTCTCGGTCAGCAGGAGCTTGCGGATGCGGCGGCGGGGATTGGCCAGCGCCGCCGTCACGGTGTGCCAGCCGTACAGAATCACCACGTCGTCGCCGTGCTGGTTGCGCTCCCGCCAGTTCCCGCCGCGTGGCGGACCGGAGCGTGAGGGTTTGCCGGACGAGCGCTGAAAGCGCGGCTTTCGATCATGATCGGTCATGCGGCCTTCTCTCACGGGGGCTGCCCAATGGCAATTTGGGCTCCTGTGGCGGCCACCAATATATTCTCGCCGCCCTTGGTTGACTTTGCCATGGCGTTTCCGTCATAAACCCGCCCAGCCGAACGCCCTTCGACAGGGTGCTCGTTTTATCGCCACCGACCGTCCGCCAGCCACCACTCGGGGTGAAGGCGTCGCGTGTTGGCGAGGAACGGGGGAGTGTCCCGAGTGGCAAAGGGAGCTGACTGTAAATCAGCCGCCGTATGGCTTCGAAGGTTCGAGTCCTTCTTCCCCCACCAATCTTCTCAGCGGTCATTGCGATAGCGAGTTTCGCACGGCGGTATTGGGCCCCAAGTGCCATAGGCACTGCCGGTACCGCGGACACTTTTCCAGACCATAGTTCTTTTCCCAGCACGATCGTAGCCGTTGTGCGAAGCTGCGCACGGGTGATTGGATATCGGGTCGCTGTTGGCGAAACAGGAGAGTGCTATGGCAACGTGCATCGTCATCGTTCAGTTCGATCTTCCGAAACGGACCGAGGAACAAGCCATCAAGGGCGGTACAGCCTCTGCTCCGACCTATCGCGCGCTCGCGACCAAGGGACTGGTTCGAAAGGACTACCTGAACGGTGATGAGGGGTCGGGTGGCGTGTATCTGTGGGAAAACCGGGCGGCCGCTGAAGCATGGTTCACCAACGCCCGAATTGCGGAGTTGACGGAGCGTTTCGGCGTCAGGCCGCGCCTGACCTGGTACGATACCCAGGTCACCGTCGATAATATCAAAGGCGAGACCCGCGTGAATCGCCTGAGCGTCGACGCTGCTGCGGATTGACCGGGAACGGTGATCGCCCGGTGTGAAGGCGATTTCCCCGGGGATCGATCCATCGGAATGGGGCGGCGTCGCGAGGGAAAAGTGGGCCGCTGATCTCCAGCGGCCCACATCGTCATGAAATGCATCGGTTCTGAAAAGCGCCTCCGCGTTGTGGAGGTGCTTGTTCGATACGACTCGTTAGACATTCGGACTGTGACGAAGTTCACATTTCGACATCCGATCGCGCCATGGTGGACAATGGCGGCACGGATGCCCGGCCACCGTCGCGGCCATGTTTGCGCACCGTCCCGCCACAAACCTGTTGCCGAAAGTCATCAGCGTCTCGCTGAATCGTGAACGTCCGGGTTTTCCTTTTGACTGTGCGGGGTTGCAAGGCGTTACGTGAACGTGCTGGGCCAAGGACGACGACGATGTTTGAGACTGTGACTGCGATTTTCGGTTTTCTGAGTGCTGGTATTTTTCTCGCCCATGCCATCGACGGCTATCGGTCGGGACACAACGGCCGCGCCTGAGCCGTTTCTCTAACGTTTTGATGGGCCGCCGATTGCGGCCAGCATTTCTTCCAAGAACGGCGGGCAGGTGCGCCCGGACGTCGCAACCGGCGAATTTGCCGGACGTATTTAACGCCTCGTCAACATCTTTGCGGAAGCCTGTCGCCATAGGAGGTTGCGCTGTGGCCAAATTCCGCGATTCCAACGCCGGCATCGGACAGCGATCCGCGCGCAGCTACCTGCGGCCGGCCGAGACCGGGCAGACCCGATTGGCCAATTGGCCGCCGCCGTATCGCGCCAGGGAAAGCAAGCCCGTCATCATGAAGCACGAGCCAGGCGAGGTGCCGAAGCGGGCCAAGCCGCGCGGCTGGCGGCTGACACGCGCGATGTTCTCCGAATTCGCCGACGACTGAACATTTGCTCTGAGCAGGCGCCGTCCTGCGCCCGGGGGAAACCGTGCTTGCCGGTTGAGCCTTCGCCGCGAGCGTGATAGTGCATCGCGCCAGCGCGGGTGTAGCTCAATGGTAGAGCAGCAGCCTTCCAAGCTGAATACGAGGGTTCGATTCCCTTCACCCGCTCCAGCCACTCTTAGCCGCTTCCAGTTACGAGAAGCCGTCCGCCACTGCTCAGGCCCGTTGCGCCTTAGCAGCGGTCGCTCCGGCTCGCTTCGTCGTCAGCGCCAGGCTTGCCGCACTCACGACGCGGGCGATGATCCCGTCGACATCGTCGAGGTCGCATAGGCCGCTGGAGAGCTTGTTCAGCCGTTCGCTGTCGCGGATGGTCTGGTGGGCCATCGCCAGCGCGAAGTGCAGACCCCAATAGATATCCACTTCGGCAACATCGGGCAGGGAGCGTTGCATCGCGGCCGCGAACCGCCGCAGGTGGCTGATCTCGCGATTGCGGATTTTTCGGATCGGCGGCACCGCCTCGATCGAGGCGCGGATCATAAAGCGTGCGGCCGTCGCGCCTTCGCGATCCGGGCCGAGGCAACCGCGCAGGGTGGGGCCGACCAATGACCGGATCACGGCCTCGATAGGCGCGCGGCCGCCGCCGGCGTCCTCGGCCGCTTTCAATTCGTTCAGCCGCTCGCGATTGGTGGCGATACTCCGCGTCACGAACAATTCGGCGATCAGTTCGTCCTTGGAGCCGAAGTGATAGTTGACCGCGGCGAGGTTGACGCTGGCCGCGGCGACGATGTCGCGCAGCGTCACGTCGGAGAAGCCACGTTCGGCATAGAGTTGTTCGGCGGCGTTGAGGATCGCCGTTCGGGTTCGATCTGTCGCCATCAGTGCCGTGCTTCGCTTTGTCAGATGCGCCATGCGGGGCGGGCATGCCCCGATACGATCTGGCGATTGCAATTCAAACAGTTGTATGAAACCATCGTTTCATAGTCGCGAATTGTCAATGCGTATCGGCATCGGGCGTTTCGCGGTCGTTGTTGCTTTGTCGTTTCGCGGCACACACGCGATATTGTCGCGTGTGTGCGTGAAGGCCGGGGCGATGGCGTGACCCCTCATTTTTCAAGACAACCGCGAGGATCCTCCGATGGACTTCAATATGTCTGATCGCCAGCGCGAATGGCTCGACCGTGTGCGCTCGTTCATGGCCAAGCATGTGCGCCCGGCCGAACCGATTTATCGGAAACAGGACGAGACCGGCGACCGCTGGAAGGTCATTCCCATTCTTGAGGAGTTGAAGGAGAAGGCCCGCGCGGAAGGGCTGTGGAACATGTTCATGCCGCCGTCCGAGCATGAGGACGACGAATTCCGCGGCGCCGGGCTGACCAATCTCGAATATGCGTCGCTCGCCGAAGAAATGGGCCGCGTGAGCTGGTCGTCGGAAGTGTTCAACTGCTCCGCGCCGGATACCGGCAACATGGAAGTGCTGATGCGTTACGGCACCAAGGAGCACAAGCGCCAGTGGCTGCGTCCGCTGATGGACGGCAAGATCCGTTCGGTGTTCCTGATGACGGAGCCGGCAGTGGCTTCGTCCGACGCCACCAACATCGAAACCAGCATCAAGCGTGACGGCGATCACTACGTCATCAACGGCCGCAAATGGTGGTCGTCCGGCGCCGGCGATCCGCGCTGCAAGATCGGTATCCTGATGGGCAAGACCGATTTCAATGCCGCGCGTCACCAGCAGCAGTCGCAGATCCTGGTGCCGATGGATACGAAGGGCATCACCATCGAGAAGATGCTGCCGGTGTTCGGTTACGACGACGCGCCGCACGGCCATGCGCAGGTGCTGTTCGAGAACGTCCGCGTTCCGGCGAGCAATCTTCTGCTCGGCGAAGGCCGTGGTTTCGAGATCGCGCAAGGCCGTCTCGGTCCGGGTCGCATCCATCACTGCATGCGCACCATCGGCAAGGCTGAGGAAGCGCTGGAGAAGATGGTCAAGCGTCTGTCGTCGCGCACTGCGTTCGGCAAGAAGATCATCGAGCAATCGGTGTGGGAGCAGCGCATCGCGGAAGCGCGCACCGACATCGAGATGAACCGGCTGCTCTGCCTCAAGGCCGCCGACATGATGGACAAGGTCGGCAACAAGACTGCGCAGCTCGAGATCGCGATGATCAAGGTCGCCGCGCCGAATATGGCGTTGAAGATCATCGATCATGCGATCCAGTCTTACGGCGCCGCCGGCGTGTCCGACGATGCGGGCCTTGCCAACTCCTACGCCCATGTCCGCACCCTGCGGCTGGCGGACGGTCCGGACGAGGTGCACAATCGCGCCATTGCCAGACTTGAACTTCGGAAGTATGCCAATCAGGCGGCTTCGAAATAGCGGGTCAGCCATCGTGGCGCTCCCGCTGGAACGAAATCCCGTGGGATGAAACCAAACGGAGCGCCACTTTGGCAGACGGCGTTAGAAAAGACGAAGAGTTCTCCGGCACCAAGCCTGTCGAGGAGCGGCATCGCATCGATGAGATCCGCCTCGAGAACTGGATGAAGGAGCATGTCGAAGGTTACGCGGGACCATTGACGGTCCTGCAATTCAAGGGCGGTCAGTCCAATCCGACCTATCGGCTCGATACGCCGGGCCGTTCCTACGTGATGCGGCGCAAGCCGTTCGGCAAACTGTTGCCGTCCGCGCATGCGGTGGATCGCGAGTTCCGCGTGATTGCGGCGCTCAGCAAGCAAGGCTTCCCTGTCGCGCGCGCTTACGCGCTATGCACCGATGATTCGGTGATCGGCGCGGCGTTCTACATCATGTCGATGGAAGAGGGGCGCGTGTTCTGGGATCCGGCGTTGCCGAGCCAGCCGCCGGAAGCGCGCCGCGCGATCTTCACCAGCAAGATCGAGACGCTGGCGAAACTGCATCAGTACGATCCGCAGGCTATCGGTCTCGGCGACTTCGGCAAGCCTGGCAACTATTTCGCGCGTCAGGTCGATCGCTGGACCAAGCAGTATCGTGCGTCCGAAACGCAGCACATCCCGGAAGTCGAACGGCTGATCGAGTGGCTGCCGAGCACCATGCCGGAGCAGCGCCGCGTGTCGATCGTGCACGGCGACTATCGCCTCGACAACATGATCTTCCACGCGACCGAGCCGCGCGTGCAGGCCGTGCTGGATTGGGAATTGTCGACGCTCGGCGATCCGATGGCGGATTTCACGTATCTCCTGATGCAGTGGACCATGCCGGGTCTCGCCAACATCGATCTCAAGGCACTCAACATTCCGACCATGGATGAAGCCGCCTCCATCTATTGCAAGGTGACGGGCGACGAGGTGCCGGAGTTCAACTGGTACTTCTCCTACAACCTGTTCCGCCTCGCGGGCATCACGCAGGGGATCGCCGGCCGGATTCGCGACGGCACCGCGGCGAGCGCCAAGGCGATGGAATCCGCCAAGCGGACCGTTCCTCTCGCCAAGGCGGCCTGGGAATACGCGCAAAAGGCGGGCGCGAAATAACGCAATTTTCCGAGGTGCGGTCCGATGCGGATCGCACCTCGATTCTATTCGTTTCCATTTTCTGATTTGCCCGTTGGCGCGCGTGTTCACGCGCCGGACCTGACCTCATCGTGGCTCTTTCCCCCAATCTTCGCGGTAGTCTGTTCATGGCGATTGCCATGGCCAGCTTCACCATGAATGACGCCATCACCAAGGCGGTATCGTCGGAAATCAATTTCGGCGAGATCATGTTGGTGCGCGGCCTGTTCGCCATCGTGCTGATTGCGACGCTGACGATCTCCCGACGGGCCATTCGACCAGTGCGCACGCTGATGGTGAAGCCGGTGGCGTTGCGCGTCATGGGCGAGGTGGGCGGTACCGTGGCGTTTCTTGCCGCGATCGTGCATCTGCCGCTGGCGAATATTTCCGCGATCATGCAGGCGCTGCCATTGGCCATCACGCTCGGTGCTGCGGTGGTGCTCAGGGAACCGGTTGGCTGGCGACGCTGGACGGCGATCGGCGTCGGCTTTGCCGGCGTGCTGGTGATTGTCCGGCCCGGCGTCGACGGCTTCAATCAGTTCGCTCTGTTGGCGTTGATCTCCGTGCTGTTTTGCACGCTGCGTGATCTCGCTACCAATCGCATTCCAGCGGAAATTCCGTCGCTGTTCATCACGTTACTGACGACCATCGTGGTGACGGTGGTGGGTGCGGTGGTGCTGGTGCCGCTTGGTGGCTGGGTTCAGCCGTCCGCGCGCGTGGTTGGATTGCTGGCACTGGCGGCGGTGTTTGTGTTGACCGGATATCAATGCGTCATCATGGCGATGCGCGCCGGCGATATCTCGGCGGTGGCGCCATTCCGCTATACCGCGCTGCTGTGGGCAATCCTGCTCGGCTACATCCTGTTCAGCGAAGTGCCGGACGTTCCGATGATCGCTGGCGCGTCGATGATCGTGGCGTCAGGCCTCTACGCCTTCTACCGTGAGCGTGTGCGGGCGCGAATGCTGCCGGCGGCCGCGACCACGAGTGGATCGGATCACTAAAATCCGGTTCTGATGAGATCAAAACCGGATTTGTGTGATTTGCCTGGCGTTCTTAGATCGGCTTGCCGGTGTAGGGCATCGAAGCGGTGAGGCCGCCGTCGACCGGGAACGCCTGTCCGTTGACGTAGGAAGCTTCATCGCTGGCGAGGAACAGGCCCATCGCCGCCAGTTCGTGCGGCTGACCCGGGCGCTTCAGCGGATTGAGCTGGCCGATCTTGTCCTGCGTGCCGCGCTCCTTGGCGCGATCGAACACTGGCTTGGTCATGCCGGTTTCGATCAGGCCGGGACAGACCGCGTTGATGCGCACGCCGGTGCCGGAGAGCGAGTAGGCCGTGGTCTGCACCAGGCTGATGACGCCCGCTTTCGATGCAGCGTAAGGATGACCGCTGGCGCCGGATTTCAGACCGGCGACCGACGCCGTGCAGACGATCGAGCCATGGCCCTGCTTGGTCATGTGCGGAATCGCGTATTTTACGGCGAGGAACGGGCCGATCAGATTGATGCGCAGGATTTCCTGCCAATGATCCACGGTCTGTTCGCTGAGAGGAATGAGACCGCCGCTGACGCCGGCATTGGCCCAGATCGCGTCGAGCTTGCCGTAAGCTGTGAGTGCCTTGTCGATATAGGCGATGACGTCCTTCTCGGAGCCCGCGTCGGCCATCACGGCTTCGGCGGTGCCACCGGCTTTGCGCACCTGATCGACGGTTTCCTTGACGCCTTCGGTGCGGTCAACGGCAATCAGCTTGGCGCCCTCCTTGGTGAACAGCAGCGAAGCCGCGCGGCCGATGCCGCTGCCCGCGCCGGTGATGATGACCGATTTGCCCTCGAGGCGACCCATGAAACTCTCCGTGCTTGAACCTGATGTGCTTGAACGTGATGGCTGCTTGCCGCGCGATGGAATTCATACAATGTTTGAAGCAAACCGCTCGCGCAGACGGCCATGCTGGACATGGCGTTGACTTATGATCCCGCTATATCTCACTTACAGCCGCGCGAAACACTATTGAAGGGCTCTCGCCATGTCGAATCCTCCGCAATCGCCATTCGTGGCTCAGCACAGCGTTCCTGCCGGCATGGTGGCGACGCGATGGTGGTGGGTGCGTCACGCGCCGGTGCGTGAAGATGGCGGCTGCATCTACGGCCAGACCGACATCGGTTGCGATTGCAGTGATCGTGTCGTCTTCGACGCGGTCGCGAAAATTCTGCCACGTCAAGCGACGTGGTTTGCGAGCAACCTCAAGCGCACGCATCAGACCGCGAATGCGTTGTGGCAGGCCGGCTATCCGAAACCCGCGTCGATGCCGCATGAAGCTGCGTTTGCCGAGCAGCATCTCGGCCAATGGCAGGGGCTCAACCGCGCGGAATTTTTCGCCAGCAGGCCGATCGCCGTCGGGACCTACTGGTTCGCGCCGATCGACGAGCCCTCGCCGGGCGGTGAAAGTTTCATGGACCTCTACAATCGCGTCAAAGGGGCTATCCAGCGCATCAATGCAGCGCATGCCGGCGGCGACGTCGTCGTCGTCGCGCATGGCGGCACTATCAAGGCGGCGCTCGGCGTTGCGCTGAACGATCAGCCGGAGCGGGGGCTTGCCTTCACCATCGACAATGTGTCGGTGACGCGGCTCGATCATCTCTCAAGCGACGGCCATAGCGGCTGGCGCATTCCGATGGTCAACCAGCAGCCGTGGATTGCCGATCCATCCCACGCCGCGATGCATCAGCCTTCTGGCGCTGAACCTTCCAGCGCCACCAAGCTGGCGTAACGAACGCCATCGATCACGACGTTACAACAATCATCAAAGGAGAAACGTATGACCTTGTTCGACATGAAGGGAAAAGTCGCGGTGATCACCGGCTCGACGCGCGGTATCGGGCGCGCCATCGCCGAGCGCATGGCGGAGCACGGCGCTAAGGTGGTGATCTCATCGCGCAAGCAGGACGTCTGCGATCAGGTCGCGAAAGAGGTGAATGACAAGTTCGGCAAGGGCACCGCGGTCGCGATCGCGGCAAACATTTCCAGCAAGGAGAATTTGCAGAACCTCGTCGACGAATCCAACAAGGCGTTCGGCAAGATCGACGTGCTGGTCTGCAATGCGGCGTCGAACCCGTATTACGGGCCGCTCGCCGGCATCTCCGACGATCAGTTCAACAAGATCCTCAGCAACAACATCGTCGCCAACAACTGGCTCATCAGCATGGTGGTGCCGCAGATGATCGAGCGCAAGGACGGTTCGATCATCATCGTGTCGTCGATCGGCGGCCTGAAGGGCTCGACCATTCTTGGCGCTTACGCGATCTCGAAAGCCGCCGACATGCAACTCGCGCGCAATCTCGCCTGCGAATACGGCAAGCACAACGTGCGTGTGAACTGCATCGCGCCCGGCCTGATCAAGACCGACTTCGCCAAGGCGCTGTGGGACAATCCGGACAACCTCAAGGCCTCGACCGCGCGTTCACCGCTGCTGCGCATCGGCACGCCGGACGAGATCGCGGGCGCGGCGGTGTTCATGGGCTCAGCTGCCGGAGACTTCATGACCGGACAGACCGTCGTGATCGACGGCGGCGCGACGATCAGCTAGTTCGCGCAGTTTATTCTAGCGTCATGCGCGGGCTTGACCCGCGCATCTATCTTCGGAAGAAGGATGGATGGCCGGATCAAGTCCGGCCATGACGTGATTGTGTTCACTCCACCGCCGCGTAGACCAGATTGCGGATCACGTTGCGGAAGTATTCGCGCTGGCCAGGTCCTTGCGACATGAACACCGCGAACAGGTCTTCCTTCGGATCGATCCAGAAGAACGTCCCGGCGATGCCGCTCCAGAAGAACTGACCGGCTGAACTCGTCACCGATGCCATGCCTTCGTCGGTTCGCACGCAGAAGCCGAGGCCGAAGCTATGCCCCGGCGTCAGCAGCGTGCCGTTGCGCGGCAGCGACGGCCCAAGGTGATCCGACGCCATGAAGGCGAGCGTCTTGCGGCTGATGATGCGTTCGCCGTCGAGCATGCCGCCGTTGAGCAGCATCTGGCAGAACCGCGCATAGTCCATCGTCGTCGACACCAATCCACCGCCGCCGGATTCCATCGCCGGCTTCTCGGTCATGTCGAACAGTTTGACCGCGTCGCCGGTCCACGGATCGTTCGGGAATGCTTCAGCGAGGCGATCCTTGTTGTCGGCGCTGGTGTGGAAGCCGGTCTCTGTCATCCGTAGCGGCGCGAGGATGCGCTCGGTGAGGTACGCGCCGAGCGTCTGGCCAGAGACGACTTCGACGACGCGGCCCAGGATGTCGGTGGAGCGGCTGTAGTTCCACTCCGCGCCCGGCTGACAGATCAACGGCAAGCTGGCGACGATACGGGCATGCTCGGCGTTGTCGATCTTGCGGCTGCGCAGCCGCGACTCCTGATACATCTTGTGGACCGGTCCGTTGCCGGTGTGCTCGTAGGTGATGCCGGAGGTGTGGCGCAGCAGGTCCTGAATGGTGATCGCGCGGGCGAGGGGGACCAACTCCAGCTTGCCGTTCTTTTCGACCCCCGCCTTCTGGTCGGCGAATTCCGGAATGAACTTGGTCAGCGGATCGTCCAGCAGCAGCCGGCCTTCCTCGAACAGCGTCATGATCGCGGTCGAGACGATCGGCTTCGTCATCGAGAAGATGCGGAAGATGCTGTCGTGGCGCATCGGCGCGTCGGAGGCGGGGCTTTGCCGACCCAGCGCGTCGAACCAGCCGATCTGGCCGCGCCGCGCCACCATCACCGTCACGCCGGGGGTCGTCCCCTTGTCGATGTCGCGCTTGAAGGCGTCGGACATGCGCTGGAGGCGGGTGCGGGACAGGCCCAGCGCTTCCGGCTTTCCCTGCGGCAGCGGCGGAGTGGTCAGACGGCTGGCGGCGGTGGCTTGTGCGTTCGCTGGCGGGTTCATGGGCGTCTCCCGATTGATCTTCTTGTTTGACTTACTAAATAGGGCTTCTTCCGGCATCGTTGGCAAGAGTGGCCCAGAACCTGCGACTTGAACAGGGCCGTTTTTTTGAGTAACCAGCCGCCGGTTCGAAGCCGTGCAAATGCCCGGCCGCAAGAGGTGGACATAGATGGCCAAAGAGAAGTTTGAACGCACGAAGCCGCATTGTAACATTGGGACGATCGGTCACGTCGACCACGGCAAGACGTCGCTGACGGCGGCGATCACCAAGGTTCTGGCGGAAGCTGGCGGC
>Ga0160496_1000159_pt1 | contig 44991 bp, 35 predicted proteins | sample DIDPMG_2_FD_108231 | JGI IMG/M metagenome (GOLD analysis project Ga0160496, IMG submission 108231) | Enriched soil microbial communities from UW Madison campus, WI, USA - DID2937_E24_FP MG | ecosystem: Environmental > Terrestrial > Soil > Grasslands | place: USA: Madison, Wisconsin | collected...
CTTGCGCAATTCCGGGCGCACGCGCACGTAACCCTCATGGTTACCCTTGCCGCGCAGGAAAAACTTCTTGACCCGTTCGGGCGACATCTTTTCGATGCGCTCCATGGGATAGACGCCATTGGCGCCGGTGGCCAGGACATTGGTATCGATGTCGGTGGCCACGATCTGCACCGGTGGCGTCATCGAGCCATAGGCCTCGCAGGCGGTCATGGCGATGGTATAGGGCTCTTCCCCGGTAGAAGCCGCCGAGCACCAGATGGTGGCCGGCTCCTTCAGGGTCTTGAGGAAATCCGCCAGGATGGGGAAATGGTGAGCCTCGCGGAAGAACGAGGTCAGGTTGGTGGTCAGGGCGTTGGTGAAGGCTTCCCACTCGTCGGAGTCGTGGGTGCGTTCGAGCATGTCGAGATACTGCTGGAAGGAAGTGATGCCGGTGGCCCGAAGGCGCCGCGCCAGGCGGCTGTACACCATCTCCTGCTTGCTGTCGGCCAGGGCGATCCCGGCCCGCTGGTAGATCAGGCCACGCACGCGCTCGAAATCACGGCTATTGAAATCGAACTCCTTGCCGGATGATTCGCCCTTGCTTGGCACCGTAGGCTTCACTGTCTTTCCTTCCCTCGCGCAGCCCGCTCGCAGGCCGGCCACTTGCTGTCTATCGCCCGTCCCATGCGGGCGAGCGTCCCCTCGTCGAATAATCTAACAGGCGCCGGACGGGGTCAAGCGAATCAGCCTCGGAAATGAAATGGTTTTACCCCCCTATTGCGACAAGTCAATCCGACACGGGCATGCATACCCTTCTCAAACCTTGGAAATCCTCACCGGCCTTGCTCCGCGCGGGGCGGCCGACGCCCGTACTGCAGTGGACGGCGCCAGGGTGGCAGACGTAGTAGTCGAGACCACCGGTACCGCCGCAGGCGCAGCCGCATGGCTGGACCGATAGCCGACCCGGAAGCCGCCCCAGTGCTTGCCATTGACATAGATCGGCACCGACAGGTCGTGCATCACCTCACCGGTATCGCGCTTGTAGGTCTGCAGCAGGAAAGGCTTGGTATTGGCCCCGCAGCGCTTGCCGGTGCGGTCACTGAAGATGCGCTTGGTACGATTGTTGACCAGGTCGACATCATAATTGCCGGTCAACGGCTGGGAAAACTTCTTGTTGTGAGTAGGAAAGTAGCCGTTGTTGTCCACCGCACCGGCATAGGCCAGTTGCGGCATGCGCTCCAGCAGCGCCTCTTGCAGTGCGGGCAATACGCGGTCGGTAAAGCCGTCGAACTGGCTGGAGTGTTTTTGTGGCGAGGTATTGGCAATCGGCTTGTAAGTGCGATCGAAGAGCGCCGCCTCGGAAATCTGCCCGGCGCGGATCGCCTTTTCGAACAGGCTCCCCACCGCCTGCGCGGCTTCTGAGGCGGCCTCGCGGATCTCATCATGACCGCTGCGCGCACCGCCATCGACGATGGCCTCGAACACCGCCTCCGCCCGCTCTGACAGCAGCATCGCCGACGCCGCCACGCGGGGCAGCTCACCGTCGGTCTGCAGCATGCCGTTGCGGATGTCGGTGATGGCCTCGGCGATTTCCTGGGTCGTCTGGACATGTTCGCGCGAGGCCACAGCGATTTCCTCGATCTGCTCCTGCGACTGGCTGGAAGAACGCTCGATGCTGTTGAGCAGCGTATGCACCTTCTCCACGTTCTGGGCCGCCTCCAACACCTTGCTGCTCAGCGAGTTCATCCCCGAGGCCGCCCGCTCGGCCTCTTCAGTGATGGCGCGCACCATGACGCCGATGTCGTCGGTGGCTTCCTTGGTGCGCTGGGCCAGTTGCCGCACCTCCCCTGCCACCACCGCAAACCCGCGCCCCTGCTCGCCGGCGCGCGCGGCCTCGATGGCCGCGTTCAATGCCAGCAGATTGGTACGGGCGGCGATTTCACTGATGACCTCGGTAATGCCATGGATGCGGCGCGACTTTTCCTGCAGTTGCGCCATCATCGACGATGCCGACAGGGCGTCGGTGCGCGCCTGCCCGATCTGCTGCAGGCCGCGATCGACCTCGGCCCGGCCGCTGACGCTCTCGGTACGCACTTCGGCGGCGATCGCCGAGGCGCGCTCCGCATTGGCGGCAATCTGCTCGGTGGTGGCCGCATTCTGCTCGGCGCTGGCAGCAATCCGATCGGCCGCTCCCACGTCCTTGCTGATCTTGTTCTTGATGGTATCGACGAAGAACGAGGTTTCAGCTGCACCGATCATGATGTGATCAATTTCGCCGCTGATCCTGTCGACCATCGCATCGCCACGAGGCTGCCCACGGCCGCGCGCCAGCGCAAAACCGACCAGGCCCAGCAGCACGGCCACGCAACTGACCAAAGGTGCCGCCAGCCAGCGCCCTGCCCCCATGGCATCCAACGCCAGCGCCGCACCGCCACCGAGTACCAGCCCGGCCAACCAGGGCAATGCCCCCTCCCAGGCCTGCGACGCCACCCCGGCGCCGGCCGCCCGCGCACTTTTGTTCTTCGCCATCGATGTCTCCTTGCGGGTAGCCCCGCTTCTTTTATTTCCGCCCTGGGCAGAGTTGGCTGCGGACGAAACATGACGCAACACGCCGCATTGTCCTGAGGCTATAGCGCAGAGCTTACGTATAACTGAATAAAACTGCACATGGGCAAGTATTTTTTCACAGCATGGGAATGTATGCAGTGTCCCTGATTGCGGCAAAACGCCCCTCACCTCATGCAGCCCGGGACAGCTTATAATGGCGGCCTTATAGGATAGGGAGGTATGGTATATGGCACACCTGAAGCAAGACAAGGACGCCCTGCTCAACCGTGTGCGACGCATCGGCGGCCAGGTCCAGGCCCTGGAACGCGCACTGGAAGGTGACGCCGAGTGTGGCCGCACCCTGCACCTGACCGCCGCCATCCGCGGCGCGGTGCACGGCCTGATGGACGAATTGATCGAAGCCCACGCGCGCGAACATGTGGCCCGCCCCGGGCTGACCGACGAGGAACGCAAGCAGGGACTGGAAGAAGTCCTGGAAGCCATCCGCCGCTACGCCAAATAAGGAAACGACATGCCAAGCACCTCCCCCTTGCGCCATGACCACGTCTATCTTGGCGTCAACCACGACCGCAATACCCGCCGCACCCTGTGGGTGGTCGCCCTCACCGCCGTGATGATGGTGGCCGAAATCGCTGCAGGCTACCTGACCGGATCGATGGCACTGCTGGCCGACGGCTTTCACATGGCAACCCACACCGGTGCGCTGGCCATTGCCGCCGGCGCCTATGTATTCGCCCGCCGCCATGCCCATGATGGGCGCTTCAGCTTCGGCACCGGCAAGGTCGGCGACCTGGCCGGCTTCGCCTCCGCGCTGGTACTGGCGGTGATTGCCATCGGCATCGGCGGCGAATCCCTGTGGCGCCTGGCCAGCCCGAGTGCGGTCGATTTCAATGAAGCCATCCCGATCGCCGTGGTCGGACTGATCGTCAACATCGCCAGCGCCTGGCTGCTGATGGATGGGCATCATGGGGATCACGACCATCACGGTCATCCGGGTCATCACGATCATGATCACGGGCATGCGCATGAACACCATGCCCATCCTCAGGACGGGCATGGACACGGCCACCATCACCATGGACACGACAACAATCTGCGCTCGGCCTATCTGCACGTCGTGGCCGACGCCCTGACCTCGGTGCTGGCCATTGCTGCCCTGCTGGCTGGCCTCTATCTGGGCTGGACCTGGCTGGATCCCTTGATGGGGGTGGTGGGTGCCGTGGTCATTGCACGCTGGTCGTATAGCCTGCTGCGCTCCAGTGCGGCGGTGCTGCTCGACGTGACCGACGCCCAGGTCGCTGCCCGCATAGAGCAGGCGCTGGCCGGCGCGGAGGTACAGATCGACGACCTGCATGTCTGGCGCATTGGCCCGACTGCGCGGGCGGCAATTGTGAGCGTATCCGCCGCGAAGGCGACTTCTGAGGATCTGCTTCGTCAGAAATTATCGGAAGTGGACGGCCTGCGACATCTCACGCTGGAATTGCGACTGCGCTGATACCGGCGTGGTGAGCCCCCCCCCACACAGAAATGAAAAACAGCGGCGTAGGCCGCTGTTTTCGCGTTATGTGCCGCTTTTCTTACACCTATATGCAGCATTCGGCATCAATCAGCGCCAGCCGCGATGCCAGCCATAGTGCGGATGATGCCAGCCCCAGCCGTAATAGGAGTGGTATTCCCAGACCCAGCCGGGTCCGGGCGAAGCGTAGGTCGGCTGCACGTAGACCACACCCGGGGGCGCAACGTAGGTCGGCTGTGCCACGTAGGCGGGCCGTACGGTGGGTGGTGCGACCACGCAGCCGCTCAGGGCCGTGACCACGGCCACGGCCGGAATCAATAGTAGGGATTTCATGCTTGCGCTCCTGATCTTGTTTGGCGGAATGTGCCGGCATGGAAACGCCGGAGGCCACGTCATGGCGTGGTTATCCGGATAACGAGATAGCTCGGGCGCAGGCGGACGTGAAATTGTATGGATGTGTAACCAGCCGAAGAATGCGCCAATACAGCAAGCTGGATGTCCAGCATAAGCAGCTCGGCCATCGCAGCTCACGTGCGGCAGCGACGATATTGGCTCTGATGCTTCTGCTAGCCCATGTGTCTGGCAGCAAATCGCCGGGATCGGTCACGCATCGGTGTTTCGATAAAGCGATAGACGAGGGTAGAAATACCCAACACGATGCCAGTCAGCAACAACCATGCAAGCACCACTTCGAAGCTTGATAGTTGTGGAGTACTTCTTCCACCAATGATGACTTCAGGCTTTTTCAGGATCACCCGCATCACCTGGCTAAGGATCCAGATTACGGCCACATGAGACATGTAGACGGCATAAGAGATCGAGCCGAGCCAAGTCAAGACCCTCAGATTGAGCAATTGATTCAGGTAGCCATTCTTGACGACCACAAGACTGGCGATCAGGCCTGCACTCAAGACGTAGATCACGAGGTCGTATTGCTCCGACGTCTTGAAATGAAGAAACGCAATGATGACGGCCAAGATCAGCAGCGACAGGATACGCGGTAATCCGACCTTGATCTGGCCGACGGCGAACGCGGTCAGGCAGCCGATGAAGAACCCGGCCAGGCATTTCAACATATCGCCGAAGCCGAACGTAGCTTCGGTGGCCAGAAGCAGCAAGGATGCGAACACCAGGAGCGAAAAGAGCAAATGCCTGAACTGATGCGCAAGCAGCACGACCGCACCGAAGATCAAGTAGGTATAGAACTCGACGCTGATGGACCAGGCTGGCGTATTGAACGTCGTGGCGTTCCCCGTGGGACCGATAGCCTGAACGAGGAATATCTGTTGCACAAGCGCGGTCAGACTGTTTTCGCGGAAAGGTTGGGAGTTGGGGCTGGTGATGCCAAGCCTGGCTTGTCCGATGTATTTGGCTATTTCAATGAGCACATAGACCAGCAGAAACACAAGGTGCACAGGGTACAAACGGCCAAAGCGCAGAAACTGGAATCGGGCCAGGTCTCCGGGCCGCTTGATCCTGTTCGCATAGGCGTTGTAGATCACGAACCCCGAAAGGACGAAAAACAGGTGCACCATCAGATAGCCACTTCTGATGATCCCAAGATCAAACAGCGGGTTCCAGTTAGGCACATGATAGAAGACGACCAATAATGCAGCCAATCCCCTGATACTTTCCAGTTCCTCGATCTTGCCCTGATCCCGAGTCAACCCCTGCCCTTGCTGATTCATGTCCCACCCCCGTTAGACAACCATGACAATGTCGTTTGCAAAACCGCGTCGCTCAGCCCCCTGACCGCTGCAATCCGCCCCTCACTACATTCAGACCAAGCTGATATCAGGCGCGCAGATGCTCAGCCATCCTCAATGCCAGCGCCACGATGCTCAACGTGGGATTGGCATGACCATTGGTAGGAAATACCGAGGAGCTCAGCACCAGCAGGTTCTCGACACCATGCAGGCGGCAATCGGTATCGACCACGCTATCTTGTGCGGACAAGCCCATGCGCGTGCTACCGATGTGATGCCCGCCCACCGGCAAGGCTCGTGAAACCTGCTCACGCAGCTCGCCAATGTCGAAATCAAGGCGGCAGTTGCGGGTCGTCTCAAGCAGGGATTGCATGGACAGGAAGGACTGGATGCCCGATTCAATATCCTGTGCAGTCAGGCGCCATTTCACGTCGACCCTGCGCATTCCGTAACGGTCGGTCGCGTCCAGGAGGCTAATCCGGTTGTCCGCGTCGCACACCTGTTCACTGTTGAATTCCAGCGGGTAGGTGCCGTTGCGGTTGGGAATGAGCGTGTAAGGCAACTTGCGCTTGGCCAGCTTGCGCTTGACTACCATATCGTATGCAAAACCAAACACCGAGCCGGCATCGACGATCACATTGCGCAAGTGCGCCAGGCGACGCGGATCACGGATTGCATCCTGGCTGCCGTGATTGAGGATGTCCTGGTGCTCGGTCGGCAATACCGACTTGGCAAGATAGATCGCAGAGAGCACGCCACTACCGTGGTCAGGGTCGGCATAGGGCGGGAAATGCAGCCGCAGCGTCGAATTGAGCAGGCCCAGCCGGTTCTGCAATTCGGGAGTGAACTGCAGCTTGCGCCGGGCATAGATACCGTCCTGCGTTTTCTGGAAACTGAACCGTGGACGCTCGTCCTTGAGACGCAATTGTCCAAAAATCAGGTCGAAGTGACAGGCGTAATATCGGCCCAGGCTGGCGTCGAATCGCTGCCAGGCCGGAACATTCTCACGTGTACAAAGCAATAGCCGGGTTGCCTCGATGGCACCGCCAGCCAAGACGATCTGGCCGGCACGCACCTGCGTCTCACGCTGCCCGTCATGCAGCACCACGGACTCGATTCGCGCGCCATCCGTGCTGACCACCAGACGGGTGCAGCGAGCGCGCAGCAAGACCTTCACGCGATCAGATGCCTTTAGTTCTTCAGCAAACTTCGCCGCAAAATCGGTCGGCAGGCTATAGCGTTCTATGTATTCCGTCAGATCCCGCGCAAGCGCCGGTAGCTCTGAAAACATCGGACCGTTGCCCCCGGCCAGGCTGGCAGGCGAAAAATCCGCCGCGCCGGCATCACAGTACTGCATGGCCTCGGGCAGGAAAGCCGCGTACTCTTCATGACTGATCGGCCAACCGCTCAACGGCACATGCGGACGCCGGGCGAAATCGACTGGATCAAGCGGGACGCACCGCCCGCCCCAGAGATGCGTGGTCCCCCCAAAGCGCTGACGACGATACTCGGTCGTGGCCGGATGTGGAGCGTGCGCACTTCCCTGATAGGCATCGTCGTCGGTCTGGCTTTCACTCCAGTCGCCACCGTCGACCAACAACACCCGTTGCCCCTTGCGTGCCAAAGCAACAGCAAGACTGATGCCACCGGGACCGCTGCCGACAATGCACACCGGATAATCCTGAAGACTTGCGCCCTCGCAATCGGAGAGATATTGAATCAATCTGTCTCCCCCTCACGCTTCCTGGCGACCATGCGAAGCGAAAAGCTGCTCAAGCTTTCCTACTTCAGTGCCCAGGTGATGTTTTTGTCTGACTGCCTGCGCGCCATGCCGCCCCATTTCCTGCAGACGTTCCACCGAGGCTCCCGTGACCTGATCGATGGCAGACACAAGCTCCTCGACCGAACCAGGTGCGACGACCCATCCATTGACGCCATCCTCCACCAGTTCCGCAATACCGGCGATGCGGGTACTGATGACCGGGCGCGACAATGCCAGCGCTTCCATCACCACCACGGGCAGGCCCTCGGCAAAACTGGGCAGCACGAGCGCGCGGCTGCGCTCGATTTCCTCGCGGACCTCAGCGCTGCTCTTCCAGCCGAGGATGCGAATGACCTTGGACAGCGGACCGCCAGCGATGGCCTTCTCGATAAAGGGGCGCAGCGGACCGTCGCCCACCAGTACCAGCTCGCAAGGCTTACCGGCGTTGACATGACGAGTCACAGCCTCGATCAGCAAGGGCACGCCCTTCTCCGCACACAGGCGCCCCACGAAGACCAGCCGCGGCACCTCGGGGATGGGCAGCGCCGGAGCATTCTCGAATGCCGGACCAACGCCACAGCGCACTACGTTCAGGCGCGGCCATGCATTGACCTCGGAAAACAGCATGCACTGGCTCTTGCAGAAGTTCGTAATGGCCGCTGTGAAGGCCGAGCGCTGCACCTTCTCTCCCAATGCCCACGCGACAGGGTGGAAAAAGATGCCTGGTCCATGAACCGTCATGCTGTACGGAATACCCGACAGCATCGACGCATACATGGCCACCGTCGCCGAATTTTCGGCAATGTGGTTATGCAGTATCTGTACCTTCTGCTCACTCAGGCGACGCGCCAGATAGCATGCCTCGATCAGGTACAGCACGTGTAGCAACGCCGGTCGCACACCCGCGGCCCGCGTGCGGCGCGCCAGTTTCAGCACCTCCAGCACGCGCCCCGGCGCTTGCACCAGCGTCGCAAATGTGGCGGCCAGCAAACGTGGCAAGCCATTTTCCAGGATGTAATCGGTATTGGCCTGCTCACTTTTCACATCGGCGCTGACGGCGGCATCACCTGCCTCGCGCCGGATCGAAAACGTCAGCACCTCGTGGCCGCGTCGACGCAGTTCCAGGACCTCATTGCGGATAAACGTATCACTGGCGCGCGCATATACGCTGGTCAGGTAGGCAATTTTCATATTGTCTTTGCAAAGTCGGTGGAAGATTGCTTCATTCCGTGCAATCGAATTCTGCTGGCATTGGTCATTTGCTCACTCGTGCGGATCCAATGCCTTGGCTCAACGCCCATTGCGCCGACTCCGCAAGGCTCTGGGAATACGTGCGCGGGGCGAACTTCAACTGAGTGTGAGCGTGCTCCACATCGATACGCAGAGCCTGCTGCCAGAGGCGCAGGAAAGAGGGCGACAAGGCCACGGGCAAACGCTGCGAATCCGCTCCGGCCTTGTCTGTCAAACGCTGCAGGACACGGATCAGTGCTGTTCCCACGCTGGCATCCAGCTTCAGCTGCAAAGTACGGATGGACTTGACCGGAGCGACGCCGATAGCCTTGCCAAGGTCGATGAAATAGCGATTCCACTGGGGGCTGTCGGCACCTGCCAGATTAAAAATCGCCGGCCCCTCGATAGCAGACTCATGGCGCAGGGCCAAAAGCACAGCCGAGCAGACATCATCCACGTGGACCAGATTGGACCAGCCCTCGCCTGCCGGACCAAGATCTCCGACCCGCCCGGCCGCCAGCAGGCGCGCAATCTGTCGCACCCACATGTCGCTGCCAGGACCATGGATACAACCCGGACGCAGCATGATCACCCTCTGGCCGGCCGCGGCATAAGCCGCCATATGTTCTTCAGCCTCGCACTTGGCCCGTGCGTACCAGCTGGCACCGGGATCGAGCGACGCATCTTCCCGGAGCTGCCCCTCCTGACGGCCATATACCGCCATCGAACTCATATGCACGATCCGCGGGCGCGATGTCTCCAAGGCCGCTTCAACCAGTAATCTGGCGCCACGGGAGATCGAATCGCCTTCACCTGCAACACTATTGACTACCGCATCGATATCAGCCAAGGCCCGGCGCAGACTATTGGAGTCGAGGGTATCGACCTGGCGGAACTCCAGGCCTACAGGCAGATTGGCCGGCGGACGGCGACCCGCCAGGACCGGAGTGGCCCACCCGCTTTCACGCAGTTGCGCGACCAGGCGCTGTCCGACAAACCCGGTTGCTCCGAGCACAAGAACTCTCACATAGGCTCCAGTTACAGGTCTCAAAAAAGATAAACATGCATTTCAGCAAAAGGCCGGATACAGCTGCAGCACCTGCGCCAACACCCGCTCGCTCTGCTATGCCGGCTTTACCACATCCATCGCCAGATTCCAGGAGGCGAAGAACGCCGCAATCCTTGTGCCAATCGCCATGCCAAATCGGCCGGCAAGACGTTTTTTGCGCTGCATCATGCATTCTTGCCAATATTACACGGCCGACAATATGTGAGCAATATGAGACGCAACGAGAAAATATCGCAAGGCCGTAGGCGAAACCGCGCCCTCACACGGAACCAGAAAATACCCGGCGTGCGCGTCGAAAAATCGCCGACTAGACCGGCGCTGTGGCCGGTACGGACGGGGGTGGCAGCTTGCGCTTCATGAACGTGGACAAAGGTTTTTCTACGCACCGATGAATGAAATAGGCAAATGCGATCATACCCACGCAAATGAGCGGCAGCAGCAGCCATTTATTCAGTTTTTCGCCTACCAGATTGAAGATCACCAAGCCCACGTTCAAATGGATCAGGTACAGCGAATAGGAAAGGCTGCCCAGCCGGGTCGCCAGCTTGGCGTAGCGAGGCGACGAAGATCGCCGCAAGATGACGCCAATAAAAAGAACATAGAATCCGATACAGATCCCAGCGACCATTTCGCCGTTAAAAGCGAGTTTATTGTAGTGAGCAGCACGCACTGCCAGATCAGCGACTTCGAAATGGACTCCGACCGGCACAGTCACCACCAACATTCCTGCTCTGAACCAGGAAAATCCGAGTTTCGACAGCCGATAAAAGAGGCAGCCTGCAATGAAGAAACTCGCATAATTGGTAATCAGGTACTTGTCCAGGAGCGGTATTCTGTAGAACGCCTGGAATACGCAGATGAGCAACCAGCCGGCCAACAGATATTCGATCTTCGGCATCTTGCGAAGCAGCAGCACGCAGAGCACGAGCAGATAGAACTTCAGTTCTACCAGAAGAGTCCAGTACACCCCATCAACGTACCCGATACCGAAGAAACCGTTGAACATGGTGAGATTGAAGAGGTATCGCGGAACAGTCAGGGTAAAGATGTGATTGATGAAGAGGTAAGTGAGCACGAAACTGACCGTGCAACAAAACCAGTACGCGGGATAGAGCCTGAGCAGGCGAGACCGCAGGAATGACCAGGCCGTCCCGCCCTCGGCAGTCATCAGGATGACGAACCCTGAAATCATGAAGAAGAGATTGACCGCCAGATAATTGTATTTGACCAGGTTGGCGGCATCGCCGTAGAAAACGGGAGAATAGATGTCCCCATCGGCGAATCCCCGGACGAGGTAGTGCAGAAGCATCACACTGACCGCCGCCAGGAATCTTAGGACGTCTATGTCATGGAATCGCCGGTGAACCGGGTGGCGGGTGTCAGGGTGTATGTGCATGGTTATCGCGTTTTCTGTTAAAAGTCATAACAAAAGCGATAACTCAGACTTAACTTTGCGCTGCGCGTTCCGGGGAAAATGCTGCAAAGCAGTAAAGGCACAGCGTGGGACGACCAGACTGCATCTTTCCGATGGAAAGAATCTGGCGCGAGGAAGGATTATTCATAAGCCGCCCCATTTGCATGGAACGTGCTTTCTCAACAACTACGGGGATTGGGTATGTCGCTGCCAGAAGTGTTGGCGATCAAAAACCGTTTCAGATGATTAGCCCGGCATCAACGTAACAATTGTCCGAATCATTCATGAGCTACTGCCGAGCCCAAGCCAGAAAGCAAAACGGCACTGACATTAGAAGTTCTAATATCAGTGCCGTTTATCCGTATAACTTGCGTCATACGTTTTAGTTCTGTTGGTCGGGACGGTGTGATTCGAACACACGACCCCTTGCACCCCATGCAAGTACGCTACCAGGCTGCGCTACGCCCCGACTGAAGAAAAAGATTATAGCAGCAATTGTGTTTTTAATTCAACTGTTTCTGCAAAACATTTTCTGTTTTGCTTTCAACCAGAATTCAACCCCTGCAATTTACCTGCCTCCGAAGAACTCATTGAGGAGGAAATTCTGCAAGCCCTTGGTATCTTCCTGCCGCGCCGATAATGTCACCACCCTACCCAACTTCTGCGAATCGAAATTGAAGTCACCCGTGTAGTACTTACGGATCAGGGCAATCATGCTATCGACTACGGCAAGCTGCACGTTCCCGCCAAAGCCCGCGTCCACTTCGATCAACTGGTTCTGGCTGCGACGCTGATCAGTGGTCCAGCCACGGAAACTGTATTGCGCCACGCGCGGCCCCATGCTGATGATCTGGAACACACCGTTGGTGCCGCGCCCGCGTCTATCCTGGAAGGCGATATTGGCGCGGGCGATGTCGTTGGCAGAAGGATTTTCAGCCGCGCGGGCAGCCGCGTTTTCCTGTGCAGCCTCTTGCTCGGCAGCTTCGCGCTTCTGGCGATTACGGTTTGTAAAGGTCATGAAATCATCCGCAGGCGCCGCCTGGGCAGGGGCCGGGGATGCGCTCGACGGCGCCGGTGTAACGGGCAGCGAGCGCTGCGGACTAGCCTGACGCGCTGCCTGGGCTGCATGCGGACGAGTCGCTGGCTTGGTTACGGGTTTCCTGGGCAGAGGCGGCTGCTTCTTTGGGGGTTCCGGCGCGGGCTTGGGCGGCTCCGGCTGCGCGACGGGTGCCGGTGTAGGTGGACGAATGAGACTGACCTGCAGGGGGGCATCGGGTCGCCCCGGTTGATCGAACCTGGGCGGCGGCGTTTCGTTGAGCTTGGCCCGCACGAACAAGAACACCGCCGCATGCACGAGCACGGACGATGCCACACCCAGCACAGTCCGGCGCCGGGAACGGGAGATGTGATCTGCTCGGGTCAACGAAACCAAAAAACTCATACCTTGTGACGGCCAATGCGGACGGCTGCGAGCATCGTCGCCGCTCTCGGACATGGGAAGCTCCATGCGCTTGGACCCGGATCAGCCTTGCCGCACCCTGTTATCGATAAAGGCAACATTCTAGCTGCTTTTGCGCGACCGCCAACCTGCCGATCAGACTCCCTCGGGAGATCAGATCAATATCTCAGCGCCACCGGCCATGGCGCCCCCAACCGCTGCTATATCCGAAGTAGATGGATGAAGAGGGATAACTGTAAGACGGATAGGCAGGATACGCAGGGTAGGCATAATAGGGAGAGTACGCCGGCTGGACCGGATAGACCGCAGTTCCGCCATAGGGTGAAACCGGAACGGCTACGCAACCACCTAGCAGCACGGCCGCAGGCAATGCAGCCAGATAAAGACGGGCCTTCATGATTTTCACTCCTCCGGCGCAAGGGGCCAATAAGAGACTATCGGTCATCTCTACTTAACCGGCTACCGACCTTACCTTTTGTTACTCACTTCATATCCAGGTCCCGCTAACCAAATTTATCTTCAGCGCTTGTCGCTACTGCCTATACCCCGGGAAGCATAGCGCAGCGGCATCGTACTTATATAATGATGCGTTACATGCAGCGCCACGGCGGTGCTGCCCACACAACAAAGACGAGACCTTGCCAATGTGCTCTGCGCCACGCCGCGCGCAGGCCGGAACCTGCCCATCATGAATTCAGCCCAGACCTCCTCCCGCCCTCCAGTCGTCGTCATCGCCCCCGACTCTTTCAAAGGCTCTCTTTCGGCTGAAGATGTCGCAGCCGCCATCGGCGCCGGCATCCAGGCCGCGTTACCTGATGCGCAGATCCGGTTATGCCCTATCGCCGACGGTGGCGAAGGCACGCTCGACGCACTGATGCATGCGGGTGGCGATCGCTTCACCATCGATTGCCGCAATGCCGCCGGTCAGCAGGCCCGGGCACCAGTGGGCATCCTCAAAGATGGCAGCGCGGTGATCGAGTCCGCGGCCATCGTGGGCTTGACCGATAGTGCCGGCACGGCCGTTCCCGTGGACCAGCGCTGCACCCTGGGCGTGGGCGACGCCATCAAACAACTGCTGGATCGCGGCGCGCGCCGCTTCCTGGTCGCGCTGGGCGGGAGTAGCACCAATGACGGCGGTGCAGGACTGTTGGCAGGATTGGGAATGGTATTCCTGGACGCTGATGGAGAAATCGTCCCGCCCCTCCCCGAGCAACTCCATCGCATCGCCAGGGTGGACACTTCCGCACTCGACCCGCGCATCGGGGAAACGCACATCGTCGCAATGTCTGACGTCGACAATCCCTTATGCGGCGAAGAAGGCGCTACAGCGGTCTTCGGCCCACAAAAAGGCGTCGTACCCGAGCAGGTCGAACAGCTCGATCGCAAGCTGGCTCATTTTTCCAGCGTACTGGAAGCAGCCCTGGGTCACGGCGCCGCCGACAAGCCGGGCGCCGGCGCAGCCGGCGGGCTGGGCTATGCACTGCTGATGCTGGGAGCACAATTCCGCTCAGGCGCGGAAACCGTAGCCGACCATATCGGGCTGAATGACGCACTGGCAGGGGCTGACTGGCTGATCACCGGCGAAGGCCGCAGCGACGCCCAGACCTTGCACGGCAAAGCCCCGTTCATTGCCAGCCAGCGAGCACGCCGAGCGGGAGTGCCGACTACCCTGCTCTCAGGCGGGATTGATCGTAGCGCGCTATCCAAACTCCAGCAGAGCTTCTCGGGCTGTTTCTCCATTACTTTCGGCCCGGTGCAACTAGAGGACGCGATTGCACAAGCCCCGGGCTTATTGCGCGACAGCGGCGAACAACTGGCGCGCCTGTGGCAGACCGCAGCAGGCCGCTAGCATTACCCTAGCGCTCCGATACGCAAGCAAGGGCGGCTGCGACCAGAGCGCTGAAGCTCAGGTCGCAGCGTCTTTGCAAGACGCTTTCAGCCAGCGACATGACTAGATGTGCGCCGCGGTTTCCGGCGAAGCCGGGGTGCGGGCACCGCCAAAGCGCGCATTGAGGAACTTCGTCATCGGCTTTTCCAGTAGCAGATAAGACACGCACCCCGCAGCTGTCGAACCCAGCACAGCGAGCACGCAGACGAAGCCATAGGCATGCGGACTGAGCTTGAGCCCGATGATGACCGCAACCGGCATCACGAAGCCGTGGGCCAGATAGGTGGAATAGGATGCATCGCCAAACAGCGTCACTTTAGCTGCCAGTACCCTCACCCACTCAACCCGCTCCATCCAGGCTACGCCAAGTACCAACATCGCCGAAGGAATCCCTAACCCGATGAAGCGATCGAGATGCGGGCGGTAGACGAACAAGGCCGCCAGCGCAAACGTCACCAGGACCACCGGCATCCACAACGGTACTTCCCTGCGCTGCATCCACAGTCTGGCCACGACCATGCCGAGCACGAACTCGAAGAGCACCGTACGACCGAAGAAGCGGAACAGCACGCTGTCGACCAGCATCTGGGACACAACAAAAATGATCGCCAGCAAGACAACGGAGGTCTTCAGGCGTGGAAGCCGTAGTGCTATGGCTGTCGCCAGCACAGCGTAGAACAGCATTTCAAAACTGAGCGTCCATCCCGACTCGACCAATGGCAGGATGTCACCGCTGGCCGGCGACACCATCGGGTAGAACAGCAAGGACCCCAACACGTAGAGCAGTGGAAGACCATCCGCGAATGCTTTGGAGCCCAAAATGAGCACGATACCCACCTTGAGCATCGTATAGAACCAGTACAGCGGGACGATGCGTATCAGTCGCCTGCGAAAGAACAGGCTGGCAGTGGCACCGGCATCGGCAGGAGATGGAATCCGTCGCGTCGACAGATACATGACCAGGCCACTGATCACAAAGAAAATATCAACACCCACCCCACCCACTTCGTGCCAGTAGGAAAGCAAGTCTGGCAATCCGCTGCGAGCCCGCAATTCGAGCGCCGCATGTTGCGCTACGACCAGCGCTGCAGCTACGCAGCGCAAAAACTGAACCGTCAGTAAATGATTCCCAGAAGTTGTCAGCATCATTCCCCCCCCCGCAAGAGACCCGTCAACACGGACGCACGGCTAACTGACCGGCGCACGCACCAGCACTACGCTGCACAGCAAGCAAACGTCAACGAACGCGGGGAGGATGGATAACGGATTCACCGCGCGCCATCCGAAAATAAGAACAGATAGCGGGAAGAAACGTTCTGGCTCGCAAGAATCGCAAAAGACAGGAATTTCCTCGACGCGGATCAAACTTGGCCGCGCAATCCAGCAACTGGCAAATACACCACCCCAGGCGCACTCGCAATTTCCCTCGATAAAATATATTTAATGCAATTATTTTCGCATTACAAAATTAATCTTGGTTTACGGAAATGTAGATATCAGTCAATAAAATGACTTCATAATCCGCGAAACCACCCCCTTCTTTGGTTTACTATATTTTAGGGGCTCCAGTTTGTCGAATTTTATTTACGCATTGCAGCATGGCAAAAAGATATGCCATAAAAACAATATTCTCGCGCCATATCACCGCATTTTTCTCACCAGTTCCGATGTGCCAGGAACGCGCATGCCAGCCCACGCGAAAAGACACATAAACAAAGGTCCACCCCTCGCTTCCAGGCACTGTTCTGCCTCGCTCCACCGTCAATACATTACAAAGACCTTTTTTCCTCAGGGAGAAACCAGCCCTTTACATGTTTGCCTTCAAGCAACCGAAAGCGAAGTTTAAGTTGACTTAAAGACAATTAAACAATCCCTCAATCTGTTGTAAAAAAGATAAATTTATTGCCGTACGGATCAGTTCATTTCCGCAGCGCACTACTCATCAGTAGTGCCCATCGGAAATTATCGAAACCCTTTACTGGAGCGGGTTTCAGGCCGATTAAAAAATCCGGGAATTTATCCTTTTTCTGCGTATTTTTGTTGCTCATGCGTGAAAGCGAATGTTATAGTTCCGACATCAACGCATGTTTCGTTACAGGTGTCAGGATTTGTCAGAGGAAATTATTCTTTTGGCAATAAATAGATTGACTGCGACGTGGTGTCACAGGGCAATCCAGCATCAAAGTGAGTTGATTTGCTTTTGAATGGAGAGCGCCACGCGCAATCCTCTTCACACAAATAGTCTTGAACTTAAAGGATTGATCCCATGAAAAAACTTCTCGCCACTTCCGCCGTCGCACTGGCACTGGCCATGTCCGGCACTGCCGCCCACGCAACCACCTTCGCGCTGGACACCGCTGGCGGTACTGCCAGCTTCAGCTCGCCGAAATACGCCACTTCGGAATCGTTCAACGACAGCTATACCTTCACGATCACCAGCCTGACCGACCTGTCGTCGGCTGTCACCGCCACCTTTGTCACCAAGAACGGTGGCGGCCTGGCCAGCTATTCCTTGATCAACACCACGACCAGTGCCACGATCGCAACCGGTACGTCGACCAGCTCGCCCAGTGGCAAGAACACCATCATTACCTTCAGTGTCGATGCCACCAAGCTGACCGCCGGCACCTATTCCCTGAATGTGACCGGCAAGGGTACCTACGGCGGTAACCTGACCCTGACCTCGTCGGTCCCGGAAGTCTCCACCACCGCCATGATGCTGGGCGGCCTGGCCTTCGTGGGCATGATGGCGTGGCGTCGTCGTCGCGGCGACCAGAAGCTGTCCATGCCCATGGGCATGACTGCCGCCTGATCAGCAGCAAGGCAATACGCAGAGAAAACGCCCGAGCAATCGGGCTTTTTTTCATTTGGGAGCGAGCTTCGCGCAGGTCTGAAGCAAAGGAAATGTCGCGTTCCATGCCGGCGGGTCAAAAAAATGGCCCGCATTATCTGCAGGCCAGACTGAAAGAGCCGCAAGCGAGCACAGGATCAGACTTCGTCGATCCTTGCAGCAGCGGAAACCACACGGGCCGGTGCCCCCACCACCGTGGCGCCGGCAGGTACGTCGTGCAACACCACCGACATAGCCCCGATCTTGCACCCATCTCCCAGATGGATGCCACCGAGCACCTGCGCATAGGCGCCGAACTCCACATCATCGCCGATCACCGGAGACGGACCACCGGCATGACGATTGCCGATGGTCACGCCCTGTCGCAAGGTGCAGCCTGCGCCAATGACAGCCTGTTCATTGACGAAGATGTTGCCGAAATGCCAGATACGCAGGCCGGGACCGATCCTGGCGCCACGTGGAAGACTGATGCCGAAAGCAGTTTCGGTCAACCGGAACAGCGGCCAATACAGCGCGTTCTGCAGCTTGCGGGCAAGACCGGGCGGTCTTGCCTCGATACGCCGACCCCAGCGATAGACCCAGATGGCCCAGATCGATTGTTCTTTCAGAAACGGACGGCGCAAGTTATAGCGCTCCAGATCGGCCAGCCAGTCAGGGTCCCGCGACATCTTTTTTCCTCTCAAAATCACTGATTATTCAATCTTCTCTCGGCATCAATCAGCATCAAACGCTATCTTGACGTCTTGTCATTATTTGCGAATAAAAGTTCACTCAATGACAACAAAAAGTATGCACCTATTCAGCGCGGCATTTCAGGCAAAAATGCGACTGTGCAGCGCAACAATATGATAAATTTGTCGAACAAGCCAGTAACTGCAAGCAAATGCCGGGAAATTTCCACTCAGCAAATTTTTGCGGAACTTTTTCTTTCATATTTGAATCTTTGCACCTGGCCAGATAAGAACATCACAGTTCCTCGCGCCTTGCCTACCAGGCGGACATCAGGAACACGTGAACCCGACGTCGCAACGTCCACCATGACAAGAGCAAATGCCGCCAGCTGAAACTGTCGTATCGATGTCACCGACCTGCCCGCCTCTGCGGTTACCGAAATCACGAGCAGTGGCCGCGATCGGCGCACCTGAGCGGCAAGCGAAGCGTCGTTGCTAACCAGGATGACCTCCCTGAGCGGCAGGCACCCAGCCATGGCGCACCGAACTCCCTCACATGAAAGCACTTCCATGACCACCGTATCGCACCGCCCCTACATGACGAACACGCTGGCGCCCCGGCCGGCGGCGCTGGGCTGAGGTCCCGCATGCGCTGTATCGCTGTCATCCCGGCACGCTTTGGCTCCAGCCGCCTGCCCGGCAAACCGCTGGCCGACATCCTGGGCAAGCCCATGATCCAGCATGTCTACGAACGCGTGAAGACTCTGGAAGAACTGGCCGATGTGGTGGTGGCCACCGACGATGAACGCATCGTGGCGGCGGTCAACGCCTTCGGTGGCAAGGCCGTCCTGACTTCGCCTGACCATCCTTCCGGTACCGATCGTCTGCGCGAGGTCATGCAACACCATCCGGCCGACCTCTATCTCAACGTGCAAGGTGACGAACCGCTGGTCAATCCGGCGCACCTGCGCAGCCTGCTGCAAGCCATGATGGGCGCACCGCAAGTGCAGGTCGGCACCCTTTGTCATCCGATCAGCGCCAGCGAGGCGGAGAACCCCAATACCGTCAAGGTCGTGCGCAATCGTGCGGGTGACGCGCTGTATTTCAGCCGCGCACGCATTCCCTTTGAACGCGAGTCCACCGGCAAGACACGCTACTTCAAGCACATCGGGGTCTACGCCTATCGTGCCGAACTGCTGGCGGCTTTCCCCGAATTGCCGGCCAGCGAGCTGGAGCGCGCGGAAATGCTGGAACAACTGCGCATCATGGATGCCGGCTGGCAGATCCGCGTCATCGAAGTCGATCACGCCGCCACTGGCGTGGATACGCCGGCCTGCCTGGAGCGCGTACGTGCCCTGATGGCTGGCCTGCCCGATCCGGCGCTCAAAGCCGGCAGCCTGGCGGACCTGAAGCTGGTGATCACCGATATCGACGGAGTTCTCACCGACGGCGGCATCTGGTACGACGACAGCGGCGAATGCCTCAAGCGCTTCCACGTGCGTGATGGCATGGGCATCAAGATGCTGCAGGAAGCCGGTGTCAACGTGGCCGTCATCTCCGGCCGCGATTCGGCCACGCTGCGCCGTCGGCTGGCCGATCTGGGCATCACCGTATTCCACCTCGGCGCCAAGGACAAGGCCGCCGCCTGCCAGGACATCATGGCGCAATACGGCGTCGGTCGCGAAGCCACGGCCATGATCGGCGATGACAGCATCGACCTGCCCGGCTTCGCCGCCTGCGACTGGCCGGTGGCCGTCGGCGACGCAGCTGACTACGTCAAGCGCCATGCCCGCATCGTGCTGGCCAAGCCCGGCGGCCACGGCGCTTTCCGGGAATTTTCCGACAGTGTATTGAACGCCCAGAACCGTTCCGCCATCTATGACAGCGTTGCTGGTTATGCCCAGGCCATGAGCCGCATGACGCAGTGACCCGCCCCAACAGAAACAAGTGAGCACACCATGAGAAAAACCGGTATCCGGGTATTCCAGGAACAGGCGCAAGCCTTGAACATGATCGCCGAGCGCCTGGCCGACGAATTCGAACAGGCCGTCGAGCTGATGTACAACACCCGCGGTCGCGTGATCGTCTCAGGCATGGGCAAGTCGGGCATCATCGGCAGCAAGATCGCCGCTACCCTCGCCTCCACCGGCACATCGTCCTTCTTCGTGCACCCGGGTGAGGCCTATCACGGCGACCTGGGCATGTTCACCGAGGCCGATACCGCGATCCTCATCTCCTACAGCGGCGAGACCGAAGAGGTGATCCGCCTGATTCCCTCCCTGCGCCACTTCGGCCTGCGCATCATCGCCATCGTCGGCAAGCGCAATTCGACCCTGGGCAAGAATGCGGATGTGGTCCTGGATGTGTCGGTACCGCGTGAAGCCTGCCCCAACAACCTGGCCCCGACCACGTCCACCACCGCCACCCTGGTGATGGGCGATGCCCTGGCCGTGGCACTGATCGAAAAGCGTGATTTCAAACCCAACGACTTCGCCCGCTTCCACCCGGGCGGCAGCCTGGGCAAGCGCCTGCTCACCCGCGTCAAGGATGTGATGCACACCCAGGTGCCCTGGGTCATGCAAGACACCCCCCTCATCGATGTGATCGGCCAAATGACCGAAGGTGGCCTGGGCATGGCCCTGGTCAGCGATGACGGCAAGCGCCAGACCCTGAGTGGCGTGATCACCGACGGCGACTTGCGCCGCGCCCTGGCCGCCCGCAAGGACATCTATCACATCACCGCCGCTGACCTGATGAACCGCTCGCCCAAGACCGTCCCGGAAAGCGAAATGTTCGTTGACGCCGAAGCCAAGATGCTGGAACTGAACATCACCGCCCTGGTGGCACTGAACCAGGAACAGCACGTGGTGGGCGTACTCAAGCTGCTGGACGCCAAGCGTCTGTGATTTCGGTGCAAACCGAAGTATTCTCCCCCTCCAGGCGCGACCCGGTCGACGCCGTAATTTGAACAATCACCTCCTGCATGAGGAAACGGAACATGATCAAGATCTTTGATATCGAGGTTGGAAACGAACTGCCCTTCGTCCTTTTTGGCGGCATCAACGTGCTGGAATCCGAACAATTCGCCGTCGATGTCTGCGGTGAATACGTGCGCGTCACCAAGGAACTGGGCATCCCCTATGTGTTCAAGGCCTCCTTCGACAAGGCCAATCGTTCCTCCATCAAGAGCTACCGCGGCCCTGGCCTGGACGCCGGCCTGAAGATCTTCGAAGCCGTCAAGAAGGCACACGGCGTGGCAGTGCTGACCGATGTGCACGAGCCCTACCAGGCCGCCGAAGTGGCCAGCGTCTGCGATGTGCTGCAACTGCCTGCCTTCCTGGCACGCCAGACCGATCTGGTGATCGCGCTGGCCAAGACCGGCAAGGTGATCAACATCAAGAAGCCGCAATTCGTCAGCCCGCCGCAGATGAAGAACATCGTCGAGAAGTTCGAAGAAGGCGGCAACACCAACGTCATGCTGTGTGACCGCGGCGCCCAGTTCGGCTACGACAACCTGGTGGTGGACATGCTGGGCTTTGGCGTGATGAAGCAGGTCAGCGGCAACAAGCCGGTGATCTTCGACGTGACCCACGCCCTGCAACAGCGTGAATCCGGCGCAGCTGCCTCGGGCGGTCGTCGCGGCCAGGTCACCGAACTGGCCCGCGCCGGCATGGCACTGGGTCTGGCGGGTCTGTTCCTGGAGGCGCATCCCGATCCGTCCAAGGCACTGTGCGACGGCCCCAGCGCGCTGAAGCTGTCCCAGCTGAAGCCCTTCCTGGAGCAGGTCAAGGCAGTGGACGATCTGATCAAGGGCCTGCCTGAGCTGGATACGCATTGAGCATGGCCGCTCCCATTGAGGCTGCCAAGCCTTCACCGGGCGCGGCGTTGTCGGCGTCCGTCGCTGGCCTGCGGGCTTGCCACCTGGCGTTCCGGGGAGCGGCATGAGCGCTGCTTCCAATGTCCGCTGGATCGCGATAACGCAGTTCGTCAAGATTGGCTCTCAGCTGGTCAACATGTTCGTGTTGACGCGGCTGATACCTCCTTCCGAGTACGGCCTCATGGCCATGGCCGGCATCGCGACCAATCTGGCGTTCATCCTGCGCGATATGGGTACCGCCGCCGCCATCATCCAGAAGGCCGAGCTGCACGATAACGACAGCTCGTCCGTGTTCTGGCTGAACATGATCGGCGGAATGGTGCTGATGCTGTTGCTGTGGCTGGCGGCGCCTTTCATGTCGTCTACCTTCGGTGAGCCGCGCTTGACCCATGTGCTGTGGGTACTGGCCATTACCTTCCCGGTGGCGGCCAGTTCGATGGTGCATCAGGCCTTGCTGGAGCGGGTGTCGCGCTTCCGGCTCATTGCCGGGATCGAATCGGCAGCCTCGCTGCTGTCGCTGGCCATCGCGCTGGTCCTGGCCTTCCAGGGCGCCGGCGTATGGAGCCTGACGGCGCAGGCGGTGATCACGGCAGTCTGCACGACCCTGCTGCTATGGCGCTATTCCCCGTGGCGACCGAAGATGATCTTCGACCGCGCATCGATTCGCAGCGTCTTTTCCTTCAGCGGGGCAATGGCTGGCAACCAGATGGCGGCCTACGTTTTTCGCAATGCCGACAGCTTCGTGGTCGGCAAGATGCTGGGCGCCTCCGTCCTGGGCAATTACTCGCTGGCCTACAAGCTCATGCTGTTCCCGGTACAGAACATCTCCTGGGTGGCGGTGCGCTCGCTGTTCCCGGTCATGAGCCGGCGCCAGGACGATCGCGCCTATCTGTCCAGTCTGGCACTGCGCTCCCTGAGCCTGATTTCCTTCGTGGCCGCGCCGATGATGTTCGGGGTCGCCAGCCTGTCGCACCTGTTCGTAGCGGTCTTCCTCGGCCCCAAATGGGCACTGGTGGGCGACATCCTGCTATTCCTGGGCCTGGTCGGTTATCTGCAGGTCATCACCAGCGTGGCCGCACCGGTCTTCATGGCCTTGGGCAAGACCGGCTGGATGCTGCGCCTGTCGCTGATCGGCACGCCGCTGTATGTACTGGCGTTCGTGCTTGGTGCGCGCCAGGACGGCGTTCAGGGCCTGGCGCTGGCTTACCTTGCGGTGTCGGTGGTGATGGCTTTCCCGACCTTCTATTTCGCCTGCCGGCTCATTGCCGTGGGTCTCAAGGATTTTCTGGTTGCGCTGCTGCCGTCGCTGCTTTCCGGCGTGGGTATGATGCTCTTTGTCATGTTCTGCCGCGACCGCATCCCGGCCACGGGAACGCTGCTCTTTACGTGGCTGGCTGGAGCCGGCGCGCTCTTCTGGCTGATCACGGTAGCCCTGTTCCAGCGGGCCGCTGCCAAGGAGTTCTTCCGCCTGGCCTTCAAACGAATCAAGAAATGATCCATCTTCCGAACGGGTATCCTCGATGAAAATTGCCATCTTTGTCCTGGCCGACATGTTCGTGCCGCTGATGCTCAGCACCGGCAACTGCCTGGAACAGTGCCATGGCCACCAGGTACGCTACCTGAATTTCCTGCCGCATGACCACAAGCTGCTATCCAAGAACACCGAGCAGCTCTTCCCGCGCAATCTGGAAACGCTGGATGGCAGCGCCCAGGAGCAGAACATTCTTTTCCCGCAGGACGACGTGAAGGACATGGTCAACTTCATGCAACTCAAGCACGGTGGCAGCCTGAGCGAGTGGCATGGACGGGTCAATGCGGTGGCACGTTACGTCCAGCGCTTCATCGATGCAGAGGCGCCTGATCTGTTCGTGGTCTGGAATGGCCAGGATCACATCGGCCAGGTCATCAGCGTCCTGTGCCGACGCAAAGATATTCCGGTGGTCTACCTGGAGAACGGCTACTTCGCCAACACACTGCAAGCCGACCTGGCCGGCGTGAATGCCTCCGCCACCCTGGCGGCGCTGGACTACGATGCCGTTCTTGCACAAGCCCAGTCCCAGCCTACGTCCGGCAATGATGTCCAGACGGCCCCGGCGCTCGAGATCCGCCCTCTGACCCGCACGCAACTGGCGACCATCGCGCTGGCCCATCGCGCCAATCTCGGCTACTACACCCAGTATCCGGAACAACGCGGTTCCAGCCGCATCAAGACCTGGCAGATCAAGCGTGAACGCGCTGCCATCCCGAACGACCAAGTCACGCTGCCGGAACACTTTGCTTTCGTCCCCCTGCAGGTCCACGACGATACCCAGGTGCTGCTCAACTCCAGGCTGGTACATTCGGTAGAGGAGTTCTTCGAGACCGTTCATGCCGCCATTCGCCGGACCTGCGGACCGGACTATCCCATCATCGTCAAGGAGCACCCGGAAGACCTGGGGCGCTACGACTACAGTGAACTGCGCCAGAAATACCCGGACGTGATCTGGCTGCGCAAGTTCGACATCGAATTGCTGCTGGATCGCGCCACCATGGTGTTTGTGATCAACTCGTCGGTGGGCTTGCAGGCCGTACGTCGCAAGAAGCCGACCGTGGTGCTGGGGGAGTCCTTCTATTCCAAGCCGGAGATCGCTTTCGTGGTCAAGGACCTGTCCCAGCTCGATGCCAGCGTGCAGCGCGCCGCCACCGGCGTGGATGAAATGATGTCGGTGCGTATCGATCGCTTCCTGGAGGCACTGGATCGCACCCTTTTCGTAAAAGGCACATGGAAGTATCCGGCCTGCATCCAGGCTGGACCAGCGCTGGCTGAGCGGCTTGTCGCCCTGCATGCCGGCAGCGCAAGCGCAGAGACCCTATCCGGCAGGTCCGTTGCCAACAGTTGAATCGGCCCACCACAGACAACACGGGTGACGAAAACGAAAAAAGGAGAGCACGAATGCTCTCCTTTTTTCATTGCGCGACCGCTATCTCAGGCACGCTTGTAGACGTCATCGAAGCGCACGATATCATCCTCGCCCAGATAACTGCCTGATTGCACCTCGATCAGGTGCAGCGGCAGCTTGCCCGGGTTTTCCAGACGATGGGTGACGCCGATGGGCAGGTAGATCGATTCGTTTTCGCTGAGCAGCGTCACTTCCTCGCCGCGTGTAACCAGAGCTGATCCACTGACCACCACCCAGTGCTCGGCGCGATGGTAATGCATCTGCAGCGACAGCTTCTCGCCCGGCTTGACGATGATGCGTTTGACCTGGAAGCGCTCGCCTGAATCGACACTTTCGTAGCTGCCCCAGGGGCGGAAGACGCGCTTGTGATGGACGTGTTCGGTGCGCTCGGTGTTCTTGAGCTTCTCCACGAAAGCCTTCACCTCTTGGACCTTCTCTCGATTGGCCACCAGCACAACGTCATCGGTCTCCACCACCACCAGATCTTCCACGCCCAGCACCGCGACCATGCGGCTTTCAGCGCGCACCAGGGTGTTCTTGACCTGATTCAGGTGCACGTCGCCGCGCACCACGTTGCCTTCGGCGTCCGCCGGCAGCACTTCGTGCAATGCGCTCCAGGACCCTACATCGCTCCAGCCAATACTGGCCGGCACCACCACTGCACGCGAGGTATTTTCCATGACGGCATAGTCGATGGACTCGGAGGGTGAGGCAGCAAATGCAGCATCGTCCAGGCGGCAGAAATCGAGATCGGAATAGGCCTTGGAGACGGCCTCCTTGACGGCGGCGCCGATCAAGGGGCGATGCGCTTCCAGCTCAGCCAGATAGTCACGCGCCTTGAAGAGGAACATGCCACTGTTCCAGTAGTAGCCGCCCTGCTTCAGGAACCCCGTGGCCGTCGCCAGGTCTGGCTTCTCCACGAAGCGCTCAACCAGATAGTTACCGGTGTCCGTACCGTGAACATCCCCGCGCAGGATATAGCCATAGCCGGTTTCGGGCTGTGTCGGCTCGATGCCGAAGGTCGCCAGCGCACCTTGCTGAACCGAGACCAGGGCGCGACGCACTGCCTCATGGAAGGCGAGCACATCGGTGATGACGTGGTCGGCGGGCAGGACCAGCATGACCGCCTCCGGATCCAGGCGCTGCAGGTGCAACGCCGCTGCAGCCACTGCCGGCGCAGTATTACGACCCTGCGGCTCAAGCATGATGCCCATCGGGCGAACACCGATCTCGCGCATCTGCTCGGCAATCATGAAGCGATGCTCATTGCCACACACCACCAGCGGGGCCTGCATCTCAGGCCATGACCCCACGCGGGCCACGGTTTCCTGAAGCATGGTCTGCTCGCTTACCAGCGGCAGGAATTGCTTGGGATAGGCCGCGCGCGACAAGGGCCAGAGACGGGTGCCGGAACCACCGGACAAGATGACGGGATAGATTTTGACATTAGACATTATGTACTCCTGATTTCCTGAATTGCACTGCGCGGTTTGAGACGACGATCCCGTGCATCGTTCCACTGCTCGTCCGGATCATCGGACGTATGTTTCATCGCGCCGTCATGAGTGACGCTGTAGGCGCCATAGACGACGCTGTTTTCGAAGACAGTCCCCGTGGCGACGCGAGTATACTCGAACAGGACACTCCGAATCACTTTTGCGCCACTGCAGATGTGGCTGCCATGCCCTATCCAGGCGGGCCCCACGATGGTAGCGCCGGCTTCCACATGGGTACCCGCGCCGATGTAGACGGGGCCTTCGATGGTCGTGCCTTCCCAGTCGATACGGGTATTAAGGCCGACCCATACGCCTTCCTGGATCTGGGTGCCGGGCACGTACATCTGCGCGACTTCGCCCTTCAGAACGCTCTGCAGTACCGACCAGAAATCCGTCACATTGCCGATATCGATCCAGTTGAAGAAACGCTTCTGGGCATAGAACGGCAATTGCTTCTCCACCAGCAGCGGGAACAGGTCGGCGCCGATGTCGAAGAACTTGTCCTTGGGGATCAGGTCCAGTGCCGCCGGTTCCATGATGTAGATACCGGTACTGGCGAGGTTGGACAGCGCCTCTTCCTGGGTGGGCTTTTCCTGGAAGGACTTGACCTTGCCGTCCGGCTCGGCCACCACGATGCCATAGCTGGACACCTGCTCCATCGGCACTTCCTTGGTAATCACGCTCACCAGCGCACCCTTGCGGCGATGCTCGAACAACGCCGAATGCAGGTCGAGGTCGATCAGGGCATCGCCGCAGATGACCAGGGTGGTCTCGTCGAAGAAACCGCCGAACTCCTGGATCTTCTTCATGCCACCGGCCGAGCCGATCGGATTGGGGAAGACCTGGCCGTCGTCGTCCACATAGCCTTCGAAGGAATAGCCGATGCGCGCACCAAAACGCTGCCCTTCGCCGAAATAATTTTCGATGCGATCATGCAGGTAGCTGACGTTGACCATGATGTCCTGGACGCCGAACTTCACCAGGTGTTCGATCAGGTATTCCATCACCGGCTTGCCCAGGATGGGGATCATCGGCTTGGGCAGCGCATAGGTCAGGGGGCGAACCCGGGTACCCTTGCCTGCTGCCAGAATCATTGCTTTCATGTTATGCCTTCCTCTATCACGAATATGGGTACCACACTTACCGAATACGCCGTCGACAACCAATTATTGGCCAGGTGGCCATCATGCATAAAGCCGGAATCCATACAGCCAGCATCAAGGCAACGGCTTAAGCAAGTATTGTGCGCAATGCAACTCAAGCTGACGACGCACCTGTGCCGACGCGTTGATCACTGCCCATGGCCGCTGCTCCGCAATGCAAGAGCCATACAGCAAAATCAATGAACCCAGGGCAGCGCTATCGATATGTTCAAGCGCAGTGCAATCCACCACCAGAGGACCTTCTGCACGTGCGGCCTGGGTGAGCGCCGCTTGCCAGGGCCCCAGATTGGGCTTGCCGATGGCGCCGGCCAGTACCAGCTCGCAATCACCACCGGCGCTGCGCACCTCCATCCGCGCGTTCTCAAATTGTGCAGCTGGCACGCGCTGACGGCGTGCTGCCAGTGCACCCGGGATCACCACGCTGACCAACAACTGCAGCAGAGTACGTCCATCGTTCCAGTATCTGCGCCACAGCGCCGGCTCTTCCTTGATGCGCCAGGCCCATTCCAGCCCGGATTTCTGAACCCAGCGCGGTGCACGCGATACAGTGCCGGCCACAAAATTGATCACCGCGCCCAGATGGCCCATCAGCGCCACATCGAGGTCGTTCCGATTACGCTGCACCCATTCCTGCCCCTTCTTGGCGCTCAGTGCCACAACAAGGAAATCGGGACGACTGTCGTTGATACGCTTGATGGTTTCAGGCGTGCTCATGTCCTCCACGCTCCCGAATCCGGGAGTTTCGAATCCCACTGCCTGCATGCCGCCCTGGTCGGCGTTGATCTTCTCGCAGGCCAGTTGAGCCACACCCGGCAAGCCGCCAAAGAAGTAGATACGCATGGGGTCAACACCATTTTTCCCCGCAGTGCTGCGCAGGGAATCAAACAGTGTGGATCCTGAGACCCGTTCGGTAAAGGGCAAGCCCAGAGCACGTGCGATCCAGACGATAGGCATGCCGTCGATGACGGAGAGATTGCTCTGGATGACGGTAGAGCGGAACTGTTGATCCCTCAGGCAGGCGATGACGAAATTCAGGTTGGGCGTCGACAGGAAACAACGGCGGCGCTCGCTGGAGGCCTGATGCAGACGCGCGGTGGCCTGTTGCAGATTCACCAGATCGAACGGCAACCCCAGGACGCAATATACTTCGCGGGAAAAATCAGGCAGGGACCTGGTCAAGACAGGCCGCTCAACCAACGTCAGCGGCGGCGCCGCCAGGATAGTGTCATTCGGAGTCACGTTTGGACCTCACCCACTCAACTTGGCGATTGAAAAGAAATTTGAAATACAGTGGCACTTTGCGGGCGACATAGACAAATGCGCCCAGCAACTGGCCCAGATTGATTACGCCACGTGCGAACCCGGACCAGGCCAGCAACACGGCGGCGGCAAGGGCAATCATCAGCACGCTGGCAAGACCAAGCGGGAGCACCACGCCGAGAATCACGGCGACGATCAGACTTAAACCCCATGTGACACACACCAGCATGACCAACAGAGCCAAGGGCGGCACACTCAGGTCAAGTGCCATGGCGGCCAGGGCCGCGTGCCGCAGCTTGACCGACTGCAGCAGCAAGCGCGGCACGTAACTCTGGATCACGCTCAGATGGCCGTGCTCCCAGCGGGTACGCTGGGTACTGACGCCGCTTTCACTGATCGGGAAAAAGCTGTAGACCAGTGCTTCCGGGCAGAACAGCGGTGGCTGCCCGGCGGTCGCCGAATCGACGCCGAGTTTCATGTCCTCCACGATGTGGCCGGTCGCAAGGTCCACCTTGCGGATATGTTCCCAGCCGAACGCCATACCGGTACCCATGAGCTGGCATGGCTGCGCCAGTCGCTGGAAGCCCAGTGCACGAACATGATTTTTGACGATCCAGGCAAACTCGGCGATACGACGCATCGGTCCGGCATCCTCGGACGCGTGCATCAGGTACAAGGCCTGCACCGGACGGGCCGAATGGACGCAGGCACGGCTGATCTTGTCCAGAGCATCGACTCCAAGGTAGCAGTCGGCATCGACAATGACGAGCACTTCGGGTGGATCCAGGGCAAGTTGACGTACCCCGTGATCGAGCGCGTATCCCTTCCCCCGCAACTGCTCGTGGAAGCGTTCCGTGACTTCGGCCCCGGCCTCCCGCGCCAGTCTGGCGGTGGCGTCGGAGCAATTGTCGGCGACCACGAGAATGCGATCGCCCTCGACCAGTTGCTCCCTCACACCGGCCACCACTTCGGTGATCCCACCTTCCTCATTGTGTGCGGGAATCAGAACTGCAATGCGAGGACGGGTGGAACTCAAGGGTGTCGCCCTGGCCGTCGCAAATCGTGCCGCCAGTACCTGTACGAGCAGCACCGCCACCGGGATGGCTAGCACCAGTAGTGCCATGACCAGGATTGTCTGTAGTAACGCTATGAACATCGTGGCTTCCGTTTCCTTTTCGGTTCAAGGATTTTCTGTCTTTTCCAACTCGACCAACTGTCCAGCCGCACCCGTCACAACGGTTCAGAATGCCTGTTGACTCGCATTTAATTTCCACCTGGGAACACGCGACAAACGCCTGCCCACCGCCGCAAAAAATCCATCACGGAGCAGTTCATGGATCCGCCGACAAGACCAGGAAAAAATGTTTCCATGCTGCATCAAATGCGGATGCAAAATGGCAGGTCTCATTCGTGTATTCGAGCATTATGCGATAACCCAGGGTGTAATTTGCTGCGTCCGCACAATTTTAATTGCGCCCCTTCGAGACGACTGTTCCGGGAAAAGTTCGCGGGCACGAAACGGCCGGGCCTGCCTGCGCTTTTTTAGACATTTTTCCCATCAGGCTCGCTATACTTTTGCGCTATAACGAACCGATAACAGCTTTGCACGTCTCACCGGATGCCTCATCGCGCAGCGATCAATTCGCAGCCTCCACCTTTCACAGGAAATCGCTCATGCCACAAAAATCTCACACCTTCCGCCGCGCCCGGCTCTACTTGCTGCTGGGGTGTTCCGCGCTGGTCAGCCTGCCGAGCTGGGCGCAGGAATGGGGTACCTTTCTCAAGCCCTTCGCAGCCGATTCCTTATGGAACAGCCGGCCGGTGAGCCCTACCTTCTCGGACGATGTGATTCCAACTTCCGACTACTATCCACTGATCACCAACAGCAGCTACTCCACCGGCATTTTCCTGGCCTCCCCCAACGATCCGCCAGTTACGGTGACCGGCCCGACGGGGAGCAACAGCATCAAGATCGTCGATGAAGAAGCATTCCATGACATCACCATCCCGCACTGGCCTGCCGCAACAAAACCGGCTCCGGGAGGCGATGCTCACGCCGACATCGCCGACCCGACCACGGGCATCATCCATTCGTTCTGGGGCCTCGCACAACAGGATGGCAAATGGACCGCGAGGCTGTACGCCTGGACCAGGCTGGACGGCCGCGGCTGGCCAGATCCCGCTCACTACTATCAAGGCGCTCGTGCAACCGGCATCCCTGCAGCGGCAGGTCTCATCCGTACCCACGAAGCTGCCGCCAAACCGGACTTCTACCCGCACGCGCTGGCCATGTCACTGACCTTCAATGCGCTGGCAGCCAATCCGGCTTATGTCTTCCCGTCCACTTCGGCCGATGCACATGCCGCCAAGCTCAACACCGGCAACATCCCGGAGGGCGCATTGATGATGCTTCCACCGTCCTTCGATACCAGCAAGATCACCAATGATGAACTGCGTCGCATCGCCGAGACGCTCAAACGTTATGGCGCCTATGTTGTCGACGCCAATCGCGGTACTCCCTTCGCCATCTATGCCGAAATCGGCTCGACCGCCAATCCCGCACCCAATGGATGGAATGCCACGGTCGGGAACGAACTGCAAACCATCCGGGCGGCATTACGGCGCGTCACTGGCACCAGCGGCTGGATCGATGGTAACGGCAAGAGTTTCACGCCCAACCAGAACCTCAATCTGCTATCGATGCGTGGCGCATGGACCATGCAATCCGGTGGCGGCCAGGCCAAATTCAGTTCATGGGATCAAGCGATGATCTTCACGAACAGCAGCGCCAACTCCGTGGCAGTCAACTACTCGAACCGCGGCATGCAAGCGGTCAACTGGGCAAAGCCGGTGCCCGGTGCCAGCTACAAACTTACTGCACGGACAACAGGCGGGGCAAAGCTACGCATGACTATCTATGATCAGCTGGTCGGCAAGGTCGTTACCGACAGCGGTTATCTTGGCAATGGTCAAAGTACCACTTTCACCTGGAATGCGAATTCTCCTCGCCTGATCATCTACGCTCAGAGCGGAGGCGAAACCTCGACAGTGAGTGCGGAACTGATCAAGGCGAACTAAGGCCGCCCTTACGACGCGCTCTTCATCATCCGGGTGAAGAGCGCGGTTTTGTTGATGGCCCTGTGTGGCCCTGTGTTCGCGGCCCTGTTCGCCACCGTATGGTCTATCGCACGGGAACAGGTCGTCCGACACTGCCAGCACCTGCTTTCTCGCCGCTCTTCTCCTGACTCAGGTACAGCGACCAGCCCATGCCCATCGCGATCCAGAAGTACCAGTTGAAGGCAAGGTAGCTCAACATATTGTCCGACGCCGACACCACCAGATAATCCACCAATGCACAGATGAGGATCCCGGCTGCAAGCCTATCCTTCGGATAAAGCTTCACCAATGCCCGGAAGCACTGGTAAAACACTGCCAGGTAAGCCACCAGGCCAACCACGCCGACGTCAAAGAACAATTGAACGAATACGTTGTGCGCTTTCCATTCGACATTACCGGCCAGAGGGAAGAAGACATTGGCGTAGTAACCGAATGATTCAACGCCATAACCTGTCAGGTATCGTGCAGGAGACATCCAGTTCAAAGCCGACTCCCACAGATAGACTCGCCATGCAAACGAGTTCAGCCTGGTGTAGGTACTTACCGTATTACCGGCATCCAGATCCAGAAGGCGTTGCTGCACACTGGGAATCAACAGTGCCAAGCAGCACAGCATCAGGATGTAGAGCAGGTAACGCCGCTCGAACATCGCCCCGTACAGGACGAATAGCAAGAAGCAGGCAGCCCATGCACTGCGCGTCTGCGTCAGGAGCAGCAACAGGAACAACAGGCCCACATAGGCAGTAAAGCTGTAGCGCTGCACCGAGCTCAACTTGAAGGTCGGGCTTTTGAGCACATACAGGCCAAGCGAGATCACCAAGGTGAGGTAGAACGCAAAGATGTTGGCGTGCGTGAAAGTACTCTGCAGGCGGAAATTGCTAAATCCACCGCCCGCGTTGAGACCAATGCTGACGATGCCATAAAGCACCGGAATAATGGACGAGGCGATGATCAGTCGCACCATGTAGCGAAAGTCTTCCTGCGTACGCACGACGTAAAACGCACACACGAAGACGGCGAAATAGGAACTCATCGCCAATGCCGTCTTGATGCCACTTCCCGGGTTCGGCGATACCACGACGCCGAACGCCTCCACAGCCAACAGAATGATCCAGACCAAGGCCGCCTTGGGCGGCAAGAGCCGCGGCTTTTCAATGAAGTAAAGCAGCGCGATCAGGACAATCAAGGCGTTGATGGCGCCGCCCAGACCTGCGGAGGCACCGGTCGAACCCACCCGCGTGGACTCCAGCACGATATCGCCCGAAGCGCGCAGCAGCAACACGAGCACCAGCAACAGGCGCTTGTTGAAGATAAAGATGCCACCCAGCACGAACAACACCGGCAGGGCCGCCAGGCGGGCATAGCTGTCACCCAGCAATCCTGCCACCACGGGCAGTATCAGACCGACCAGAACAGCCACCATGACGGCGGCCCCGATGACCAGCATCTGCGATGAGTCGAGACTACTTTTTTTCATATCATTATCCTCGGCATCGAGCCGACCTTAGCCTTAGCTGTACGCGACATCAGAACGACCTGGGCCAGTCTGGCGACGCATCAGGCTGGCACCAGAAGACCTGGATTACCTGCCCGCATCGCTGACTGCAGGTCTTCCAGGAAGCGATGCTGCAGAGCGAAAGCATCGGTTTGCCGGTCATTCTCCTGCAGGAGACTGGAGGCGCGGACCAGAATACCGTCCGAGACACGACCACCCATGCCATCCTTGAAGATCTTCAGGCGGGCAGCCAGGCCACCATCGGGGAAACCGTCTCCGATGCGCACCCAGTACGTCACCGCTTCGATGCGTTTCTGATGTACGGCCACGAAATGCGAGGCCATGACGTCCTGCCCACCGGCCGCCATGGGCAGCGCTACGCGATTCCGGTCTTTCAGGCTGAAACCCTGGGCGACATAGCAAACCTCCGGAAGATGGATCTTCACGTCCTGCGTCTGCTCGCTGGCATAGGCCAGAGCAAGCATGACCATCTGCCCCTGGCTGTTGATGTAGGTCCGCCCAAGCACGTCGTCGTAGGGCTGATCCGAGCTGCGGTCGGTGCCATCTTCGATTCCGACATTGACTTGCAGGAAGGGAGACGGAACCTCATGCCAGTCGCCGAAGCGCTTGGGGACGATATCGTCGAACTTGCCATTCTTGACCACGTTGACTTCACGCGGCACCAGCAACTGTACCGCGCCCACCGATGCCACCATGAATACCGCCAGCATCGCCGCCACACGCAGGTTCATGAGGAACTTGCCACTGTCATCGGGCTTGACCGTCTGTCGCTGACGCTGCAAGGCTTCCGGCACCGCCGTACCGCGCCACTTGGCATGACTTACCGCGACCCAGCGCAGCAGGCCATCCAAAGCGATGATCAACCCCAGCGCGACCAGGAAGAGCAGCATGCCGGCAAATCCGTGCAGGAAACCCTGACCCGCAGAGTCGCCCATATAGAAAGTGATGAGTGCCAGCACCATCACCCGAACGGTGTTAGCCGTAAAGGAAATGGGGACGATCAGCACTGCCAGCAGGAAATTGCGTAGCAAGGATTGATGGCGCACCAGATTCATGTACAGCAAACCGAGCGCCTCCAGCGTGAACAAGGAATTCAGACCGGCACAGGCATCAGCGACGAGCAACTGGTATGGCCCGATAAAGAGGATGACGCCGCTGCGTGCAATCGGATAACCAAATTCGCGCAGGATCAATTCGGAGACATAGGAAACGCCGATCTTCAGCGGCTGCGTCAACAGGTCGACCACGGACGCCGGCAACGGCACCATAAACAACATGAAGAAAAACGCAAACCACAGCCGACCACAGGTGCGCAGCCCGAACTGCAGCAAGACGATGCCGACCAGGATGGGGATAAGCGACCCGGCTTCCATGAACAAGACCGTCTGCGAGCGCCCCAGGATGAAACACAGCAGGCCCAGCAACACGAACAGGCTTCCGAGCACAGGCGCAGGACGTCGCTCGATGAGGCCATCTTCCCGCAACTGCCTTACCCGCACGAACATATAGCAGCAAGCCACCGCCAGGACGATGGGACCGTGTGCATTTCGCTCGGTACCCCACACGCCATGGAACAGGTCGATGAAGCTGGGGATGTACATGGCCGCCAGGCCTGCCACCACGATCAACCAGGGAAGCCCGGAAAAGCGCTGTCGCGGCATCGTCGGGCGTATCGTCTCGGCAGTCATCTGTCAGCTCTCAGGAACTTGCGTCGGTTAAAACTCGTTGACCACGCTGCCAACCACCGCCACGTGGGCACTGGTCAACCTTTCGGTCAGGGCCCGCACTGCTGAGATATGGGTCATGTTGGTGCGCACCACCACCAGGCTGGCACCAGTACGAGCCGAAATCATGTTGCCGTCGGCATATTGGCCACCTGAAGGAGTGTCCACCAGGATGATGTCGTAGTCCTGAGCCAGATCAGCGAGCAACTGGGTGAAATTGGGACGCCCCAGCAACTCCTGAGGATTGGGTGGCGTAGGTCCGGCCGGCAGCACCGACAGATCGAGCAGATCGGGCAGGCGCTGTATCGCATCGGCAGCGGTACAACGACCAGCAATCACGCCCGAGAGGCCATTGCGGTTATCCAGGCCGAACAGTTCGTGTTGGCATGGGTTGCGCATGTCGGCATCGATCAGCAGGGTGCGCTCACCCAGCTGCGAGAACACCACGGCCAGATTTGAGGCAATGAAGCTGCGCCCTTCTTCGCTCTCCGGACTGACGATGGAAAGCGACTTGTGCTTGCCGTCGATATCGAACCAGCGCACCATCAACTGGCTGCGCAATGCACGCAAGGCTTCCACCTGCTTGCTGAAGGGGTTGTAAGCCGCCACGACTTTCTCGCTGACCTTGCTTTCACCCTTGAGCAGATATGGATAGTCGAACTGGCGCGAGAGCGCCTGATCGATATCGGACTGGGTCAGCAATCCCAATTGGATCGCCGCGTCGCCAAAGCGCAGACCGCGCTCACGCTGCAAGCGCAGAATGCGTTCCGCATTCTCCGTGGAGAGCTTGCCGCTATCGACCAGAATGGCGCCAATCGAACGATTCGGCAAGGCCGCGCCATCAGTGAAAGTCAACGTTGCTGTAGTCATGATATTCCCGGGGAATCCTATTTTTATTGGCGATGGAGACTGGACCGACTCAGGCCGGCTTGGCACGTCGGAACCAGAAGCGGCGGCGTTGGGCAGTTACTGGACGACTGATGGAACCAAGGACCGGCAGGCCCAGCTCATCCACCAGGTCGTGCTCGGAACGAACTCGACGATTGGCGAGCTCAAGGCCGACAGCTGCCATCACACCCAGGATGCCGCCGACGAAGATGGCCAGGATCAGATTCAGGAAAATACGCGGGCTGGATGCCTGAGCCGGCGGCACCGCAGCCGAAAGCAGCGAGATGTCCGACTGATTGGATTGACCTTCGAGGTTGGTCTGGGCAAATCGCTGCGATGTCAGTTCATAGGCGCGCTGTGCGCTGTCCAGCTCGCGGCTGAGTACGGCGAGTTCGTCGCGGGTACGATTCATCTCCAGCACCTTGCGCTTCTGGGCCTCGAATTCCGCGCGAATTTCAGCCTCTCGCTTGGCAAGGATTGTGGCATTGGTGCCTACGGAAGATGAAATCGAGGCGGTGGCGGCACTGAGTTGTGCACGCAGTCCATCACGCTCCGCTTTGGCGGCCAGATAATCCGGATGGTTGACGCCAAGGCGCTTGGAGGCTTGTTCGAAACGTGCTTCGGATGCAGCCAGGTTGGACTTGAGGGTCTGGATCAGCGCGTTCGAGTTCACATCGGGTGACTCCACGCCTCCACCGGCGGCCGCCTGGCGGCGCCGTGATTCGGCTTCGGACATGGCCGCTTGCGCCATCACCAATTGCGTGGAGAGATCGTTGAGGCGGTTGGTCTCGACGTCCGTGCGGTTGTCGATGTTGGTGATGCCATGTTCTTCCTGATACTTGGACAGCTTGGCCTGGGCCTGCTCATAGGCGTCACGCAAGACCTTGACCTGATCATTGAAGTAGGAAGATGCCTTGCGGGTCGGATCCAGCTTCAGCTGCATGCTGACCTTTTGGTAGGACGAGGCAAAGGCATTCGCCACCAAGGCAGCAAACTGGGGATCCTGTGCCTTGAAGGTAATGTCAATGACGCTGCTTTCCTTCGAGGCGACTGCATCGAGCTTCTTGAGCAGCAAAGTGGCCAACCAATTACGGATATCGAGGTCACCATGGTCGTCATCTGCATAGGCGTCCTTGATTTCCTGCTGATCCGCCAACTTCAGCGAATCCACCACCGCCAGCGCCACAGAGGGGCTATTGATGATGGCGACTTGCGTCGGCATGAAACCAGGCAAAGCCTGAGGAGCCACGACCAGGCCTGTCACCGGATCGGAGGCCTTGTAGTTCAGCACCACCGAAGAAGTCGCCTTGTATTGCTTGGGCAACACCAGGCTCACCACCAGCGCCACCGCCACCGTGATCGAAAGAATAAGCAAGATCACTTTGCGGTGCGCCTGCAGGATCAGAATAAATTGAGATAGATTCATAGGATTACGCCTCCAGGTTGGCGTCTTCGGTAGCTAAAACGGAAAAACACGCGTTGCGGGTTCGGCGCAGCGGCGCTTAGAACCAGCTTTCCTTCACGTAGACGATATCGTCGGCTTGCAACAAGTCATCCTTCTTCACGACGATTTCCTGCAGATTGCCGTCGGCGTCGCGGCGCTTGACCATCAGCCCGCGTTCGGTGCCACGTTGCGTCAACCCTCCTCCGACCGACAAAGCCTGCAACACCGTGGTGCCTCGCTCCAGGCGATACATGCCAGGTCGCTGCACTTCACCATAGATGTAGAAACGTAACGCGCGCTCGACATAGACCACATCATTGGCCACCACTTCCGGCAGAGCCGACGTATCGCCGCTGTGAGTGATTGCATAGATATCGACCATCTGCTTGGTAACGCTCTTGCCATCGTTGTGCACGATGGTCAAAGCATCACCACCATCAGGAGTAACTCCGCCGGCCAGCGCGATGACGTCAGCGACATTGCGCTTGCCATCCAATGAATAGCGCCCCGGCTTGTTCACTTGCCCCAAGACCGAAACCATCTGGCTCTGAGGCACGGTCACGAGGATGTTCACCTGCGGATTGAGCAGGTATCCCCCCTTCTTGAGCAAGCCCGCGATCTTGCTTTCGGCCTGCGCCGTGGACAGGCCACCGACCTTGACTTCGCCGATCAACGGGTAGCTGATCACCCCGGCCTCGCTGATGCGGGTTTCCAGTGACAGGTCCTCGCTGCCGTAGACCTTGACCCGGATGACGTCACCTGCGCCTAGCAGGATGTCATCGGCCTGGGCAAACAAACTCCAACTGGCAAGCATCAGGCCAACCAACAGGAATACCATTTTTCTCATCATTGTCTTAACTCCGCATTACTTCAGGTTCTTGATTCAGGCGTAGATGCCCGGATGTGGATCAATACTTCCTTACTTGAAACCAGCCGCGCCACGGGAAATCGCATCATTCTTCACGCTCTCGGCGTCCTTGCCGCCACTTTCCTGGGCGCCTGCATTAGCGGTTGACGCGCTCAGATCCTTGAATGACTTCGATTGCTCCGAATACTCGATCTTTGCATCTTTCCTGAGACGCTCCACCAGTTGTTCCGAAGCCTGATTCTGCTTTTGCACCGTCAGGTACTGGATGATCTGGGGAGTCGCCACCGCAAGCGAAAGTGGCATGTTCTTGACGTCCTGTACCGACGTCAGGATCGCAGTGGATCCTTCGATCACCACAAACAATGCGCCACGCTCCATGGTCTTGAGGCTAGCGTTCATCTGCGGCGGCAAATCGGCCGAGGTCTTGATCACCTGTTGCCGGACATATTGGATACGGTGCGAATCAAGCCATGTGACGACATCGTCCAAGCGCTTACCCGGTTGATCGAGGATCGCATTGAGTTCAGGCGTCAAGTTCGTGCGCGCGATGATCAACTGTGCGAACTCGTACTGCTTGCGCTGGGCAAACCAGTCTGGATTCTTGCGATATAGATCTTCAATATCCTGGTCCAATGGGCGGGTCGGCGCCTTGATCTTGCTGGCGACGTAGCTCTGCGCCAGAACCAGATTGCGCGCACGTTCCATGTCGGCCAGCACTGCGGGATCGGTATCAAGCTTGTCCTTCTTGGCAGCATTGATCAGCAACTGGCGGGCCACCAATCCATCCAGCAACTGCTTGGTCACTTCGCTGCCACCGGTCTTGGCCAGCTCGTTGTTGATCTGGTGAATGGTAATTTCCTGTCCATCCACATTGGCGACTACCTGCCCCGAAGATGATGCCTTCTTCTCACCGCATGCAGCCAGCGCCAGCAGGAACATGGTCGATACCAGTGCCTTTGTCGCAGTATTGTGACGTTGTCGAATTGCCGCTTTCCCGATTTTCATTTGACCAAGCTCTCTTCTTTTCTCTATCACTTGTTGCCGGTTACCAGCCACGAAGGCCGGTACATATCGCCTCTCCCCTGGGAGCTGCCCTTGTCCATCAGTAAGCGTTGTCGCGCTTGATCACCATGCGCACGGTCTGGAAAATGATCCACAGATCGAACACCAGTGACCAGCGCCGCAGATATTCCAGATCGAACTCGATACGAGCCTTCATCTTGTCCAGCGTCTCAGTCTCGCCGCGCAAGCCATTGACCTGGGCCCAGCCGGTAATGCCGGGCTTGACCTTGTGACGCAACATGTATCCCTTGATCTGCTTGCGATACAGCTCGTTGTGAGCCACCGCGTGCGGACGGGGACCGACAATGCTCATACGACCTTGCAGGACGTTGAAGAACTGGGGCAATTCATCAAGGGAGCTGGAGCGCAAGAAGCCACCGATCTTGGTCAGACGCATATCGCCCTTGGTCGCCTGGGTGACCTTGCCACCGTCTTCCATCACAGTCATCGAGCGGAATTTGTAGACCACGATCTCTTCGCCATCCAGACCATAGCGGCGCTGCTTGAAGATGACCGGTCCCGGTGAGGTGAGCTTGACGCAGATGGCAATGACCATCATCACTGGCAACAGCATCAGCAGAATGGCGGAGGCCAGAATCAGGTCGCTCACGCGCTTGACCAGGTTGTTCGTTCCGGTAAAGGGTGTTTCGCAGATCGCCATCACAGCCATCCCGCCCACATAGTCGAAGCGGGCCTGAATCAGGTTGAAGATATAGATGTCCGGGATGAAATAGATGGACGCGGTGGTGTCCTGCAATTCGTCGATCATCTGCAGCACACGCGGCTGTGCCGAGATCGGCATGCTGATGTAGACCATGTTGATGTTGTTCTGACGTACGTAGGCAGCCACGTCCGACATCTTCCCGTGCAGCGGCGTAAAGGTGCCGGCCGGCTGGCGGTTCAGTTCACGATCGTCAAAGAAGCCCATGAGCTTGATCATCAGCGACGGGTATTTCTCCATACGGTCAGCCAGTTTCAAGGCAGCCGGATTGACACCAATGATGATTGCCTTGCGTACTTCGCCCTTGGTATGCAGATCACGCATGACGCGAGATTGCACGTGCTGCGAAATGATCAGACCCACAGGGGTCGTCACCACCCAGAAGAAAATCGCCCTCAGCGAAAAGCTCTGATAGAACTCGCAGATATAAGCCACCAGCACCAGTACCGCGGCGACCGCCAGCCAGTCCAGCACGGGTGACAATATCGAAGGCCCCTTGGGGCTGCGCCGCAGACGGCGTTCGTGCAATTCCGTGAAGAAATAGGAGGACAGGAAGAACGCCATGATGGCGAGCACCCAGTAATCACCATTGAAGTTGTGACCGTGCAGGCGAACCAATACCCACAGGTAGGCCACGATCAGCGCCGGCTCGACGAAGCGCTTGAACACCATGGTAATGGTATTGGGCTTGACGTTGCCCAACGGCAGGCCATCGTGCAGGTCACTCATTTTGGGGGCCTCAGAATTCATAGCGCGAAGTCAGTGAAATGCCGTTGGAGAGATAGCTGAAACTGGTGATATTGGATTGCAGTTTCTCGCGTGATACCGCGAGCATCAGCGACAGCGAGGTAGTCGGAGAATAGGTCAGGCTCAGGCTGGCCTTCTCGTAGTCATCGCGGCGGCCAGAGGGCGTAATGCCTGTGATGATCGAGGCGCCGTTGTAATTGCGGCGCTCGTAGTCGACCAGGCCATCCACCCGCAGTTTTGCCGTGGGCAGATAGACGGCTGCCACACTGACACCGGTCGTGAGCGCAAAGTTTGCGTCGACGTCATTGACGCCCCCGATTTCACGCCACAAGTTACCCTTGAAGGCCGTCTTGCCTGTCGGCGCCCAGTCGGCGATCAGGCGGGCATTGAAACCACGGTAGCCGTTGCCGCTGGCGGCGGAGTTACGCTCGCGCTGGGTCAATCCCCCCAGGAACTGCAGCTTGGTCTTGCCGCTGTAGAGCCAGACCACCTTGGCCTTGTAATCTTCCTGGGTAAAAGAGTTGTTGAGCGAACCTGCGCCGACGACCGTATCGAAGGGATAGCGCCCGTTGGTCCGGCGCAGCTGCACACCCGCAATACTGCCGCTACGTGCCGTATAGTCCAGCCCGACCTCGGCCAGGTTCTGCGTGAAGTTGTTGGGTCGTTGTGAAGTCAGATCATAGGACAGCCCAAATTGCGAGGCCTGGACCCGTACGGTCCAGTCCGGATGCAATTGCCATGCAGCGTTGGCATATTTGGTGTCCATGGTTCGGATATTCGTTTCCAGCACACGCAGGTTTTGAAACGGCGTCAGCGATCGGGAATAAACATAGCCCACGTTGCCGGAGAAACGCTCTCCCAAAACCCAGGCCCAATCTGCCTTCAAATCCCGCGCGTCATTGTCAAACTGACTGAAATAATCAAAGGTATTCTTGGTGACACTCGCATCCAGCATGACGTGCTGACGGCTGATCATCCGGTCCAAACGGATGCCACCCACCCTGCTCTGCACGTTGTCCGACAATTTCGATGATCCAAGCGCCGCTTGTGCCGCCTCCGGGCTGCTTAAGCGCAACAGGTTATCGTCATGCAAATAGGTGTACTGCACATACGGAACAACCACCTGACCGGGGTCTGCCGCGTAGGCAAAAGGGCAGGTCACGGACACCAGCAGCGCACAAACTTGCACCCGGGTCTTGCGCTTGCTGCTATTGCGAAACTGCCGTGGCATCACGAATCAGCGCCCTTTCTTTTTTTAATTTTACTTTTAAAACAATGGCAATATTTTGCATCCGAATTGCTGCATCGCAACACGAAAAAATTTAGAGTCAATCATGCATCATTTTTGATATTTAGGCAAAAATTTGTGCTGAAGATTGCCCTCCAGAAAACAATGCGGTAAGGATACGCACCCCTAGAATCGGGACAATCAGACAATGACGGATGCCTTTGTAGGACAAACGGGATATTTCAATTTTGATAACCATTGCGAGAAAAACCATAAACTATTTATATCGCGACGCAACAAAAACTGAACGTTTATCTCCTATCAAGCGTCCCAGCGCTTTCGCAGCCCCCTTCTAGCGGATAAGATCCTCTCCGCACTGCCTTGCAAACCTCCTTGTCTTCCATGAATCTCTCCTGGCATACCATCACCTTCTTCGGCGACAGCGCCATTACCATCCCGGCTGCCTGCATCCTTGCACTCTGGCTGGGCCTGAACAGGATGTGGCGTCCGATGTTGGCGTGGCTGCTCTGTTTTGGCACGGCAATGTTCATCGTCGTCGTCAGCAAGCTGTTGTTCATGGGGTGGGACATCGCCCCTCCCATGCTCAATTTCACTGGCTTCAGCGGCCATACCGCCTCCTCCAGTGCACTCTATCTGTCCATTGCGCTGGTGCTGACACAAGGTTGCAGCCGCCCTCGCCGCTCGCTGGTGCTCGCATTGACGGCACTGGCGGTGACTGCGATCGGCGTCTCACGCCTGATGATCAAGGTGCACTCCGAATCCGAGGTGTTGCTGGGCCTGCTGCTGGGCGCCGGCGCGGCCTGGGCGTTCAGCCTGTCGCTGCATCGCTCTCCCCCACCCTGGCGCCATCTTTTGCTGCCACTGGGCCTGGCGGCTGCACTGCTGATGACCGGCTTCGACAAACCGGCCCCCACACAGAGCTTCCTGCAGGAACTGGCCAAGAATCTGTCGGGGCGCCCGGAGGTCTATTTCCGTCACGAACCGTTGTAAGCCTGCACTGCCGGCGCCCTGCCCTTCACCATGAAAAATGCCGTTCAGCAATCCGCTGAACGGCATGTCTTGCGCATCACGTCTATCTGCCAGGCGACTAGCGACCCTCAGGCAGCCATTGCCGCCGGCATCGGGACATTCCTGCGACGCAGCGCTGCCACGCCAATGACGATCGCCAGGCCGGACAGCATCATCAGATATTGCTCGGGCTCCGGGACCGGAGCCACGGCTGCCAGGTTGCCGGTGAAGGACTGCAGGTGCAGTTCGCCATTCTGGGTCAGGCTGTTGACGAAGACGCCGCCCTCGATGTTCTGGTTATTGGTCAGGCTGGCATGCGTGGCCAGGATGGAGCCGCCAAACTGGTTGTTGATGGTGAGGCTGCTGGCGTTATAGAAATTCCAGACGATGGACTTGCCCAGCGACTGCGCTTGTCCGCCCAGGAAGTTGGCGCCGATCACTGCCGAACTCACGCTCGAATTGATGATGATGGTGCTGGCGCCATTGGCGGCGAAGGAAAATTCGCCGGCCGAGAACACCGAAGCGCTGGTCGTGTTATCCAGATTGAAGACGGCCACACCCTTGGCATCGGCAACGGCATTGAAGGTCGCCTTGTTACCACTGAGCGAAACCGTGCTGTTGGCGACTGCGCTCTTGAGTGTGTTGGACAGCGCGCCGAGCGTGCTACCAAAATTGGTGGAGCTCGCTGCATCGAAGTTGGTCTGCATCAGCGAGGATGGCGCGGACAGATGGCCGCCATTGAAATTGGTGCTGGTGCTGCCACCGACCACATAGGCCGGTCCGTTCAGATTGCTATTGGAGACGGAGCCGCCGATGTAGCTGGAGCCGGTGTTGACCGTGGAATTGACCAGCGAGCCGCCGATAGCCGAACCCAGACCGTTGACGTGCACATTGGTCGCGGTACCCATGACCGTCAGGCCGGCATAGCTGGAGGCCGGAGTGTCGCCGACATGCTGCACGTAATCGCCGCCGGTGAGCGAACCGCCGATCCAGGCGCGACCATCGACGTGCGAATTGGACGTGGCGCTGCCGAGCACGACCAGGTTGAATTGCTGGAGCGCCTCGGCGCCAGTAAGTGAGGTCGTGGCCGCCTGGGCGGCTTCGGACAGACCGAGCGACAGCAACGGCGCGATGGCAAACGTGGCCAGGACCGACTTGGAACGGACAAGCATGAAACCCCCGATTCAATGAAGTGACGCCCGGTCAGATCTCCCAACTGGCGCAGGCAAGAATTGATCGCGGCAAACACCGCGTAAATTCACACAAATAGTTGTAAATTTTTTATCAATTCTAAGGGCTTAGTTGTCACTTGATCAAGTAGGAAGATGAAGTATCGCGTCCTTGTGAAAATTTTGCCACATTGACAATAATCAAGTTTCCCACCGTATGGAAGCGGAGTGGTCAACGCAAGGTTCTGGACATGTAGCGAGCGCCAACTCCATAGCTGGAGATTGCATCGGCCGCTTGCAGATGGGCTTGATCATCGCTCTCGAATCCGGCATTGCGCCAGTAGTCTCCCGAATCATGAACGGCCACCAATGTGGCGCGCTGCAGACCAATGGCGCGACCAAGCTGGCAGATTTCCTCCACCAACGCGCGCCCCAGCCCCGAACCGCGGGCTTGCGGCAACAAGGCGACGTCATGCAGATGCAGGCAGTCCGCCCGCTCTTCGAGCTCCAGCAGCAAGCGGTTCAAGGCGGGAGGTTGACCATGGCGGGTCGGATGCATGAAGGCATAACCGATGACTTCCTCGGTACCGGCTGGCGTCATGTGGGCGGCGATGCGGCAGCCTTGCGGGA
>Ga0160496_1000164_pt1 | contig 44278 bp, 43 predicted proteins | sample DIDPMG_2_FD_108231 | JGI IMG/M metagenome (GOLD analysis project Ga0160496, IMG submission 108231) | Enriched soil microbial communities from UW Madison campus, WI, USA - DID2937_E24_FP MG | ecosystem: Environmental > Terrestrial > Soil > Grasslands | place: USA: Madison, Wisconsin | collected...
CCCTTGGGGGGCAGCAAGCGCGAAGCGCGCGGCTTGGGGGCCTTCCCTCCGCCCGGCCGCCCGAAGGCGGCGAGCCCCCTGGGGGGCAGCAAGCGCGTCAGCGCGCAGCGTGGGGGCCTCCCACTCAGCGTGGGGGCTCCCCTATTCCAGCTTGATGCCCGCCTTCTTGATCACGTCGGCCCAGCTGGCGCGTTCGCGTTCTGCGTAGGCCTGGAAGTCCTGCGGCGTCATGGGCATGGGTTCCACGCCCATGTCTTCGAGCTTCTGCGCGACGGCGGGGGACTTGAGGGTCTGGGCCAGGTCGGTCGAGAGCTTGGCGACCACGTCCTGGGGCAGGCCGGCCGGGCCGACCACGCCCTGCCAGGCGTAGGCGGTGAAGTTGGCGATGCCCTGTTCGGCCATGGTCGGCGCGTCCGGCAGCACCTTCAGGCGCTCGGGCGTGGCGGCGGCGAGCACGCGCAGCTTGCCGGCCTTGACGTTGGGCAGACCCGCGGCGAGGTCGATGAACATGATGTCGACCTGGCCGCCCAGCAGATCCTGGATGGCGGGCGCGGCGCCCTTGTAGGGCACGTGCAGCACGTTGACGTTGGCGCGCTGCTTGAACAGCTCGAGCGCCAGGTGGTGCGGCGAACCGGCGCCGGCCGAGGCGGCGCTCAGCGTGCCGGGCTCCTTGCGCGCGGCGGCGATCACGTCGTCCACGGTCTTGTACGGCGAGTTCACGTTCACCGCCAGCAGCAGCGGGAAGCGCGCCAGGCCGCCGATGTAGGTGAATTTCGTCGGGTCGTAGCTCAGCTTGGCGTAGAGCGAGGGATTGAAGGCCAGCGTGCCGGAATCGGCAGTGCCCACGAAGTAGCCGCGCGGCTCGGCCTGCGCGATCGCGGTGGCGCCGATGATGGTGGCGGCGCCCGGACGGTTCTCGACCACGATGGTCTGGCCCAACGATTTTTCGAGGCCGGCGGTCACGGTGCGCGCCACCACGTCGGCGCCGCCGCCGGCCGGGTAGGGCACGATCCAGCGGATCGGCTGGGTCGGCCAGGACTGGGCCTGGGCAGGGGTGGCGGCGGTCAGGGCCAGGGCGGCGGCCGGCAAGGCGGCAAGCGCCGCCAGACGCTGGGCGAGCGTAGTCATGAAGTCTCCTCGTGCGGATTTATGGCGCCGATGCCTGGGCATCGGTCTGCTTATTCAGTGCGCCGCCATTATGCGCCGGTTGCGGCGCGCCGGGGAGACCCGCGTCTCGCTCAGTGGTCGTAGTGCCGCGCGCCGAAAATGGCGCTGCCGATGCGGACTTCGGTCGAGCCTTCCTCGATGGCGAGCTCGAAGTCGCCGCTCATGCCCATCGACAGGCGCGCCAGTGGCACGGCGGCGCTGCGGTGCGCGTCGCGCAGTTCGCGCAGCAGGCGGAAGCAGGCCCGCACGGCGGCGCTGTCGTCGCTGTTGATCGCCATCGTCATCAGTCCCTGCACGCGCAGGGCCGGGCAGTGTGCCGCCAGGTGCGCGAGGAACGCCGGCAGCGCGTCCGGGGCCAGGCCGAACTTGCTTTCCTCGGGCGAGGTCTTGACCTGCACCAGCACATCGATCTCGCGGCCGGCGGCGGCCAGGCGCGTCTGCAGCGCGTCGGCCAGGTCGATGCGGTCGAGCGACTGCACTTCGGCCACGTCGCGCGCCACGTCCTTGGCCTTGTTGGTCTGCAGGTGGCCGATCATCACCCAGCGCAGGTCCAGCGCGTCGAGCTCGGCGGCTTTCTGCCGGATCTCCTGGGTCTTGTTCTCGCCGAAGCGCGACAGGCCCAGCGCGTGGGCCTCGCGCACCGCGTCGGCGGAGAAGGTCTTGCTCACGGGCAAAAGCGCCACGCTGTCTTCGGCGCGTCCGGCGCGGGCGCAGGCCTCGCGGATGCGTTGTTGCACGGCGGCCAGCCGTCGGGCCATGGAATCTGCTGCGGTCATGGGGGATGCACGGGTTGGAGGACACGGGTGGGCACGGCGGCGCCGCGCGCTTTGCATATAGTGTAGGCCCAGCACCACGGCGGCTCGGCGAGCCGGCGCGGGGCGCGTTGACCCTGGATTCGCGCCAGGCTTAGAATCGTCCGACATTTATATATATTTCAAGGTTTTAAAGCCGGAGGAGCGTGGCGTCATCCCGTCGGGGAGCGGCGCGCGTGGCTTCGGCCAGCCGACCCGTGGGCCGCGTGCGCGCCACCCACGGCGCCTCCACAGCCCGTGCGCCCGCCGGGCCGGCCCCAGGCCGGACGACGGGCACGCGGCGCGCGCACAGTCCACCCATCCGCCGTCCCCGCCATGTCCATCGCTGCGCCCGAGTACGCATTCGCCACCGCCTTCCAGGTCCCGCCCACCGCGCCCATCCGCTCCCTGATGCCCTACGCCATGCGGCCGGGCACGGTATCGCTGGCCGGCGGCTATCCCGCCCAGGAGCTGTTCGACCTCGAAGGCCTGACCACCGCTTCGAACCAGGTGCTGGGCCGCCTCGGGGCGTGTCTGCAGTACTCCAACATCGACGGCCAGGCCAGCCTGCGCCACGAGCTGGCGCGTCTGTCGGCCGCGCGCGGCCTGGTCTGCGATCCCGACACCGAGCTGGCCGTCACGGGCGGTTCGCAGCAGGGCATGGCGCTGCTCGCGCGCGTGATGCTGCAGCCGGGCGACCACGCCATCATCGAGAATCCCGCGTTCCCGAATTCGGTCAACGCGCTGCGCTACACCGGCGCCACGGTCCACACGGTGCCGTCCGGCCCCGACGGCATCGATCTCGAGGCGCTCGATGCGCTGGCCGCGCAGGTCAAGCCCAAGATGGTGTGCGTGGTGGCATCGTTCTCGAACCCCTGCGGCGCCACCCTCAGCCGCGCGCGCCGCCTGCGCCTGCTCGAGCTGGCGGTCAAGCATCGCTTCCTGATCGTCGAAGACGATCCCTATGGCGAGCTGCGCTTCTCCGGCGAAACCGTGCCGCCCATCGCGGCGCTGGCCGAGGGCGAGGCGCGCCACTGGGCCGTCTACATCTCGAGCATGTCCAAGACCATGGCGCCGGCGCTGCGCATCGGCTGGCTGGTGGCCCCGCCCGAGGTGCGCCGCCGCTGCGTGGGCGCCAAGGCCGCCGACGACATGGCCAACTCGGCCTGGGTGCAGGAAGTGGTGGCGCAGTATCTGGCCAACGACCGCTATGCGGTGCACGTGCCGCGCATCCGCGCGGCCTACGGCGCGCGTTGCGACGCGATGGCCGCCGCGCTCGAGCGCGAGCTGGGCGACCGGATCGCGTTCAAGAAGCCCGAGGGCGGCATGTTCTTCTGGGCGCGCCTGACCGGCGACATCGACGCCACCCGCCTGTTGCCTTACGCTATCGAACACGAAGTGGTCTATGTGCCGGGCAAGGCCTTCTACGCCGATCCCGCCACCGCCGACCTGTACGCGATGCGCATGTCGTTCGCCACCATGAACGAAGACCGCATCGCCGAAGGCATCGCGCGCATGGGCCGCGCCCTCGAAGCCTGCGCCGCCAATGCGCCGGTCTCGATCTCGCTGGCCGCCTGATCCGGGCGCGCCGCTTGCTCAGGCACGCGGCGCGTTATAAGGGATGCGGTTTCGGTTATTTTGACGGCCCGGCCACTCTCGTTAAGCTTGCGCACTTTCCCGGCGCCCGTGCGGCGCCCTGTCGGACAGCATGGAGACGAGCATGAAGATCGCAACGAGTGTGGCCGCCGCAGCGCTGGCGCTGGGCCTGGCGAATGGCGCGCAGGGCGCGACGCTGGACGTCGTGAAGAAGCGCGGCGAGGTGGTGTGCGGCACCACCACCGGTTTCGCCGGGTTCTCGGCGCCCGACGCGCAGGGCGTGTGGCGCGGCCTCGATGTGGACCTGTGCCGCGCGGTGGCCGCCAGCGTGTTCGGCGACGCCAGCAAGATCAAGATCGTGCCGCTCAACTCGCAGCAGCGCTTCACCGCCCTGCAATCGGGCGAGGTGGACGTGCTCACGCGCAACACCACGGTCACGCAGCAGCGCGACACCGCGCTGGGCATCATCCACGCCGGCATCAACTTCTACGACGGCCAGGGCTTCATGGTGCCCAAGTCGCTGGGCGTGAAGAGCGCCAAGGATCTCAACGGCGCCACCATCTGCCTGCAGACCGGCACGTCGAACGAAAACACGCTGGCCGACTGGGCGCGCGCCAACAAGGTCAACTACAAGCCGGTCGTGATCGAGACCTTCAACGAGGTCGTGAACGCCTTCGCCACCGGCCGTTGCGACGTGTTCAGCACCGACGCCTCCGGCCTGTCGTCGATCCGCATCTCCAAGCTCGAGAAGCCCGACGACTACCTCGTGCTGCCCGAGATCATCTCGAAGGAGCCGCTGGGCCCGTTCGTGCGCCAGGGCGATGATGCCTGGCTCAACATCGTGCGCTGGTCGCTGTCGGCCATGATCGAAGCCGAGGAATACGGCATCACCGCGGCCAATGTCGACAGCCAGCTCAAGAGCGAGAATCCCAACGTGCGCCGCATCCTGGGCGTGACGCCGGGCGCCGGCAAGAACCTCGGCCTCGACGAGAAGTGGGCCTACAACATCATCAAGCAGGTGGGCAATTACGGCGAGAGCTTCGAGCGCAACGTCGGCCAGGGCAGCCCGCTCAAGATCCGCCGCGGCCTGAACGCGCAATGGACCGACGGCGGCCTGATGTACGCGCTGCCGATCCGCTGATCGTCACGCCGGCCCCGCCATCGATCACAGCCCCGCGAGGGGCTGTTTTCATTGGCGCGCGCGGCCATGAAAAAAGCCGGTGCGATGCACCGGCTTTCTGCGTTGCGCGCCGCTCAGGCCGGCGGGCGGCGCCGGTAGAGCAGCGAGATGCGGGCGAACGCCACCTGCAGCTCGCGCGTGCCGCCCTGCAGCACGATGGGCCGGCCGCGCCGCGTGAACACGACCAGGCGCTTGGAGAAAAGCAGCGGCACGAACTTGGCGAAATGGATGTCCTGCCAGGCGACCTCGCGGCGCGTGATCCAGGTCTGGCGCAGGCCTTTTTCGTCGATCGTGGTGATCGACACCTGCATGTTCCAGCACACCACCGCAAGGCCCAGGAAACACAGGATCACGGTGCCGGCCATCAGCGTGTTGACCTGGCCCGGCGGCATGCGGATGGCGGTGGTGACGATCTGCACGCCGATCACGGCCAGGATCACCCAGGCCAGGATGCGCACCCAGTCGGGCCAGGCCTGGCCCGACAGCGGGAGCGGACCGATTTCGTTGAACAGCGCGCGCTGCTCTTCGGCGGTGGGGGCGGGAAAGGGAGAGATCATGGGCCGGTGACGGGCGCTGCGCGCAGTCGCAAACGGCCATTCTACGTTCCTTTCACGACCCGTGCCGACGCGGGCTCAGGCCGCCCGCTTGGCGGCGATCGCGTTGCCGGCGCGGCTCGAGCCCTTGCGCGAGAGATTGGCCGACATCCACTGGCCGATGTCCACGACGGCGTCGAAATCCACGCCGGTGTCGATGTCCAGGCCACGCAGCATGTACAGCACGTCTTCGGTGGCGACGTTGCCGGTGGCGCCCTTGGCGTAGGGGCAGCCGCCCAGGCCCGCGACCGAGGCGTGGTAGATCGACACGCCGGTTTCGAGGGCGGCCAGGATGTTGGCCAGGGCCTGGCCGTAGGTGTCGTGGAAGTGGCCCGAGATGCGGCCGGGATCGACCAGCGCGGTGACCGCGCCCATCACTTCGCGCACGCGCTTGGGCGTGCCCACGCCGATGGTGTCGGCCACGTCGATCTCGTCGCAGCCCAGCGCCTGGTAGCGGCGCGCCACGTCGAGCACGGCCTCCACCGGCACCTCGCCCTGGTAGGGACAGCCGAGCGCGCAGCTGATGCTGCCGCGCACGCGCACGCCGGCCGCCTTGGCCGCGGCGACCACCGGTTCGAAGCGCGCGATCGACTCGGCGATCGAGCAGTTGATGTTTTTCTGCGAGAAGGCTTCGCTGGCCGCGCCGAAGATCACGATCTCGTCGGCACGCGCCGCGAGCGCGCCTTCGAGGCCCTTCATGTTGGGCGTGAGCACGGAATAGATCGTGCCGGGGCGGCGCTGGATGCGCGCCATCACATCGGCGCCGTCGGCCATCTGCGGCACCCACTTGGGCGACACGAAGGAGGCGGCTTCGACGTTGGGAAAGCCGGCCGCGCTCAGACGGTCGACCAGCTCGACCTTGATGTCGGTGGCGACGAACTCTTTTTCATTCTGCAGGCCGTCGCGGGGCGACACCTCGACGATCTTGACGCGGGAGGGCAGTGCCATGTCTCTTCCTGGGGGCGGGCGCCGTGGTCGGCGCGGTTTTTGATCTGCCTATAGTAGTCCCACCCAGCCGGCGGTGCAGCGGGCGCGGCCCGCGCGCGTTCAGGCCCCGCCCAGGCGCTGGAAGACGCCGCCGTCGCCGCGTGCGATCAGTCCGGCCAGCTCCAGCTCGGTCAGTTGCGCCTGCAGATGATGCATCGGCAGCCCGGTGCGCTCGGCCAGCGCGTCGGGATGGACGGGGTCGTAGCCCAGCGCATCGAGCAGCGCGGCCAGGTGCGGCGCCAGCGCGATGCGCGGCGTGTCCGACAACTGCAGCGCGGCGTCCTGTTCGGCGGGCGGCACCGGCACGCCGAGCTCGTCGGTGATGTCCTGCGCGGTCTCGACCAGCTTGGCGCCTTGCCGGATCAGCTGGTGGCAGCCGCGGGCCAGCGGCGAGTGGATCGAGCCGGGGATGGCGAAGACCTCGCGGCCGCTCTCGGCGGCGAGGCGCGCGGTGATGAGCGAGCCGCTCTGGCGCGCCGCCTCGACCACCAGCACACCGCGCGCGAGGCCGGCGACCAGCCGGTTGCGGCACGGAAAGTGATGCGCCTGCGCGCCCACGCCCAGCGCAAACTCCGAGATCAGCGCGCCGCTCGCGGCGATGCGGTGCGCCAGTTCGCGGTTCGCGGCCGGGTAGACCCGGTCGATGCCGGTGCCCAGCACCGCGACGGTGCCGGCGCCGCGCGGCCCGGCGTCGAGCGCGCCCTGGTGCGCGGCCGCGTCGATGCCCAGCGCCAGCCCGCTCACCACGCACCAGCCGTGCGCGGCGAGGTGGCGCGCAAAGGCCTGCGCGTTTTCGGCGCCGCCGGCGGTGGCGTTGCGCGCGCCCACCACGGCGAGGGCGGGCCGGTTCAGACAGGCCACGTCGCCGGTGACGTAGAGCAGCACGGGCGGGTCGGCGATGGTCAGCAGCGCCTGCGGGTACGCCGGGTCGGCCAGCGTCAGCACGGTGTGGCCGGGCTCGCTGGCCCACAGCAGCGTGCGCTCGATCAGCGCGGCGGTGTCGGCGGAGGGCGCGGCGGCCAGCTGGCGGGCGAGCTCGTGCGGCAGCTGGCGCGCCAGCGCGGTGGCGCTCTGGTCGTAGATGTCTTGCGGCAGGCCGAAGGCGCGCAGCAGCTGGCAGGCGGTGGCGGGGCCCACGTTGGGCTCGAGCGACAGGCGCAGCCAGGCGGAGAGTTCGGCGGGAGTGTGGATGAGCGGCATGGCAGGGCAACGGCCGGAGCCGCGGATTCTGGGGCAGGCGCTAGCGTAGCAAAGTGCCCGGGCCGGGCGTGACCGCAGGGTCGCGCCGGCGGCACGGCCTGCTTGCGCGCGCAGGCGCAGGTTGCGCCGCGTCCGGCGGGGCCGCGGCGAAGCGGGGCGGCCTCAGCCGCCCTGTTGCAGGTCGGGCAGCGGAATCGCGCCGGCGCTGTCCTTCACCTTGCGCATCACGATGTGCGAGCACATCTCGCGCACGCCACGAATGCCGTTGAGCCGGTCGACCACGAAGTTGGAGAAGGCGGCGAGGTCGCGGGTGCGTACCTGCAGGATGTAGTTGGTGGCCCCGGTCACGATGCTGGCCTGCACCACCTCGGGCATCTCGCCGAGCTGCGCCACGAAGGCCTCGTTCCAGCCGGGTTCGGACTGGTCGAGCGACAGATGCACGTAGGCTTCGAAGTCGACGCCGAGCTGGGCATTGTCGAGCGTGGCGCGATAGCCGCGGATGATGCCGCCTTCCTCGAGCGCGCGCACGCGCCGCAGACAGGCCGAGGGCGACAGCGAGACGCGGTCGGCCAGGTCCTGGTTGGAGATGCGCCCGTCGGCCTGGAGAATGGTGAGAATGCGGCAATCAATCGTGTCGAGCTGCATGGTGCAAGATTCTTTTTCCAAACCCTGGGGTGGGCGAATTTTCGTGCAAAGATGGCCCTGCGTCACGCGGAATTTGCAATCATTCGGGATTGTTGCGCTGATACCATATTTGACGTTTCAAGCATGTCGAGGTCGAGATGAAAACCCGTGAAGATTGCCTGGCGCTGGACGCCGCCGATGCCCTGGCCGGCCTGAAAGACCGGTTCGAACTGCCCCCGGGCGTGATCTACCTGGACGGCAACTCGCTCGGCGCCAAGCCGCGCGCGGCCGCCGCGCGCGCCGCCGAGGTGATCGGCCGCGAATGGGGCCACGACCTGATTCGCAGCTGGAACACCGCCGGCTGGTTCGAGGCGCCTTCGCGCCTGGGCGACAAGCTGGCCCGGGTGGTCGGCGCCGGTGACGGCCAGGTGGTGGTCACCGACACCACCTCGCTCAACATCTTCAAGGTGCTGGCCGCGGCACTGCGCATCCAGCAGCGCGACCAGCCCGCGCGCAAGGTCATCGTGTCGGAGCGCGACAACTTCCCGACCGACCTGTACATGATCCAGGGCATGATCGACTTCCTCGATCAAGGCTACGAACTGCGCCTGACCGATGCCGACCTGAGCCTCGAGGAGGCGCTCGACGCCGACGTGGCGGTGCTGCTGCTCTCGCACGTGAACTACCGCAGCGGCGCGATGTACGACATGGCGGCCGTGTCGCGCCTGGCGCACGAGCGCGGCGCGCTCGTGATCTGGGACCTGGCGCATGCGGCCGGCGCCGTGCCGCTGCAGCTGGAGGCCGACGAGGCCGACTTTGCCGTGGGGTGCACCTATAAATACCTGAACGGCGGGCCCGGCTCGCCGGCCTTCCTGTGGGTCGCGCCGCGCCACATGGATCACTTCTGGCAGCCGCTGTCGGGCTGGTGGGGCCACAGCAATCCGTTCGAGATGTCGTCGCGCTACGACCCGGCCCAGGGCATCCGCCGCTTCCTGTGCGGCACCCAGCCCATCGTGTCGATGTCGCTGGTGGAGTGCGGGCTCGACCTCGCGCTGGAGGCCGACATGCAGGCGGTGCGGGCCAAGTCGCTGGCGCAGGCCGACCTGTTCATCGCGCTGGTCGAGAGCCGCTGCGCCGCGCATCCGCTCACGCTGGTCACCCCGCGCGAACACGCCCGCCGCGGCAGCCACGTGAGCTTCCTGCATCCCGAGGGTTATGCCGTGATGCAGGCCCTGATCGCGCGCGGCGTGATCGGCGACTACCGCGAGCCCGAGCTGCTGCGCTTCGGCCTCACTCCGCTCTACCTCAGCTATGCCGACGTCTGGGACGCGGTCGAGATCCTGCGCGACGTGCTCGACACGCGCGCCTGGGACCGGCCCGAGTTCCGCCAGCGCGCCGCGGTGACCTGAGCACGCGGCTCGCGCATGCCAGCGGGGCCGGCCAATAATCCATAATCCGGCCCCTCGTTGAATCAGGGGAGACACATGCAGGGTCCTGAGGGTTTCGAATCGATCGCGCGCCGCGAGGCCGGATTGCAGCGCCGGCTCACGGCCGGCCAGATGAGCATGATCGCCATCGGCGGCGCGATCGGCACCGGGCTGTTCCTGGGCAGCCGCTTCGCCATCGGCTTTGCCGGGCCCAGCGTGCTGCTGAGCTATGCCATCGGCGGCTTCATCACCTTGTTGCTGATGGGCTGTCTCGCCGAGATGACGGTCGCGCATCCCACCTCGGGCTCGTTCGGCGCCTATGCCGAGCACTACATCGGGCCGCTAGCCGGGTTCCTGGTGCGCTACGCCTACTGGTCGTGCGTGGTGCTCGCGGTCGGCACCGAAGTCACCGCCGTGGCCGAATACATGAAGTTCTGGTTCGCCGACGTGCCGCCCTGGGTCTGGACGCTCGGCTTCGCCGCGCTGCTGGTGGGCATCAACGCGATGAGCGTGAAGGCCTTCGGCACCGCCGAGTACTGGTTCTCCACCATCAAGGTCAGCGCCATCGTCGCCTTCATCCTGATGGGCGCGTACGTGGTCTGGGGCAATCCGCAGTACGGGGTGCGCCACTACACCGAGCACGGCGGCTTCTTTCCGCACGGGCTGTGGGGCATGTGGGTGGCGGTGATCGTGTCGATCTTCAGCTACCTGAGCGTGGAGATGATCGCCGTCGCCGCGGGCGAGGCCGAGGAGCCGGAACGCGCGGTGCGCCAGGCCTTTCGCGCCACCATGCTGCGGCTGGCCTTGTTCTACCTGCTCTCGCTGGCCCTGATCCTGGCCATCGTGCCCTGGGACCAGACCGGCTCCGGCAGCCCCTTCGTGACCGTGATGGAGACGGTGGGCGTGCCGGGCGCGGCGGCGGTGATCAATTTCATCGTGCTGGTCGCGGCGGTATCGGCGATGAACAGCCAGCTCTACATCACCACCCGCATGATGTTCAGCCTGGCGCGCGCCGGTCATGCGCCGGCCGCCATGGGCCGGCTCTCGCGCAACGGCATCCCGGTCTACGCGCTGCTGATCTCGAGCGCGGGCATCGCGGTGGCCACGGTGCTCAACGCGCTCTATCCCGAGTCCTCGTTCACGTTGATGATGTCGATCGCCATGTTCGGCGCGATGTTCACCTGGATGATGATCTTCATCACGCACTACTGCTTCCGGCGCCAGCGCGACCGCGCCGGGGCCGCGCGCCTGTCGGTGCGCATGCCGGGTTTTCCGCTGCTGACGCTGCTGGGCGCGGCACTGATGGCGGCGATTTTGGTGAGCACCTGGTTCACCGGGGCGTTCCACATGACGCTCGCCTTCGGCGTGCCTTTCCTGCTGTTGCTGGTGGTGCTGTACAAGGTGTTCATCGCCCGGCGGGGCGCGCCGGAGGCGTGAGCCGGACTTGGCCGTCCCCGTTTTTCGCCACGGGGCGGCCCGCTATATGGCGTTTAGGCTAAAGCTATTGGATTGCCGGAGTCTTATGAATTATTATGAGTGCTGATCGCTGATTATTCCGTCTCACCGACATTTCCATGGCTTTGCTCAACATCCTCCGTTACCCCGATCCGCGCTTGCACAAGATTGCCAAGCCGGTGGCCGTGGTCGACGACCGCATCCGCAAGCTCGTGCGCGACATGGCCGACACCATGTACGACGCGCCCGGCGTGGGGCTGGCCGCGACCCAGGTGGATGTGCACGAGCGCGTCATCACGATCGACGTGTCGGAAGAGGGCAACGAGCTGCGCGTGCTCATCAATCCCGAGATCACCTGGAAGAGCGAAGAGCTGCAGACCTACGAAGAGGGCTGTCTGTCGGTGCCCGGCGTGTACGACGAGGTCAAGCGTTCGGCGCGCGTGCGCTGCAAGGCGCTCGACGAACAGGGCCAGCCGTATGAGTTCGAAGCCGAAGGCCTGCTCGCCGTGTGCGTGCAGCACGAGATCGATCACCTCGACGGCAAGGTGTTCGTCGAGTACCTGTCGTCGCTCAAGCAGAATCGCATCAAGACGCGCCTGAAGAAGGCCGAGCGCGAGGCGCTGCGCGCCTGAGCGCGCCGCACCCCCGCCCGTTTCACGACCCGCCGCGAGGCGGGTTTTTCATTGGGCGCGCGGCGCGAACAGCATGCCCTGGCCGGGCGCGGCGGGATCGCCGCCGCCTGCGCGCACCACGTCCCAGAATCCGGCCGGCGAGCTCGACACCACCGGCACGCCATGGCGCCCCTCCATGATGGCAATGGCGTCGAGCGTGAGCAGCCCGCCGCACGACAGCAGGATGGCGTCGCTGTCGGGCGCCGCCGCGAGCGCCTCTTCGCACAGCGCCACCAGCGTGTCGGTGCGCACCTTTGCCATCGCCTCCACGCCGCTGATGCCGAGGCTGCTGCAGGCGGTGACGTCCAGGCCTTCCTCGCGCAGGAAGATCTCGAGCCGTTCGTTCACGTCGTCGACATAGGCGGTGGCGAGCGCCACGCGCCGCGCCTGCAGGCTGTCGAGCGCGCGCAGCACGGCGTGGCTCATCGTGGTGCAGGGCAGGCCGGTGGCGGCCGTCATGGCCTCGGTGAGGCTGCGGTTGAAGGCGGCGCCGCGATAGAAGCTGAGCGAGGTGCCCATCAGCGAGATCACCGTGGCGCCCTGGTCGGCGAGCTTGCGCGCATGCGCGGCCACGTCGTCGATCACCGCGTCGTAGCCGGCCGGCGTGACCGAGCCCAGGCCGAGGCCGCTGGCGCAGAAGCGCAGGCCGGGATAGAGGCGCGCGCCGTCGGCGGGCACCTCCCCGGCGGCGGGCGGGACGATGAGCCCGTGCAGGGCGGAGGGGGCGGGGTTGTGCGGCATGCGGAGCCTCGTGGAGAAACGGCTATTGACGGAAGTCGAGCTGGGTCCGGGCGATGAGGTCGCCCCAGCGTTTTTGTTGCGTGGGCAACCATTGCGCCAGCGCGTCGGCGGGCTGGTAGCGCACCTCCGAGCCTTGTGCCACGAAGGTCTGGCGCAGCGTGGCGTCGGCAAGCACGCCCGGCAGCGCCTGTTGCAGGGCCGCGAGCGCGGCGGGCGGCGTGCCGGCGGGCGCCAGCAGGAACAGCGAGGGCGTGGTCTCGAAGCCCGGCAGCGTCTCGGCCACGGTCGGCACGTCCGGCAGGCCGGCGAAGCGCTGCGCCGACAGCACCGCGAGGATGCGGATGCGGCCCGAGGCGGCCAGCGGCATCACGGCGGGGAGACTGGAGATCGCCACGCTGACCTGGTCGCCGGCCAGCGCCTGCACGGCGGGGCTGCCGCCCTTGTAGGGCACGTGCACCAGGTCGGTGGCGCTCATCGTCTTGAACAGCTCGCCGCCCAGGTGATGCATGGAGCCCATGCCGACGGTGGCGTAGGTGAGCCGGCCCGGCGCCTGGCGCGCCTGGGCAATCAGCTGGGGCAGGTCGCGCGCCGGATTGGCGGCGGCCACCGCCAGCGCCAGGCCGGCCTCGCCCACCATCGCCACCGGCACGAAGTCGCGCTCGAGGCGGTAGGGCAGGTCGGGATAGATGTAGGGCGCAACCAATAGCGAGGTATCGGCCAGCAGCACGGTGTTGCCGTCGGGCGCGGCGCGGCGCACCGTGTCGGCGGCGATGGTGCCGCCCGCGCCAGGACGGTTCTCGACCAGCACGGTGCGGCCCAGCGGCGTGCCCAGGTGCTGCGCCAGCAGGCGCGCCAGCGTATCGACGCCGCCGCCAGGCGAGAAGCCCACCACGATCTTCAGCGGCGCCTGTTGCGCATGGGCGGCGCTCGCGGTGGCGAGCAGGATGAGGGCGGCATAGCGGAGCAATCGGGCGAGCACGGGCATCTCCTGCGATCAGGACACAAAGCGGGTGGGGCCTGCCGGGGTTCAGTGCGGCATGCGGGGGGCGGCGTTGGCGCGGGCGCCGTAGAGCCAGCCCAGCGGCGCGGCGACCGGCGGCGCCAGCGCGGCCGGCTCGGGCTCGTGGAACAGGCCCTGCGGAAAGCGCGCGGCGAAGGCGCGGAACTCGCGGCCGCCCTCGACGATGTGGGCGGTGGCGGCCCGCGTGGCGCCGTCCACGTCGCCCGCCAGCACCGCCGCCACGATGGCGCCGTGCTCGCGCCACGAGCGCGCGACGCGGCCGGGCTGGTCGAAGTGGCGCAGGCGGTAGGGCTGGGTGCGGCGCCGGATCAGCACGATCTGCGCGATCAGATAGGGATTGCCGCAGGCCTCGTAGAGCACGGCATGGAAGGCCTGGTTGGCCGCGCCGTAGCCCGCGCCGTCGGGCCGCGGCTCGGCCGCCTGGTGCGCGCGGCGCAGGGCGCGGCGGGTGGCCGGGTCGATGCGCCGCGCCGCCAGGCCCGCGCACAGGCCTTCGAGGTAGGCCAGGGTCTCGAACATGTTGGCCAGCGCGTCGGCATCGAGCTCGGCCACGAAGATGCCCACGCGCGGCACGATGCGCACGAAGCCGTGCGCGCCGATTTGCAGCAGCGCATCGCGCACCGGCGTGCGCGACACGCCGAAGGCGGCGGCCAGCGCGGCCTCGTCGAGGGGCGCGCCGGGGGGCAAGGTGCCGTCTGCGATACGGGCTTCGAGGTCGAGCCGGATGCGGTCGGCAGCGGTGGGGGCGCTGGCCTGGGTCATGCGCAACTCCTGCGGGCGGCGGGGCGATGGGCCATATTCGCAAGCGCTCCCTGATATATCAATCCGGATGCACACCAGGGCCGATTTGGCGCCGCGCCGTTCTGACCCGACAATATCGGCTGTCCGCGCCGCCAGGCGCCGTTGTCGAAGTTTCTGGATCGTCTTCATGCGCCTCGTTTTTGCCGGTACCCCCGATTTCGCCCGCCTCGCCCTCGACGCCCTGCTGGCCGCCGGCCACGAGGTGCCGCTGGTGCTGACCCAGCCCGACCGGCCCGCCGGCCGCGGCCTGAAGCTGCAGCCCAGCCCGGTCAAGCAGGCGGCGCTGGCCGCGGGCATCGAGGTGGCGCAGCCGCGCAGCCTGCGGCTCGATGGCAAGTATCCCGACGAGGCCCGCGCCGCGCACGCGCTGCTCACGCGGATCGCGCCCGACGTGATGGTGGTGGCGGCCTATGGCCTGATCCTGCCGCGCTGGACCCTCGCGCTGCCGCGCCTGGGATGCCTGAACATCCACGCCAGCCTGCTGCCGCGCTGGCGCGGCGCGGCGCCGATCCAGCGCGCCATCGAGGCCGGCGACAGCGAGACCGGCGTCACGATCATGCAGATGGATGAGGGCCTGGACACGGGCGACATGCTGCTCGAACGCGTGGTGCCGATCGGTGCCGACACCACGGCCGCGCTGCTGCACGACCAGCTGGCCCAGGCGGGCGCCGAGGCCATCGTGCAGGCCCTCGAGGCGCTGGCGGGGCCGGGTCTCACGCCGCGCAAGCAGCCCGACGAGGGCGTGACCTACGCCGCCAAGCTCGAGAAAAGCGAGGCCGCGCTCGACCTGACGCTGCCGGCCGAGGTGCTGGCGCGCCGCATCCGCGCCTTCAATCCGGTGCCGGGCGCCACGGTGCGCCTGGCGGGCCTGGCCGATCCGGTGAAGGTATGGCGCGCGCAGGCCTTGCCGCGCGCCGCCACGCAGGCGCCGGGCAGCCTGCTGGCCGCCACGGCCGAGGGCGTCGACCTCGCCACCGGCGCGGGCGTGCTGCGCCTGCTGGAGTTGCAGAAGGCCGGCGGCAAGCGCCAGCCGGTGGATGTGTTCGTGCGCGGCTGGCAGCCGGTGCAGGAGGGCTGAACGCGGCGGCGCCGCGCTCAGTAGAGCGTGGCGCGCATGCGGGCCGGCTGTTCGATGTCGTACTTGACGCCGTCGATCTCGCCGGCCGTCACGTCGGCCAGGATCTGGCCGTTGCTGGGCAGCGCGGTGCGGGCGAGGTGGCGCGCCGGATCCCAGAGGTTCGAGCGCACGATGGCGCGCGCACACTGGAAGTAGACGGACTCGACATGCACGCGCAGCACCGAGCGCGGCAGCTTGCCATCCATGTCGAAGCGCGCCAGCAGCGCCGGGTCCACGCTGATCTCGGCGCGGCCATTGACCCGCAGCGTCTCGTTCACGCCGGGAATCATGAACAGCAGGCCCACCTGCGGATCTTCGAGCACGTTACGCAGGCTGTCGACGCGGTTGTTGCCGCGCCGGTCGGGCAGCAGAAGCGTGCGGTCGTCCGCCACGGTCACGAAGCCGGCGGGGTCGCCGCGCGGCGAGGCGTCGAGCCCGCCCGCCCCGCGCGTGGCCAGCACCACGAACGGCGCGGCCTCGATGAAGGCGCGATAGTGCGGGTGCACGTAGTCGACCTCCTTGGCGATCGACGGCTGCGCGGGCTCGCCATACAGCGCCAGCAGGGTGTCCAGGTCGGTGATGCGATGCGGATCGTGGCTCATGGGCGGGGCGAAAGGATCAAAGGAGTCGGGTACTCAGCTCGCCCACCTCGGTGAGGAGGGCGTCGGGTCGTTCGGCGCGCAGGGCCTCGGCGTCGTTGTAGCCCCAGGCCACCGCCACGCAGGCCACGCCGGCCTTGCGCGCGGCCTCGACGTCGCGCACTTCGTCGCCCACCAGCACGGTCTGGGCCGGCGCCACGCCGTGGCGCTGCATCAGGCGCTCGAGCTTGGCGGCCTTGCCGAACAGATCGGTGCCGCATTCGAAGTCGTCGAACAGCGCGCTGATCTCGGCGCCCAGCACGCGCTGCACGTTTTCGGTGGCGTTCGAGCTCACCACGGCGAGCTTGACGCCCTGCGCGCGCAACAGCGCCAGCGCCGCCGGCACGCCGTCGAACAGCGGAATCTGCGGGCCGGCCTCGTTCATGCGTTCGCGCACGTGGATCAGGATCGCAGGCGCCTTCCAGAGCGGGATGCCGAGAAACTTGAGGATCTCCTGCACGCCCTGGCGGCGCAGCTCGCGCCGTTCGGCCGCGCTGGTCTTGCGAAAGCCGTAGCGCTCGGCCACGTCGTCGAGGATCGATTCGAACCAGGGCAGGGTGTCCGCGAGCGTGCCATCGAAATCGAAGGCGATCAGCGGGTATTTCATGCCGTGCCCCCGTCGGGGTGCTGTGCCAGCGCGTCGCGCCGCAGCCAGTGCATCACCGGCGCCAGGGCCTCGATGCGCGGCGCGCCCGCCACCACGCGGGGGGCGTCGGTCCAGGGATAGGGCAGCGCGGTGATCCAGTTCAGCACCGCCTCGCCGTTCGCGGCCGGCAGCACTTCCATCGTGTCGATCGTGATCACGAGGCGGCGCACCAGGTACGGCTCGGCGTTGAATTCCCAGTCGTAGCGGCCCGCGCCCACCCGCACCAGCCCGGTGGTCTTCTCGGTCATGGCCACGAACCAGTCGCAGCTGTAGTGCGGCAGGCGCGCGTCGTCGGCCGGGCGGTCGAGATAGAAGGTGTAGACGTTGTCGTAGGTCTGCCCGAACTTGCGCACCAGCGTGTCGGTGATGGCGTCCAGGCCGCGCGCGTTGGGCGGAAACGCGATGGCCTGGGTGTTCAGGCGCATCTCCAGCACGGCATCCGGCGCGAACGCACGCGCCATGTAGTGCGGCCGGTTTTCATCCTTGGCGTGGAAGTAGTCGCGCAGGCGGGCGAGGGTCGTGGCGGGGCTGGCGTGCATGGGGCGTGCGGATCGGTGTCAGTGCTCGCCCTTTTCGATCCATTTCGAGACCGTGGGGGGAACATAGTTGGCGAAGTGGTCCAGCAATACGGCGGGGTCGCTGTCGACCGCCAGCATGGCACGATGCTCGGCCCGCATGAAGCGTTCTTCGACCGAGTGGTCGAGGAAGGCGGCGAGCGCATCGTAGTAGCCGGCGACGTTGAGCAGACCGCAGGGTTTCTTGTGCATGCCGAGCTGGGCCCAGGTCCAGGACTCGAAGATTTCCTCGAGCGTGCCGGCGCCGCCGGGCATCGCGACGAAGGCGTCGGCGCGTTCGGCCATCATGGTCTTGCGCTCGTGCATCGACTGCACCACGTGCAACTCGGTGAGGTTGTGGTGCGCCAGCTCTTTCTGCATCAGGCTTTCGGGGATCACGCCGATGGCGCGGCCGCCGGCCTCGAGCACGGCATCGGCCACCGCGCCCATGAGGCCCACGGCGGCGCCGCCATAGACCAGCGCGATGTCGCGCTTGACCATCTCGCGCGCCAGCGCGCGGGCTTGTGCTTCGTATTCCGTCAGGCGGCCGCTGTTGGAGCCGCAGTACACGCAGAGAGTCTTCAGGGTCATGACAAGTCGGATACAGGACCGCGGGGTGCGCGGTCCGGGGCTGCTCGAAGTCGCTGCCACGAGGCGGCCGGCGCGACGCCGTTACCTTTCGTGTCAGCACAGCGTAGTGTACGCAAACTCGGAAAGCGCCGTTTCGGGGTCTGGGCACGGCGCTTGCTACGAGGTGCCGACGTGGTGCGCGACGGGCCACCCGGCCGGCTGGCCGGCATGGCGCGTCGCCCCCTGAACTCAGACGAGAAGGAGCAAACGACATGCAACAGACCCCCTCGCAGGCGCACAACCAGGGCAAGGCCAACGGCCATGCCAAATTCGATCTCGACATCAAGGCCATCCGTGCCCGTGCCCGCCAGGACATCGAGTCGGGCGCCGTCACCGGAACCTACCGCGCCGATCGCGAGACCGTGCTGCGCCTGCTCAATGAAGCCCTGGCCACCGAACTGGTCTGTGTGCTGCGCTACAAGCGCCACTTCTTCATGGCCCGCGGCCTGAACGCCGAGCCGGTCGCCGCCGAATTCGCCGAACACGCCGCCGAAGAACAGAGCCACGCCGACCGCCTGGCCGAACGCATCGTGCAGCTCGGCGGCGAGCCCGACTTTTCGCCCAACGGCCTGCAGCAACGCAGCCACGCCGAATACGTCGAAGGCAAGACGCTGCAGGACATGATCCGCGAGAACCTGATCGCCGAGCGCATCGCCATCGACAGCTATCGCCAGATGGTCGAGTACGTGGCCGACCAGGATCCGACCACCCGTCGCCTGCTGGAAGAGATTCTGGCCGCGGAGGAAGAGCACGCCGACGACCTGTCGGACTTCCTCGAGAAGGAATAAGGCGCCGCGACGCCGCCCGGGCGGCCGCGACGCCTCCCGGGCGCCACGCTCGCCCGATCGAAGGATGAAAAAAACGCCGCGCGGGGGCAGCCCGGGCGGCGTTTCTCATTGCGCGCTGCGCGTCAGATCTGCTCGGCGTACAGATCGTATTCGTCGGAGTCGGTCACGCGCACGCGCACCATGTCGCCCGGCTTCACGGCCTGGTCGGTGGTGACGTAGACGCAGCCATCGATCTCGGGCGCATCGGCGCTGGAGCGGCCGATGGCGCCGTCTTCCTCGACCTCGTCGATCAGCACGTCGATCTCCTGGCCGACGCGGCGCGCCAGGCGCGCGGTCGAGATCGCCTGTTGATGCGCCATGAAGCGCTCCCAGCGATCCTGCTTGACGTCGTCGGGTACCGGATTGGCGAGCGTGTTCGCCGGCGCGCCCTCGACCGGCGAGTACTGGAAACAGCCCACGCGGTCGAGCTGCGCCTCGGTCATCCAGTCGAGCAGGTATTGGAAGTCTTCCTCGGTCTCGCCGGGGAAGCCCACGATGAAGGTCGAGCGCAGCGTGAGCTCGGGGCACTGTTCGCGCCACTTCTTGATGCGCGCCAGGGTCTTGTCCTCGAAGGCCGGGCGCTTCATCGCGCGCAGCACGGCCGGGCTGGCGTGCTGGAACGGGATGTCCAGGTACGGCAGCACCTTCTTGTTGGCCATCAGCGCGATGATCTCGTCGACGTGCGGATACGGGTACACGTAGTGCAGGCGGATCCAGACGCCCAGCTCCGACAGCGCCTCGCACAGCTCGGTCATGCGGGTGCGCACCGGACGGCCGTTCCAGAAGCCGCTGCGGAACTTCACGTCCACGCCGTAGGCGCTGGTGTCCTGCGAGATCACCAGCAGCTCCTTCACGCCGGCCTTGACCAGGCGCTCGGCCTCGCTCAGCACGTCGCCCACCGGCCGGCTGACCAGGTCGCCGCGCATCGACGGGATGATGCAGAAGCTGCAGCGGTGATTGCAGCCTTCCGAAATCTTCAGGTAGGCGTAGTGGCGCGGCGTGAGCTTCACGCCTTGCGGCGGCACCAGGTCGAGATAGGGGTTGTGGTCGGCGCGCGGCGGGGCGGCTTCGTGCACGGCGCGCACGACGGCCTCGTATTGCTGCGGGCCGGTCACGGCCAGCACGCTCGGGTGCACCTCGCGGATCACCGACTCTTCCACGCCCATGCAGCCGGTCACGATGACCTTGCCGTTTTCGGCCAGCGCCTCGCCGATCGCCTCCAGCGATTCGGCCTTGGCGCTGTCGATGAAGCCACAGGTGTTGACCACCACCACGTCGGCGTCGTTGTACTCGGGCGTGACCTGGTAGCCCTCGGTGCGCAGCTGCGTGAGGATGCGCTCGGAGTCCACGAGCGCCTTCGGACAGCCCAGCGACACGAAGCCCACGCGCGGGATGCGGCCGCTGGCGTTGGCGGTGGCGATGGTGTCGGCCAGCGTCGAGGCGGCGGAGGCGTTTGCGTCAGCGCCGTTGGCGTTGCCGGGGCCTTTGCCAGGCCGGGAGGTTTCGAGGATTTCCAAAGTCGTTCACCGTAGGTTCGCGCACGGCACAGGCCATGCAGCGGCAGTCATTCGCGGGCCTCGCGGCGGGGGGGGCAGCAAGGCGGTTGTCGTTTCCGATGGGAGGACCGGCGCTGTGCCGGTCATAACGTTTCGTGGCGGGCCCGGCGCGCGCGGCGGGTTCAGGCGCCGCGTTCGCGGTGGCCTTGGCGCACGGACCTGGGGACCGGCACGGCTGGCTCACCACCCGGATTCACGGTTCGGCGCGAGGGCCCGCGAATCGGCGCGGCCCGCAGCGCTTCGTGGCATCACGGGGAGCGGTTGGGCGGGCTGCGCAATCCGTGCGCAGGGTGAGCGCAGCGGAAGGGCCGCTATTTTACGCCCAGTAAACCGTCCCCCAATTATGGCGCGTGGCGGCGGTACAACGCCAGCACGCCGGCCATGCCGATCAGCAGTCCGCCGCAGAGCCGGTTGAGCCAGCGCAGCGCGCCGCCCTGGAATGCCCGGACCAGCCGCGCGCCCAGCGCGGCATAGGCCAGCATCGCGGCGAGGTTCAGCACCGCCAGCACCAGCGCCAGGGTGGCGTACTGCGGCAGCAGGGCCGCCCGCGGCGCGATGAACTGCGGCAGGAAGGCCGACATGAACAGCAGGGCCTTGGGGTTGGTGAGCGCCACCAGGAAGCTGCGCAGGAACAGTGCACGCGGCTGTGGCCGGGCGGCGGGCGCGCCCGGCAGCACCAGCGCGGCGTCGGCGCGCAGCAGGCGCAGCCCGAGGTAGGCCAGGTACAGCGCGCCGACCCATTTGATCGCCTGGAACGCCATTTCCGAGGCGGCCAGCACGACGCCGAGCCCGCAGGCCACGATCACGATCAGGATGAGGTCGGCCAGCAGGGCGCCCGCCATGCCCCAGCCGGCCAGGCGCACGCCATGGCGCGAGCCATTGGAGAGCGCCAGCAGCACCGTGGGGCCGGGCGTGGCGATCAGCACGCCGCTGGCCATGATGAACAGCGCAAGGGTGGCCAGGCTCATGGGAAGGCATCCGGAAGGGGCGGCGCGGCCGGGCTGGCGGGCCTGGCGCCAGTGTGACGGCGCGCGTCGGATCCGTCCACCCCGGATGCCGGCGGGCGCGGCCGACCGGGGGCGAGGGCCGCTGTCCGCTACCATTATGGTCTGATCGATTTTCAAGCTGGTACGACCGTGACTTCCTCCGCCCCGCTGGCGCCGCCCCTTTCTTCCGTCCTTCTCGCCGCCGCGCACGCCGTGGCCGCCGTCCAGGCCGGCCGCTCGCTCACCGAGGAGCTGGCGGGCGTCGAGCCGCGGCTGCGCCCCGCCACGCAGGCGGTCGCCTCCCACACCATGCGCTATCTCGGCTGGGCCGAGGCGGTGGCCGCCAAGCTGGTGCCGCGTTCGCCCGGCCCCTTGCCCGATGCGCTGCTGTGCGTGGCGCTGGGCCTGTTGCGCACCGAGGGCGAGCCGCTGCCCGGCATGCCGGTGTATTCGGCGCACACGGTGGTCGACCAGGCGGTCACCACCGCCGGCGCGCATCGCGGCCTGCTCTCATATAAAGGCCTGATCAACGGCAGCCTGCGCCGCTTCCTGCGCGAGCGCCAGGCCATCGAGGCCTCGGTCGCGCCGTTCCCGCAGGCGCAGTGGAATCACCCCAACTGGTGGATCTCGCTGCTCAAGCGCGATTACCCCGACCAATGGCGCGACCTGCTTGCCGCGGCCAATGTGCCGGCGCCCCTCACGCTGCGCGTGAATCGCCGCCGCGCCAGCCGCGAACAGGTGATGGCTGCCTTTGCCGCCGCCGGCGTCGCCGCGGGCGAGACCGGCACGATGGGCATCGTGGTGCATCAGCCGCGCCCGGTGGCGCAGCTGCCCGGCTTCGCCGAGGGCTGGTGGTCGGTGCAGGACGCCGGCGCGCAGCTCGCGGCCGAGCTGCTGCCGCTGGCCGACGGCATGCGCGTGCTCGACGCCTGCGCCGCGCCGGGCGGCAAGACCGCGCATCTGCTGGAGCGTGCCGACATCGACCTGCTGGCGCTCGACGCCGACGGCGTGCGCCTCGAGCGCGTGACCGAAAACCTGGCCCGCCTGGGCCTGGAGAGCCCGCGCGTGACGCTGCGCGCCGCCGACGCCGCCGACCTCGACGCCTGGTGGGACGGCACGCCCTTCGACGCGGTGCTGGCCGACGTGCCCTGCACGGCCTCGGGCATCGTGCGCCGCCACCCCGACATCCGCTGGCTGCGGCGCGAGAAAGACGTGCGCAAGACGGCCGAGCTGCAGACCCGCATCGCCGACGCGCTGTGGCGCACCGTCAAGCCCGGCGGCCACCTGCTCTACGTCACCTGCTCGATCTTCCCGGCCGAGGGCCGCGACCAGGCCGCGGCCTTCGCGGCGCGTCACGCCGACGCGCAGGCCCTGCCCGCGCCGGGCCAGTTGCTGCCGGTGGCCGCGAATGCGACTCCCGAACAACAGCACGACGGGTTTTTCTACGCCTTGTTTGCCAAGCAATCCGGAAATCGCCAAGAATAGAAAAACAGTGTCGTGTTGAAAGCAAGTCGATGAAATTCCGTTCGTTTTCCGCTCTGTTGCTGAGTTTTGCCCTGCTGTTCGGTCTGGCGGGCGGACAACTCGCGTATGCCGATCCGGGCGTCACGCACGTCACGCCCGAGATCCGCGACGGCAAGCTCGTGATCGATGCGGACGTGGATTTCCCGCTCAACGAACAGCTGCGCGACGCCGCGAGCCGCGGCCTGTCGCTCTATTTCACCGCCGACGTCACCATCACTCGCGCCCGCTGGTACTGGTTCGACGCCACGCTGGTCGACCAGCGCCTGACCTGGCGCATCACCTACAACGCCCTGACGCGCCAATGGCGCGCCGGCCAGGACGAGCTGTCCCTGCCGGTGGGCTCGCTCGACGACGCCATGGACCTGGTGCGGCGCATCCGCGGCTGGCAGGTGGCGGACGCCGACCAGTTCGAGGCCGGCCAGCGCTACGAAGGCCAGATCCGGGTGCGGCTGGACACCTCGCTGCTGCCGCGCCCGTTCCAGGTCAACGCGCTCAACAGCAGCTCCTGGTCGCCCGCCACGCCGTGGACGACCTTCTCCTTCACCCTGACCGACCCCTCATGAGACTTCTGCTCCGGCTGGCGCTGATCGTCGGCGCCATCAGCGGACTCGGCCTGCTCGGGTTGCTCGCCTGGTCCACCGGCAACGCGTCCCGCTTCGCGCAGTACTACGACGCGCTGCTGATCCTCAACGGCGTGTTCGCGCTGACCCTGTTCATCTGGGTGGTGGCGCTGAGCGTGCGGCTGGTGCGCCAGATCCGGCGGCGCCAGTTCGGGGCGCGCCTGACCGCCCGCTTCGCGCTGGCGTTCGCGCTGATCGGCGTGGTCCCCGGCGTGCTGATTTACACGCTGTCGGTGCAGTTCATGGGCCGCTCGATCGAGTCGTGGTTCAACGTGCGGGTCGACAGCGCGCTCGAATCCGGCCTGAACCTCGGCCGCGCCGCGCTCGATTCGCAGCTCGCCGATCTCGACGCCCGCGCCCGCGCGATGGCGGTCGAGCTCAACAACATGTCGGACGCCGAGGTCCCGGCCTCGCTCACGCGCCTGCGCGAGAACAACGGCGTGCAGGAGGCCCTGGTGTTCACCGGCAGCGGCCGGCCGGTGGCGTTTTCCACCAATAAATACGGCCAGCTGCTGCCGCCCTCGGTGCCGCCCGAGGTGCTGAACCAGCTGCGGCTCTCGCGCGGCTACTCGGCGGCCGAGGCCGACGACCCGGCGATCCCGGGCTCCGAAGGCGGGCTGCACCTGCGCGTGGTGATCGCGCTGTCGGCGCCGGTGCGCTTCGACTCGCCCTTGGGCATGTCGGTCGAGCCGCGCTGGCTGCAGCTGGTGCAGAACGTGCCCGAGCAGATCGCCCACAACGCCAACCGCGTGCAGCAGGGCTTTCGCGACTACCAGGAGCTCGCGCTGTCGCGCCTGGGCCTGCGCAAGCTCTACGGCATCACGCTGACGCTGGCGCTGCTGCTGGCCACCTTCGCCGCGATCGCGGTGGCGCTGTCGCACGCCAAGCGGCTGGTGCGGCCGCTGCTGTCGCTGGCCGCGGGCACGCAGGCGGTGAGCGTGGGCGACTACCGGCCGCTGCCCGAGCCGCCCGAGCGCGACGAGGTCGGCCAGCTGACCCGCTCGTTCAACGCGATGACGCGCCAGCTCGACGAGGCGCGCCAGATGGTCGAGAGCAACCGGCGCCAGCTCGAGCGCTCCAACGTCTATCTCGAAAGCGTGCTGGCCAATCTGTCGTCGGGCGTGATCGCCTTCGACGAGGGCTTCCGCGTCACCACGGTCAACCAGGGGGCGCAGGCGATCCTGCAGGCCGACCTGCGCTCGGTGATCGGCCGGCCGCTCGAAACCGCCGACGGCATGCTGGAACTGGCGCACATCATCCGCCAGGCCTTCGCCAACCACGCGGCGGTGGGTTCGGAACGGTTGCACTGGCAACAGCAATTCGAGATCGCCCCGGCGCAGGAGCCCGGCGTGGCCCCGATCACGCTGCTGGCGCGCGGCACGCACCTCAAGGTGGACGGCCGCGGCAACGGCTACCTGGTGGTGTTCGACGACATCACGGAAGTGATCTCGGCCAACCGCACCATGGCCTGGGGCGAGGTGGCGCGCCGCCTGGCCCACGAGATCAAGAACCCGCTCACGCCGATCCAGCTGTCGGCCGAGCGTCTCGCCATGAAGCTGGCCGACCGGCTCGAGCCGGCCGATGCGCAGCTGCTGACCCGCGCCACCAACACCATCGTCAACCAGGTCGGCTCGCTCAAGCAGATGGTCGACGACTTCCGCGAATACGCGCGCACCCCGCCGGCCGTGATGCAGCCGGTCGACTTCAACGGCCTGGTCGCCGACGTGCTGGCGCTCTATGGCTGGGAGCCCGGCGAGGGCAAGGGCAGCGCCGCCGCGGCCTTCCAGTTCGACGTGGAGCTCGCGCCCGATCTGCCGCGCATCGAGGGCGATCCGACGCAGTTGCGCCAAGTCATTCATAATCTGTTGGCCAATGCCCGCGACGCGGTGGCCGAACAGGGCCGCGAAGGCCGCGTGCGGGTGGGCACGCAAGTCATGCGCAGCAGCGAGGCCGATGGGTCGGAGCGCTGCGCGGTGCGTTTCACGGTGGCCGACACGGGCCCGGGATTCGCGCCACAGGTGATTCAGCGCGCCTTCGAGCCCTATATCACGACAAAGGCTCACGGTACTGGGTTAGGATTAGCCATCGTGCGCAAGATCGTGGAGGAGCACGGCGGGCGTATCGATCTTGCCAACCGCAAGGAAGGCGGCGCGCGGGTTTCCATTCTGTTGACCCGCTTGGCGCCCGCGGCCGATACTATGGACGCGACCTTGCAAGAAAAGCATAATGCGGCTACGCAATAGGTGAGAGGTTTATGGCCAGAATTCTGGTGGTCGACGACGAAGTTGGCATTCGCGAGCTGTTGTCCGAGATCCTTTACGACGAGGGACACACGGTCGAACTCGCCGAGAACGCCGCGCAGGCTCGTGCCGCGCGGCTACGCTCGCGCCCTGACCTGGTTCTGCTCGACATCTGGATGCCCGATACCGATGGCGTGAGCCTGCTCAAGGAGTGGGCTTCGCAAGGCATGCTCGACATGCCGGTCATCATGATGAGTGGCCACGCCACCATCGATACCGCGGTCGAGGCCACGCGTATCGGCGCGATGGATTTCCTCGAAAAGCCCATCACCCTCCAGCGTCTGCTCAAGACCATCGCCGCCGGCCTGGCGCGCGGCCGTGCGCCGCATGCGGCCGCGCCGGCGCCGCACGCCGCCGCCCCGGTGGCCGCCGTGCCGCTCGAAGACGAGCTCGATCCCGCGCCCGTGGCCCCCGTGGTCAACGGCGAGGCGCCGGTCGCCAACACTGGCCAGCTCGGCAGCATCTCGCTCGACCAGCCGCTGCGCGAGGCCCGCGACGAATTCGAACGCATCTACTTCGAATATCACCTGGTTCGCGAAAATCACAGCATGACGCGCGTTTCCGAGCGCACCGGCCTCGAACGCACCCACCTCTATCGCAAGCTCAAACAACTCGGCATCGAATCCGCGCGCAAGCGAGGCACATGAAGATCCTGATCGTGGGCGCCGGCCGCGTTGGCACCAGCGTGGCCGAAAACCTGGTGTCCGAGCAGAACGACATCACGGTGATCGATGCCGATCCCGCCCAGTTGCGCTATCTCCAGGAGCGCTACGACCTGCGGGTGGTGTCGGGTGACGCCACCCAGGTCTCCACCCTGGCGGCCGCCGGCGCCGAAGACACCGACCTGCTGATCGCCTGTGCGGCCTCCGACTCGGTCAACATGGTCACGTGCAAGATCGCGCGGCAGCTGTTCAACGTGCCGCGCCGCATCGCCCGCATCCGCATGGCCGAGTTTCCCGACCATCCCGAGCTGATGGGCGAAGAGGGCTTCTGCATCGACGCCCTCATCAGCCCCGAGCGCAGCGTCACCAACTACCTCCACAGCCTGATCGAATTCCCCGAAGCCCTGCAAGTGGTGGAATTCGCCGACGGCCGGGTCAGCGCCGTGACGGTGCGGGTCGGCAGCGGCAGCCCCATGGCGCACCATTCCATCGAACGCCTGCGCGAGGTCTGGCCCGACGTGAAGGCGCGCGTGGTCGACGTCCTGCGCGATGGCCGGCCGCTGCACGCGGGCGAGGGCACCGTGATCGCGCCGGGCGACGAGGTGGTGCTGGTGGTCGACACGCGCCACGCGCGCCGCGCCGTGCGCCAGCTGCGCGAGGCCGAGCGCAGCGTGCGCCGCGTGATGATCGCCGGCGGCGGCAACATCGGCCTGCGCCTGGCGCGCCAGCTGGCCGAAGAAAACTACAGCGTGCGCATCATCGAGCGCAGCGCCCAGCGCTGCGAATACCTCGCCGCGGAGCTGCCCAGCAGCGTGCTGGTGCTGCACGGCAGCGGCACCGACGAGGCGCTGCTCGAAAGCGAAAACATCGAAGACATGGACACCTGGCTCGCGCTCACCAGCGACGACGAGGACAACATCATGTCGTCGCTGCTGGCCAAGCGCATGGGCGCGCGCAAGGTGATCGCCCTGATCAATCGCGCCGCCTATGGCGAGCTGATGCAGGGCAGCCATATCGACATCGCGGTGTCGCCGTCGCAGGCCACCATGAGCGAGCTGCTGCGCCACGTGCGGCGCGGCGACGTGGTGGCGGTGCACCGGCTGCGCCAGGGCGTGGCCGAGGCGCTCGAGGCCATCGCGCACGGCGACCGCTCGACCTCCAAGGTGGTGGGCCGCAAGGTCGGCGAGATCCGGCTGCCCAAGGGCGCCACCATCGGCGCCATGGTGCGCGGCGACGAGATCATCCTGCCCGATGGCGACACCGAGATCGAATCCGACGACCACGTGATCGTGTTCGTGCCCAGCCGGCAGCAGATGCCGCGGGTCGAAAAGCTGTTCCAGGTCTCGGCCTCGTTCTTCTGACGCTGCGGATGCCCTCATGAAGCGCCTGTTGGCCACTTTCTACGTGCTGGGCCTCACCATGGTGGTGTTCGCCCTCACCATGCTGATCCCGCTCGGCCTGGCCTGGTTCGGCGGCGACGACGGCTTCACCGCCTTTCTCGAGGGCTTCCTGATCGCGCTGGGCATCGGCGGCGGCGTCTGGCTGCTGACGCACCGCTGGCGCCGCGAGCTGCATGCGCGCGACGGCTTCCTGCTGGTGACCACGGTCTGGGCCGGCCTGCCGCTCCTGGCCGCGCTGCCGCTGCTGCTGTATTTCCATGGCGCGGGCCAGCCGCTTTCGTTCACCGATGCCTATTTCGAGGCCATGTCGGGCCTCACCACCACCGGCGCCACCGTGCTGACCGGCCTGGACCACCTGCCGCGCTCGATCAATCTGTGGCGCGCCACGCTTATCTGGATCGGCGGCATGGGCATCCTGGTGCTGGCGGTCGCGATCCTGCCGCTGCTTGGCGTGGGCGGGCACCAGGTGGTGCGCGCGGAGCAGCCCGGCCCGATGAAGGACGAGCGCCTGACGCCGCGCATCGCCGGCACCGCCAAGGCGCTCTACGCGGTCTATTTCGGCTTTTCCATCCTGTGCCTGCTGTCGTATCGCGCGGTCGGGCTGTCGTGGTTCGACGCCTGGTGCCACATGGCGACCACGATGGGCCTGGGTGGCTTCTCGACCTACGACGACGGCTTCCTGCATTTCGACTCGGTGGCGGTGGAGATGGTCGCGATCGTGTTCATGCTGATCTCCGGCATCAACTTCGCCACCCATTTCAACGCGCTGCGCTCGCGCAGCCTGCGGCCCTATCTCGACTGTCCCCAGACCATTCCGTATCTGGTGCTGGTGCTGGGCGCCGGGCTGACGATCTCGCTCTTCCTGCTGCTCAAGCACGTCTACACCGACCCGCTCACGGCGTTGCGCTACGGCATGTTCAACACCATCTCGGTCGCCACCACGACCGGCTACGCCAACGTCGACTACACCGCCTGGCCGCTGTTCGCGCCGCTCACCATGCTGCTGCTGTCGGCCTTCGCCACCTCGGCCGGGTCCACGGGCGGCGGCATCAAGATGATCCGCGTGATGCTGCTGATCAAGCAGGCGCGCAACGAGCTGGTCACGATGCTGCACCCCCACGCCGTGAGCCCGGTGCGGATCGGGCAGCGCATCGTGGATTCGCGCGTGATGTCCTCGGTGCTGGCCTTCATGCTGGTCTACGGGCTCTCGGTGGGCGTGCTGAGCAGCCTGCTGCTGCTGTCCGGCATGGACCTGACGCTGGCGTTCTCGGTGGTCATGGCCATGATCAACAACACCGGGCCCGCGCTCGGCGCGCTGGGGCCCATGGGCAACTTCGGCTCGCTCACCGACTTCCAGACCTGGGTCTGCACCTTCGGCATGCTGATCGGCCGCCTGGAGCTGCTCACGGTGCTGGTGCTCTTCACCCCCTGGTTCTGGCGCAAGTAGGCCCGCCGTCCTCGGCGCCGGCCCTCGATGGCGGGGCGGTGCATCCTCTCTCATTCTTGCGAACCCTGCCCCGTCCGGCACGCCGTGGTCCGCGCGACATGCACGGCGGGCGCGGGCGCGGTGGCACGTCGCTTGCTATCTCCCGTCGCCGCCCGGTATCGGCGCGGTGTCACCACTAAGCATTGGTTACCCCCACGCCATCCTGTTACGACGCCTGGGGCTATCAATCCCGACCGGACCCGGTCCCGGAAAAATGGGGGCATATCGAATATGGCCAGTCATCTGATTTCAGTGGGTTTCAAGACCCGCGCCAATAAAGGCTTTACGTAAACCGCTCAGCCAGGACGCGCACCAACGCTAGAGTGTGAGTGCTCGCTAACTTGCGTCGCACTATGGAGAAAAGCAGCTGTAAGTGGTTTGCGCATAAATGTCACGAATTTCCGTCTTTTTGCCACAAACCAGCGGCTATCATGCATTCAACAGACGCCCGTCAGTGCCCCCCGGGAAGTCACCGGGCCTCAAGGCCGAACGGCGCACCCTACACAACCCCAAGATGAAGGAGTCGGACATGGACCAGATCCCGTTCGTTTCGTCGGCCCCCAATACGCTGGGCATCGAACTCGAGCTGCAGCTGATCGATCCGCGCAGCTTTGACCTCACCGCCGCTTCCGATGAATTGCTGGCCCAGCTGGCCAACCATCCCATCGCCGACCGGGTCAAACCCGAAATCACCCGCTCCATGATCGAGCTGAATTCCTCGGTCCACGAACACCCGGTGGGCCTGCTGGCCGAGATGCGCGAGATGCGCGACGCCCTGTGCGAGGCCGCCGACGCGGTCGGCGTGGGCGTGGCGGGAGGCGGCGCCCACCCGTTCATGCGCTGGCAGGAACGCGCCATTTCCGACACCCCGCGCTTCCAGTACCTGGCCGAGATGTACGGCTACCTGGCGCGCCAGTTCACCGTCTTCGGCCAGCACATCCACCTGGGCGTGAAGTCGGGCGACGAGGCGATCCGCCTGGTGCAGGGCCTCTCGCCCTACGTGCCGCACTTCATCGCCATGTCGGCCTCCTCGCCCTACTGCGAGGGCGTGGACACCCTGTTCTCGTGCTGCCGCCTGAACGCGGTCAACAGCTTCCCGCTGGCCGGTCACCTGCCGGCCGAGGTGACCGACTGGTATCGCTTCGAGGCGCATCTGGCCCAGCTGCGCGACAGCGGCCTGGCCGAGAGCATCAAAGACCTTTACTGGGACATCCGCCCCAAGCCCGAATTCGGCACGGTCGAGATCCGCGTCTGCGACACGCCGCTCACGGTCGAGCGCGCCTGCCAGATCGCGGCCTTCGCCCAGGTCCTGGCGGTGCTGGTGGCGCGCGATCCGCAGCCCGAGCCCAAGGCCTGGCTGGCCTACCGCAGCAACCATTTCCAGGCCTGCCGTTTCGGCCTGCACGGCAGCTACGTCACGCCCTCGGGCGAGCGCGTGCGCCTGTCCGATCATCTGCGCACGCTGTTCACGCGCCTGATGCCGATCGCCGAGGAGATGGGCACGGCCGACATGCTGGCCGCGCTGCGCGACGAGATCCTGCGCACCGGCAACGACGCGCGCTGGCTGCGCAACCAGTTCCATCGCGTGCGCGAGCTGCCGCTGATGGTCGAGTCCATGACCCGCGCCTGGCGCGGCGATCGCGCCAACGCCGGCGTGCAGGGCCCCGACCAGGGCGCGGTGCGCCGCCGCATCCGCGCCACCTCGGAGCCGTTGCAGGCCGCGCTGGCCACGCCCATGACGCCGGCACAGGCCGAGGCCACCTCGGCATGGCCGCCCCGGCTGCACTGAGCGCCGCGTGTCGCCATGAAAAAAACCCTGGTCGGCTGAGCTGACCAGGGTTTTTTTTGTTTGGGCGGGCTCAGTCGGCGGCGCGGCGCCCGCCGATGGCGCTGACCGACAGGCGGGTCTCGCCGGGCGCGCTGCGGCGCGCGGCTGCGCGCCAGGCGTGGCCGTAGGCCACTTCGATGGTGAGCGGAATGCGGCCGTCGGCGCCGCGGCGCCGTTCGAGCGCGGCGCACAGGCGCGCGCGCCAGTCGCGTCCCACCAGGCCGGCGCGGCGTCCGCGCGTCGGGTTGCCGCCCAGCGCGCGCACGTCTTCGAGCAGGCGTTCCGGCGTGGCATACGTGAGGGTGAGCGTTTCCTGGTCCATGACCGGGTCGGAGAAGCCGTTCTCCACCAGCAGGTCGCCGAAGTCGTGCATGTCCACGAACGCGGGCGTGGCGGTCGCGAGGCCGGCCTCGGCCAGGGCGTCGCGCAGCTCGCGCAGCGTGGCCGGGCCCAGACAGGAGAACATCGCGGGTGCGCCCACCTTGAGGATGCGGCGCCATTCGCCCAGCACCGAGTGCGGCTCGGGATGCCAGTGCAGCGCGAGGTTGGACCACACCAGGTCGAGCGACTCGGGGTCGAGGCCGGTGCTGGCCAGGTCGGCCTGCACGAAGCGCGTGGCGGGCCCGCGGCCGGTCAGGCGGCCGACCCAGGCGCCCAGGCCGCCCGGGGCGTGGCGCTGGCGCGCGATTGCCAGCAGCGGCCCACAGGCGTCCAGGCCGATGTATTCGGCCTGGGCGTAGCGCTCGCGCAGCATCGGCAGGCTCGCGCCCGCGCCGCAGCCGGCGTCGACCAGCGCCTGCGGCGCCAGCCGGATGTAGCGCAGCCGGTCCATCATGCGGCTGGCGACCTCGCCATAGAGAAACTGGGCCTCGGCCAGGTCGCCGCGGCGCGCGAACTGGCGCACGACGTCGGCCGGGACGATGGGCAGGGAGGGGATGGCGGGCTGCTGCGGCTGGGACATTTCGGTGTCGGGCGGCCTGCGCGCGGCAGGCCGGCATGATGCAATCCACCCGGGGGCGGGTCCGCCGGGCGCGCGCCAGGGAGGGCGCATGGGATTGAACATTATGGCGCATCTGCGCCGGGCAGCCGGGCTGGGCCAGCGTGGCGAAGGGGCATTGCGGGCGGGCGCGCGCGGGGCGGGCGCGCGGCCGAAGGCAGGGCAGCCGGCCCCGGTTGAGCGCAGAGCCAGCAACCACGCCGCTCCGCGGCGCTTGTCCACGGGGTTTTCCACGGGCTTTTGCACCGGGTTGTACGCCCGCTTATCCCAAGGCTTATCCACAGACTGTCCCCTATGCGGCCTGGCCGCCAGGGCAGGCCGGTTCTGCCCCGGGTGCGCGGCCGACCTGCGCGCGCACTACTCGGCCAGCGCGCGCTGCCCGCGCTGTGCCCGGCCGCTGGCGGGGCCGCCGGGCTGGTGCGGCGTGTGCATCCGCCGTCCGCCCGCCTTCGCCTGCGTCGTCGCCGCGGTCGACTACGCCCCACCGGCCGATGCGGGCGTGCGGCGCTACAAGGATGGCCGGCTGGCCGAAGGGCGTGCGCTGGCGGCGCTGATGGCGCAGGCGTGGCGCGAGGCCGGCCTGGCCGAGGCGGGCGCGCTGCTGACCAGCGTGCCGGCATCGCGGCGCGGCCTGCGGCAGCGCGGCTTCTGCCCGCCCGCCGAACTGGCGCGGCGGCTGGCGCGCGAGCTGGGCCTGCCGTTCGCGCCCTGGGCCCTGCGCCGCCTGCGCGAGGTGCCGCGCCAGCACGGGCAGGGCGCGCGCGGGCGCCGGCGCGCGTTGCGCGGCGTGTTCGCGGCCGACCCGGCGCAGTGCGCCGGCCGGCCGGTGATCCTGGTCGACGACGTGCTCACCACCGGCGCCACGGCGCAGGCCTGCGCGCTGGCGCTGCGCCGCGCCGGGGCCGGGCCGGTGACGGTGCTGGTGGCGGCACGCACGCCGGCGCGGAGCGCGGCGCTGGCACAATAGCGGTTGTTCCGCTGATCGCCCCGCCATGTTCCACGTCGTCCTCGTCTGCCCCGAAATCCCGCCCAACACCGGCAACGCCATCCGGCTGTGCGCCAATACCGGCGCGCAGCTGCACCTGGTGCGGCCGCTGGGCTTCGAGCTCGACGACACGCGCCTCAAGCGCGCCGGGCTCGACTATCACGAATGGCAGCCCATGCAGGTGCACGACACGCTGGAGGCGGCGCTGGCGGCCACCGGCGCGGCGCCCGAGCGCATCTTTGCCCTCACCACGCAGGGCGCGCGCGGCATCGTCGGCCTGGCCTTCGCGCCGGGCGACGTGTTCGTGTTCGGCCGCGAGACCGCCGGCCTGTCCGACGAACACCTAGCGCACTTCGGCCCCGGCCAGCGCCTGCGCCTGCCCATGCTGCCGGGCCAGCGCAGCCTCAATCTCTCCAACGCGGTGGCCGTCACCGTGTTCGAGGCCTGGCGCCAGCAGGGCTACGCCGGCAGCGTCTGAGCCGAAGGGCCGGCGCGCAAAAAAACCGCCCGGGAGGGCGGTTTTTTCATGGCTGCGCGGGTTCAGTCGAGCGTGAGCTTGAGCCGCTCGATCACGGCGTCCAGCCGCGATTTTTCGTCCACGATGCGCTTGGTCAGGGCCTGCGGCGTGGACGGGGCGGGCGTGAAGTATTGCAGCGCGAGCTGCTTCTTCACGGCCTCGCTGTCGATGATGCGGGCCAGTTCGCTGTTGAGCCGTTCGATCACCGGCGTGGGCGTGCCGGCCGGCGCCAGGATGGCGTTCCAGGAGATCGATTCGAAGCCGGGGAAGCCCTGGGCCGCCATGGTCGGCACGCCGGGCAGCAGGGGGCTGGGCTCGAGGCTGGTCACGGCCAGCGCCTTGACCTTGCCGTCGCGCGCCTGCGGCATCGCGATGGCGGGCACCATGAAGCCGGCCTGCACGTCGCCGCCGATGATGGCCGAGATCACTTGCGGGAAGCCCTGGTAGGGGATGTGGGCCAGGTCGATCTTTGCGTCGCCCTTGAACATCTCCATCGCCAGGTGGGCCGAGCTGCCGGGGCCGACCGAGCCGTAGTTCAGCGCGCCGGCCTTGTCGCGCGCCAGCTTGACCAGGTCCTGCACGTTGGCGACCGGCAGGTTGCCCGGCACGGTCAGCACGTTGGGGCTGGTGGCCACCAGCGTGATGGGCGCGAGATCCTTGAGCGGGTCGTAGCCCAGCGTGCGCTTGTAGAGCGTGGGGGCGGTGACCAGCGGGCCGTTGATCGTGTAGAGCAGGGTGTAGCCGTCGGGCTTGGCCTGCGCCACCGCGCGGGTGCCGATGTTGCCGCCCGCGCCCGGCTTGTTGTCGACCACGATCGCCTGCTTGAGCGCCTGCGACAGCGGCTCGGCGATGGTGCGCGCCAGGATGTCGGGCGACGAGCCGGGCGGGAAGGGCACCACCAGGTGGATCGGACGGTCGGGCCAGTCGGCATGGGCCGCGGCCAGCGGCATCAGCACGGCGAACAGCGCGGCGGCCAGCGCGGCGGCCAGCGCGGCGCCCGGACGGCGCAGGGGAAGGCGGGACATGACGGGTTCCTTTGGTGTGCGGTCGTGATTGTTGTCGTGGGCCGCGCGCGCTGCGCGGCCGGCGGGAATTTTAATCTTCCGCGGCTTCGGCGCGTGCATCGCGCGCCAGCAGGGCCGACACGGCCGTCATGGGCGCGACGCCCTCGAACAGCACGGCGCACACGGCCTCGGTGATGGGCAGCTCCACGCCCATGGCCTGGGCGCGGGCCAGCGCGGCGCGCGCGCAGCGCACGCCTTCGGCGGTCATGCCGCTGGCGAGGATGTCGTCGAGCTTGCGGCCGGCGCCGATCTCCAGGCCCACACGCCGGTTGCGCGAGAGCTCGCCGGTGGCCGTGAGCACCAGGTCGCCCAGCCCGGTGAGGCCGGCGAAGGTGGCGGCCTGGGCGCCGAGCGCCACGCCGAAGCGGCTCATTTCGGCCAGGCCGCGCGTGATCAGCGCGGCGCGCGCGTTGGTGCCGAGGTCCAGGCCATCGGAGATGCCGCAGGCCACCGCGATCACGTTTTTCAACGCGCCGCCGACTTCCACGCCCACCACGTCGGTGCTGGCATAGACCCGCACGGCGCCGCCGTGCAGCGCGTCGGTGGCGGCCTGGCAGACGCCGGGGCGATGGCTCGCCACCGTGAGCGCCACCGGCAGGCCGCGCGCCACTTCGCGCGCGAACGACGGGCCGGACAGCACGCCGCCGGCCAGGGCCGGCAGGCCCGCCAGCGCGCCCGCCACGATCTCGTGCGGCAGGCGGGCGGTGTCGGCCTCGAAGCCCTTGCAGGTCCAGACGATGGGGGTGTCCTGCAGGCCGAGCGCGGGCAGTCGCGCGGCCAGTTCGGTACAGATCGCGGTCAACCCGGCAACGGGGACCCCGAGAATGATGAGGGCGGGATCGGTGCCGGCCGCCAGGAACGCGAGCGTGCGTTCGAGGTCGGCGCCGATCTCCAGCCCGGCGGGCAGGGCCACGCCGGGCAGGTAGCGCTCGTTCTCGCGGGTGCGGGCCATGGCCTGCGCCTGCGAGGCATCGCGCGCCCACAGCTGGGTGGGGTGGCGGCGGCTGGCCGCGGCGGCCAGCGCGGTGCCCCAGCTGCCCGCGCCGAGAACGGCAACGCGCAGTCGGCGGGCGGCGATCGAGCTCATGGCAGCCTTACTGGCGCGTCGTGCCCGGGGGCAGGATGATGCCGGAATCGTTGCCGTTGGCGCCTTGTTGCTGCTGTTGCAGCTCGGCGATGCGCTGTTCGTACAGGGCCTGGAAGTTGACTTCGGCCAGGTGCAGGGCGGGCATCGAGGTGCGGGTAATCGCGTCGGCGATGTTGGCGCGCAGGTACGGATACAGCATGGTCGGGCACACGATGCCCAGCAGCGGATCCATCTGCTCTTCGGGGATGTTGGCCAGTTCGAAGATGCCGGCTTGCGTGCCTTCGACCAGGTACAGGACCTTGTCGTTGATGCGCGTCGTGACGGTCACGGTGACGGTGGATTCGAACACGGTGTCGGCCAGGCGCTGACCGCCGACGTTGATCGAGACCTCGACCTGGGGAGCCTCCTGCTCGAGGAACACGTGAGGCGCGTTGGGCATTTCCAGCGACAGGTCTTTCAGATAGACGCGCTGCAGATTGAACGAGGGCGCGTCCGAGCCCGCTTGCTGGTTGGTTTGGTCCTGGTCAGCCATGAGAATTTCCGGTGTGGGTGTTGATGCGGGAGGTTGGCGTGGGCGCGGGCGCCGTCAGCCGTTGAGCAGGGGCAGCAGGCCGCCGGAGCGGTCGAGCGCCTGCAGGTCGTCGCAACCGCCGACGTGCGTGTCGCCGATGAAAATCTGCGGCACGGTGCGGCGGCCCGTGCGCTCGATCATGATGTCACGCTGGGCCGCATCGCGGTCGATCTGGATCTTTTCCAGGTCGGTGACGCCGCGGTCGAGCAGCAGTTTTTCGGCACGAGAGCAGTAAGGACAATAGTCCTTGCTGTACATGACAACTTTCTTCATGAGGATCGCTCCGTCAGGGGAAACAGACGTGGCGCGGGCTCAGCCCTTTTGCGTCACGGGCAGGTTGGCCGCGTACCAGGCACGCATGCCACCTTCGAGAGTGTAGACGTCGGCAAAGCCCTGCGAACGCAGGCGCGCCGCGATGCGCGGGGCCGAGCGGCCCTGTTCGCACACCAGGATCAGCGGCTTGTTCTTGGGCAGGTTGCCGGCCTTGGCTTCGAGGTCCTGGGCGGGCAGGCTGCGGGCCTGCGCGATGTGGCCGGCCTGGAACTGCTCGGCGGGACGCACGTCGACCCACACCGCCTGACTCTTGTTCACGAGCTGGGTGGCGGCATTGATGTCGACGGCGTTGGCGCCGCGGCCCTTGCGCAGGCCGGGCAGGCACAGCATGACACCGGCGACCACGGCCACGGCGGCGATGAAGATATTGTTCTGGTCGAGCAAGAAGTGCAGCAGATCCACGGGGCATCCTGAAGTGCGGCCGGTCGGGCGGGGCGCCAACCCCGGTCGAGCCGGGTAAAAAGAGGCATGAAACCCGCCCAGGCCTGATGACGATGGCCCGGCGCCGAAAAGCGCGCCGGGAGGGCAAAGCCTGGGGCAAAATCGCTCAATTATAAAATGAGCTCATTGTTCAACTTCAACCCGCCCTTTTTGCGGCCGATACCATGCATAAACTTGTCCTGATGCGCCACGGCGAAAGCCAGTGGAACCTCGAAAACCGCTTCACCGGCTGGACCGACGTGGACCTCACGGAAACCGGCCGCGAGCAGGCCCGCAAGGCGGGTGAATTGCTCAAGCAGGAAGGCTACGTCTTCGACCTCGCCTACACCTCGGTGCTCAAGCGCGCCATCCGCACCCTGTGGATCGCCCTGGACGCCATGGACGCCATGTATACCCCGGTGGGCGTGAACTGGCGCCTGAACGAGCGCCACTACGGCCAGCTCCAGGGCCTGAACAAGGCCGAGACGGCCGCCAAGTACGGCGACGAGCAGGTGCTGATCTGGCGCCGTGCCTACGCCATCGCGCCCGAGCCCCTCGACCTCGACGACCCGCGCCACCCGCGCTTCGACAGCCGCTACGCCAAGATCCCGGCCGAGCAGCTGCCGGCCACCGAATGCCTGCAGGACACCGTGGCGCGCGTGCTGCCGTTCTGGAACGAATCGATCGCCCCGGCCATCCGCGCCGGCCGCCGCGTGCTGATCGCCGCGCACGGCAACAGCCTGCGCGCCCTGATCAAGCACCTCGACGGCATCTCGGACGACGACATCGTCAACCTCAACATCCCGACCGGCCAGCCGCTCGTCTACGAACTGGACGATGACCTGCGCCCGATTCGCCACTATTATCTTGGCGATGCCGCCGAGATCGAGGCGGCAATGGCGGCCGTGGCCGCGCAGGGCAAGGCAAAGAAGGACTGATTCCATGCGGTTCGCGGCGGGTTTGCTGTTGTTGGGCTGTCTGGCGGGTACGCCGGCGGCCTGGGCGGTTTCGACGGATCTGGCCGGACGCCAGTCCGAGGCCGAACGGCAGCAGGCCGCGCTGCGCGACCGCATCGGATCGCTGCAGAAAGAGATCGACGAGCGCGAGGCCGCCCGCAAGGAGGCCGCCGACGCGCTCAAGACCTCGGAGTCGGCCATCTCGGCCATCAACCGGCGTCTGCGCGAACTCGGCGAGGCCTCGCACCAGGCCGACCTCGACATCGCCACGCTCGACAAGCAGATCACCGCCCAGAGCGCCGTGCTGGCCAAGCGCCGCACCGAGCTCTCCGAGCAGCTGCGCACCCAGTACACCAGCGGCCTGTCGCCCTGGACCGAGCTGCTGTCGGGCGGCGACCCGCAGCAGCTGGGCCGCAACCTCGGCTATCTCGATTACGTCTCGCGCGCCCGCGCGCAGGCCGTGACCGAGGTGCGCCAGGAGCTCGAGCGGCTGGCCAACCTGCAGGGCCGGGCCGACGCCCGCCGCGCCGAGGCGCGCCGGCTGGTCGAGGAAACCACCGAGCAGAAGGCCGCGCTGGTCACCCAGCAAAAAGAACGCGCCACCCTGCTCGCAAAGCTTGAGGGACAGATCAACGCCCAGCGCGCCGAGGCCAGCAAGCTCGGTCGCGACGACCAGCGCCTGTCGCGCCTGATCGGCGACCTGGACGTGGCCATCACCAAACAGGCCGAGGAAGAGGCGCGCCGCCGCGCCGCCGAGGAGGCCCGCCGCAAGGCCGAGGCCGCCCGCCGTGCCGAGGAGGCGCGCCGGGCCGAAGAGGCGCGCCGCGCGGAGGCCGCGCGCCAGGCGCAGGCGCAGCGCGACGCGCAGAAGCAGGCCGAGGCGCAACGCCGCGCCGCCCAGGACAAGGATCGGGCCGACCAGGCCCGCGACGCCGCGCGGGCGCGCGAGCAGGCCGAACAGGCCGCGCGCGGCCCGGTGGTGGTGGCCGATCCCGACGCCGCCGGCCTGCGGCCGGTGCCCGGCAGCTCGCACGGCCGTCTCACGGAACAGCCGCCTGCCCAGCCGCCCGCCCGCCGCGCTGAACCCGAACCCGAAAAGACGGTCCAACCCGAAACCCGCACGGCCGCGGCCGAACCCTCGGAGCCCGCGCGCCCGCTGGTCGGCGGCGGCAACGGCCTGCGCAAGGGCCTGCCGGCCCCGGTGCGCGGCAACGTGCAGGGCCGGTTCGGGGTCGACCGCCCCGACGGCGGCGTCTGGCGCGGCATCGTGCTGCGCGCCGCCGAGGGCACGCCGGTGAAGGCGGTGGCGCCCGGCACTGTGGTCTACTCGGAATGGTTGCGCGGATTCGGTAATCTCATCATCGTGGATCACGGCCAGCAATACCTGACGGTCTACGCTTATAACCAGTCGCTGCTCAAGCGGGTAGGCGACAGGGTGGCAACGGGCGATACTATTGCTACTGTTGGGGCTACGGGCGGTCAGGTCGAATCGGGCCTATACTTTGAAATTCGCCATCGCGGTGCTCCGGTGGATCCAGCCCAGTGGCTGGCCCTGTAGTTCCCGGTACAAAATCAGGATGTGTGCATGAGCACTCGCAAGTTTCGTGGTTTCGGTCTGGTGTCCATCGGCCTCGTCGCCGGTGTGTTGCTGAGCGTGGGCGTCACTGCCGTTGCGCAGCGCGGCAGTCCGCTGCCGCTCGACGAGCTGCGGCAGCTGAGCAACGTCTTCGCCGCCATCAAGAACAACTACGTCGAGCCCGTCGACGACAAGACGCTGATCTCCAATGCCATCTCCGGCATGGTGTCCAACCTCGACCCGCACTCGGCCTATCTCGATGCCGAAGCCTTCCGCGACATGCAGACCGCCACGCAGGGCGAGTTTGGCGGCCTGGGCATCGAAGTGGGCGCCGAGGATGGCTTCGTCAAGGTGATCTCGCCGATCGAAGACACCCCGGCCGCGCGTGCCGGCATCATGGCGGGCGACCTCGTCATCAAGATCGACGACACGCCCACCAAGGGCATGTCGCTCAACGACGCCGTCAAGCTCATGCGCGGCGCGCCGAAGTCGCCGATCACACTCACCATCGTGCGCGCCGACCGGCCGGCGCCGCTGGTGATCAAGATCGTGCGCGACATCATCAAGGTGCGCAGCGTCCGCAGCAAGACCCTCGATGACGGCGTGGCCTATGTCCGCATCGCCCAGTTCCAGGAAAAGACCGGCTCCGACCTGGCGCGCCAGCTCAAGGAGCTCGGTGCCAAGGGCGCGCCCAAGGGCCTCGTCCTCGACCTGCGCAACGACCCGGGCGGCCTGCTGACCAGCGCCATCGGCGTGTCGGGCGCGCTCCTGCCCTCCGACGCCCTGGTGGTGTCGACCGACGGCCGCACCCCGGACTCGCGTCACAAGTACCTGGCCACCCCCTCGGAATACGCCCGCGGCGAAGGCAACTACCTGTCCGACCTGCCGGCCTGGACCAAGACCGTGCCGATGGTGGTGCTGGTCAACGTCGGCTCGGCCTCGGCGTCCGAGATCGTGGCCGGCGCGCTGCAGGACCACAAGCGCGCCAAGGTCATGGGCAACCGCACGTTCGGCAAGGGCTCGGTGCAGGTCATCCTGCCGCTGTCCGAGACCACGGCGGTCAAGCTCACCACCTCGCGCTACTTCACGCCCAACGGCCGCTCGATCCAGGCCACCGGCATCGTGCCCGACTACATCGTGGCCGACACCGCCAACGGCGACCTGTTCAACCTGCCGCGCGAAGCCGACCTGCAGCGTCACCTGGCAAACCAGCAGAGCCCCGACTCCGAAGTGAAGTCGGATCCGAGCGCGATCGAGCCGCCCACCGGCAAGGTCTTCGAATTCGGCGGCAAGGACGACTTCCAGCTGCAACAGGCGCTCAACCTGCTCGCCGGCAAGCCGGTCCAGAAGGGTTCGGCACGCGCGCAGGCCAAGGCCGACATCAAGCCCAACGCCTCCGGCACCACGCAGCGCATGACGATCACGCCGTCCGGAGTCGAGCCCGCCAAGAGCAAATGAACGACCAGCAGTTACTGCGTTACGCGCGCCACATCCTGCTCGACGATCTGGGCATCGAAGGGCAGGAGCAACTCCTCGCGGCGCGTGTCCTGATCATCGGCGCGGGCGGCCTCGGCTGCCCCGCCGCGCTCTACCTGGCCACGGCCGGCACCGGCCACATCACGCTGGCCGACGACGACGCCGTCGAGCTGAGCAATCTGCAACGCCAGATCCTCCACACCACCGCCAGCCTGGGGCAACCCAAGGCCGAGTCCGGCCGCGACATGATCGCGCGCTTCAATCCCGACGTGACCGTCACCCCGCTGGTGGCCCGGCTCGAGGGCGAGGCGCTGCTGGCCGCGGTGCGCGACGCCGACGTCGTGCTCGACTGCTCCGACAACTTCGCCACCCGGCACGCCATCAACCGCGCCTGCGTCGCGGCGCGCAAGCCGCTCGTCTCCGGCGCGGCGATCCGCTACGACGGCCAGATCGGGGTCTACGACCTGCGCCACGACGACGCGCCCTGTTATCACTGCCTGTTTCCCGAGGCCGACGAGGCCGAGGAGCTGAGCTGCGCCACCACCGGCGTGTTCGCGCCCCTGGTCGGCATCATCGGCACCATGCAGGCCGCCGAGGCCATGAAGATCATCATGGGCCTGGGCCAGACCCTGTCGGGTCGCATGCTGCAGCTCGACGTGCGCAGCATGCAGTGGCACAGCGTCAACGTGCGGCGCGATCCCGGCTGCGACGTGTGCGGCCACCGCCACTGAGCGGCGCCCCGTCTCCCTGAGTGCAAGGCCGTGACGGTCTCGATACATCAAAAGTTATCAGATAACCTGAACAATGCTGCTATGATGCGGCGATGCTGACTCACTCGCTCACCCTCACCGACCGCGTCGCCGGCCGCATCGCCGAACAGATCGCCCAGGGCTTCTACGCCGTGGGCGCCAAGCTGCCGGCGGGGCGCGATCTGGCGCGCGAGTTCGGCGTGAGCGCCGCGGTGATCCGCGAGGCCACCGAGCGCCTGCGCGCCCAGGGCCTGGTCCGCAGCCGCCAGGGCTCGGGCTGCGTGGTGCTGGCCCGCACCACCCACCAGGGCTTCCAGGTGACGTTCGATACCGGCATGGACCGCGCCCAGCTGGCCGAGGTGATCGAGCTGCGCATGGAGCTCGAGGGCGGGGCCGCCGCGCTGGCCGCGCGCCGCCGCACGCCCGACGACCTGCAGGCCCTGCGCGGCGCGCTGGCCGAGCTCGGCCGCCATCTCGACGATCCCGAGCGCGGCGTCGAACACGATCTGGCCTTCCATCGCGCCATCGCGCAGGCCACCCACAACGCCTCCTACCGGCAGTTGCTGCAGTACCTGAATCTGCAGCTGCGCCAGGCCGTGCACACGGCCCGCAGCAACACCCAGCGCCAGCCCGGGCTGGCCGCCCGCGTGCACCAGGAGCACGAGGCCGTGCTCGCCGCCATCGAGGCCGGCGACGCCGACGCCGCGCGCCAGGCGGTGCACCAGCATCTGCGCAACGCGGCGGCGCGCCTGCAGCTCGCGCCCGCCGGCGCCTGAGCACGCCCCTCTCTTTCCCACTTTCGAACCCGCCAAGCACACCATGAGCAACACCGACATCTCCCAGCCGTTGCGCGCCGCCCTCGGCCCCGACGTGGTCCTCACCGAGCCCGCCGACATCGAACCCTGGCTGGCCGACTGGCGCGGCATCTATCGCGGCCAGGCGCAGGCGGTCCTGCGTCCGCGCACCACGGCCGAAGTGGCGCAGGCGCTGGCGCTGTGCCAGGCGGCCGGCGTGCCGGTGGTGCCGCGCGGCGGCAACACGGGCCTGTGCGGCGGCGCCACGCCGGACGGCAGCACGGCCAACGTGGTGCTGAGCCTGGACCGCATGAACGCGGTGCGTTCGATCGACACCATCGCCAACACCCTGGTGGCCGAGGCCGGCTGCATCCTGGGCAATCTGCGCCGCGCCGCGCAGGACGCGGGCCGGCTGCTGCCGCTCAGCCTGGCCGCCGAAGACTCGAGCCAGATCGGCGGCAACCTCGCCACCAACGCCGGCGGCGTGAACGTGGTGCGCTACGGCATGGCACGCGAGCTCGTGCTGGGCATCGAGGCGGTGCTGCCCACCGGCGAGATCTTCAACGGCCTGCGCACGCTGCGCAAAGACAATACCGGCTACGACCTCAAGCAGCTGCTGATCGGCTCCGAAGGCACGCTGGGCGTGATCACGGCGGTGGCGCTGCGCCTGTTCCCGCGCACCGACGTGCGCTCGGTGGTGCTGGCCGCGGTCGAGTCGCCGCGCCAGGCGCTCGAGCTCTACGAACTGCTGTTCCAGCGCTGCGGCGCGCGCCTGCAGGCCTACGAGTTCTTCACGGGCGAATGCGTGGACCTGGTGCTCACGCACGCGCAGGGCGTGCAGGAGCCGTTCGCGCAGCGCTATCCCGCCTATGTGCTGATGGAGCTGGCCGACACCACCGACGAAGCGGCGCTGAACGCGCTGCTCGAAACCGTGGTGGGCGAGGCGCTCGAGCGCGAGCTCTGCCTCGACGCCGCGGTGTCGGCCTCGCTGGGCCAGTTGCAGGCGCTGTGGAAGCTGCGCGAGGAGATCTCCGAGGCGCAGCGCGCCGACGGTCCGCATCTCAAGCACGACGTGTCGCTGCCGATCGAGCGCATCCCCGCGTTCATGGAGAGCGCCGAGGCGCGCCTGCGCGCCTTCAACGCCGACGTGCGGCCGTTCATCTTCGGCCACTTCGGTGACGGCAACCTGCACTACAACCTGTCGCGCCCGGCGGGCGCGCCGCGCGAGTGGGCCGCACAGGAAGGCGCGGAGATCACCGACATCGTGCTCGACGAAGTGCACCGCTACGGCGGCAGCATCAGCGCCGAACACGGCATCGGCCAACTCAAGCGCGATCACTTCCTGCACATCAAAGATCCGCTCGAACTGCGCCTGATGCGCGAGATCAAGCGGGTGTTCGACCCGGCCGGCATCATGAATCCCGGCAAATTGCTGTAACGCGGCGATGGCATCCTGAACGCCGGGAGGCCCCAGCCGGCCCCCCGCGCACGCGCCGCCACCCAGAAGGGCGGCCGTGCCTGTCGGTCCGCGCGGCGCCGCCGCGCGGTGTCTGCACCCCTGGAAGAGAGTCGAGACAACATGCACGCCAACTACATCGGAGGCGCCTGGGTCGATGGCGTCGACGCCAAGCCCAACGTCAACCCCTCCAACCTGGCCGACGTGATCGGCCACTATGCCCAGGCCGATGCGGCGCAGGCGCAGCAGGCCATCGCGGCCGCGGTGGC
>Ga0160496_1000165_pt1 | contig 44093 bp, 37 predicted proteins | sample DIDPMG_2_FD_108231 | JGI IMG/M metagenome (GOLD analysis project Ga0160496, IMG submission 108231) | Enriched soil microbial communities from UW Madison campus, WI, USA - DID2937_E24_FP MG | ecosystem: Environmental > Terrestrial > Soil > Grasslands | place: USA: Madison, Wisconsin | collected...
AGGACGACGTGTTTCCGGACCGCGATCACTTCGGCCGCATCTTCTACAACCAGGCGGTGATGTCGTCGCGCGGGATCGCGCAGATCGCGGTGGTGATGGGCTCGTGCACCGCGGGCGGCGCCTATGTGCCGGCGATGAGCGACGAGTCCATCATCGTGAAGAACCAGGGCACCATCTTCCTGGGCGGGCCGCCGCTGGTGAAGGCCGCCACCGGCGAAGAAGTGAGCGCGGAAGACCTGGGCGGCGGCGACGTGCACACGCGCCTGTCGGGCGTGGCCGACCATCTCGCGGCCAACGACCTGCACGCGCTGCAGCTCGCGCGCAATGCCGTCGCGCGGCTCAATCGCCGCAAGCCCGAGCAGCTCGCGCTGGCCGACGTGCGCGAGCCGCGCTACGACCCGGCCGAACTCAACGGCGTGATCCCGGCCGACACGCGCAAGCCCTACGACGTGCGCGAGGTGATCGCGCGCATCGTCGACGGCTCCGAGTTCGACGAATTCAAGTCGCGCTACGGCACCACGCTGGTGACCGGCTTCGCGCACATCCACGGCATGCCGGTGGGCATCGTGGCCAACAACGGCATCCTCTTTTCCGAGTCGGCGCAGAAGGGCGCGCACTTCATCGAGTTGTGTGCGCAACGCAAGATTCCGCTGGTGTTCCTGCAGAACATCACCGGCTTCATGGTGGGCCGCAAGTACGAGAACGAGGGCATCGCGCGCCACGGCGCCAAGATGGTGACCGCGGTCGCCACCGCCAACGTGCCGAAGTTCACGGTGCTGATCGGCGGCTCGTTCGGCGCCGGCAACTACGGCATGTGCGGCCGCGCCTATTCGCCGCGCATGCTGTTCATGTGGCCCAACGCGCGCATCTCGGTCATGGGCGGCGAACAGGCCGCCAGCGTGCTGGCCACGGTGCGGCGCGACGGCATCGAGGCGCGCGGCGGGCAATGGAGCGGCGAGGAGGAAGAGGCCTTCAAGGCGCCGATCCGCGACCAGTACGAACGCGAGGGGCATCCCTATTACGCCACGGCGCGGCTCTGGGACGACGGCATCATCGCGCCGGCCGACACCCGCCGCGTGCTGGCGCTGGCCCTGTCGGCCGCGCTCAATGCCCCCATCGAGGACACGCGGTTCGGCGTGTTCCGCATGTAACCCGCATACATCCGCATGCCGTGCGCGGCGTCTGCACGCCGCAACTGAAGGAGCCACCGTGTTCTCCACTCTGCTGATTGCCAACCGCGGCGAGATCGCCTGCCGCGTTGCCGCCACCGCGCACCGCCTGGGCCTGCGCACCGTGGCGGTGTATTCCGACGCCGACGCCAATGCGCGCCACGTGAGCGCCTGCGACAGCGCCGTCCATATCGGCGGCGCCGAGCCGCGCGCCAGCTATCTGCGCGCCGACGCCATCCTCGCGGCCGCGCGCGCCACCGGCGCGCAGGCCATCCATCCCGGCTACGGCTTCCTGTCGGAGAACGAGGCCTTCGCGCGCGCCGCCGCCGAGGCCGGCATCGTGTTCGTCGGCCCGCCCGCCAGCGCCATCGCGGCCATGGGCAGCAAGTCGGCCGCTAAGGCCCTGATGGAAACGGCCGGCGTGCCGCTGGTGCCCGGCTATCACGGCGACAACCAGGATCCCGCCTTTCTCAAGGATCAGGCCGATGCGATCGGCTATCCCGTGCTGATCAAGGCCAGCGCGGGCGGCGGCGGCAAGGGCATGCGCGTGGTGGAGTCCGGCGCGGCGTTCCTGGACGCGCTGGCCTCGTGCCAGCGCGAGGCCAGCGCCAGTTTCGGCGACGACCGCGTGCTGATCGAACGCTATCTGCAGAAGCCGCGCCACATCGAGATCCAGGTGTTCGCCGACACCCACGGCAATTGCGTCTACCTGTTCGAGCGCGACTGCTCGGTGCAGCGCCGCCACCAGAAGGTGATCGAGGAGGCGCCGGCGCCGGGCATGACCGAGGAACGGCGCCGCGCCATGGGCGAGGCCGCCTGCGCGGCGGCGCGCGCGGTGGGCTACGTGGGCGCGGGCACGGTCGAGTTCATCGCCGAGCCCGACGGCCGCTTCTACTTCATGGAAATGAACACGCGCCTGCAGGTCGAGCATCCGGTGACCGAGATGATCACCGGCCATGACCTGGTCGAATGGCAGTTGCGCGTGGCGGCGGGCGAGCCGCTGCCGGCGCGCCAGGAAGACCTGCGCATCCAGGGGCATTCGATCGAGGCGCGCATCTACGCCGAGAATCCCGAGCGCGGCTTCCTGCCGTCGATCGGCACCCTGACCTATCTGGGCCTGCCGCCGCATGCGGCCTTCGTGAACGCGCCGGTGCGCGTCGACGGCGGCGTGCGCATGGGCGACACCATCACGCCGTTCTACGACCCGATGATCGCCAAGCTCATCGTGCACGGCGCCGACCGCGACCAGGCCCGCGCCCGCATGATCCAGGCGCTGGCCCAGACGCAGGCCGTGGGCGTGCAGACCAACGTGGCCTTCCTCACGCGCCTGATGCGCGACGAGGCGTTCGCCGCGGCCGATCTCGACACCGGCCTGATCGAACGCCGCCGCGCCAGCCTGCTGCCCGACGCGCAGCCCGCCGACGCGGGCGTGATCGCGCTCGCCAGCGCGGCCGCGCTGGTGCAGCAGGGCCTCGCCGCGCCCGGATCGCAGGGCCCGCGCGCCCACGACAAAGACCCCTGGAGCGCGCGCGACGGCTGGCGCCTGGGCGGCCGCTACACCCAGACGCTGCGCTGGATCGACCAGGGCGAGGCGCGCGACATCACGCTCGTGCGCCAGGGCGCCGACTGGAAGCTCTCCGAAGGCGGACGCAGCCACGCGCTGCGCTGGCAGTCGCAACGCAGCGCCAATCCCGAACTCAGCTACGGCCTGCGCGTGTCGCTCGACGATCGCGAGATCACCGGCACGGTGGTGCTGCACGCGGGCCGCGCCCACGTGTTCCGCGACGGCGCCACCTTCGTGCTCGAACGCTACGACGCGCTGGCCCACGCCGACGACGCGGCCGAGGGCCACGCGGGTGGCCTCACCGCGCCCATGCCGGGCAAGATCATCGCGGTGTCGGTGAAGGCCGGCGACACGGTGGAAAAGGGGCAGGCGCTGCTGGTGATGGAGGCCATGAAGATGGAACACACCATCGCCGCGCCCACCGCGGGCCGCGTCGAAAGCGTGAACTACGCCGTCGGCGACCAGGTGGCCGAGGGCGTGGCGCTGATCGCGCTGGCGCCGGCCGAAGGCTGACTGCCCGACCGGCGCCCGCAAGGCTGCGGCATCAGGGCGCCGGATCGAGCTCCAGGTTGCCGAATAGGTCGGCCAGCGTGGGCACCGAACGCGCCGGCCAGATCGCACTCAGGTCGAACGAGGGCAGGGCGGCGCCGTCGCGCACCTCGCAGAAGCGCACCCCGCGAAAATCGAGCGCGCGGATCCAGCTCGGCAGCAATGCCACGCCGCATCCGCCCGCCACGCACGACAGCACGGTGAGCGTGCGGTTGGCTTCCTGCGCCACGAAGGGCTCCAGGCCGGCCTTGCGCATGGCGTCGAGTATCCCCGCATTGAGCACCGGCAGCTGGGCCTGCGGAAACAGCACCAGGCCGGCGCGCGCGATCTGCGCCAGCGACACGCTGCCGTCCACCTCCACTTCGAACTCGTCGGGCACCGCCGCCACCAGGTGATCGCGCAGCAGCAGCCGCTCGCGCATGCGGCCGGCGATGGCCACGGGCGTGTGCATCAGGGCCAGGTCGATCTCGCCGCGCGCGAGCGCCTCGGCCAGCTCGGCGTTGCTCAACTCGCGCAGCACCACCCGCACGCCGGGCGCCGCGCGCCGCAGCGCGCGCAGCGCCCGCGGCAGCGTGTCGAACAACGCCGATGAGACCAGCCCCACCGTGAGCTGGCCGGCGCTGCCGCGCGCGATGTCCTGCGCGCGCTGCGCGGCCGCATCGATGCGGGTCACGCTCACCCGCACATCCTCCAGGATCGACAGCGCCGCCGGCGTGGGCCGGGCGCCGCGGCGGCTGCGTTCGAACAGCGTCACGCCCAGCTCCTTTTCCATGCGCGCGATCGATTGCGACAGCGCGGGCTGCGCGATGCCCAGCCAGTTGGCGGCGGCGCTCACGCTGCCGTGGTCGACGACGGCCAGGAAATGTCGCAGGTGCCGGGTTTCCATATTGAATCGATATGAATAAAGCGTTTTATCTGGATAGATCAATATACCTGGGTCTGCCTAGAATCCGGCCATCACAAGAATCACGAGTGCGCTCGGCCCCAGCCGCAGCACGCACCCGACGCCCCAGGAGACACCGGTTTGGCTCTCACGCCCGCCCAGCCCCGCCCGCTCAGCATCGACACGCACGCGCATGTGTTCGTGCGCGGCCTGCCGCTCGTCGGCGCGCGCCGCTACACGCCGGACTACGACGCCACGCTGGCCGACTACCTGGGCCTGCTCGACGCGCACGGCATGAGCCACGGCGTGCTGGTGCAGCCGAGCTTCCTGGGCACCGACAACAGCTTCATGCTCGCCGCGCTGGCACAGGCGCGCGGCCGGCTGCGCGGCGTGGCCGTGATCGACACCGCCGTCACGCCGGCCGAGCTGGCCGACATGAACCTGGCGGGCGTGCGCGGCATCCGGCTCAACCTGATGGCCAAGCCCACGCCCCCGCTCACCTCGGCGCCGTGGCAGACGCTGCTGGCCGCCATCACGGCGCTGGACTGGCACGTGGAGGTGCACATGGAGGCCGCGCGCCTGCACGAGGCCGTGACGCCGCTGCTGGCCATGGGCTGCCGCGTGGTGGTGGATCATTTCGGCCGGCCGGACCCGGCCCTGGGGATCGCCGACCCGGGCTTCGGATATCTGCTCGACCAGGGCGCCAGCGGGCGTGTCTGGGTCAAGCTGGCCGCCGCCTACCGCAACTGGCGTCCCGCCGATTGCGCCGCGCTGGGCCGACAGGCTACGCATAAACTGCTGACCGCTTTCCCCGCCGACCGGCTGATGTGGGGCAGCGATTGGCCGCATACCGAGAACCGAGACCGCGCCGACTACCGTCTGGCGTGCGATTGGCTGCGCGCCTGGGTCGACGACGACACCATGCGCCATACGCTATTGGCCGCCACGCCGGCGGCACTTTTTGGCATCACAGGAGACCACCCATGACCATTCTGAACGCGCTCGCGCGCCGCGCCGTGCTTGCCGCCGGCGCCACGCTGATCGCCTCGGCCAGCGCGATGGCCGCCTATCCCGAACGCCCGGTGACGCTGGTCGTCACCTACCCGCCCGGCGGCACCGTCGACGTGGTGGCGCGCCTGATCGGCCCCAAGCTGGCGGAAAAGCTGGGCCAGTCGGTGGTGATCGAGAACCGCGGCGGCGCCGGCGGCATGATCGGCGGCGCCGCGGTGGCGCGCGCCAAGCCGGATGGCTACACCCTGATGCTGGACGCCTCCAACCACGCCCAGAACCCGGCGCTGCACAGCAAGATGCAGTTCGACACGCTGGCCGATTTCGCGCCGGTGTCGCTGCTGCTGCGCGTGCCCAACGTGCTGGTCGTCACGCCGAGCGCGCCGATCAACAGCGTGGCCGAGCTGATCAAGGCCGGCCAGGACAAGTCCAAGCCGGTGTACTTCGCCTCGGCGGGCCCGGGCTCGGCCCAGCACCTGGCGGGCGAACTGTTCAACCTGCTGGCCCACACCCATCTCGAACACGTGGCCTACAAGGGCGGCGGCCCGGCCATGGTGGACGTGATGGCGGGCCAGGTGCCGGTGATGTTCGCCAGCATGGGCTCGGCCTGGCAGCACGTGAAGAACGGCAAGCTGCGCGCCGTGGCCGTGGGCGGCGGTCAACGCTCGCCCGCCGCCCCCGACCTGCCCACGCTGGCCGAGTCGGGCGTGCCCGGCTACGAGTCGTATGAATGGAACGCCGTGTTCGCGCCGGCCGGCACGCCGCCGGAGATCCTCGACCAGGTCTCCAAGGCGCTCGCCGAAGTGCTGAAGGACCCGGCCATCGCGGCCAGCCTGGCCGGCATCGGCGCCGAGACCATCGGCTCCACCCCGGCCGACCTCGACACCTTCCGCCGCGCCGAGATCGCGAAGTGGCAGAAGGTGGTGAAGGAAGCCAACCTCAAGCTCGACTGATTTCTGCCGCCTCACCTGCAAGTTCACGCCCCGGTACGCCGGGGCGTTTTTTTTGCCTCGTCCGCCCCCTCTCAAAACGCGGCGCGCCCAACCCCAAAAAGGTGTCAGACTGCATTTAAAACAAAGGTGACGGGCCGGTGTGGGCGAGGGATGCGGCTTGAAGGGAGTTGCGCTTATTGGCTTTCGGGGCCGACGTACGCGAAGCGCGGGACCTCGCCCTTCTCGGTCTGCACGGTTTCGTTCCAGATGCGCAGCAGGCGCGTGTTCATGGGGAAGCCGTCGCGCGCATACAGGCGCACGTAGACCACCACGGTCTCGTCGGTCTCGTCGGCGCGCGCGAGGCCCAGGGCGAGGTATTGCTGGCCCTTGTAGTGCTGGTACACGCCGGGGCGAAAGGCTGCGATGTCGCTCATGGCAACTCCTGAAGATGAGGGGGCACAAAAGACAACGGCCGCTCGCGCGGCCGTTGCGTGTCGCGCTGGCGGAATTACTTGCGCACGGCGGCGATCAGGCCGTCGAGCTGCTCGAGCATCGTGTTGATCTCGGCTTCGGTCACGTTGAGCGCGGGCATGAAGCGCAGCAGGTTGCCGCGCGGCGCGTTCAACAGCAGGCCTTGCGGCTGCTTGCGGGCCGCCTCGACGATGGCGGGGCCGTCGTCGCGGTCCAGCACCAGCGCGCGCAGCAGGCCCAGGCCGCGTTCGCCGCCCATGCCGTACTTGGCCGACAGGGCCAGCAGGCCTTCCGACAGCTGGCGGCCGCGCGCCTGCACGCCCTCCAGGAAGCCCGGCGCGGCCAGCGCGTCGAACACGGCGACGCCGACGGCGGTGCACAGCGGGTTGCCGTTGTAGGTGCCGCCCTGTTCGCCATGCGAGAACACGCTCACCGATTCGCGCGCCAGCAGCGCGGCCAGCGGCACGCCGCCGCCGATGCCCTTGCCCAGCGTCATGATGTCGGGCACGACGTCGGATTGCTGATAGGCGAACAGGGTGCCGGTGCGGCCCATGCCGGTCTGCACTTCGTCGACGATGAACAGGATGCCGTGCTCGTCGGCCAGCTTGCGCAGGCCCTGCATGAATTCGCGCGTGGCGGGGATCACGCCGGCCTCGCCCTGCACGGGCTCGAGCATGATGGCCACGGTCTGCGCGTCGATCAGCGCGCGCACCGAATCCAGGTCATTGATCTCGGCCTTCGGGAAGCCCTCGACCTGCGGCGCGAACATCGTGTCCCAGCCCGGCTTGCCCGAGGCCGACATCGTGGCCAGCGTGCGGCCGTGGAAGCCGTGGTTCATCGTGATGATCTTGTAGGCGCCGTTGCGATGCACGCGGCCCCACTTGCGCGCCAGCTTGATCGCGCCTTCGTTGGCCTCGGCGCCGCTGTTGGCGAAGAACACGCGGTCGAACACCGACGCGCCGGTCAGGCGCTGGGCCAGCTCGAGCGAGGGCACGTTGTAGAACGCCGGCGACGGGTTCATCAGCTTGCCGGCCTGGTCGATGATGGCGCGCTGCATCTCGGGCGCGCTGTGGCCCAGCGCGTTCACGGCCCAGCCCTGCACGAAGTCCAGGTATCGCTTGCCAGATTGGTCCTCCAGCCACGAACCCTCACCTCGCACGAACACGAGGTCCGGGCGGGAGGTGATATCCATAAGCGTGTTGACGTTGAACTGGCTGAATTCCATGGCGGTTCCTGCGGAAGGAAAAAACGGGAGGGGCGAAAACCTGAAATTTAGCACCCCTGGGGCAATGCTATCGTGACGGTATCCCTCAAGCGTGTTCCGGCGAGCGGCTCAAAAGGCGTGCAACCGACAGCGAAGGCGGCCTTCACCCCCACAAGGCCGCGCCTTTTCCTGCCAATTTCCTCGAAAGCATCATGAAACGTCTTCTTCCAGGCCTGTTTGCCGGCCTCGCCCTCACCGCCGCCTTCGCGGCGCACGCCGACTTCCCCGAGCGCCCGCTGCGCCTGATCGTGCCGTTCCCGCCGGGGCAGGCCACCGACATCTTCGCCCGCGCCCTGGCCGAGAAGCTGGGCGCCGACACGGGCCAGCCGGTGGTGGTGGAAAACCGCGCCGGCGCCGGCAGCAACATCGGCATGGAACAGGCCGCGCGCGCCACGCCCGACGGCTACACGCTGGTGATCGCCGGCAGCGCCGCCGCCGTCAACCAGACGCTCTACAAGAACATCAACTACAGCCTGATCCAGGACTTCGCGCCGGTCTCGGGCGTGTTCTCCGTGCCGCTGATCTTTCTCGCCACGCCGGCCTCGGGCATCGACAGCCTGGGCAAGCTGGTGACGCAGGCGCGCGCCCATCCGGGCGACCTGGCCTACGCCAGCGCCGGCATCGGCGGCACGCAGCACCTGTCGGCCGAGATGTTCCGCGCGGCCGCCAACATCGACATCCGCCACATCCCCTACAAGGGCAGCGGCCCGGCCCAGGCCGATTTCCTCGGCCACCAGGTGCCGCTGATGGTGGACTCGGTCACTGCCGCGCTGCCGCACATCCAGACCGGCAAGGCCGTGCCGCTGGCGGTCACCACCGCGCAGCGCCTGCAACAGCTGCCCAAGGTGCCCACCGTGGCCGAATCCGGCTACCCCGGTTTCGAAGCGATCGGCTGGGCCGCGGTGATGGCGCCGCGCGACACGCCGGCCGACCGCGTCAGCTACTGGAGCGAGCACATCAACCGCGTGCTGCGCAATCCCGACATGGCGCGCTTCCTGCGCGACCGCGGCGCCGAGCCGATGCCCACCACGCCCGCCCAGACCGCGGCGTTCGTGGCCAGCGAGGTCGCCAAGTGGGGCGACGCCGTGAAACGTTCGGGCGCCGAGGTCAACTGATCCTCGCCCCATGACGGTGCGGCATGCCCCCGCACGGGGCGCGCCGCACCGCCACAACGCATGAACCGGCCTCCCGCCGCGGCGCTTGCCGGGGGAGGCCGGGATGGCATGGATGTTGCTTTGATCCGTTTTGTATACCGATATGGTGTGCAACATTGCGCCCAGGGCGCCGGAGACCTCCATGAACCGCAGACATGTGTTGTTGACCCTCCTGGCCGGCGCGCTCGCGCTGCCGACCGCCGCCAGCCACGCCGACGCGCTGGCCGATATCCAGAAGCGCGGCGTGCTCAAAGTGGCCGTGCCGCAGGACTTCCCGCCGTTCGGCTCGGTCGGCGCCGACATGAAGCCGCTGGGCTACGACATCGACACCGCCGCCCTGATCGCCAGCAAGCTGGGCGTGAAGCTCGAGCTAGTGCCGGTCACCAGCGCCAACCGCGTGCCCTACCTCCAGACCGGCAAGGTGGACCTGGTGATCTCCAGCCTCGGCAAGAATCCCGAGCGCGAGAAGGCGATCGACTTCACCGTGGCCTATGCGCCGTTCTTCAATGGCGTGTTCGGCCCGGCCGACCAGAAGGTGAAGGCGGCCGCGGACCTGGCCGGCAAGACCGTCGGCGTGACGCGCGGCGCCGTCGAAGACATCGAACTCTCCAAGATCGCCCCGGCCGACGCCACCATCAAGCGCTACGAAGACAACAACGGCACCATCACCGCCTTCCTGTCGGGCCAGGTGCAGCTGGTGGCGACCGGCAACGTCGTGGCCGCGGCCATCCTGGCGAAGAACCCGCCGAAGAAGCCCGAGACCAAGTTCCTCATCAAGGACTCGCCCTGCTACATCGGCCTGTCCAAGAATGAGCCGGCCTTGCTGGCGCGCGTGAACGAGATCGTCACCCAGGCCAAGCAGGACGGTTCGCTCGGCGCGATCTCGCAGCTTTGGCTCGGCGCGCCGCTGCCGGCCGCGCTCTGATACCGGCCGGCGTCATGGCCTACGAATTCGACTTCACCGCCATCGCCGGCTACACCCCCGTGCTGCTCAAGGGGGTGGGCGTGACCTGCACGCTGATCCTCGTGGGCGGCGTGGCGGGTGTGGCGCTGGGCGTCGGATGCGCCTGGTTGCGCACGCAAGGACCCGCCTGGCTGCGCGGGCCGGTGGTGGCCTACATCGAGCTGATGCGCAACACGCCGTTCCTGATCCAGCTGTTCTTCATCTTCTTCGGCCTGCCCGCGGTGGGCGTGCAGATGGGCGAGATGAGCGCGGCCTGCCTCGCCATGACGCTCAACCTCGGCGCCTACAGCGCCGAGATCGTGCGCGCCGGCGTGGCGGCCACGCCGCGCGGCCAGTTCGAGGCGGGCGCCAGTCTTGCGCTCACGCGCACGCAGGTGTTCCGGCACATCGTGCTGGCGCCTGCGCTCAAGCGCGTCTGGCCGGCGCTGTCCTCGCAGATCGTGGTGGTGATGCTGGGCTCGGCGGTGGTGTCGCAGATCGCCGCGCAGGATCTCAGCTTCGCCGCCAACTTCATCCAGTCGCGCAACTTCCGCGCCTTCGAGGTGTATTTCGTGACCACCGCGATCTACCTCGGGCTGGCCATCGTGCTGCGCCAGCTGCTGCGGCTGATCGGCGCGCGCCTGTTCCGGAGCCCGGGATCATGATCGAGTTCAGCCTGTGGGACATCGTGCGCAACCTGTTGCTCGCGGCGCGCTGGACGGTCGTGATGTCGCTGGTGGCCTTCGTCGGCGGCGCACTGCTGGGCCTCGCGCTGCTGTACGCCCGCACCGCGCGCGCCCCCGCCCTGCACCGCGCCAGCTGGGCCTACATCGAGCTGTTCCAGGGCACACCGTTGCTGATGCAACTGTTCCTGGCGTTCTTCGGCCTGTCGCTCGTGGGCATCGAGGTGCCGGCCTGGGTGGCGGCCGGCGCCGCGCTGGTGCTGTGGTCGGCGGCCTATCTCGCGGAGATCTGGCGCGGCTGCGTCGAGTCCATCGCGCGCGGCCAGTGGGAGGCCTCGGCCAGCCTGGCGCTGAGCCGGCTGCAACAGATGCGCTACGTGATCCTGCCGCAGGCCGCCCGCATCGCGGTGGCGCCCACCGTCGGCTTCGCGGTGCAGATCGTCAAGAGCACGGCGCTCACCTCCATCATCGGCTTCACCGAGCTGTCCAAGGCCAGCACCATCATCACCAACGCCACCTTCAGTCCGTTCACCGTCTATGCCTGCACGGCGCTGATCTACTTCGCGCTGTGCTGGCCCCTGTCACGTCTCAGCCTGCGGCTGGAAAGGAAGTTGCATGCCTCTCATCGCTCTTGAAGACGTCCGCAAAAGCTACGGCGCCAACACCGTGCTCAAGGGCGTGACCCTGCGCGTCGAGCCCGGCGAGGTGATCGCCATCATCGGCAAGAGCGGCTCGGGCAAGAGCACGCTGCTGCGCTGTATCAACGGTCTGGAAGACATCGACAGCGGCGCCGTCATGGTGGCCGAGGCCAAGCTGGTGCCCGACGACCTGCACCTGCGCGCGCTGCGGCTCAAGGTGGGCATGGTGTTCCAGCAGTTCAATCTGTTCCCGCACCTGAGCGCGGGCCGCAACGTGATGCTGGCGCCCATCGTGGCGCGCAAGACCAGCGAAGCCGACGCCGCGACGCTGGCGCGCGCCATGCTCGAACGCGTCGGCCTGGGCCACAAGTTCGACGCCTGGCCCAGCGAGCTGTCGGGCGGCCAGCAGCAGCGGGTCGCGATCGCCCGCGCGCTCGCGATGCAGCCGCTGGCGCTGCTGTGCGACGAGATCACCTCGGCGCTCGATCCGGAGCTGGTCAACGAGGTGCTGGGCGTGGTGCGCCAGCTCGCCGCCGACGGCATGACCCTGCTGATGGTGACGCACGAGATGCGCTTCGCGCGCGAGGTGTGCGACCGGGTCGTGTTCATGCACGAAGGCCGCATCCACGAGCAAGGACCGCCGGAACGGGTGTTCGGCGCCCCCGCCACGCCCGAACTGCAACAGTTTCTGGGCGTGGCACACGGCTAGTGGCGCACGGCTAGTGGCGCACGGCTAGTGGGGAACGCCTGGCGGCGCACGTCTAGTGGCGCACGGCCGGCAGCGCCGCGCCGTGCGCCGCATTTCAGCGGCTCAGGCCACGCGCGGCCACGGGCCAGACCGCTTCGACCAGGCCGCCCCGCACCGCCACCAGCGCGTCGTGCAGGTTGAAGGTCGGGTCCACGTGCGAGGCCACCAGCTTCACCACCTCGCCCAGCGCGGGCGGCGCGGCGTCGGGCTCGACCCGCACCACGCCGTGCTCGTCGTTGGTGGCGATGTAGGTGAGGCCGGCGCGCTGCCACACTTTCGGCGGGCCGCACTCGATGGTGGTGGATTTGAGGCCGGCGTCGAGCACCACCCGGCCCGGGGCGGGCGTGCTCATCACCGTGGCGAGCAGGAACAGGCTGTGCTCGAAGCGCAGCGCATCCGACCACTCGTTGGCGCCGTAGTCGCCGTCCATGAAGGCATACGAACCCGCCTGCAGCTCGGTGTACACGCCGCTGGCGGCATCGAACTCGGCGCTGCCGGTGCCGGCGCCCGTGATGCGGTCGCAGGCGATGCCATGGCCGCGCAGCAGCTCGGCGTAGCCCGCCGCGGTGGCGGCGGCCGAGGCGCAGATGCGCGCCCTGCCCGCGGGCGTGCGCTCGTGCTGCACCGAGCCGTGATAGGCCTGCAGCCCGCCGAAGCGCAGGCGCGGATGGGCCTCGATCGCGCGCGCCAGCGCCAGCACCGTGTCCGGATCCGAGGCGCCGCAGCGGCCCTGGCCCACGTCGACCTCGATCAGCACCGTGAGCTCGGCCCCCGCCGCATCCATCGCCGCGCCGAGCGCCGCGAGGTTGTCGGGATGGTCGACGCAGACGCTGATCTCGGCCTCGCGCGCCAGCCGGCCCAGCAACGCCAGCTTGGCCGGGCCCACGACTTCGTTGCTGATGTGGATGTCGCGGATGCCGGCCTGCACGAAGGGCAGGGCCTCGCTCACCTTCTGGCAGCAGATGCCACGCGCGCCCAGCGCGATCTGGCGCAGCGCCACCTCGGGGCACTTGTGCGCCTTGGCGTGCGGGCGCAGGGCCACGCCGTGCGCGTCGGCCCAGCGCTGCATCGCCGACAGGTTGCGTTCGAACGCCTCCAGGTCGAGCATCAGCGCGGGCGTGTCGATGGTCTGCCAGACCTCGCCCGCCCGGGCGGGCGGCGGCAACGTCAGGTCGGGATGCGATGAGGCGGACGCGGGCAGGGCGGGCACGGCAACTCCTGGAGAGGAAAAAGGAAGCCCCGCGCCATAACCAGCGCAGGGGCAGTCATAACTTTGCGGGGTGTTGGCCCTCGCGTAAACCATAGCTTCGCACGAGCGGCCATCGTGACAAAATTTTGCGCACTGAAAGGCCTCCTACCGGGAGAGCCTTTTTCCCCTGGAGAAGCCTGATGAACGTCAAGACCTGGATCAAAAGCCTCACCCTCGCCGTTGCCATCGCGGGCACCGCGACCACGGCCCATGCGCAGCAATTCTTCCGTATCGGCACCGGCGGCACCGCCGGCACCTACTACCCGGTGGGCGGCATGATCGCCAACGCGATCTCGCAACCCGGCAAGCTGATCGCCACGGCGGTCGCCTCCAACGGCTCGGTGGCCAACATCAACGGCATCGTGGGCGGCTCGCTCGAAGCCGGCTTCACGCAATCCGACGTGGCGTTCTGGGCCTACACCGGCACCGGCACCTTCGACGGCAAGCCCAAGGCCCAGGACCTGCGCCTGATCGCCACCCTTTACCCCGAGAGCATCCACCTGGTCACGCGCAAGGGCGCCGGCATCAAGTCGGTGGCCGACCTGAAGGGCAAGCGCGTCTCGATGGATGAGCCGGGCTCCGGCACGCTGGTCGACGTGCGCCTGATCCTGGGCGCCTACGGCATGACCGACAAGGACGTGAAGGCCGAATACCTCAAGCCCAACCAGGCCGGCGACAAGCTCAAGGACGGCGGCCTCGACGCCTTCTTCTTCGTGGGCGGCGCTCCCGCCGGCGCGATCGCCGAGCTCGCCTCGGGCGGCGCCGGCATCGAATTGGTGCCGCTGGTCGGCGCCGAGATCGACGCGCTGCGCGGCAAGCAGGAATTCTTCACGCCCGACGTGATCCCGGCCAACACCTACCACGGCGTGGGCGAGATCAAGACCATCTCGGTCAACGCGCAGATGGTGACCTCGGCCAAGCAGTCCGAACAGACCGTCTACGACATCACCAAGGCGCTCTACAGCGACGCCACGCGCAAGACGCTGGACAACGGTCATGCCAAGGGCAAGCTCATCACCAAGGACAACGCGGTCAAGGGCGCCGGCATCCCGTTCCACCCGGGCGCCGAGAAGTTCTACAAGGAAGCCGGCCTGCTGAAGTAAGCCGGGCAGGGGCCCGCCCACGCGGGCCCGCCAGGCCTTTGCTGCGCGCGGCATGCCGCGCCTTCGCACCCGCCCGCGGCCGGCGGGTCTCGCGGCGCGCGCAGCGCTGGCGGCCCTGCCGCCCAACTCCGAAGATTCGCGTCATGGAAATCGATCACGACAAAACCCAGCGGCTCGCCGAGAAATACGATGCCGAGATCCGCTTTCGCCCCTTGCACCAGTCGGCCACCTGGCTCGTCTCGGGCCTGCTGGTGACCCTGTCCATCTTTCACTACTACACCGCCGGCTTCGGCCTGCTGCGCGAGTCCACCCACCGCGGCGTGCACCTGGCGTTCGTGCTGTCGCTCATCTTCCTGGTGTTCGGCTTCTCGAAGGCGCACTATGAGCGCGAGCCGCGCTCGACCTGGTATGCGCCGGGCGGCGTGCCGCTCTACGACTGGGTGATCGCCATCGCGCTGGCGCTCAGCGTGCTGTACATCCCCTACATCTTCGATGACCTGGCCTTCCGCGTCGGCAACCCGATGCCGATCGACGTGGCCATGGGCACGATCCTGATCGTGGGCCTGCTCGAAGCCACCCGCCGCGCCATGGGCTGGCCGCTGCCCATCATCGCGCTGGTGTTCGTGGCCTATGCGGCCTTCGGGCCGTGGTTCCCGGGCCTGCTCAAGCACGCCGGCAACAGCTGGTCCCAGATCGTCAACCACATGTACCTCACCAGCCAGGGCGTCTATGGCGTGGCGGTGGGCGTGGTGGCGACCTACGTGTTCCACTTCGTGCTGTTCGGCGTGCTGGCCACCCGCATCGGCCTGGGCCAGCTGTTCCTCGACGTGGCCTCCACGATCGCCGGCCGCTACGCAGGCGGCCCGGCCAAGGTCTCGGTGTTCGGCTCGGCCATGTTCGGCATGCTGTCGGGCTCGTCGGTGGCCAACGCCGTGACGGTGGGCTCGCTCACGATCCCGGCCATGATCCGCATCGGCTACCCGCGCCACTTCGCCGCCGGCGTCGAGGCCGCCTCGAGCACGGGCGGGCAGATCACGCCCCCCATCATGGGCGCGGCCGCGTTCCTGATGATCGAGTTCCTCGGCATCCCGTACCAGCAGATCGCGATCGCCGGCATCTTCCCGGCCTTCCTGTATTTCTTCGGCATGTTCGTGCAGGTGCACTTCGAGGCCAAGCGCGAGGGCCTGCGCGGCCTCACCGAGGCCGAGATGCCCAGGCTGAAGGAATCGTTCAAGAAGCGCTGGCCCACGCTGATCCCGCTGGTGCTGCTGATCGGCGTGCTGGCCAGCGGCCGCACGCCGTACCTGGCCGCGTTTGCCGGCATCACCGGGTGCATCCTGGTCGGCCTGCTCAACCCGTTCCAGCGCCTGCGCTGGCGCGACCTGTACGAGTCGTTCGAGACCGGCGCGAAGTACGCGCTGGCGGTGGGCGCCGCGGCGGGCACGGTGGGGCTGGTGATCGGCGTGGTCACGCTTACCGGCGTGGGCTTCAAGATCTCGTTCATCGTGATCAGCGCCGCGCAGGCCATCTCTGCCGGCCTGGGCACGATCATCCCCGAGACGGTGGCCAATGCCCAGTCGCTCACGCTGATCGCGGCGCTGGTCATGACCGGCATCGTGTGCGTGCTGATGGGCTGCGGCGTGCCCACCACCGCCAACTACCTGATCATGGTGACGGTCGCCGCACCGATCCTGGTGCAGCTCGGCGTGCAGCCGATCGCGGCGCACTTCTTCGTGTTCTATTTCGGCATCCTGGCCGACATCACGCCGCCGGTGGCGCTGGCCGCCTATGCGGCGGCGGGCATGGCGGGCAGCGACCCGTTCAAGACGGGCAACACCGCGTTCCGGCTGGGCATCACCAAGCTGATCGTGCCGTTCGTGTTCGTGTTCTCGCCCTCGCTGCTGATCTCGGTGCAGGGCTTCACGCTCTACGACTTCTTCGTCACGCTGTTCGGCTGCATCTTGGGCCTGGTGCTGCTGTCGGCCGCCTTCTCGCGCTACTTCCTGGTGTTGATGAAGTCGTGGGAGCGCTGGGTGTTCACGGCGGGCGCGCTGCTCACCATCCTGCCGGGCCTGACCAGCGGCCTGGTCGGGCTGGCGCTCTGCATCCCGGTCTTCATCAATCAGTACCGCCAGCTGCGGCTGAGCGCGGCGCCGGCCTGAGCCGCGCGGCGCGCTGCGAAAAGGGGGCCATGGCCGTGAGGCCGTGGCCCTTTTTTATCGCCCGCACGCCCCCATCTGAAGGTCGGCGCCACCGTGCCGCGCACGCAACAACCGGGTGATTTCCCTCCGGGCGGCGCGGTTGCCTGAGGTCCGGTTTCGGCGTACAGTAAAATCACGTTTGCTGGTCTGCCGATTTGCGGGCCGACTGTGCAAACGGGCTCAAAAAGCGCCATATGTTCGATATCCTGGTTTATCTGTTCGAGAATTACTACACGCCGCAAGCCTGTCCTGCGGCCGATGTGCTGGCAAAGCGTCTCGCCGCGGCCGGCTTCGAGCACGAAGACATCGACGACGCGCTGGGCTGGCTCTACGGGCTGGCCGAAACGACCGAGCGTTGCGTCGAACTTGCCCAGGCTCCCGTCTCTGGTACCCGCATCTATACCGATGCCGAATACCAGCAGCTCGGTTCCGAATCGATCGGCTTCATCACTTTCCTCGAAACCGCCGGGGTGCTGCCCGCACCGCTGCGCGAGATCGTGATCGACCGTGCGCTCGCCGCGCCGGACGCCCCGGTTTCCCTGTCCAAGATCAAGATCACCGCGTTGATGGTCTTGTGGAGCCAGGAAGCCGAGATCGATAACCTGGTGCTCGAAGAACTGCTCGAAGACGAAGGCGGCGGTCGCCTGCTGCACTGAGGGCCGCGACACGTCGTGTCGCCCCTGCCGACCGCGGCGCGCGCCGCGGCGCGGGGCTTCGGGCGCGTTTCTCCCAGCGCCGGCCCTCTGCGCGCGCGGTCCGGCAAGGATCGCGCTTCGTGAGCGCCACGCCCTTCGTATCCCACTGAACACCGCATGCGCGGCGCCGGCTTCGTGCGGGCCGCCCGCGCCGCTGCCTATACTGCCTCTTTTCTTCGCCCCCGCCGCCTGCCGTGTCCGCCGCTCCTGACCGTTCCGCCGCCTATGTCGGCCGCTTCGCGCCCAGCCCGAGCGGGCCGCTGCACGAGGGCTCGCTGGTGGCCGCGCTGGCCAGCTGGCTCGACGCACGCGCCCACGGCGGCCGCTGGCTGCTGCGCATCGAAGACGTGGACACGCCGCGCACCGTGGCGGGCGCGGACCGGATCATCATGGATCAGCTGCACGCGCTGGGCCTGCACTGGGACGGCGAGGTCTGGTGGCAGTCGCAGCGCTTCGACGCCTATCAGACCGCCCTCGACGGCCTGCGCGCACGCGGCCTGGTCTACGGCTGCGGCTGCACCCGCCGCGAGATCGCCGATTCGGCCCTGCGCGGCCCCGACGTGGCCGAGGGCGAGCGCCCCTATGCCGGCACCTGCCGCCACGGCCTGGCGCCCGGCCGCGAGGCCCGCGCGTGGCGGCTGCGGGTGCCTGAGGGGGTGGAGCGGTTCGACGACCGCTGGCTCGGCCCGCAATCGCAGGACGTGGCGCACGCAGTGGGCGATTTCGTACTGCGCCGCGCCGATGGCCTGTGGGCCTACCAGCTCGCCGTGGTGGTGGACGACGCGGCCCAGGGCGTGACCGACGTGGTGCGCGGCGCCGACCTGCTGTCGTCCACCGCGCGCCAGCGGGTGCTGTGCCGGCTGCTCGAGGTGCCCGCGCCGCGCATGATGCACGTGCCGCTGGTGACCGACCCGGCCTCCGGCCTCAAGCTGTCGAAGCAGAACAACGCGGCGGCGCTGGACCTCGCCGATCCGCTCGCCACGCTGGGCCGCGCCTGGCAACGCCTGGGCTTCGAGGCGCTGCCCGCCGCCAGCGTGGCGGACTTCCTGGACCAGGCGCGCACGCGCTGGCGCGCCCGGTTTGCGTGAGCCCGGTCCGCGTCAGAGCGGCTTCAGGTCTTCGCCCAGCATGCGCACCAGCAGCGCGGTGCCCTTGCCGTCGTAGCGCACCTCGCCGAAGCGCGCCTGCTCGTAGCGCTGCGCCTGGCCTTCGGGGAAGAAATAGGCATTGGTGATGATGCGCACGCCGGACGGACGCACACGGTAGCGCAGCACGATCTCGTCCTGGGCATGGTCGTTGCCGTCCTGCACCCGCAGCACCTGCGCCACGCCGCGCTCGTCGGCCTTGAGCACCACGTAGCCATCGGTGCGCTGCAGGCCCTCGCCGCGCGCGGGCTCGGCCAGCAGCTCGTCGCCGCGCAGGCGCCGCACCTCGTCGCCCGCCGCGAAACGCAGCGCCATGTAGTCGCCCTGCATCAGCGAACGCGGGTCGACCGGCGCCAGCGGCAGGATGGCGACCTGGCCGTCGGCCAGCAGACGCTCGCGCTGCCAGATGCCGAAGTTGCTCACGCCCAGCACCAGCAGCAGGCCGAACACGACCAGCGCGCTGCGCCAGCGCAGGCTGGCCGGCACGGGCCCCGCGTCGAACGGCGCCACCGGCACCGTCTTCATCCAGCGCGGCACCAGCCACACCAGCAGCCGCAGCACGAACAGCAGGGCCGCCGCGCCCGCCAGCCAGAAGGCCTTGTCGAGCAGCGCGATCTCGAGGTTGTAGTAATAGAACATCAGGTAGCTCAGCATGCTCAGCACGCCGAACACCAGCAGCCGCGGCTTGTGCAGACCGAAGCCCAGCAACAGCCACGTGAGCGCGAACGCAATGCCCGGGCTGGGCATCCAGAACAGCGACAGCACCAGCAGGCCGAGCGGCACGCCCGCCACCAGCGCCGGCGTCAGCACCCGGCGGCGCGGCCACAGCACCCACAGCGCGGCCGCCACCGGCAGCAACACGCCCAGCACGCTGAGCACCGCCGTCTTGGGATGCACCTGGAACAGCACCGGCAGCTGGCGCAACGCGATGCCGCCCGCCTGCCACACCACCGCCTGCACCGAGATCGCGACCGCCCAGCCCATCGGGTCGAACAGGTGCGCGCGGCGCTTGATGTGGCCGTCGGCGCAGAACGCCGCTGCGGCCCACCAGGCGCCGACCACCGACACCGGCAGCCAGAGGAAGGTGTCGCGCATCATGGCGAAGGCGAACATCAGGTCGAGCATGTCGCCGCTGCGTTCGGACGGCGCCAGGCCGACCCACAGCAGGCCGGTGCCGGCCAGCGTCATGGTGAGGCTGCTCAGGAAGCGCAGCAGATGGTCGGGCGCGGCGGCATAGATCACCGCGCCCAGCACCAGCAGCATCAGGCAGGCGCTGGTGAACGAGCTGCTTTCGGTGAGGCCGAAAATGATCAGCAACTGGCCGGCGAAGGCGGCCGCGACGGCGCACTGGCGCCAGAACGCGCCCGCGTCGGTGCGCAGCACCGCCACCCCGGCGGCGCACAGCACCAGCCCGAACACCAGCGCGCTGCCGGGTGTCTGGACGATGCCGGAGAAGCCCAGGAAGACCAGCAGCAGCAGGGTGGCGAGCCAGGCCGACAGGCCGAGCAGCACCTGGATGTACCAGGGCGAACCGGCATGGGTGTCGTCGGGGGTGTCGGCCAGGGCGATGACCGGGGCCGCTGCCTCGGCCGGCTCGACCGACACGCCCGCCGACGCGCTGGCCGGCTCGGCATCGGCCGCCACCGTGGGCGCATCGACGGCGACCGGCGCGGCCACGCCGCCCCGCACCGAGCCCTGGGCGCGTTGCGCCAGCGTGCGCAGCCAGCGCGCCGCCAGCACGGCCTCGGCCATCAGCAGGCCGGCCAGCGGCAGGGCGGTCCAGACGCCGGGATCGAGCTCGATGAGCCACTCGCCGACCCAGCGCAGCGACACCGCGATCACGCCCGCGGCGAGCAGCGCGAGCACCACCAGGTCGAGACGGGCGCGTTGGTAATAGAAACCCAGGCCCAGCGTCACGGCCAGCCACGCCATGCCCACCATGCGCATGGCATGGCTGTCGTCGCCGCGGCCGAAATACAGATCGCCGAAAAACAGCGTGAGCACCAGCGGCACCACCACCAGCACCACCAGCACCACCAGCACGCGTGGGCCGACCTTGGTGCTGATGCGATTGCTGCGCGCCGCCAGCTCCCAGGCCGCCAGCAGCACCAGGTTGAGCGCCGCCATCACCAGGCTCGGGAAGACGGCGCCGCCATAGGTGCTCCACCAGCTGAACACCTGCTCGCCCAGCCACAGCGCGACCGCCAGGTTGAGCACCAGCACCCACAACAGCCACAGCACCTGGCTGGCGGCCGCCAGCGCCCAGGGCAGCAGCAGGGCCGCCCACAGGGCGAACAGTTCCCAGGTATCGGCGCCGGTCTGGTACGTTTGACCGATCAGCGCGAGCAGCGCGCCGAGAAACAGCCCGGCGAGGGAAAGGATCGCGCCGGCAACCCGCCGGCGGTTATCGGGGACAGTTCGAAGGCGGAAGCGCGCCCACAGCGCGGCCAGTACCGAAACGGTCAGAAGCCCCTGGACCAGCACGAAACGGGTCGTGATGGAGAGGGCCTCCCAATTGGCCGCAACCCCGCAAACCACGGCGCTGCCGAGCAGCAAAACCCCCAGCCAGAGGGTGGTTCGCGCAAGAAATCCGCGCCAGGCATGCAGTTCCGAACCCGCTTGACGATTGGTGCCGACTTGCATCTGCCGTTTCTCCCCTCTTATCATCCGCGCTAATTAAGGCGGGACTGCCGCCACTGGATACACATGACTAAAACGCTGATTATTGCCGAGAAGCCCTCGGTAGCCCTCGATATATCACGCGCCTTGGGAGGCTTCGCGCGCGAGGGGGACTATTTTGAAAGCGAACGTTACGTTCTCTCCTCCAGCGTCGGGCATCTGCTCGGCCTGGTGGCGCCGAACGACCCGGTCAAGGGCAAGTGGAGCTTCGCCCACCTGCCCGTGATCCCGCCTGCTTTCGAACTGGGCCCGACCGACAAGAAATCGGCTGAGCGGCTCAAGCTGCTCGTCAGGCTGGCCAAGCGCAAGGACGTCGACGCCATCATCAACGCCTGTGACGCGGGCCGAGAGGGTGAGCTGATCTTCCGCTACATCATCCAGTACGCCGGCGTGAACAAGCCGATCCAGCGTCTCTGGCTGCAGTCCATGACCCAGGCCGCGATCCGCGAGGCCTTCGACAACCTGCGCGACGACGTCCAGCTCAAGCCACTGGAGGCCGCCGCACGCTCGCGTGCCGAAGCCGACTGGCTGGTGGGCATCAACGGCACCCGTGCCATGACCGCCTTCAACAGCAAGGACGGCGGCTTCTTCAAGACGCCGGTCGGCCGGGTCCAGACCCCGACGCTGGCGATCGTGGCCGAGCGCGAGGCGCGCATCCGCGCCTTCGTGCCGCGCGATTACTGGGAAGTGCACGGCACCTTCGTGGCGGCCGCCGGCCTCTACCAGGGCCGCTGGATCGACCCCGAGTTCAAGAAAGACGAACGCGACCCGGAAAAGCGCGACTCGCGCCTGTGGTCGCAAGCCGCTGCCCAGAGCGTGGTGGCCGCCTGCCGCGGCCAGCAAGGCACCGTCACCGAAGAATCCAAGCCCTCGACCCAGATGTCGCCGGCGCTGTTCGACCTGACCTCGCTGCAGCGTGAGGCCAACGGCCGCTTCGGCTTCTCGGCCAAGACCACGCTGGCGCTGGCCCAGACGCTGTACGAACGCCACAAGGCGCTCACCTATCCGCGTACCGACTCGCGCTACCTGCCCGAAGACTACGTCAACCAGGTGCGCGAAACGATGCAGGTGCTGGCCAAGGGCGGCTCCAATGCCGTCGGCGCGCTGGCGCGCCATGCCGACACCGTGGTCCAGCAGCAGTGGGTCAAGCCCAACCGCCGCATCTTCGACAACAAGAAGGTGTCGGATCACTTTGCCATCATCCCCACGCTGCAGGTGCCGCACGACCTGAGCGAAGCCGAAGGCAAGCTCTACGACCTGGTGCTCAAGCGCTTCCTGGCCGTGTTCTTCCCGCCGGCCGAGTTCCGCGTCACCACCCGCATCACCGAGGTCCAGGGCCACCGCTTCAAGACCGACGGCAAGGTGCTGGTCTCGCCGGGCTGGCTCGCGATCTACGGCAAGGAAGCCCAGGGCGAGGACGCCAACCTGGTGCCGGTGGCCGACAACGAGCGCGTGCGCACCGAAGACGTCGAAGCCGTCGGCCTGTCCACCAAGCCGCCGGCGCGCTACAACGAAGGCACGCTGCTGTCGGCCATGGAAGGCGCCGGCAAGCTGGTCGACGACGAAGAGCTGCGCGAAGCCATGTCCGAGCGCGGCCTGGGCACGCCGGCCACGCGCGCGGCCATCATCGAAGGCCTGCTCAACGAAAGCTACCTGCGCCGCGAAGGCCGCGACCTGGTCCCCACGGCCAAGGCGCGCCAGCTCATGACGCTGCTGTCCGGCCTGGACGTGACCGAACTGACCTCGCCCGAACTCACCGGCGAGTGGGAGCACAAGCTCAAGCAGATCGAGCAGGGCGCGCTCGACCGCGAGGCCTTCATGCGCGAGATCGCGCAGATGACCCAGGTGATCGTCAAGCGCGCCAAGGAATACGAGCGCGACACGGTGCCGGGCGACTACGCCACGCTCAAGACGCCGTGCCCGAAGTGCGGCGGCGTGGTGAAGGAAAACTACCGCCGCTTCGCCTGCACCCAGTGCGACTTTTCGATCGGCAAGCACCCGGGCGGCCGCACCTTCGAGCTGCCCGAGGTCGAGGAGCTGCTGGCCAAGCGCGAGATCGGTCCGCTGCAGGGCTTCATCAGCAAGATGGGCCGGCCGTTTGCCGCCATCCTGCGCATCAGCGCCGAAGACAAGCTCGAGTTCGACTTCGGCCAGAACGACGACGAAGACAACGAGCCCGTCGACTTCAGCGGCCACACGCCGGTGGGCAGCTGCCCCAAGTGCCAGTCGCGCGTGTTCGAGCATGGCATGAGCTACGTCTGCGAGAAATCGGTCGGCCCTGAAAAGTCGTGCGACTTCCGTTCAGGCAAGGTGATCCTGCAACAGGAGATCTCGCGCGAACAGATGGGCAAGCTGCTCAACGACGGCCGCACCGACCTGCTCGACGGCTTCGTGTCCAGCCGCACCAATCGCAAGTTCAAGGCCTTCCTGGTGCGCCAGCCCGACGGCAAGATCGGCTTCGAGTTCGAGCCGCGCGGCGACAAGCCGGCGCGCGCGGGCAAGACCGCGGCCAAGACCGCCACCAAGACGGCGGCGAAGAAGGCAGCGGGCAAGACCGCGACGAAGACGGCCACGAAGACGACGACGAAAACGGCGACCAAGACGGCCGCCAAGAAAACCGCGGTGAAGAAGACCGCGGCCAAGACGGCCACCAAGACCGCCGCCAAGAAAGCGGCGGCCAAGAAGGCCGGCTGAGCGCCACGCTCGCCTGATCGGCGCGCCGGATCCCGTCGGGGTCCGGCGCGCCGATTGCTTTTGGCCGACGCCGCAACTGCGGTATCGTTGCCGTCAAACAGCTTATGCACAACGAGATTCGCTCGAGGACGACATGACCCATCGCTTGCCCCCGCAAGGCGCCCAGCGCCGCCGCCTGCTGGCCTTCGGCGCCGGCGCCGCCGGCCTGATGCTGGCTCCCGCGCTGCGTGCGCAGCCCCGGCTGGGCCGCGTGGCCTACGGCCAGGGCAGCATCGACCCGTTCTTTGCCGCCGGCTACGTCGCGCTCAAGCAGGGCTATTTCAGCGCCGGCGGCCTCGACGTCGAATACCTGAACTCGCAGAGCGGGCCGCGCACCAACCAGCTGCTGGCCGCCGGCCAGATCGTGTTCGGCGCCACCGCGGCCACCGCCGCGCCCGCGCTCACGCCGGCGGGCAAGCCCGCCGCGCTGGTGTTCGGCTTCGACCGCAAGCTCACCTACGCCAACGTGATCGTGCGGCGCGAGGATTTCGAGAGCGGCAAGGTGCGCGAGATCAAGGACCTGGCGGGCAAGCGCATGGGCGCGACCCAGCCGCAGTCCAGCACCTGGCTGATGGCCAAGTACCTCACCGAAAAGGCCGGCGTGGCCGATCGCGTGGACATCCGGCCGCTGGGCGACCTGGCCACCATGCTGGGCGCGCTCAAGACGGGCTCGGTGTCGGCCAGCATGGCCACCATGTCGATGATGGAGCAGGCCCAGGCCGAGGGCTGGGGCGTGCCGATCTTCGACGCCACCGCCGATGCCACCTGGCAGAGCTTCATGGGCGGCGACGTGCCGGGCATCGCCGCGCTGGCGCTGCGCGACACCATCGAGAAGCGGCCCGAGGTGGTGCAGGCGTTCGTGTCCGGCCTGGTCAAGGCGCAGGACTGGATCAACGCCAACAGCGCCGCCGCCGTCACCGACCTGATCTACGACGACTACCTCTCGGCCTTCGCGCGCGAAGCGGTGCAGAAGACCATCGGCACCTACCAGCAGAGCGTCTTCCTCAAAGACAACATCATCACGCCCGAAGCCTACGGTCGCATGACCGCCATCATGGGCGACGACCGCCAGTTCTCGAACGAGGAGCTGAAGAAGGCGCCCTACGACACCTGCGTCGACATGCGTTTCGTGCGCCGCGCGCGCGGCGGCTGAAGCGGAGCGCGCCATGATCACGCTGGAACACGTCGGCAAGGTCTATCACAGCCGGCAGGGCGTCACGCATGCCGTGGGCGACGTCAGCCTGCGCATCGGGCAGGGCGAGTTCGTGTCCATCGTGGGGCCCTCGGGCTGCGGCAAGAGCACGCTGCTCAACATGATCGCGGGCTTCCTGCCGGCCAGCTCCGGCCGCATCGAGGTCGATGGCCGGCAGGTGGCCGGCAAGGTGCCGCCCGCGCTCGGCTACATCTTCCAGAAAGACACGCTGCTGCCCTGGTACACGGTGTCCAAGAACGTCGCGCTGGGCCTGCGCTTCCAGGGCGTGGCCGCCGGGCGCATCGCCGAACGCGTGCGCGCGCTGCTCGAGCTCGGCCATCTGTCGGGCTTCGCCGACGCCTATCCGCACCAGCTCTCGGGCGGCATGCGGCGCCGCGTGGCGCTGCTGATGAGCCTGGCCGTGGAGCCGCGCATCCTGCTGCTCGACGAGCCCTTCGGCGCGCTTGACACCCACACCAAGACCCACCTGCACCGCGAGCTCTCCGACATCTGGCGCAAGCTGGGCCAGACCGTGGTGATGGTGACGCACGATCTCGACGAGGCCATCACGCTGTCGGACCGCGTGGTCGTGCTGTCGGGCACCCCGAGCCGCGTGCTGCTCGACGAACGCATCGCCATCCCGCATCCGCGCGACGTCTTCACGCTGCGCGAGACGCCGCAGTTCACCGCCCACGTGCAAAGCCTCTGGGCCGTGCTGGGCCAGCAATTCCGCGCCGCCGCCTGACATGTCCGACGCCCGACTTTCCGATACCGTCTCCGATCAGTTGCAGGCGCAACTGCATGCCGACCGCCAGCAGGCCACGCGCCGGCGGCTGCGCATCACGCTGTGGCAGCTGCTGATCCTGGGCTGCCTGCTGGGCGCCTGGGAAGGCCTGACGCGCATCCCGTGGTTCGTGCAGAACACGCTGTTCGATCCCTTCTTCATCAGCCAGCCCTCGCGCGTCGCCGTGCGGCTGTGGGAATGGCTGCAGCCGGGCCCGCGCTCGGTCTGGCCGCACCTGTGGCTCACGCTGCAGGCCACGCTGATCGGCCTGGTGGTGGGGGTGGGCAGCGGCTTCGCGGTGGGCCTGGCGCTCTCGCGCAGCCAGTTCCTGGCCGACGTCTTCAACCCGTTCATCGTGGCCTTCAACTCGATGCCGCGCATCGCGTTCGTGCCGCTGATCACGATGTTCTTCGGCCTGGGCCTGGCCTCCAAGGTGGTCACCTCGTGGTTCGTGGTGTTCTTCCTGGTGTTCTTCAACACCTACAAGGGCGGGCGCAGCGTGGAGCGCGAGCTGGTCGACTTCTGCCGCACGCTGGGCGGCTCGCCGCGCCAGATCCTGTGGCGCGTGCGCATCCCCACCGCGGCCGCATGGACCTTCGCCGCGCTGCCCAACGCCATCAGCTTCGCGCTGATCGGCGTGGTGCTGGCCGAGTTCGTGGGCTCGACCACGGGCATGGGCTACCTGATGATCACGGCGCTCGCCACGCTCAACGCCACCGACATGTTCGCCGCCGTCACCCTGCTGTCGATCGTGGGCATCGTGCTGGTGTACCTCGTGACCTGGTTAGAGCGTAGACTGTTGCACTGGGCGCCGGAGTTCCGCCAGTAACGCGAGCCGCGGCCGCCCCGATCCCGCTCAACACCTGCGCGCGCAACGATCCCCGCCCCGGATGCGCGGCGCCTCGAACCCCTGACCGCCATGGCCCTCGACACCGCCGCCGTCCCCTACCTGCAACAGTTTTCGCTGGCAGGGCGCGTCGCCCTGGTCACCGGCTCGGCGCGCGGCCTGGGTTGGTGCATCGCCAGCGCGATGGCCGGCTGCGGCGCGCACGTGCTGATCAACGGCCGCAATCCCGACGCCGCGGAAGCCGCCGCCACCGAACTGCGGGCGCGCGGCCTGGCCGCCAGCGCGCTGGCGTTCGACGTGGCCGACGATGCCGCGGTGGAGCAGGCCTTCGCCACGCTCGACCGCACCCACGGCCGGCTCGACATCCTGGTCAACAACGTGGGCGCGCGCAATCGCAAGACACTGGCCCAGATCTCGCCCGCCGAAGTGCGCGCGCTGATCGAGACCGACCTGGTGGCCGGCATCCTGCTGGCGCGCCAGGCCGCCACCCGCATGCGTGTCCACGGCTACGGCCGCCTGATCGCCATCACCTCGGTGGTGGGCGCGCTGGCGCGTCACGGCGACGCCGTGTATCCGGCGGCCAAGCAGGGCCTGACCGGCATCATGCGCGCCCTCGCGATGGAGCATGGCGCGCACGGCATCACCAGCAACGCCATCGCGCCCGGCACCTTCGCCACCGAAACCAATGCCGCCATGGTGGCCGATCCCGAGGTCGGCCCGCGCGTGGCGGCGCGCAATCCCACGGGCCGCTGGGGCCAGCCCGAAGAGATCGCCGGCGCCGCCGTGTTCCTGGCCTCGCCGGCGGCCTCGTATGTCAACGGCCACGTCCTCACGGTCGACGGAGGTCTGTCGATCCAGATGTGAGCCGTGCCGTGTCGCGGCCTGGATGCGGGAAGGAGACAAGGGATCCGCCAGATGATCTCCCCGCCGCCGGGCCTTGCTTTCGTATCGCTGTCGCTTTAACCAATTATTCTCACAGAGGTGGTCCAGCATGAAGCAGCACTTTATCGACAACCGGCCGGTGGCCGGTTCCTCCGGTGAATCCATCGACGTCATCGATCCGTCCACCGGCGAAACCTTCGATCAGCTCGCCCGCGGCAACGCGGCCGACATCGACCTGGCCGTGCAGGCCGCCCGCCGCGCCTACGAGGGCGCCTGGGGCAAGCTGTCCGCCGCGGAGCGCGGCCGGCTGATGCTCAAGCTGGCGGTCAAGATCCTCGACCATCACGACGAGCTCACGCAGATCGAGTCGCGCGACTGCGGCAAGCCGATCAAGCAGGCCCGCGCCGACGTCACCGCCGTGGCGCGCTACTTCGAGTTCTACGGCGGCGCCGCCGACAAGCTGATGGGCGAGACCATCCCCTACCAGGCCGGCTACACCGTGCTCACCGTGCGCGAGCCGCATGGCGTCACCGGCCACATCGTGCCGTGGAACTATCCCCTGCAGATCTTCGGCCGCAGCATCGGCGGCGCGCTTGCCGCCGGCAACGCCTGCGTGGTCAAGCCCGCCGAAGACGCCTGCCTGTCGATCCTGCGCGTGGCCGAGCTGGCCGCCGAGGTCGGCTTCCCGGCCGGCGCGCTCAACATCGTCACCGGCTACGGCCACGAGGCCGGCGACGCGCTCACGCGCCATCCCGGCGTCGACCACATCTCGTTCACCGGCTCGCCGCGCGTGGGCGTGCTGGTCACCCAGACCGCGGCCGAGCGCCACGTGCCCGTCACGCTCGAGCTGGGCGGCAAGTCGCCGCAGATCATCTTCGCCGACGCCGACCTCGACGCGCTGGTGCCGGTGGCGGTCAACGCCATCGTGCAGAACGCCGGTCAGACCTGCTCGGCCGGCAGCCGCCTGGTGATCGAACGCAGCATCTACGACAAGCTGATGGATCGTCTCGCGCAGGCCTTCTCGGCGCTGCGCACCGGCGCGGGGTCGGCCGACCTCGATTGCGGTCCGCTGATCCGCCAGACCCAGCTCGAGCGCGTGCAGCGCTTCCTGCGCGACGCCGAGGCCGAGGGCATCCAGAAGGTCGCCCAGGGCCAGGTCGTGGCCGACGCCCCCAAGGGCGGCTTCTTCCAGGCGCCCACGCTGTTGGGCAACGTGCCCGTCGAGCACCGCCTGGCGCAGGAAGAAATCTTCGGCCCGGTGCTGGTCGCGATTCCGTTCGATGACGAGGCCGACGCGATCCGCATCGCCAACGCCACCGAGTACGGCCTCGCCGCCAGCGTCTGGACGCGCGACGGCGCACGCCAGTTGCGCGTGGCGCGCAAGGTGCGCAGCGGCCAGGTGTTCATCAACAACTATGGCGCGGGCGGCGGCGTCGAGCTGCCCTTCGGCGGCGTGAAGGCCAGCGGCCACGGCCGCGAGAAGGGCTTCGAGGCGCTGTACGGCTTCACCGTGCTCAAGACCATCGCGATCAAGCACGACTGAATTCTCCCGTCACACGTGCAGGCGGCGCCCCGCAACGGGCGCCGCCTTTTTTCGTGCGGGCCGGTACATAATGCGCCCCATGACGAATCCCGCCGCCTTCCCCGCACGCCCCCGCAGCCCGCGCCGTGGCCTGTTGCCGCGCCTGTTGTGCGCCGCGCTGCTGGCCGCGCCGGCAGCCCTGCCCTCCGTCGCGCACGCCTTCGACCTCGGCGAGGCGATCACGGCGGCGCGGCTCAGCGGCTACCCGATCGACCCGCGCGAGGCGCGCGTCGGCGGCACCCCGGGCCGGGACGGCGCGACCGTGGTGGGGCGCTACGCCAATCTGCTCTACGTCTATCGCTTCGAGGGCGCGGCCGGGCAGGCCAGGCAAGTGTTGCGCTCGCAACCATTGGTCATGCCGCTGGAGCAACTCGGCGGCCAGCCCGACACCGCGCAGGAGATCGGCCTGCTCGGCCCGTTCCCCGCCGACCAGAGCTACTGGGTGGAATACCGCCCGCGCGGCGCCGGTTCGGACACGGTGCAGGCCTTCCTGGTGCGCGTCGACGGCAGCGTGATGCGCGTGCAGGCCGACGTGGCGGGGCTCACCCTGTATGTGCCCGCGCAATGGAACGAAGAGGCCCGTGCGCAGGCGCTCGCGGCCAGCCGGCCGCGCCTGCCGCCGCGGCTCGAACCCGTCACGCGCGATCCGCAGAAGATCCGCTTCGTGCCCGGGCCGGCCATCGACGCGCCGGCCGAGCTGGCACGCCTGCATGCCGCGGTGGCGCAAACCGACCGCAAGGACCGGGCACGCTTCATCGCCGGCCTGGACGCCATGACGCGGCTGCTCGCGCAGGTCGACATCCGCGCCATCGATCCCGGGCTCGCCGATCCGGCCACCCTCACGCGCCTGAACGACTACGGCTTCTGGCTGGCCGAGGCGCGCCGCCCGGCCGCGGCCGTGGCGGTGCTCGACGAGGTCCTGTGGCGCGCGCCGGAGCGCCGCCCCGCGCTGCTCAACCGCGGCGACGCCTACGTCCAGCTGCAGCAGGCCGCCACCACGCCCGAGGCGCGCCACTACAACCTGGTGATGGCCCAGGAAGACTATCGCAGCTACTGCGGCCGCATGCTCGCGCAGGGCGAGACGATTCCGTCGAACATCGCGCAGCGCCTCGTCGCCACGCTCGGCGTGGCCAGCCTGGATGCGGCGAGCTGCGTGCCGCACCGGATCCTTCACGACGCGGCCGCCTCCGGCGATGCCACGGCGCTCGGCCGCGCGATCGCGCAAGGCATCGCGCCCGACGACCTCGACGCGAAGGGCCTGACGCCGCTCGCCCACGCGGTGATGCGCGCCCGGCCGGCCACCGTGGAGGCGCTACTGCGCGCCGGCGCCAGGCTCGACGCGGTGCGCGGCAGCCCCTTGCTCGCGCGCGCGCTGCCGCCCAGCAACGCGCCTGCGCTGACGCCGGAGCACTACGCGGTCGCGCGTCTGCTGATCGGCGCGGGCGCCGACGTCGAGGCGCGCGACAGCGACCAGAACACGCTGCTGATGCAACGCGCGCGCTACAACAACAAGAACCGCGCCACGCTCGAGTTCCTGCTGGAGCAGGGCGCCGACGCGAACGCGCGCAACAAGCGCGGCGAGAGCGTGCTGCAGGCGGCGCTGACCTCGGCCGACACGCGCTGGCTGGCCGAGGCGCTGGTGGCGCGCGGCGCGAACGTGGACAGCGCCTACATCTCCGCCTACTACGGCGACCGCCCCGTCTGGATCACGCCGCTGCTCGAGACGCTGCGCAGCCATCCCGGAGAACTGGCGCCCGGCAAGACGCCGCGGCCGCCGGCCAATCTGGACTTCCTGTTGCAGCACGGCGCCGATGTGTCGGTGGGCGGCCTCGGCGCGCCGGACAAGCAGGTGCCGCGCAACGGCCTGGAGGCCGCGCTCGAATCCGCCGCGATGTACGCCTCGCCCGACCTGATCGCCACGCTGCATGCGCACGCGAAGGCCCCGCATGCCCCGCTCACGGCGCGGCCGCTGCAGCGGGTGCTCGCCAACTGGAACACGGCCCGGGGCCGCGCGGCCAGCGATCCGGCCGCGTGGCAGCCGGTGCTGGCGCAGTGGCGCGCCACCGCCGAGGCCATGGTGACGGCCGGCGTGGCGCTGCGCGACCCGCGCAGCACCGACGCCTCGGCGCGCGGCAACCTGCCGCCGCTGGCCCTGCCCTGGCTGCCCGATGAACTGTACGCGGCCTGGCTCGCCGCCGGCGCCGATCCTGCCGAACGCGCCGGCTACGAGATACGCGAGAACCACGGCATGCAATGGCCGGCCGCGCTGCCGCTCGTCAACATGGTGGTGGCGGGCGAACAGGGCAAGGTGGCAATGCTGCTTCCGGAAGTGGCGCAGATGGTGCGCACGCCAGCGCTGTGCGGCAAGGCGGTGGCCGACGTGGCGGCGTGGCAGGTGGCGCTGGACGGGCCGCTCAGCCCGCCCCAGGCGCAGGTGCAACGGCAGGTGCTGGACGCCGCGCGCGCCGTGCCGGAGTGCGACCTGGACCAGACGGCCGGGGTGGCGGGTTACGCCAACAGCCGCGCGCGCGACCTGCTGGCCCGGAACGGCACGCCCTGGCCCTGAGGCGCGCGGGCGGGCGCTGCGGCCTCAGGCCGTGTCGTCTTCGTACCAGTTGTCGGCCGACAGCATCATGCGGTGATGGCCGACGCCGGCCGGCATCATCGGGAAGCAGTTTTCCTGTGCGGTGACCGTGACGTCGAGGAAGTAGGGGCCGTCGTGCGCCAGGCACTCGGCCAGCGCCGCGTCGAGCTGGTCGGGATGCTCGACCCGCGCCGCGCCCCAGCCGAACGCGCGCGCCAGCGCGACGAAGTCGGGCAGGGAGGCGTTGTAGCTGTGGCTGTAGCGCCCGCCGTGGATCAGCTCCTGCCACTGCCGCACCATGCCCATGTAGCCGTTGTTGCACAACACGACCTTGACCGGCGCCTCGTGCTGCATGGCGGTGGACAGCTCCTGGATGTTCATCAGCACCGAGGCGTCGCCGCTCACGCACACCACGGTGCGGTCGGGATGCGCCACCTGCGCGCCGATCGCGGCCGGCACGCCGTAGCCCATGGTGCCGGCGCCGCCGGAGGTGAGCCAGCGGCCCGGCTGGTCGAAGCGCAGGTATTGCGCGGCCCACATCTGGTGCTGGCCCACGTCGGTGGACACGACCGCGTCGCGGTCGGCCAGCGCCGCATTCAGGCGGGCCATCAGGTGCTGCGGCAGGATCGCGTCGGCGGCCGGCGCGTAGCCCAGGCAATCCTGCGCGCGCCAGGTGTCGATGCGGCGCCACCAGTCGGCCAGGCGCGCGGCCGACATCGGCACGTCGCGCAGCTCGCCCTGCAGCGCCTGCACCAGCTGCAGGCAGTCGCCCACCAGCGCGGCGTCCACGCGCACCACCTTGTTGATCGAGGCGGGATCGATGTCGAGATGGATCTTGCGCGCGTGCGGGCAGAACTCGGAAAGCTTGCCCGTGATGCGGTCGTCGAAGCGCGCGCCGATGCAGACCACCAGGTCGGCGTTGTGCATGGCCATGTTGGCCTCGAGCGTGCCGTGCATGCCCAGCATGCCGACGAACTGCGGATCGGAGGCGGGGAACGCGCCCAGGCCCATCAGGGTGAGCGTGCAGGGCGCGCCGGTGGCGCGCACCAGCTCGGTGAAGGCGGCGCAGGCCGCCGGGCCGGAATTGATCAGGCCGCCGCCGCCGTAGAACACCGGACGGCGCGCCTCGGCGATCATCGCGGCCGCGCGGCGCACCGCGCCGGCGGGCACGCGTGCCGCACTCTTGCCGCTCTGGCGGCGCGCGCGCAGGGCCGCGATCTGCCCGCGCGCCAGCGCGCCGGCCTCGTCCTGCGCGGCATCGGCCGGCACGGCGAGCTGCACATCCTTGGGGAAATCGACAAGCACCGGACCGGGCCGGCCCTGGCGGGTGAGGGCGAAGGCGCGGCCCACCACGGTGGCCACGTCGTCGACGCCGCGGATCTGCGTATTCCACTTGGTGACCGAGCGCGAGATGCCGATCGCGTCGCACTCCTGGAACGCGTCGGTGCCGATGGCGGTGGTGGCGACCTGGCCGCTCACGCACAGCAACGGGATCGAATCGCACATCGCGTCGAGCAGGCCCGAGGTGGTGTTGGCCATGCCGGGGCCCGAGGTGACGAACACGACACCCGGACGGCCCGTGGTGCGCGCATAGCCCTCGGCGGCGTGCACGGCGGCCTGCTCGTGGCGCACCAGCACGTGCCGCAGCCGCGGCTCGGCGTAGAGCGCGTCGTAGAGCGGCAGCACCGCGCCGCCCGGATAGCCGAACACGGTGTCCACGCCGAGCTCGATCAGCGTGTCGAGCAGGATGCGGGCGCCGTTGAGCGGATGCGTGGCGGCGGGGCCCTCGGCGGGGACGAGGGCGGCGATGGCTTGGCTGTGCAGACGATCATTCATGGTGAACATCTTAGGGGGGATCGGGAAGAATTTTTATCTTCTTTTCCCCAAAATCCCGGTCGGCACAGTAAATTGACCTTTTAAAACGCCGAACCAAAGAAAAATGCACCTCGACAAGTTCGACCTCGCGATTTTGCGCGCCCTGCAGGACAACGCGCGGGCCAGCCTCAACGAGATCGGCGCGGCCGTGGGCCTGTCGTCCACGCCCTGCTGGAACCGCATCAAGCGCATGGAAACGGCCGGCGTGATCCGGGGCTATACGGTGGACCTCGACCCCGCCAAGCTCGGCTACACCGACACCGTGATCGTGCACGTGACCCTGGAGAGTCACAGCGAGGAAACGCTGTACGAGTTCGGCCGCGCCCTGGCCGAGATTCCGGAGGTGCTCGAGGCGTTCCTGGTGTCGGGCGACTACGACTACTACATCCGCATCGCCGTGCGCGACACGCGCGACTACGAGCGCCTGCTGCGCCAGCGCCTCTACCGCATTCCCGGCATCCGCCACAGCAAGTCCTGCTTCGTGCTGCGCAGCCTGAAGGAAACCCGCCTGCCGCTGCTCGAGCCGCCGACCGCGCCGGTGTGAGACGGCCGGGACGCGTCGACGCGCCGGATACAGCCTGTGCGCTGTAAAGGCAGAATACAAACCAAGGGCTGTATCTGCAAAATACAAACCATATTGCGTAAACCGCGTTTACAAACTAGGATTTGTACGCCCCCCCGGTTTCCCTCCCGCTCCGCCATGCCCGATTTCACCGTCCGCACCGCCCAACAACTGCCGACCTTGCTGCAGAGCTTTCGCAAGCAGGCCGGGCTGACCCAGGCCGACGCGGCGCTGCGCCTGGGCGTCACGCAGCAGACCCTGTCGGCGCTCGAGCGCAACGCCGAGAAGGTCAGCGCCGGACGCCTGCTGGAACTGCTGAGCCTGCTCGGCGTGCAGATGGTGCTGCGCCAGGAAGGCGATACGCCGCCGGCCCCGTCAACCGGCCCGCGGTGGTGAAACGTGGGACGCCGGCCGCATTCGCAGACGCTACAGCTCTGGATGAATGATGCGTTCGTCGGCACCTGGCGCCAGCAGCCCCGCACGGGCGACGAGCTGCAGTACGACGCCGCATGGGCAGCGTCGGCACAGGGCCGGCCGCTGTCGTTGTCGCTGCCGTTCACGCCGGGCAATCGGCCCCACCGCGGCCCCGCGGTGCGCGCCTATTTCGAAAACCTGTTGCCCGACAGCAAGGACATCCGCGAGCGCGTCGCGCGGCGCTTCCACACGCGCTCGACCGATGCCTTCGCGCTGTTGAGCGAAACCGGCCGGGATTGCGTGGGTGCGCTGCGCGTGCTGCCTGACGACCAGCCGCCTGCGCCGGCCGGCCAGATCGAAGCCACGCCCCTGAGCGAGGCCGAGGTTGCACAGATACTGCGCCACACCGTGGCGCCCGCGCCGCCGGGCAGCGATCCGGCGGTCAACGACGACTTCCGCATTTCCATCGCCGGCGCCCAGGAAAAAGCCGCCTTGCTCTGGTGGGACGGCCGATGGTGCCGGACGCGGGGCGCAACGCCCACCAGCCACATTTTCAAGATGCCCCTCGGCCTGGTCGGCAACCTGAAGTTCGACTTGAGCGAATCCGTCGAGAACGAATGGCTCTGCTCGGAGATCCTGCGCGCTTACGGAGTGCCGGTGGCGCATGCGCAACCCTTGCAATTCGAAGACCTGAAAGTGCTGGCGGTCGAGCGCTTCGACCGCGCCTGGTGGACCGACGCGCAGGGTCGACGCCGGCTGCTGCGTCTGCCGCAAGAGGACATGTGCCAGGCCACGGCAACGCCGCCCCATCTGCGCTACGAGGCGGACGGCGGCCCCGGCGTGCGGGAGATCATGAAGGTCCTGGCGACCTCGGTCGCGCCCGAGCGCGACCGCCACCTCTTCTTTCAGGCCCAGGTGTTGTTCTGGATGCTGCGCGCCACGGATGGCCACGCGAAGAACTTCAGCCTCTTCCTGCGCGAGGGCGGCGCCTACGCGCTGACGCCGCTCTACGACGTGATCTCGGCTTACCCGATCATCGGCTCCGGACCCAACATGCTGTCGCCGTTCAAGGCTCGAATGGCGATGGCCGTGCGCGCGAAAAACCCGCACTGGGTGATGCGTGACATCCGGCGCCGGCACTGGCTCGAAACCGGTGCCGCACATGGCGTCGTCAGTCCCGATGGCAGCGGCGTCGAGGCCGTGATCGACGCGCTCGTCGCGCGCACACCGGAGGTCATCCGTTCCGTGCGGGACCGCCTGCCCGCAGGCTTTCCCGGGCGGCTGGCCGAATGCGTGTTCGGCGGCATGCTGGCGGCCGCCGATGTGCTCGCCGGCTGAAGCCGGGCGTTACTGCAGCAGATAACCCTGCGGCAGCAGCGGCTCGGGCAGGTCGGTGTCGCCCAGCGTTTCGCGCACGTCGATCTCGATCTGGCGCGCCAGGGCCGACAGGGGCAGGTCGTTGGTGTCCAGGCCGAAGGGCTCTTCGAGCTGGTCACCGAGCGCGTCGAGGCCGAAGAAGGTGTAGGCCACGATGGCGATCGCCAGGGGCGTGAGGGCGCCGAGCGCGCCGACCAGGCCGAGCGGCAGCAACAGACAGAACAGCCACGCCGTGCGGTGCAGGAGCAGCGTATAGGCGAAGGGCGTGGGCGTGTTCTTGATGCGTTCGCAGGCCGCGTGGATGGCGCCGCATTCGCGCACGCTGCGCAGCAGGCCCTGGCAGGTGATCTCGCCGTAGTGGCCGGCGCGCTGCGCCGCGATGTAGTCGCGGGTGAGCTCGGCCAGCAGCGCCTGCGGCACGTTGCGACAGGACGCGAGGCTGGCCTGGGCCTGGGCCGGCAGCCACGGCCGCGCCGCATCGAGCGCGTCCTGGTCGCGCAGCCGCGCCACCAGCGCGTGGGCCATCGCCACGATGCGCAGCCCCTGGCGCCGCGCCAGCTCGGGATCGGCGAGCGCCACCGTTTCGCGCGTGAGGGTGCGGGCCTGCACGATCAGGTTGCCCCACTGCTTGCGCGCCTCCCACCAGCGGTCGTAGCAGACGTTGTTGCGAAAGCCCATGAACACCGACAGCGCGAGGCCGAACAGCGAGAAGAACGGAATCGAGCTCAGGTGCCCCGGCACGAAGTGCCCGGCCTGGTACAGCCAGGCCACCAGGCAGCTCCACAGCACGATGAAGATCAGCCGCGACAGGATGTTGGGGATGATGGAACCGCGCAGGATGAAGAACAGCCCGAAAGCGGTGTGACGCGGACGAATGATCATGGCGTGCAGGTAAAGATGAAGTGGCCGCGGGCCGTGCGCCGCGCCAGTGCGGCGCAACTATACGCCGCTGTCCGCCCGCGCGCCACGGCACACCGATTGTGACAGTCCGCGTCGCATTCGCGTCGATATAATGCGCGCTTGACCGGTCGCCAGTGCGCGCCGCTTCCCTCCATCGCCAGTGCGCGACGCCACAAAAATCCCATCGCCCATGACCACCGATCGCATCAACCCCTGGCACGTCGTGCGCCGCTCCAAGCTGCACGGCAACGGCGTGTTCGCCGCGCGCACGATTCCCGCCGGCACCCGCATCATCGAGTACGGCGGCACGCGCATCAGCGCGGCGGAGGCCGACCGTCGCCACCCCACCAATCCGGACGATCCGTTCCACACCTTCTTCTTCGCGCTCAGCTCGGGCAAGGTGATCGACGGCGGCGACGAGGGCAACGACGCGCGCTGGATCAACCACTGCTGCGAGCCCAACTGCGAAGCGCAGGAAGGCCGCCACGGCAAGCGCGTCTACATCGTGGCGCTGCGCGAGATCGCCGCGGGCGAAGAGCTGTTCTATGACTACGGCCTCGTGCTCGACGGCAAGATCACCAAGTCGCTGCAGGAAGGCTACCGCTGCCTGTGCGGCACGCCGTCGTGCCGCCACACTATGCTGGCGCTGTCGAAGAAGCTCGTGAAGAAGGCCCAGGAACGCCACGCCGAGCAGATCGGCAAGCTGGCCGATAAGCCGGCCAAGCGCCGCACCGGCAAGCAGGTGGAGCCCGCGCAGGAGGCGTCCGGCGGCGTCGATGCGCAACCGGCGGAAAAGCCCGCGCCGAAGAAGGCGGCACCGAAAAAGGCGGCCCCGAAGAAGACGGCACCGAAGCAGGCCACGGCAGACGCGGTCGCCGACGCGGTCGCGGACGCGGTGACCGAGACGGCGCCGCAGCAGGCCGCGCCGAAAAAAGCGGCAAAGAAGGCCGCGCCGAAGAAGGCCGCGAAGAAAGCCGTCGCGCAGCCCGACGCCGCACCGGCCAGGAAGGCCGCCGCGAAGAAGGCGGCAGCCAAGAAAGCCGCGCCGCGCAACCGCGCGGCCAGGCAGCCCGCCGACGGCGACGCGCAGGCCTGATCCCGGCGTCGGCGCCCCTCGCGCCGACGCGGGTATTCCGGCCACGCCGCCCGGCAGGCGTACAATGGTTTGAGCCGTATCCGAGATACGGCCATGCAGTACGTCTTCAGGGCGGGGCGAAACTCCCCACCGGCGGTATGTCGCGCAATGCGACGAGCCCGCGAGCGCCTGGCATGCATCCGTGGATGCGCGCCAGGGTCAGCAGATCTGGTGCGATGCCAGAGCCGACGGTCACAGTCCGGATGAGAGAAGATGTGCCGGCACGATCCCCTCGCGGGCGGCGTATGGCCGCTCGTCGTGCATTGCGTCCGGCTGTCATGTAGCCCTGAAACGTTTTTCGCCCCTTACCTACCAGCGAGAGCGTTTCAATGTCCCAGCTTCAAAGCAACTCCGTTTCCCCGCTATACGCCCAGCCCTTCGCCGTTCGCCTCGAACGCGCGTTGCAGCACCTGCGCATCGGCCGCCCCGTGATCCTGATGGACGACTTCGATCGCGAGAACGAAGCCGACCTGATCGTCGCCGCCGACAAACTCACCGTGCCCGTGATGGCCCAGCTGATCCGCGACGGCAGCGGCATCGTCTGCCTGTGCCTGCCCGGCGACGTGCTCGACCGGCTCGAGCTGCCGGCCATGGTCACGCGCAACCAGAGCCGCTTCAGCACCGCGTTCACCGTGTCGATCGAGGCGCGCGAAGGCGTGAGCACCGGCGTCTCGGCCGTCGATCGCGTCACCACGATCCGCGCCGCCATCGCCGCCGATGCCGATCCGGCCGACATCGTCAGCCCCGGCCACGTGTTTCCGTTGCGCGCGCAACCGGGTGGCGTGCTCACGCGCCGCGGCCATACCGAAGGCTCGGTCGACCTGGCCGTGCTGGCGGGTCAGCGCCCGGCAGGCGTGCTGTGCGAACTGATGAATCCCGATGGCACCATGATGCGCGGCGCCGCGCTCGAGCGCTATGCCGCGGCCCAGGGCCTGGTGGCGCTCACCATCGCCGAGCTGGCCGAACACCTGGCCGCGCAGGCGCAGGCGCAGACCGCGGACGCCGAACTGGTCGCCTGAGGGCCGGTCCGCCGGTGCGCGCAAGCGCGCGCCGGCGACTTCCCGTCGCGGCTCAGGCCGCGGCGGCCATGCTGCGCAGGCAGGCCCGCGCATCGCCCGTGACCACGCGCGCGCTCTGCGCCAGCATGAGGTTCAGCGGCCGGCCGAAATCTTCCACCGTGTAGCCGTCGGCATCGACGTGCAGGCCGTCGCGCACGGTGCCGGGCACCTGCTCGATCAGCGGCCGGTCCTGGCCGGTATAGGCCCACACGGGCTTGCCCAGCGCCACCGCATAGCCGACCTCGAAGGCGGTGCCGGAGTCGGGCTCGTGGCCGCGAAACGGGTTGAGATTGGCCATCACCATGTCGGCGCGGCGGATCAGCGTCACGTTCTGGCGATAGATCCAGCCCGCGGCGGCATCGCCCGACAGCTCGGCGGGCAGCGCGTTGTCGAGCGGGTAGAGCCCCTCGAAGCCGTGCTCGCGGCACAGCGCCTTGAGCCGCTCGCCGTGCGCCACCGCATCGGCGCGAAACACATCGAATCCCGCCAGATAGATGCGGCGCATGCTTACTCCTGAGGGGCGGCGGGGTCTGCGAGCGAGAACGCGTCGCCGGTCGCGAAGAAGGTGCCGCCCGCGACGTAGTGGATGCTGCGCCGCTCGGGCGCGGGGAAATGCCAGCGATTGCCGGAGAACGCGCGCACATCCGCCCAGGCCGCCACCACTTCGCCGATGAAGAGGTCGTAGCGCTGCTCGTTGTGCGGCTCGGGAATCACCTTGCACTCGAGCCAGGCCAGGCAGTTTTCCACCAGCGGCGCGCCGATGATCGAGGCCGGCACCGGCGCCAGGCCGCTGCGCGCGAACTTGTCGCCGTCGCGGCCGGACAGCGTGCCCGCGGTGAGCGTGGCCTGCGCCTGCTCGCGCGCCGGCACGCACAGCGCGAACTCGCCCGACGCCTCGATCAGGTGGCGGGTGTGCGTGCCCTTGTCGACCACCACCAGCATCTTGGGCGGGTCGAAGTCCAGCGGCATGGCCCAGGCCGCGGCCATCACATTCTGCTCGCCGCCGTGGGCGGCGCTCACCAGCACGGTGGGGCCATGGTTGAGCAGCAGGTAGCTGCGCGGCAGCGCGACCGGCTGCATGAAGGTCGGGAACGGGGCGGTCATGGGCGCCTCAGAACATGCCGTTGCGGTTGGCGGGATTCTCGGGAATCTCCTGGCTCACGTCCCAGTGCTCGACGATCTTGCCATTGGCCACGCGGAAGATGTCGATCACGGCCTGGCCGCGATCATCCGGCGTTTCCTTCCAGTGGTTGTGGATCACCACCAGGTCGCCCTCGGCGATCACGCGCTTGATCTCGGCGCTGGCCTGCGGGTGCTGTTCGAAATAGGGAATGAAGAATTCGGTCAGCGGCCCCACGCCGTCATCGAGATAGGGGTTGTGCTGCACGTAGCGGCTGTCCACATAGCGCGTCACCGCCTCCTCGACCTTGTGTTCCTGGAACATCAGGCGGAAGAAGGCGAGCACGGTTTCCTTGTTCTGTTGCGCGTTCTGCGCAAAAACCGGCGCGGCGCCCGCCAGGCAGAGCGCCGCGGCGGCGGCCAAAATCAGCGTCTTGAACTTCATGCGGATCCGATGCCATCGATGGGAGAGTGGCAGCCCAGTTTACAAAGAAAAGGCCGGCGCAAGGCGCCGGCCCGACAGCTTGCGCGCGCTGCGGTCAGTATGCAACGCTGAAGCGGCGCCGCGAATGCTTGGGCGCTTCGAGCTCGTCGACCAGCGCGATGGCGTAGTCTTCCATCGAGATGTGGCTGTTGCCCTGCGCATCGGCCAGCAGCTGGTCGCCGCCCACGCGGAACGTGCCGGTGCGCTCGCCCGGCTCGAACAGCGCGGCGGGCGAGAGGAAGGTCCAGTCGATCTGCGACTCGGCGCGCAGCGCCTGCAGGAAATCGGCGCCGGCGCTGGCCTCGGCCTTGTACTCGGCGGGGAACTCGGGGAGGTCGATCAGGCGCTTGCCCGGCGCGATCTCGAGGCTGCCCGCGCCGCCCACCACCAGCAGGCGCGGCACGCCGGCCTGGCGCACGGCGGCCAGCACGGGCTCGGCGCCCAGCGACAGGAAGCGGCCCGCGCTGATGACGGCGTCGGCGCCCCGGATCAGCGCGGCCAGCGCGGCCGGATCGTTGGCGTCGCCCGCCTTCACCTCGAGGCCGGGACGGGCCGCCACGTCGGCGGGCTTGCGGGCAATGCCCACGACTTGATGATTACGGCGCAACAATTCGTCCGCCACGCGCGCGCCCACGCGCCCGCTGATACCGATGACTGCGACTTTCATGGAAGGAACTCCGTCTGCTGGGCGCCGCAGGGAAGAGGGCGCCGGGAAGTTCCATGCTATGCCCGCCGCCGGGGCTGGCCTAGCCCCGGGCAGCAGACAGACTGTTGCGCGAAATGATGCGAATCAACGGCGCACGAGCCCGGCTCAGGCCGCGGCGCGCTGGGCCTGATACACCTGCAGATGGGTGTAGGCCAGGCGCAGCAGCGGCGTGGCGACGCCCTGCTGCGCGCCGCGCGCGATCATGTCGCCGACGATGTGGTCGGCCTCCACGCGCAGGCCCTGGCGCAGGTCGCGGAACATCGATGCGGTCATGGGCTGGGCGGGATCGGTGAACACCTTGAGCGCGTGCTCCTCGGCCGCGGGCCGCGCCGGGAAGCCGGAGGCGGCCGCGACCTGCTGCGATTCGCGCAGCAGGTCGCGCAGGAAGACCGCGCCGTCGGGCTGCGAGCAGATCTGGCCCACGCTGCCGCGCATCAGGCAGGTGGCGGCGGCCAGCGTGGTCAAGAACATGTATTTTTCCCAGATGTCCTGGTAGATCTCGTCGCTCAGGCGGCAGCTGAAATCGGCCTTGGACAGCACCGCGTCGAGCGCGACCGCGCGCGCGCTGCGCGCCTCGCCGGCGCGCTCGCCGAACACGAAATTGGCGTGCTGGCCCATGTGGATCACCTCGCCGTCCTTGCCGAGCGTGGCGTTGATCTGGCACAGGCCGCCGTAGACGCGCTGCGCGCCGAACGCGCGGTCGAGCAGGTCGTACTGCAGCATGCCATTCATGATGGGCAGCACGGCGGTGTGCTCGCCCACGGCCGGGCGGATCGCCTCGATGGCGCTGTCCAGGTCGTAGGCCTTGCAGCTCAGGATGATGACGTCGTAGCCGGGCTCGAGCGCGTCGGCCCTGACGGTCTGCACCGGCACCACCGCGTCGCCGCGCGGGCTCTGGATGCGCAGGCCCTCGGCCCGCAGCCGCTCGGCGCGCGCGGGCCGCACCAGAAACGTGACGTCGGCGCCCGCCTGTGCGGCACGGCCGCCGAAGTAACCGCCGGTACCGCCGGCGCCCAGAACCAGAATCCGCATATCTCCACCCTTGTCGTTGCGCGGCCCGTGCCGCGATTGCAGCGGCATTATGCGCCGCGACCGTTCAATGCGCCCGGGCGGTGGCGTCTTCGTCCGGCGCCTGAACCATGGCGTCGGCGCTGGCCTGGGCGGCCAGGCTGGCCCAGGCGTCGTAGCCGCCGCGCAGCGCCCAGATGCGGGTGTAGCCGGCCGCGCGCAGGCGCGTGGCCAGGCGCGCCGCCGAAATCTCGTTGGGGCAGGCGCAATAGACCACGATGGGAGTGTCGCCCGGGTCGGCGCCCTCGGGGAAGGCCAGGCCCTTGAGCGGCGCCCGCACGTCGAGCGCGATCGCCCCCGGGATCCGCGCGATGGAATCGCCGGCCGCCTCCGGGCGCACGTCGATGATGACCGGGGTGCGGCCGTCGGCGCGCCACTGCAGCAGGTCTTCGACCGACAGGCGCGGAATCACGCGCAGCGTGCGCAGCAGCACCCAGCGCCGCAGCGCCTTCCAGCCGAGATACAGCGCCAGGGCGGCGGCGATCACGCCCAGGCCGAGCGCGCCATAGCGGTCGAGGCCGTCGAGGATGTCGCTGACGATGCTCGAAAACAGTGCACCGACGAGCAGGGCCGAGCCCGACCAGATCAGCGCGCCGGCCAGGTCGTAGAGCACAAAACGGCGGTAGGGCGTGCCCGTGAGGCCGGCCATGACGGTGCCGAGCGCGCCGGCGCCGGGCAGGAATTTGGAGATCAGCAGGATGCGCGGACCGACGCGCAGATAGAGGCCCTGGGTCTGGCGGATGCAGGAATCCTGCGACAGCGACACCTTGCACACCAGGCCCAGCAGGCGCGCGCCGTAGCGGCGCCCGGCCAGGTACCAGGCCGAATCGGCCAGCAGACAGGCCAGCGCGGCAGCCAGCCAGGCGGCGATCCAGCCGCCCGCGCCGCCCGCGACGGCGCCGGCGGCGATCAGCATCGGATAGGCCGGCACGGGCAGGCCGGCCTGTTCGACCAGCACGTTGAAAAATACGAGCCAGCCGCCGTATTGCTGCAGCAGGGTCAGGATGTCTTGCATGGGAGGAACCGGAATTGAGCGCTTCGCCATTCTAGGCCCGCCCGCGCGCCGGCGGCGCAACAGCCCTGATGGCGTGTCGGGCGGCGCCAGTGGGCAAGGCACCGCGTCGGTGCGTACAATTCCCATCCTGGTGCGTCATGCCCCGATATCGGGCGCGGCCTTCGCCGCCCGCCGCCCGTCGTGGCAATGGCATACATATTGCTTTTAAGAATGCAGGCTGCCGCCGGCCTCCGCCCGGCCGTACCGGCCCGTTCTGCATCTCTCTCTTTCTCCCATTAGGAATCTTCGATGACTCTCTCGTCTCTCTCCCGCGCGCCGGGCATGGCGCGCCGCGGCCTGCTCAAGCTGGGCATGGCCGTCAGCCTGGTGCTGCTGGGCGCCACCGCCCACGCGCAGGCGCCGGCCAAGACCAAGGTCGCCGCCATCTACACGGTGCCGGTGGAACAGCAGTGGGTGTCGCGCATCCACAAGGCGCTGTCGGCCGCCAAGGAGAAGGGCGAGATCGAATACGTGTTCTCGGAAAACGTCACCAACGCCGACTACGAGCGCGTGCTGCGCCAGTACGCCGAGCAGGGCAACAACCTGATCGTCGGTGAAGCGTTCGCCGTCGAGGCGGCCGCCCGCAAGGTCGCGAAGGACTACCCCAAGACCGCCTTCCTGATGGGTTCCTCGGGCAAGCCGGCCCAGCCCAACTTCTC
>Ga0160496_1000167_pt1 | contig 42770 bp, 32 predicted proteins | sample DIDPMG_2_FD_108231 | JGI IMG/M metagenome (GOLD analysis project Ga0160496, IMG submission 108231) | Enriched soil microbial communities from UW Madison campus, WI, USA - DID2937_E24_FP MG | ecosystem: Environmental > Terrestrial > Soil > Grasslands | place: USA: Madison, Wisconsin | collected...
CGAATTCCTGCGCCGCGAGAAGGTGGTGGGCGCCTACATCGAGTTCCTGGGCGAAGGCGCGAGCGCGCTGACGATCGGCGATCGCGCCACGATCTCCAACATGACGCCGGAGTTCGGCGCCACGGCCGCGATGTTCTACATCGACGGCCAGACCATCGATTACCTCACCCTCACCGGCCGCGACGACGCGCAGGTGAAGCTGGTGGAAACCTACGCCCGGCAGGCGGGCCTGTGGGCCGACGACCTGAAGCACGCCGAGTACGAGCGCATGCTGGGCTTCGATCTCTCGACGGTGGTGCGCAACATGGCCGGCCCCTCGAACCCGCACAAGCGCCTGCCCACTACCGACCTGGCGGCGCGCGGCATCGCCGGCGCCTGGGAAGAGAAGCCGGGCGAGATGCCCGATGGCGCGGTCATCATCGCCGCCATCACGAGCTGCACCAACACCAGCAACCCGCGCAACGTGATCGCCGCCGCGCTGCTCGCGCGCAACGCCCGCCGCGCCGGCCTCGCGCGCAAGCCCTGGGTGAAGAGCTCGCTCGCGCCGGGCTCCAAGGCCGTGCAGCTCTACCTCGAGGAATCGGGCCTGCTGCCCGATCTCGAAGCGCTGGGCTTCGGCATCGTGGCGTTTGCCTGTACCACGTGCAACGGCATGAGCGGCGCGCTCGATCCGGTGATCCAGCAGGAGATCATCGATCGCGACCTCTACGCGACCGCGGTGCTGTCGGGCAACCGCAACTTCGACGGCCGCATCCATCCCTATGCCAAGCAGGCTTTCCTCGCCTCGCCGCCGCTGGTGATCGCCTACGCCATCGCCGGCACCGTGCGCTTCGACATCGAGCGCGACGTGCTGGGCACCGATGCCGCCGGCAAGCCGGTGCGGCTCAAGGACATCTGGCCGAGCGATGCGGAGATCGACGCGGTGGTGGCTGCCAGCGTCAAGCCGGAGCAGTTCCGCAAGGTGTACGAGCCGATGTTCACGTTCGCCGAAGCGAGCGGCGAGAAGACCGATCCGCTGTACGCGTGGCGCCCGCAGAGCACCTACATCCGCCGCCCGCCCTACTGGGAAGGCGCGCTGGCCGGCGAGCGCACCCTGCGCGGCATGCTGCCGCTCGCGGTGCTCGGCGACAACATCACCACCGACCACCTGTCGCCGTCGAATGCCATCATGGCCGACAGCGCGGCCGGCGAATACCTGGCGAAGATGGGCCTGCCCGAGGAAGACTTCAACTCCTACGCCACGCACCGCGGAGACCACCTGACGGCGCAACGCGCCACCTTCGCCAACCCCAAGCTCATCAACGAGATGGCGGTGGTCGACGGCGAGATCAAGCAGGGCTCGCTGGCGCGCATCGAGCCCGAGGGCAAGGTGGTGCGCATGTGGGAGGCCATCGAGACCTACATGGACCGCAAGCAGCCGCTCATCATCATCGCCGGCGCCGACTACGGCCAGGGCTCGTCGCGCGACTGGGCCGCCAAGGGCGTGCGCCTGGCCGGCGTGGAGGCCATCGCGGCCGAAGGCTTCGAGCGCATCCATCGCACCAACCTGATCGGGATGGGCGTGCTGCCGCTGGAATTCCTGCCCGGCACCAACCGCAAGACGCTGGCCATCGACGGCACGGAGTCGTTCGACGTGATCGGCGCGCGCGTGCCGCGCGCCACGCTCACGCTGGTGATCCACCGCCGCAACGGCGAACGCGTCGAGGTGCCGGTGACCTGCCGCCTCGACACCGCCGAAGAGGTCTCGATCTACGAGGCCGGCGGCGTGCTGCAGCGGTTCGCGCAGGATTTCCTGGAATCGACGCAGGCGGCTTGACCCTCATCCCGGCGGCGCTCGCGTGAGCGCCGCCGCAGTCTGCAAGGACGCAACGACATGGCTTACCTTCCCCAGCTCCGCATTCCCGCCACCTACATGCGCGGCGGCACCAGCAAGGGCGTGTTCTTCCGCCTGCAAGACCTCCCGGCCGCGGCGCAGAAGCCCGGCGCCGCGCGCGACGCGCTGCTGCTGCGCGTGATCGGCAGCCCCGATCCCTACGGCAAACAGATCGACGGCATGGGCGCGGCCACGTCCAGCACCAGCAAGACCGTCATCCTGGACCGCAGCACGCGGCTCGACCACGACGTGGATTATCTGTTCGGCCAGGTTTCGATCGACAGCGCGTTCGTCGACTGGAGCGGCAACTGCGGCAACCTCAGCGCCGCCGTGGGCGCCTTCGCGATCTCGGCGGGCCTCGTGGATCCGGCCCGCGTGCCCGAGAACGGCACCGCCGTGATCCGCATCTGGCAGGCCAACATCGGCAAGACCATCCTGGGCCACATCCCGATGGTGAACGGCGAGGTGCAGGAGAGCGGCGACTTCGAGCTCGACGGCGTCACCTTCCCGGCGGCCGAAGTGCAGCTCGAGTTTCTCGACCCGGCTGACGAGGGCGAAGGCGATGCGGGCGGCGCGATGTTCCCGACCGGCAACGTGGTCGACACCTTCGAGGTGCCGGGCTTCGGCAAGCTCGAGGCCACCTTCATCAACGCCGGCATCCCGACCATCTTCGTCAACGCCGAGGCCATCGGCTACAGCGGCAGCGAGCTGCAGGACGCGATCAACGGCGATGCCGACGCCCTGGCGCGCTTCGAAACCCTGCGCGCCCACGGCGCGCTGCGCATGGGCCTGATCCAGGACCTCGCCGACGCCGCCAAGCGCCAGCACACGCCCAAGATCGCCTTCGTGGCGCCGCCCGCCGACTACACCGCGTCGAGCGGCAAGGCGGTCAAGGCCGGTGACATCGACCTGCGCGTGCGCGCGCTCTCCATGGGCAAGCTGCACCACGCGATGATGGGCACCGCCGCCGTCGCCATCGGCACGGCCGCCGCCATCCCCGGCACGCTGGTCAACCTCGCCGCCGGCGGCGGCGAGCGCGAAGCCGTGCGCTTCGGCCACCCCTCCGGCACCCTGCGCGTCGGCGCCCAGGCCCAGCTCGAAAACGGCCAGTGGCGCGTCACCAAGGCCATCATGAGCCGCAGCGCACGGGTCCTGATGGAAGGCCAGGTCCGCATCCCCGCCGAAACCCTCCAGGGCCTGGACTGACCCTCCCCGCTCGCCCAAAAAAACGCGCAGCCTGCCCTCCCGGGGCACCTGCGCGTTTCTCTTTCTGCCGGCCCCAGACAAAGGCGCCCAAACAAAGGTGTCAGACTACATTTTTCGCAGACGCCCTGGACCCGAACAAAGGTGTCAGACTACATTTTTCGCGGCCGCCCTGGACCCAAACAAAGGTGTCAGACTGCATTTTTCGCAGACGCCCTCGACCCAAACAAAGGTGTCAGACTGCATTTTTCGCAGAGCCCTGGACCCAAACAAAGGTGTCAGACTGCATTTTTCGCGGCCGCCCTCGACCCAAACAAAGGTGTCAGACTGCATTTATCAAGGCCAGCAACCATCCTGCCCGCCCCCGCAGGGGATGCCACATCACCCTGAGCGGGCGGAAAAAATGCAGTCTGACACCTTTGTTCGGAGGCAACGCGTTCCGAAAAATGCAGTCTGACACCTTTGTTGGGTTTCGCGACCTGGCCATGCCGTAGAGGCTGCAAGGGCGGCGCCTTCGTTCATGCCGATGGGAAGTGGTAGTCTGGCCCCCGAGCGCGCGGCAAAGCATCGTCCGCGCACAGGCCCCGCCATACTCCGCCGAACTGGCCGGCGGTTGTCGTGAGATCCCGAGTGAATAAAAAGACCTACCGATTCGGCATCCTGGTTTCCCTGATTCTCGCCGCCTGGCTCAGCGCGCTGAGCCTCTTCGCGATATCCAGCGACAACCTCGGCTGGGGCGCCGCGGCGCTGCTGAGCTACGCGATTTTGTTCGGCGGACCGCTGGCCGTCCTGTTGGCCGTCACGTGGATCGCCTACATGCTGCGCGATCGCGCGCAGATCCCGGCGTGGGCGCATGCCTGGATGCTGCTGCCCACCCTGCTCGCGGTATCGATCGTGCCGGTGAGCGAGCAAGTAAGAGAAGGCCGCCAGCAGGCGTTCCAGGAAGCCCATCCGGCCATCGTCGAAACCCACGTCAACTTCACCGGCAGCGACCTCTGGCTGGATCTGCGTGGCAGCGTGCCCAGCACCGGTGCGCAACGGCATCTTGCGCCCAACGCCGCCGACGAAATCCGGTTCGCCCGCTTCAGCCGCTACCCGACCCAGGGCGCCACCGAGAGCGGCGAATTTCCCTATGACGGCACCCGGCTGAAATCCGACGTGGCGCAATATCGCTATGCGTTGCCCGATGGCAGCCCGGGCCCGGTGCGGCCGCTGCGGCAACTGCCCTATCCTCAGTTCGACGCCCTGCGCAAGGCCTACAAATACGGCGAGGCGGGGCTGGTCGTTTACCAGTACTTCCATTACCCGGATCATGTGGAAGTCGCGCCTGCGCTCGCGCGCTTTTCCGGCATGACCGAACAAGACATGGAAGCGGCGCAAATCCCGGGGCTCACGATATTCACCGTGGAAAATCACGGCGGCCACGCGCTGGCCAGACTCGAAATCAATGGCCAGACCCACGACCTGGGCGAGCGCGCCATCCCGCCGCAAACGGCCAGAAACTGCAGCCCCGCCCACACCGCCGGCCCGGCGCTCGTCGACCCGAGCCAAGCGCTGCGACTGCGCTGGCAGACCAGCGACGCGCCCGCACGCTGGCACGAAGCCAGCGTCACCGTGCCCGCCTTCAAGCAGGCAGACACGAAACGCGCGGGCATGGCCCGGGTCCGGCTCTATGTCTTGCCGGATGGCACCGTGGCGGCCGAGCGTTTCGAGGAGGTCCGCCTGCCCAAGAATGCGCTCGCCCTGCGCACTACCGGCATCCCCGACCCGGCCAAAGCCGTTACGGAGTGCGAAGGCGCCTTTTCCAGCTACAACCCGCAGACGGTGCAACGCATCGTCGACTGAAGAACTCCCAACGGAAGCCCCGTCTGTATCGGGGCCAGGGGTCGCCCGGACGCCCGCAAAGATACGGCTTGCTTGCCGCGCTTCTCGCGCCCGCCGGCTGTCGTCGTGGCGGCCTTCGGCTGCGTCCAGATGGTTTCTGGCGCATCGCGTCTCCTGCAATAATTTCCCGTCGCAGCAAACCAGAAGGAGCGTTCCGAAAATGCACCCCTCAAGTATCCGGCTCTCGGCTCACGGCGTGGACACGATCATTTTCGACCTGGGCAACGTGCTCATCCGCTGGGACCCGCGATTCCTGTACAGGAAGATTTTCGGTTCCGACGAGGCCGCCATGGAACATTTCCTGTCCGAGGTGTGCTCGCCGGCGTGGAACGAGCAGCAGGACCGCGGCCGTCCGTGGCAGGACGCGATTGCCGAGGCCGTCGCCCGGCATCCGCAGCATGGAGCTCACATCCGCGCCTATTTCGACCGCTGGTCGGAAATGATCCCGGGAGAAATGACCGAGACGGTGGCGGTCCTGGCGCAGTTGCGAGAGCGCAATTTCCGGCTGCTGGCGTTGACGAACTGGTCCGCGGAAACCTTCCACATCGCCGAGGCGCGGTTTCCGTTCCTGCAGTGGTTCGAAGGCATCGTCGTCTCGGGCCGCGAGCGCCTGATGAAACCGGAGCCGGCGATTTTCAGGCTCATCATCGAGCGCTACCAGCTGCAGCCGGCCGCGACCGCGTTCATCGACGACAGCGCGCGCAACGTCGAGGCCGCGCGGCGTGAGGGCCTGCAAGGCATCCATTTTGTGAATGCGGAAGACCTGGTGGCCAGATTGCGGGACGTGGGCATCATGCTGGCGTGAAGCCGACCGCAGGCGGCCGACGCACGCGGTCCGACTATCGTTCGAACGCCCTCCATTCAAGCAACGACGGCGCCACGCGCGCCGCCGTGGTCACCGGATCTGCACCGAAAAAATGTAGTCTGACACCTTTGTTTTGCAACACGATGCACGAGGGCCGCGTGCAAAAAATGCAGTCTGACACCTTTTGGGAAAAATGCAGTCTGACACCTTTATGGATCGTCGCACCCAGCGCGCTCAGCGGATCACGACGCCGTCGGTGATGCAGGCTTCGAGCTGGGCCATGGACACCACGCCGCCCACGAACCGGCTGCGCGCGACCGAGCCCGATAGGGATTTGACCGCGGAGAAGTCGCACCCCTCGAAGACGCAGCTGATGAAATGAACATCCGAGAGATTGGCTTCGGCAAACACGCAGTTCACGAACCTGCAATCCGTCGCGAATGATCTGGACAGGTTCGCGGATGAGAAATCACATCCCGCAAACTCGACGCCCAAACGCGCGCCATTGAGTTTCGCGCCGACGAAACTGCAGCCCTCGAAGCGCCGCCGGACGAACACGCGCCGCATATCGATGCGATCGAACCGGCATGCTCTTGCCTCGGATTCATTGATGCTCGCGCCGTCCTTGAACACGGCATCGGAGAGGTCGACGCGTTCGATCCCCAGGTAGCGCACGGGCTGGGCCAGCGTTATCCCGCGATAGTCCGCGTAGCCCGCCTCGGTCGATCCGAAGGGGGATTCCGGCATCGGCCGCATCCGCATGGAGCGGGCCGCTTCATGAAGACGTTCTTCGACCGCGCGCAACTGCTCGGTCTGCCATCGGCCACGTGCCTGTTTTGCCTGCATTCCCACGCCCTCGAGAGCCAGTAATTGAAACGGGTGTCGGAGCCCATGGTACTTCGCGTGCAGAACCGCCCCTCCACGCCAGCCCCGAAGCCACTGCCCCTGCCCTGCCGCTGACGCAAGCCACGCACGCTGTTGGGCCTGTCGAACCGCACTGGCCCGGCCGCCCCGAGCGGCTCGTCACCGGCCCGACTGCGCGCCCGTCCGCCCCCTTATCCCGAAGCACGTTCCTTCGCACCTGTCGCCCTCCTTAAAACGAAAGAAAAGCGAACATTTCGAACAAAACCCGAAAAGAAACAAAGGGGTTTTCCCAGGTTCGCTGCGCGTTTGTTTGTGTTTGAATGCGGTGACATGACATAAATCTGTCAAAAAGACACAAAGAGGAGACACTCATGCAAGCCTCGCGCCTGCTCGCAGCCGCCGCATTCACCACGTTCGCCCTCGGCATGCAGTCCGCAAACGCCGCCGACACGTGCGCCAACCGCGGCGACCTGGACTCGATGTTCTGCGATGCCAACAAGGACCTGGTGGCGGACACGCCCACCGATGCGTCGAAACAGAAGACCCCGTCCACGCTGGTGTTCACCTACACCCCGGTCGAAGACCCGGCCGTGTACGAAGACATCTTCAAGCCGTTCACCAAGCACCTCGCGCAATGCACGGGCAAGCGCGTGGTGTTCTATCAGGTGCAGAGCAACGCGGCCGAAATCGAGGCGATGCGCTCGGGCCGTCTGCACGTGGGTGGCTTCTCCACCGGCCCCACCGCCTTCGCGGTGAACATCGCCGGCGCGGTGCCGTTCGCGGTCAAGGGCTATGCCGATGGCTTCCAGGGCTACAACCTGATCGTGATCGTCAAGAAAGACAGCCCCTACCAGAAGCTCACCGACCTGAAGGGCAAGAAGCTCGCGCACACCTCGCCCTCGTCGAACTCCGGCCACATGGCGCCGGTCGCGCTGTTCCCGCGCGAAGGCCTGACGCCCGACAAGGACTACAAGGTGCTGTTCTCGGGCAAGCACGACCAGTCCGTCATGGGCGTGAACTCGGGCGACTACGACGCCGCCGCCGTGGCCTCGGATGTGTTCCACCGCATGGTGCAGCGCGGCCAGGTCAAGGAAGAGGATTTCCGCATCATCTACACCAGCGAGAAGTTCCCGACCTCGTCGTTCGCCTACGCGCATGACCTGGAGCCGAAGTTCCGCGACCAGATGCTCAAGTGCTTCTACGACTACCGCTTCCCCGACGAGATGAAGAAGGCCTTCGACGGCGCCGACCGCTTCTATCCGGTGACCTACCAGAAGGACTGGGCCATCGTGCGCGAAGTCGCCGAGTCGGGTGGCGAGAAGTTCAACCGTGCGGCCTACGATCGTGAGACCGCCAAGAGCAAGGGCAAGCAGTAAGCATGGCAACGTCTCTCCGCATTACCGGCCTGGTGAAGGAATACCGGGCCGGCACGCCGGTGCTCAACGGCATCGATCTGCACGTGGCGGGCCAGGGCCTGACCGCGATCATCGGGCCGTCCGGCACCGGCAAAAGCACCCTCCTGCGTTGCGTCAACCGGCTGATCGAGCCGACGCGCGGCGAGATCGTGCTCGAGGGCGCCGAAGGCGCGGTGGACCTGGCGCGCGTGCGCGGCCAGGCGCTGCGCCGGGCGCGCCGCCGCATCGGCATGGTGTTCCAGGAGTACAACCTGGTCGAGCGCCTGACCGTCATGGAAAACCTGCTCACCGGGCGGCTCGGCTACACCTCGGCCATCAAGGCCTGGATGCGCCGCTTCGACGCGGCCGACATCGAACGCGCCTACCAGTTGCTCGACACCGTGGGCCTGGCCGGCTTTGCCGACCAGCGCGCCGACGCGCTGTCGGGCGGCCAGCGCCAGCGCGTGGGCATCGCCCGCGCGCTGATGCAGGGCCCGCAACTGCTGCTGGCCGACGAGCCCACCTCCTCGCTCGACCCCAAGACCTCGGTCGAGATCATGGAGCTGCTGACCGCACAGGGCAGCGCCAATGGCATCCCCGTGCTGGTCAACATCCACGACGTCGAGCTCGCGCGCCGCTACGCCACGCGCATCATCGGCATGTCGGGCGGCAAGGTGATCTACGACGGCGACGGCCAGGGCCTGGACGCAACCATCCTCAAGTCCATCTATGGAGGCGAGTCATGGCTGCAGTGAGGCCGGCCCGCCGGCCCTTTGCGCTGTCGTGGCAGACGCGCTCCATCGCGTTGCTGGTGCTGGTGTATGCGGTCTATGCGGCCGCGCAGCTCGACGTGAGTCCCGCGCGCGTTCGCGCCGGCCTCGACCACGCCGGCACCTTTCTCGCGCGCATGTTCCCGCCGAACTTCGAGAAGCCCGACACGCTCATCAAGGGCATCGTCGAGAGCCTGGAGATCGCCGTGCTGGCCTCGGTGCTGGGCATCTTCCTGGCGCTTCCCGTGGGCCTGCTGGGCGCGCGCAACCTGATGCCGGCCTGGGTGTCGTGGCCGGCGCGCGCCATCGTGGCGCTGTGCCGTTCGCTGCACCCGGTGATCGTGGCGATCCTGTTCGTGAAGGCGGTGGGCTTCGGCGCACTGGCCGGGATCCTGGCGCTCACCGTGGCGTCGATCGGCTTCATCGGCAAGCTCTTCACCGAATCGATCGAGGAAATCTCGCTCAAGCAGGTGGAGGCGGTGCGCGCCACCGGCGCGTCGTTCACCAACGTGATCACCTTCGGCGTGCTGCCGCAGGTGTTCGCGCGCTTCGTCGGCTTCGCCACCTACCAGTTCGACTCGAACCTGCGCAACTCCACCATGGTGGGGATCGTGGGCGCGGGCGGCGTGGGCGGCACGCTGTTTTCGGCGTTCCAGCGCTTCGACTATGACTTCGTGTCGGCCATCCTGCTCACGCTGATCGCCATCATCATGCTCGGCGAAGTGCTGGCCGGCGTGGTGCGCGCGGTCCTGCTCGACAACCTCGGCTTCGACCGCATCCTGCAACGCCGCATCGCGGCCGCGCGCGGGCTGGGCAGCAGCACGGGAGGCAAGCCATGAACGCGAGCACCCTGATGCAGGCGCAGACGGCGCCGCGCACCTGGCAGCGCTACACAATGGGGCAGCGCCTGCTGCGCTTCGCGCTCTACCTCGTGCTGGTGGTGGCCGTGGTGCAGGCCGCGCGCAGCGTGGAGATCATTCCGGAGTTCCTCTACGACGCGCCGGAACAGATGGGCGACCTGCTGTCGCGCATGTGGCCGGTCGACTGGAGCTTCTACCCCGAGGGCGTGCACGACGCGCTGATGGAGACGCTGCACATCGCCACGCTGGGCACCCTGCTGTCGATCGTGCTGGCCGTGCCGGTGGGCCTGCTGGCCGCGCACAACCTCACGCCCAGCCGCATCGTGAACCAGTTCGCGCGGCTGATCCTGGTGTCGAGCCGTTCGGTGAACTCGCTGGTGTGGGCCCTGCTCTTCATCGCGATCTTCGGGCCGGGCGCGCTGGCCGGGACGCTCGCCATCGCCTTCCGGTCGATCGGCTTCGTCGGCAAGCTGGTGGGCGAAGCGATCGAGGGCGCCTCGCGTGGCCCGATCGAAGCGCTCACCGCGACGGGCGCCAGCAAGGGCGCGGTGATCTGGTATGGCTACTGGCCGCAGATCCGCCCGGCGTTCTGGTCCATCGTGCTGCTGCGCTGGGACATCAACGTGCGCGAATCGGCCGTGCTCGGGCTGGTCGGCGCGGGCGGCATCGGCATGGCGCTCGATACCGCGTTGAACCTGTTCCAGTGGGACCGCGTCGCGGTCGTGCTGGCCGCCATCTTCGCCGTGGTGGTGGTGGCCGAGATCGTGATCACCCAGGCCCGCCGCCGCATTCTGTAAATCTTTGCAACGCCGACGCCGCTGCCGCCCACCCGGGCCGCAGCGGCTTTTCATAGGGGGATTGCGGAAAATCAAGGGCCGCATCCGGCGCCGGCCCATATTTCGGATTTATGACCGGTCATCACAGATGACGCATGGCATGATTACTATCCGCACTTTTGTATGTGGGCAGTGCAGACATGTCAGAACAAGAGTTGAAGCTCCACGTGCCGGCCGACGCGGTCGCCGCCATCCGCCGTGAGCTCGGCCAGCGCCAGTCCAGTCGCGTGCGACTGCGCGCCATGTACTTCGACACCCCCGAGCGCGAGCTGGTGCACGCCCGCATCGCGCTGCGCCTGCGCCAGGAAGGCCGGCAGTGGGTGCAGACAGTGAAGATGCCGGGCGCCAACGCGATCACCCGCATCGAACTGAATCACCCCCGCCCCGGCCCGGTGCTCGACCTGTCGCTCTACGCCGGCACCGAGGTCGGCGACGCGCTCGCCCGCATCCAGGGCGAGCTCGGCGTGCGCTACGAAACCGACGTGTCGCGCCAGCTCTGCAAGCTGCGCAGCCGCTACGGCACCGTCGAGGTCGCGCTCGACATCGGCCTGCTGCGCGCCGGCGCGCTCGAGCTGCCGATCTCCGAGGTCGAATTCGAACTGATGTCGGGCCGCCCCGAGGCCATCTTCGCGGTGGGCCGGCAATGGCAGAAACGCCATGGCCTGGTGCTCGACGTGCGCAGCAAGTCCGAGCGCGGCGATGCGCTGGCCGAGATGGCGCGCACGCTGGCGAACCTGCCCGACGACGACGGCGCCGCGGCCGCGCGCCAGGAGGCCGTGAGCCGCTTCTGGTCGCCGCGTGGCGCGCGTGCCGTCAAACTCGATCCCGACCTGGATGCCGTGCAGGCCATGACCGTGGTCGCCGGCGAATGCCTCGAACAGATCGTGCGCAACGCCGCCGCGCTGGCCGAGGTCGACACCGCAGGCATCTACGAAGCCGGCGGCCCCGAACACGTGCACCAGCTGCGCGTGGGCATGCGGCGCCTGCGCTCGGCCTGGAAACTGTTCGAGGGCTGGGTGGCCGCACCCGCCCCCGCGCTCGACGAAGGCATTCGCCATTACTTCGGCGCCTTCGGCGCCAGCCGCGACCAGGACGTGCTGGCCGACACCATCATCCCCGCGCTCGAACGCGCCGGCATGCCGCCGATCCCGGCCGAGCCCGTCGCGCGTGGCGCCGACGCGCGCGCGCTGGCCAGCAGCACGGCCTTCCAGGCCTGGCTGCTCGAGCTGTTCGAGTGGAGCATGAACGTGCAGCCGGCGCCGGCCGAGCCGGTTGCGGGCGCAACCGACACGCCGCCCGCCGACGAGGCGCAAGACCACGACGACGACGGTGCCATCGGCGATCGCATCGTTCCCACCATCATCGGCCTGAACGCCGCGCCGCCCGAGGCCGCGGAGCCGGCCAGGCCCCAGCTCGCGCGACTGCTGGCGCGGCGCCTGCGGCGCTGGCACAAGTCGGTGGCGGAAGACGGCCTGCGTTTCACCGAGCTCGATCTGGAGAGCCGCCACGAGCTGCGCAAGCGCGGCAAGCGGCTGCGCTACAGCCTGTCGTTCGCGGAGTCGCTGCTGCCCGCCACGCGCCTGCGCAGCTATCGCAAGCTGCTGGCGCAGGTGCAGGACCTGCTCGGCGAGATCAATGACCTCGCGGTCGCGGCCGAACACTACCGCACGCTGACCGACGCGCATCCGCAGGCGTGGTTCGCGCTGGGCTGGATCTCGGCCCGCCTCGAAACGCTGGTGAAGCAGGCGCAACCGGCCTTCGACGCGCTCGCGCACGCCAAGCCGTTCTGGAAGTAAGCGGCGCACCGCGCCAAAACACAACGGGCCGTCGATGACGGCCCGTTGTGCGTGGGTGCGGCCTGAGCGCGGTCAGTCGGCCAGCAGCGCGGCGGCGAACTCCGACGCCACGAAGGGCTGGAGATCCTCGATGCCTTCGCCCACGCCGATCCAGTAGACCGGCACGGCGCGCACGCCCTGGCTGCCCGCGGCCACGGCGGCCAGCGTGCCGCCCTTGGCGGTGCCGTCGAGCTTGGTGACGACCAGGCCGGTCAGGCCGATCGCGGCGTCGAAGGCGCGGATCTGCGTGAGCACGTTCTGGCCGGTGTTGCCGTCGACCACCAGCAGCACCTCGTGCGGCGCGCTGGCGTCGGCCTTGGCGATCACGCGGCGGATCTTCTTGAGCTCTTCCATCAGGTGCAGCTGCGTGGGCAGGCGGCCGGCGGTATCGATCATCACCACGCCGGCGCCGCGCGCGCGGCCCGCGTTGACCGCGTCGAACGACACCGCCGCCGGATCGCCGCCCTCCTGGGCGATCACGGTCACGTTGTTGCGGCTGCCCCATTCCATCAACTGCTCGCGCGCGGCGGCACGGAAGGTGTCGCCGGCGGCCAGCAGCACCGAGGCGCCCTGGCGCTGGAAGGCGTTGGCGAGCTTGCCGATCGAGGTGGTCTTGCCGGCGCCGTTCACGCCCGCGATCATCACCACGAGCGGCTTGGCGCGCTGCAGGTCGAAGCCGCGCTCGAGCGGCTTGAGGTGATCCGTGAGCAGCTCGCGCAGCGCGGTCTTGACCTTGGCCGGGTCTTCGATGCGCTCTTTCTTCACGCGCGCGCGCAGCGCGGTGAGCATTTTTTCGGTGGCCTCGATGCCGGCGTCGGCCATGATCAGCGCCGACTCGAGCTCCTCGAACAGATTCTCATCGACCTTCACGCCGACGAACAGGCCGCCCAGGCTCTGGCCAGTGCGCGACAGGCCCTGCTTCAGGCGCGACAGCCACGACGACTTCTTCGGCGCGGCCTCGGCGGCTTCCTCTGGCGCCGGCACGGGCGCCGGCACGGGCGCAGGCGGCGCAACCGGCGCGGCGATCGGAGCCGGCGCGGCCTGAACGGCAGCCGGGGCCGGCACGTCGACGGGCACAAGCGGCGCGGGCGCGGGCGCCGGAGCAGCCACCGGCTCGGCAACGGGCACGGGCGCCGGCACGGGCGCGGGCACGGGCGCCGGCGTGGGCACGAACGCCGCCGGGGCCACGGGCGCGGCGGGCGCCGCGGCCGGGGCCGCCGCAGCCGGCGCGCTGGTCACGCCGACCACGTCCTGCGGCCGAATCTCGGGGACCGGATGCGCGCCCTCGTGCGGCAGGGGCGGCACGGCGGCGTCGGGCGCCTCGGCCACGCCATGCTCGGGCGCCACGGGCGCGACCGCGGGCGCCTCGGCCGGTGTCGGCGCGGGCGGCGGGGATTTTTTCTTGAAGAAGCTGAACATGGGCGAAAGTATATTCCGGAACCGGTCCCCCGCCGACCCGCCCCGCGCCGCCTCGCCCCGCGGCGGCGCCCGAGGGCGCTACTATTCGCGCAAACCCCTTCTTTTCTGGCATTTCCGATGAAATCCTCCCCGAAAGCCGCCGCCCCCGGCAGCCGGACCATCCGCATCGTGGGCGGTCAGTTCCGCCGCACCCCGATCGTGGTGCCCGACGTTTCCGGTCTGCGCCCCACGCCCGACCGCGTGCGCGAGACGCTGTTCAACTGGCTCAATCACCTCTGGGCCAGCGAATACGCCGACAAACGCGTGCTGGACCTGTTCGCCGGCAGCGGCGCGCTGGGCATGGAGGCGGCATCGCGCGGCGCGGGGCTGGTGCAGATGGTGGAGCGCGACCGGGGCGCGGTGTCCGCGCTGCGGACGCTGCGCGACAAGCTCGGCGCCGATGCCGTGCGCATCCATTCGGGCGATGCCCTGCAGGCGCTGGAGCGCATGGACGCCTCGCGCTACGACCTGGTCCTGCTCGATCCGCCCTTCAACCAGGGCTGGCTCGAGCGTCTGTGGCCGCTGCTGCCCGCGGTGCTCACGCCCGACGGGCTGGTCTACGTGGAGTCGGAAGCGCCCCTGGCGCCGCCCGAAGGCTGGACGCTGCTGCGCCAGGACAAGGCCGGCGCGGTCCACTACGGGATTGCCCAATTTGCTGCATTGCGCAATTAGATCAATAATCCGGTTTCGGAGGATGGTGTAAACCACATAACAACGGTTCGGAGCTCGCATGATCATCGCTGTATACCCTGGCACGTTCGACCCGCTCACCCGCGGTCACGAAGACCTGGTGCGCCGCGCCGCCGCCCTCTTCGACAAGGTGGTCGTGGGCATCGCGCACAGCCGCAACAAAAAGCCCTTCTTCGCCATCGAAGAGCGCGTGGAGATCGCACGCGAGGTGCTGGGCCACTATCCCAATGTCGAAGTGCAGAGTTTCGGCGGCCTGCTCAAGGATTTCGTGCGCGAACAGAACGGGCGCGTGATCGTGCGCGGCCTGCGCGCCGTGTCCGACTTCGAGTACGAATTCCAGATGGCCGGCATGAACCGCCATCTGCTGCCCGACGTCGAAACGCTCTTCATGACGCCGTCCGACCAGTACCAGTTCATCTCGGGCACCATCGTGCGCGAGATCGCCCAGCTGGGCGGCGACGTGTCCAAGTTCGTGTTCCCGTCGGTCGAGCGCTGGCTGCAGGAAAAGGCCAAGGAGCGCCGCGAACAGAGCTGGCCCAGCGGCGTCTGAGCCGGCGGCGGGCCCCCGGCCCGCTGGCGCTACAATGGATCGGTCTGTCCTTGTCGGGCAGGCCGATTTTCTTTTGGCGCCCCGCGCCCGCCCCACGATGGCCCTCCTGATCACCGACGAATGCATCAACTGTGACGTTTGCGAGCCCCAGTGCCCGAACGAGGCCATTTCCATGGGCGACGAGTTCTACGTCATCGACCCCGACCTGTGCACCGAGTGCGTGGGCCATCACGACGAGCCGCAGTGCAAGGTGGTGTGCCCGGTCGAATGCATCGAGCTGCATCCGCAATGGAAGGAAGGGCAGGAAGCCCTGATGGCGAAATACCGCCGCCTCACGGGTGCGGCATGAGCGGCGGGGATCCCGCCGCTTTCACTTCCGACCACCGCCGCGGCGCAAGCGACTTCTCCGTCTCCGCGCTCGTGGCCGGCTTCGTAGCCGTGCTGGTGAGCTTCGGCGGCACCGCCGTGCTGATGGTGCAGGCCGGCCATGCCGGCGGCCTCGACGCGGTCCATATCGGCTCCTGGCTCGGCTCCATCTGCCTGGCCCTGGGCGCGGGCGGCGCGCTGGTCAGCCTGCGCACCGGCGTGCCGGTGGTGTTCGCCTGGTCCACGCCGGGCGCCGCGCTGCTGGTCACCGCGCTGGTGGGCGTGCCGTTCGACCAGGCCGTGGCCGCCTTCCTGCTCGCGGCGCTGCTCACCATCGTCTGCGGCGTGTTCGGCTGGATCGATCCCATCGTGCGCCGCATCCCGGCCGAGATCGCGGGCGCCATGCTCGCGGGCGTGCTGCTGAACTTCGGCCTGGGCGTGTTCCGCAGCATCGGCGCGCAGCCCGTGCTGGTGCTTGGCATGTGCGCGGCCTACCTGCTGTGCAAGCGCTGGGTGCCGCGCTACGCCGTGCTGGCGGTCCTGGCGGTGGGCATGGTGCTGGCCGCGGCGCTCGGGCTGCTGGAGCTCGGCGGCGTGCAGTGGGGCCTGACGACGTTCGTCTGGACCACGCCGCACTTCACCTGGCAGGCCTGCATCAGCCTCGGCATCCCGCTGTTCGTGGTGGCCATGGCGTCGCAGAACCTCCCCGGCCTGGCGATCCTGCAGGCCGCGGGCTATCGTCCGCCCGCCTCGCGCCTCATCACCCTGACCGGCATCGTGGGCGCGCTGGCCGCCCCCTTCGGCGCGCACAGCATCACGCTGGGCGCCATCATCGCGGCGATCTGCGCCGGTCCCGAGTCGCACCCCGATCCCGCGCGCCGCTACGTGGCGGCCGCCACCTATGGCCTGAGCTACGTGCTGCTGAGCATCGTGGCCGGCGCGGTGGCGGTGTTCTTCGCCGCCCTGCCCGCGCCATTGATCGCCACGCTCGCCGGGCTCGCGCTGCTGGGCCCGATCATGGGCGGCATGACCAGCGCCATGGCCAACGCCGAACGGCGCGAGGCCGCGCTGGTGACCCTGCTGGCCACCGCCTCGGGCATGAGCTTCTTCGGCATCGGATCGGCCTTCTGGGGCCTGCTGGCGGGCCTGGCGGTGCATGCCGTCGTGACCCTGCGCCGCCCCGCCGCCGCCTGACGCCCGCTCCGCCCGCGCCCATGAAAAAGGCCGTCGCATCGACGGCCTTGTTTGTTGCGGCGGGGGAATGGCGTCACGCGGACGGCCACTGCACCGGCGGCGTGTCGGGATGCAGCTTCAGCAGGCGCGCCGGCACGTTGAGGTAGTTCGACAGCCACGCGGCCGCCAACTCGCCCTCGTCGACCACGTCCACCGGCTGCTGACGCACCAGCATCTGGTAGCGCACGCTGTCGTCGTCTTCGATCACGTCGAGCGGCACGTCGAGCCGCAGCATGCCGGGCGCGCGGATCACGAGATAGCCCAGGCGCAGCTCGAGCGAGACCTGGGCCAGCTTGGGCGCGAGCTCGCGCGTGAGCCATTGGCCGGCGTCGTTGGCGACGAGCCAGCGGCGGTGATAGTCGGCGGCGCGTGCGTCGGCCACGAAGCCGCATTCGGCGATGGGTTGGAAAGCGTCGCTCATTTGCCCAGAATGCCCTTGATGGCCTGGTCGATCGGCAGCGCGGCGCCCGCGCCGCTCTTGCCGCCGATGGCTTCCTTCAGCTTGTTTTCGAGGGTCTTGCGCAGCGCGCCGGTCACGGCCTGGCGCCACTGCACCGTGTACACCGGCGCGTCGAAGGTGCCGGTGAGCAGGATCGGCACGGTCACGTTCTGCAGCTCGGCGAGGTCCTTGCCGTCCTGGCCGGTGGAGGTGTTGACCACCCGCACGCGCGCCAGGAAGTTGAACGCGCTGTTGACGAAGTCGATCGTGGCCGGGTCGCCCTGGCTGATGCGCAGGAGCGGCGCCTGCACGTCGAGGCGCTTGACCGTGCCGATGCCCTTGGCAATCTGCAGGTCGCCTTCCATCGAGGTGAAGTCGGTCTGGCGCTCCTGGCTGGCAGCCACCACCGCATCGTTGGCCTCGCCGCTGAAGGTGGCCTTCAGGTCGCGCAGCACCTGGGCGATGTTGATGCCCTTGACCGCGCCATCGCGCAGCCGCACCTGCACCGTGCCGGCCAGGTTGTTTTTCAGTGCGTACGGATTGGCGCCGGCGGTCTTGAGGTCGAGCGCGAGGTTGCCCGTGCCCGACAGCGTGCGCTGCTGCGCCACGTCGGTGAGCAGCGGCTCGATGGCGATGCCGCTCAGGTTGAGCTTGCTGGCCATCGCGTTGTTTTCGGCCGCGTCGACCGAGAACGCGCCGCCCAGCTTGCCGCCATAGAGCACGGCGGTCAGGGCGGAGAGATCGAGCTTGCCGCGGGCCAGCTTGATGTCGGCGCCCACTTCCGAGGCCTTCAGGCCGCGCACGACGAGCTGGCCGACCTTGATGGTGCCGGTGGCGGTCTTGTTGAGCAGCCCCGACAGATTGATCGTGTCGTCGTCGGCCTTGGCCGGCGCGGCGGGCTTGGCCGGGGCCTTCGACTCATCCTGCTTGCCGTCGGTGGCGGGCTTGGCCGGCGCCACGCCGATCGGCGGCACGAGTTTGTCGAGGTCGAGCGTGTCGACCGCGAGCGCGAACTTCACCTCGGGCTGGGCCGAGAGCTTCGCCACGTCGGCGCTCAGGTCGAACTTGCCGCCTTCCAGTACCGCGTTGATGCGCGCGCTGGCCTGGTCTTTCAGCAGATTGGCGCTGAGGCTGCCGATCACCGGAATCGCCAGGCTGCCCTTGGGCAGGCCGGGATCGGTGATGTTCACGTCGCCCTTGAGGGCCTGCAGGCTGGCGCTGCGCTGGAGCAGGTTCAGGCTCACCGGCGAGGCGAACACGGTCTTGACCACGCGCTCGCCCTGCTTGAAGGTGCCGTCGAACTTGACCTCTTTCACGTCGAGCTCGTAGGCGTTGCCGCCGATGCCGTTCAGGCCGAAGCTGGCGTCAACGCCCTGCGCCCGCACGCGGCCGGTCAGGCCGTCGCCGCTGGCCGCGGACGGCGAGATCGCCAGGCCGGGCGCGTCGAGCGCGAGCTCGAACGGGCCATCCGGCATCGCGCCCTTCAGGCGCACGGCGGTCTTTTCGAGCTGCAGCTGCGTCTTGTGCGGATCGATCGCCAGGCGCGGCACCAGCATGCTGGCCTCCACGCCGGTCATCTTGGCGGCCGGGTCGGTGATGTCGCCCTGGAACAGCAGCTCCAGGCCGGAGACGTCGAGCGAAGACGTGGCGCCGTTGAAGGCCACGTTGCCGCGCGCGGCCAGGCTCTTGGCCTGCGCGCCGGGGATCAGCCCGTCCATGCGCAGGTCGAGCTTCTGCGCCGAATAGCGCTTGGCGGAGGGATTCAGCCGCAGCAGGCCCTGGCCGGTGAGGCCGGCGTCGAAGCGCGGATTGCCGCCCTCGACACGCGCCGACATGCTCACGTCGAAGGGCTGGTCGAACGTCACCCGGCCGGTGTTGGCATTGAGGCGGCTGACCGTGACGGCCATGCCGCTCATCGCATCCTGCATCTGCAGCTCGCCATCCTTCAGGTCGAGGCCCGCGATGTCGATCTGCATGTTGCGCGGCGTGCCCGGCGAGCCGCCCGTCAGGGCCTGAGTGGCACCGGCGATGACGCCAGCGCCGGCCTCGGCCGCGTTGGCAGGCACGTCGGTGTTCTGCACCGAGCCGCCCACGAGGTTTTCGAAATTGAAGTGGCCATCCTTGTGGCGCACCACACGCGCCTTGAAGCCATTGATCGTGACGTGATCGACCACGAAGCTGTTCGACAGCAGCGGCCACACGGCCACGGCCAGGCGCATGCTGTCGATCGAGGCGAACACGTCGGTGCTGTCGGGCTCGGACAGCGAAACGCCCTGCACCGCGAGGCCGATGCGCGGGAACAGCGACAGCTCGATCTCGCCGTCGATGGTCAGCGTGCGCTGATAGCGCTCCTGGACGATCTCTTCGAGCTTGTATTTATAGGCGTTGGGATCGAACGTAAGGAGGAAGATGGCCAGACCGACGACGGCCACGACCACCAATACCACCAAGCTGATCACTATGCGCTTGAACCACGTCTTCATTGCTGCCCCGTCGATCACTCGACTTGGATGGATCCTGTGAATCTGCCGGTTGCACCGGTCAGGCGTGTACAGCGCCATGCGTCGCTGTGGGGTGTTGCATCGCCGGCCGCGTGGCGGCCCCTGCCGGAGCGGGCCGTGGGCCCTGGCGCCAGCGTGGCGGGTCAAAAGTTGGGAGCGTCCGTGAACCAGAGGTCCGGGCAAACCACCCCGGGATAACGCTATCGTAACAAATCGGGGGCCCGCCAAGGCCCGGAGCGGCGGGCAAATAGCATGCGAGACGCAACAGCATGCATCAGCGTGCGCGCCGCGCGCGCCGGCGGCCTATTCCTCGAAGCCGTCCGGCCCGATCCGCTCGACCAGGTAATCCACGAAGGACGCGATGCGCGATGACAGCGCCGTGTTGCGGTAATACACCGCGTTGATGGGCTGGCGCACGTCCAGCGTATGGCGTGGGAACAGCTGCACCAGGCGCCCGGATTGGCGGTCGGCGCGCGTCATGAAGTCGGACAGGCAGACGATGCCGGCCCCTTCCAGCGCGAGTTGGCGCAGGGTCTCGCCGCTGGAAGAACGTATCGTGGGCGTGATGTGCAGCTGGCCGTCGTCGGCGTCGCGCAGCGGCCATTCGTTGAGGCTGTCGGGCTGAGTGAAGCCGAGCAGCACGTGCTGGGCCAGGTCTTCGACGCGGCGCGGCCGCCCGGCCGCCTCCAGATAGGCGGGGCTCGCCAGCACGCGCAGCCGGCTGCCGCCGATGGGCCGCGCGTGCAGGGTGGAGTCCTTGAGCCGGCCGATCCGGATCGCCACGTCGGTGCGCCGCTCCAGCAGGTCGATCACGCCCTCGTTGCTCATCAGCTCGAGCTCGACCTCCGGGTGGCGTAGCCGATAGCCGGCCACCAATGGCACGATCACGTGCAGCATGAAGGGCGTGGCCGCGTCGACCCGCAACCGACCCGCGGGCCGCTCGCGCCGCGCCGCCATCTGTTCCTCCGCACCCTCGACCATGTCCACGATCTGGCGCGCCTGCTCCAGAAAGCTGGCGCCCTCGCCGGTGAGCTCGAGGCGCCGCGTGGTCCGGCGCAGCAGCGTGGTCTGCAGCTTCTCTTCGAGGCGCGACAGCGTGCGGCTCGCGCCCGACACGGTCTGGCCGAGCTGCTCGGCCGCCTTCGAGATCGAACCCGCGTCGACCACGGCGATAAACGTGATCAGCTCGTCCAGCGTGGTCTTCATTATTGACTCCGGCGCAAATGTATTTGGCTTATAGACGACTTTTTCGGCAAATGTAAAGCCCGCATACTGGCCTCCATTCGAAACTAGGAGCATGCAATGGGCATCCCCGCTATCGGCCTGGGCACTTTCCGCCTGCAGGGCCAGACCGTCATCGACTCGGTGCGCAACGCGCTCGAGGTCGGCTACCGCGCCATCGATACCGCGCAGATCTACGGCAACGAAGCCGACATCGGCCAGGCCATCGCCGAATCCGGTGTCGCGCGCAACGATCTCTATCTCACCACCAAGATCTGGACCGACAACCTGGCCGGCGACGCGCTCATCCCGAGCCTGAAGGACAGCCTGCAGCGCCTGCGCACCGATCGCGTGGACCTGACGCTGATCCACTGGCCCTCGCCCGGCCAAGCCGTGCCGCTGGCCGAAACCCTGCAGGCGCTGGCCGAGGCCCGCGCCCAGGGGCTCACCGGCGCCATCGGCATCTCGAACTTCACCATCGCCCTGAGCCGCGAAGCCCGGGCGCTGGCCGGCGCCGACGCGATCGCCACCAACCAGGTCGAGATCAGCCCCTATCTGCAGAACGCCAGGCTCGCCGCCTATGCCCGCGAGAGCGGGCTGCACCTGACCTCGTACATGACGCTGGCCTACGGCAAGGTGCTGGGCGAGCCGGTGCTCAACGACATCGCCCGCGCGCACGGCGCCACGCCCGCGCAAGTGGCGCTGGCCTGGGCCCTGCAACTGGGCTACGCCGTGATCCCCTCGTCGACCCGGCGCGAAAACCTGGCCGGCAACCTCAGGGCGCAGGACCTGCGCCTGACGGCCGACGACATGGCCCGCATCGCCACGCTCGACCGCGGCGAACGCCAGGCCAATCCCGACGGGCTCGCGCCCGCCTGGGACTGAGCGGAGCGCCCCATGTCCGCCCTGCAACGCCTGACCCAGGGCGGCTTCAGCCTCGGCCTGGAGCTGCCGCTCGACAACGATTGGTCGCCCGATGGCGAAGCCCGCCGTCTGCGCGACGGCCGGCCGTTCGGCGTGCCGGACATCCGGCAGCAGAATGCGCTCGCGATCCTGGCCGACCAGCTCGGCTTTCGCACGCTCTGGCTGCGCGACGTGCCGGTCTATGACCCGGCCTTCGGCGATGCGGCGCAGGTGCACGAGGTGTTCACCTACCTCGGCTACCTCGCGGGCGTGACGCGCAACATCCTGCTGGGCACCGCGGCCGTGGTGCTGCCGCTGCGCGAGCCGGTGCTCACGCTCAAGGCGGCCGCCAGCGTCGACCAGCTCTCGGGCGGCCGGCTGCTGCTCGGCATCGCCAGCGGCGACCGCCCGGTGGAATACCCGATCTTCGGCCGCGACTTCGATACGCGCGGCGCCGCGTTGCGCGCACAGGTGGCGCAGTTGCGCGGCGGCCGCGGCGCGCTGCCAGAGGGCATCGACGTGCTGCCGCGCCCCGCGCAGGCCGCGCTGCCGCTGCTGGTGGCGGGGCTGGCACAGCAGACACCGGAATGGGTCGGGCAGCACATGGACGGCTGGCTCGCCTATCCCGGCACGCCGGAGGACCACGTGCGCCGCGCGGCGCTGTGGCGCGAGGTGGCGGGCGCCAAGCCCTACGTGAGCTTCATCCACCTCGACCTCGCCGAGGATCCCGACGCCCCCTTGCAGCGCTACCGCTTCGGCTGCCGCACCGGCCGTCGTGCGCTGATCGAGGAGCTGGAGGCGATGCGCGCGGCGGGCGTGGCCCACGTCGGCCTGCAACTGCGGCGCAACCGCCGCCCGCTCGCGGAAACGTTGCACGAGCTGGCGCAGGAAGTCATGCCGGTGGTGCAGCGCGCGCCCGCGGTCGCGGGGGCCGAGGCCGAGGCCGCTTGAACGCAGATACCCACACTTCTGCTACACAACTTCACACGTCGGGGCCCGGCGGCCTCTAGAATCCGGTCTCGAGGCCGCCCCGCGCGGCGGCCTGACCGACCAGCCGTCCGCCGGAGCCCCGATGCCCCCGTTCTTCCCTCTCCGATCCGCCCGCCGCGCCGTGCGCACGCTGGCCTGCCTGCTGTCCGCCTGTAGCGTCCTGGCGTGGGTGCCCGCGCAGGCCGGCGAAACGGCCACCGCCTTCGTCGCCACGCAGGCGGGCCAGGACGCGGCGGACGCGGCCGCCCGCCTGCCCATCGCGCCGTTCGAGGCATTGGAATACACCACGTCCAACGGCGTGCGCCTGTCGTACCGGCTGCTGCCGCCGCCGCAGATCAAGCCGGGCGAACGCTATCCGCTGGTCGTGATGCTGCACGGCTCGGGCGGCATGGGCAACGACAACGAAAGCCAGCTCGGCGGCCTCGCCCGCAGCTGGGCCGCGCCCGACCTGCGCACCCGCTACCCCGCCTACGTGCTGGTGCCGCAGACGCGCACGCGCACGGCCCGCTACTCGCGCGACAGCCATGGCGTGGTCACCGCCGAGGCCGGCCCGGCGCTGGCCGACGTGCTCGCCGCCATCGCCTACGTGCGCGACAGCCACGCCGTCGATCCGCAGCGCATCTATGCCGTGGGCTTCTCCATGGGCGCCAGCGCCGCCCTGCAGGCCGCGCTCGCCAAGCCGGATCTGTTCGCCGGCATCGTCGCCATCGCGGCGGTGCCGCCCTCGTCCAAGCGCGCCGCCGCGGCCGCGACGGCCGCCGTCCCGCTTTGGCTGGTGCACGGCGACGCCGACGACGAGAACCCCTATGCCGGCAGCCAGGCCTGGTATCGCGACCTCAGCGCCGCCGGCGCGCCGCTCGAGTTCCACACCTACACCGGCATGGACCATCGCGTGCCGCCCGACATGCTCACCGGCCAGCCCTGGCGCGATTGGTTGTTCGCGCAACGACGTCGGCCGCCCGAAACGGCGCCGGGCTCCTGAGCCGAGGCAGAGGCATCGCGAGTGCCCGCAAGGATCGGCGGGCTGGCGGCAGCCCTGCAGCCGCAGCACCGCGCCGGGCCATGGCGCTTGCGGGGCGCTGCAACGCCCCGTATAGTCAGGCACATGAAGCCCACCGCGCCCGCCCGCCGCATCATTACCGCCATTCCCTGAACGGCGGGCTGCGCACGACACCAACCCGCCAGAAGGCGGGTTTTTTCGTTCTTCTGGCGCCTGTTTCCCACGAGGAGCCCCGCATGAGCGACCATACCCTGCGCCACGTCATCGAAGCCTGCGACCGCGCGATCACCGCCGCCGACTACGACACCCTGATGACCCACTACGCGGACGACGCCGCGCTGGTGATCCAGCCCGGCCACGTCGTGCACGGCAAGGACCGCATCCGCCAGGCCTTCATCGCCATCGCCGCCCACTTCCAGCACAAGCTCAAGGTCACGCAGGGCGAGATGCAGGTGATCGAAGGCGCCGGCACCGCGCTGGTCATCATGGAGACGCACCTCGAGATCCCCGCCGCCGACGGCACGCCCACCCACCTCACCCGCCGCGCCACCTACGTCTTCCGCCACGACCCCGACGGCCAGTGGCGCTGCACGGTGGACAACTCGTACGGCACGGATTTGTTGAGCGCGCAATGACGGCCGCGGCCGTGCGCGCGTATCTGCGCGAGGATCGCATTGAACGCCGGGCTCTCGTGGGCGACTAGCGCGCGCCGTAGCGTTTCCGGTGCGACACATATCTGCTGCGCAGCGCGGTCCAGGCCGCGCACGCGCACGATGTCGCCCAGCGCCGCGTGCACCAGTCGGCCATCGCCAGGGTCCTCGGCCAAGCAAGCCGCGAGGTACACCGCGGCGGCTTCATCGGTCTCGAGCGCCTGAGCGGCGTCCCACCGGGAAAATCCCGCGGGTGGGCTGTGAACTGCGGCGAGGCTCGACATTCAAAATCTCCACATGCGGGCCACGCGCAGGCGTGGCGCATCGCGACGCGTATCATCACCGCACGCGTCTCGCGCGCGTGGCTGGTCGTTCAGGATCAGGACCGGTCCGCGCCTCGGTGGCAACGGAATGATCGCGACGTCGCGCCCGGCAGCGCATGCTGCGCGCTGCGGCAAGCATCAACCCGCAGGCAGACCTGCGGCGGTCGTGCCGCGATCTCACCCCTTCCGCGCGAGGCCGGCCTGCGCTTCCCAGGCCAGCTTGTCATTGGACAAGAGGTCTTCGCCGTCCCAGCGATAGGCCACCAGCGGACCGCCGGCCGCCGCCGACCAATCCAGGCATGCGAGCTTGCCGCTCTCGATTCTGGGCGGCCCCTTGAACCAGTGATGGCCGATGAAGATCGGCGCGCCGCTGATGGGCGTGCGATCGAAACCTTCGGGCAGCGCCAGGCCCAGTATCTGCGCCTCCTGCCCCGCAGGCACGAGGGCGACCTCATGCAGGGCACTCGCCCAATCGCGCCAGTTCGCGAGCCGCACCTCGTAATGACGATGCCCTTCCTTGTCCTCGATGTAGCGGCCGTCGGGCAGCGCCAGCTCCACCCCCGAGGTCAGCCGCTTCCTCGCCTGCTCCAGCGCCGAACCCTTGCGATGCGTGGCCAGCAGCACGGCGTCGTCCAGGCGCTTGCCCGGCCTCCAGCCCGCATCCGATAGCGCCCTGACCGCCGCGTCGTCCCAGCTGGCATGCGCCACGCGGATGCCGCCCAGGTCCATAAAGGGCGGCAACTGGCGAAACCAGGCCACCCACGCCGCATGGGCCACACTGCCTTCTCCGATCTGCGCGATGAACGCGCCGTGTTGCTTGCGGTTCTTGCGGCTCTTCTCCGAGTCGCCCCGGTTGGGGCGCAGGAACTCGCCCGGACTGTCGGGATCCTCCGTGACGTAGCCGATGGCGTTGAATTCGTGGTTGCCCATGATGCACAGCGCCTGGCCCTCGTCCACCATCGCGCGGACGATTTCCAGCACCCGGGCCTGGCCCGGACCCCGGTCCACCAGATCACCCAGGAACACCGCCAGACGCCCCAAGGGCGCGCGATAACCCCTGCCCGCCGGCACGTACCCGAGGTGCTTCAACAGACCTTCGAGCTTCCGGTCTTCCCCATGGATGTCACCGATGATGTCGTACATGCCTGCGCCTCCGTGCCGACCGCTGAATTCCCGCGTGCGCAACCTTCCCGGGAACGATCACGCCATGTCCACATTGTCTGCGATCTTGAAGCCCCTGCGATACCCGTACGACGGCGCTGCTTGCCGAAGCGCCGGGCCGGAGCCGCCGTCGAGTGACCGCAGGCTCGAGCGTGCAGGCGGCGGCCCGATGCGACGTATCCGGCGGGACGCTTGCGCCGCCCGTGCCCGCGCGCGCCGCGGCGCCGCCCAAGAAAAAACCCCGCAGGCTCGCGCATGCGGGGTTCGTTCGGCAGCCGGCGGGGCGGCGGCGGCAGGCGTCAGACGTTGATCACACGTTTAAACGTTGATCGGTCGGCAAAGGGCCGTGAATGCTAGGTTTCGCGGGGAAATCAGGCTGCGGCCTTTGTGGGAATCGCTGGAAGTACCCCCAGTTGTACCCCAAAGGGGGTATCGGGATGATAGATCAGTCTGGATGCGGGTGCCAGCGCTGCGCCTGCCTGATAAAACGGTTGTGGCGCAGACCGCATTGTTGGCTGACGCTTGGAACGGTACGCGATGAGATGCAGGGGAACGGGCCGCTGTGGCCCAGACCCTGGAGAACTCTCATGGCAGACCACCACACCCGCCACAATCCGCTGGGGCAGGACGCCCTCTTCACCACGCCGGCCGCGCTCATGCTCGACGCCCGCCTCACACCGCTGGAGCGCAATGGCTGGCAGGTTCTGCGCATGCTGCGCTCTGCGGAAGGCATCAGCCCGCTGGCGAACCTGGGGCAGTTGCGCCGCTATCTCACCTCTACCCCGCTGGGGCAGAGGGCCGGGTACGAGACGGCCCGGCGCGTTCTCGTCGTGCTTCGGCTGACGGGGTGGATCAGTCTGGTGGGCCAGCAACGCGATCCCCTTACCGGCCATGTGCTCAGCGAGCTGTATCAGGTTCACGAAAGCACCCTGGACTTCCAACAAGCCTGCGCGCTCGATGCCAGCCTGTCCGCGCTTCTGCAAGCGTCTATCGGCCACGAAAACAACCAGGTGGATCGGGTGGCTGTCCACATTCAGGCAACGCTGGCGCAGGCACCTGAAGCCGCTTCCATTGCGGCCCACGATCAGCGTCACGATGACGATGATTTGCCCCCTACGCCGCCGTCGCAGGCGAGCGAAGCAGCCGACCCACTGCCATTGTCTTGCTACTCCGCTGGCAGCACGCTTGTTCCGCAACAGACCGAACACGCTCGCCACATGACGGCTGAGCAGGACAGTACGTATAAGACGTATATGTATAAAAAAGAACGTACGTACCGCGCGCGCGAAGGCGATGGCGATTCGGTATCTCCTTCGGTGAGCTTGCCGCCTTGCCTGAGCAATGCTAAGGCAGATCAGCAAAAGGACGTGCAGGCCGCCTTGCGGCGGCTGCCGCCGCAGCATCGCCAAGAAGTACTCGATGAGTTGCAGGCACGCAGCCAAAGTGGCACCGTGCGCAATGTCGTGGCCTACTTCTTTGCCTTGGTGAAGCGCGTATTTGCTGGCGAATTCCGCCTGTGGGCAGGTCGCAAGGAGACGTCTGCCGCGAATCGGCCTACAACTCCGCCGCGCACGGAAGCCCGCCCGGAACCGACTGCGCCACCGGCATCGCGTGAAACCGCCCTGGCGCACATCGCCAACATCCGCAAGATGCTGAACGTCTCGACGAACGTTGGGGACATCGCAGCACAGGCAATGCAGGACAGGGGATGGCAGCCGCATCCTGCGTAGCAAATGCAGCCGCGAAACGGGTCGTCACTGCACGCCGCAGTGACGACCCCGCTCACATCAGCAACAATGCGGGCGAATGCCGAATCCTATTGCGTGCGGCAGACATGATGATGGCCGCCCTACACTGACCGGGCAGTTGCCAAGACCAATGGGCTTCGTACATCGGCACCCCCAACAGCGCAGGTTCCTGCAAGCGCTGGCCCGACAGGGTGGAGCCACCCCAGGTATGCCCAGGCTCAGACCGCATACCGGCCCTACCCAAGGGCGGAGCCCTCTTCGTCTGTTTGAACTCATCCCTACCGCGCCGCCTGGCGCGCTGTCCTTTGCGGCATTTCCTGTGTGCAACGCACAGGGCTCCTGCTGCATTTCTCATCCCACTCACTTCATAGGAGGACTCGTCCACGTCCGCATCACTTTCGTCCTGTAGTACCTCCGTCCGGGCTTCCAGCAGGGAGCAAGACGGACGCCTCATTCGAGGCTCTGGTGTCTCCTGAACACCATGCCCTTGCCCTCACGGGGTCTCGCCTTGGCGAGTTGGCACCAACACTAACCATTGATTTTCAGGACAACGCAGTATGACGCTTTACTGGGAGGCCGGAAAATGGACGATTTGACCTACACCCTGCGGCAGCTATGCCAGCGCAATCGTGACGGCAGCTACACCACACAAGGCGACCGGATGCGTTCGCTGTCGCTGGCAGCACGGCAACTGCGCGAGGCCGGTTTCCGGCAGATGAAGGCATCGTCGCTCAAGGGCAAGCACGTCCAGGCGCTGCTGGATCGCTGGCAAGGCGAAGGCTTGTCGTCTGGCACCATCAAGAATCGGCTCTCTCACCTGCGCTGGTGGGCCGAGAAGATCGGCAAGGCCGGCATCTTGCCAGCGGACAACACGCAGCTTGGCGTGGCCGAGCGCCGCTATGTGACCAATATCAGCAAGGCCTGTGAGCTGGGTGCGAGCCTTGAGCAAGTCACCGATCCCCACGTGCGAATGAGCCTTCAGCTACAAGCCGCATTCGGATTGCGTCGGGAGGAAGCGATCAAGTTCCAGCCCGGTTACGCGGATCGGGGTAACCACATCGCCCTCAAGGGATCGTGGACGAAGGGCGGCCGGGAGCGAACTGTGCCCATCACCACGACAGAGCAACGCGACGTGCTCCAGGCAGCACGCCGCCTGGCGGGCACAGGGTCATTGATCCCGCCACACAAGAGCTTCATCCAGCAGCGGTATGTCTACGATGGGCAGTGCAAGGCTGCGGGCCTGAGCAATATGCATGGGCTGCGGCATCGGTATGCACAGATGCGATATGAAACATTGACAGGATGGAAGTCACCGGCAGTAGGCGGACTTGGCACGGCTCAATTCGGCTTGTCGCAGCGCTTGGTCGACCGACACGCCCGCCAGCAAATCAGCCGAGAACTCGGGCATGAGCGCTTGACGGTGACGTCGATCTATCTGGGAGCTTGAGGTTGGCTAGGAGCGTGGGCGGTAGAGAATTTGAAGCCCCATCTACGTGAAATCTGCAACGATTTCGTAACAGAAGCGCCTGAGTTTTCGCGTAGGCGCTTCGGATTTGGTGATTTTTTGACCAAGGTTGCCGCGATATTTTTCTACCGCCCGCGCTCCTAGGCGGGTGCTCAAATAGCATTCCAATGGTAGACTTCAGACGATTTAAGACGACTTTAAAACATAATTCCAGAGCGCCATCGACATGAGCACTGAACCGTGGGTGACTGCTGAACACGTGGCCCAGCATCTGGGTGTCGCCAAAGACACTGTTTATCGCTGGAGAGCGCGCAAGGACCTACCAGCGCATCGCGTAGGGCGGCTGTGGAAGTTTCAGTTGTCCGAAGTGGACGAGTGGGTGCGTGCAGGCGGAGCTGACGAAGATGCCACTGAGTCAGGGAGTCAACACACATGAGCACCACGGCTTTTACCCGCCCATGCAATGGCGATAGCAAACCGTTTGGGTCTTTGAGGAAAGAGTCATGACGACATCAGAACAACAAATCGAACTCGATCTGATCGCCAAGCTTGGTGACCTCAAGTACACCTATCGCTCTGATATCCGGGACCGCGCCGCGCTAGAGGCCAACTTCCGCGCCAAGTTTGAGGCACTCAACCGGGTACGCCTGACCGACAGCGAGTTCCAGCGCCTGCGGGACAGCATCGTGACGGACGATGTTTACAACGCCGCCCAAACGCTGCGCAACATCAACAGCTTCGAGCGCGACGATGGCACGCCGCTGAACTACACCTTGGTGAATATCCGGGATTGGTGCAAGAACGACTTCGAGGTCATCAACCAGCTACGCATCAACACCGACAACAGCCATCACCGCTACGACGTGATGCTACTCATCAATGGGGTGCCGGTGGTGCAAATTGAGCTGAAGACCCTAGCCGTCAGCCCGCGCCGGGCGATGCAGCAGATCGTTGATTACAAGACCGTTCCCGGCAACGGTTACGGCAAAACGCTGCTGTGCTTTTTGCAGCTATTCATCGTCAGCAACCGCACCGATACCTGGTACTTCGCCAACAACAACGCGCGCCACTTCAGCTTCAACGCGGATGAGCGTTTTCTGCCGATTTATCAGTTCGCCAGCGAAGACAATAAGAAGATTACCCTGCTCGATAGCTTTGCCGAAAAGTTTTTGGCCAAGTGCACCCTGGGCCAGATGATCAGCCGCTACATGGTGCTAGTGGCCAGCGAACAAAAGCTGTTGATGATGCGGCCATACCAAATCTATGCCGTCAAGGCCATCGTGGAATGCATCCACCAGAATTGCGGCAACGGCTATATCTGGCACACCACCGGCTCGGGAAAGACCCTCACATCCTTCAAGGCAGCCACCCTGCTCAAGGACAACCCAGACATCGACAAATGTCTGTTCGTGGTAGACCGCAAAGACTTGGACCGGCAGACTCGCGAGGAATTCAACCGCTTCCAGGAAGGCTGCGTTGAGGAAAACACCAATACCGAAACACTGGTGCGCCGCCTGCTGTCGGATGACTACGCCGATAAAGTCATCGTCACGACCATTCAGAAGTTGGGCCTTGCCTTGGATGGGGCCAACAAGCGCAATTACAAAGAGCGTTTGGAGCCACTACGCAACCAGCGCATGGTGTTCATCTTTGATGAATGCCACCGTTCGCAGTTCGGCGACAACCATAAGGCCATCAAGGAGTTCTTCCCTAGCGCTCAGCTCTTTGGCTTTACCGGCACACCCATCTTCGAGAAGAACGCCAGCTATCAGCAGATCGAAGGTCAGCAGGCCAGTTTCCGCACGACCGACGATCTATTCCAACGCTGCCTGCACCAGTACACCATCACCCACGCCATTGAAGATCGCAACGTCCTGCGCTTCCACGTGGACTACTTCAAGCCTGAGGGCAAGAACCCGCCCAAGCCCGGTGAAGGTGTGGCCAAAGCCAAGGTCATCGAGACCATCCTCGCCAAGCATGACACTGCGACCAATGGCCGTAAGTTCAACGCGGTGCTGGCAACGGCCAGCATCAACGATGCTATTGAATACTTCGAGCTGTTTGCGCGCATTCAGAACCAAAAAACAGAGCAAGATCCCGAATTCCGCCCATTGAATGTCGCCTGCGTGTTCTCCCCACCAGCCGAAGGCAACAAGGACGTGCAGCAAATTCAGGAAGACCTGCCGCAAGAACAAGAAGACAACAAGAAAGACCCAGAGGGCAAGAAGGCGGCGCTCACTCGCATAGTCGCCGATTACAACGCACGCTTTGGTACCAACCACCGCATCAATGAGTTCGACCTGTACTACCAGGACGTGCAAAAGCGCATCAAAGATCAGCAGTATCCCAACACCGACCTGCCCGCTACGCAGAAAATCGACGTCACCATCGTGGTGGACATGCTACTCACCGGCTTCGACTCCAAGTACCTCAACACCCTGTACGTGGACAAGAACCTCAAGTACCACGGTCTGATCCAGGCGTTTTCACGTACCAATCGTGTGCTCAACGACAGCAAACCTTACGGCAATATTCTCGACTTCCGCCAGCAGCAGAATCCGGTTGAGGAGGCGATTGCGCTCTTTTCCGGCGAAAAGATCGACAACCCCCGCGAAATCTGGCTAGTGGAATCCGCAGCAGAGGTCATCCGGAAGTACGAAGCCGCCGTGGCGGGCATGTCGCGCTTCATGACGGACAAGAACCTCGTCTGCGAACCCGAGGCGGTATACAACCTCCAAGGTGATACCTCTCGCATCGAGTTCGTCAACCGTTTTAAGGAGGTGCAGCGGCTCAAAACCCAACTCGATCAGTACACCGATTTGGAACCAGAGCAGAAAGAGCGCATTGACACCATCCTGTCGCCAGACCAGTTGCAAAGCTTCCGCAGTACCTACCTGGAAACCGCCAAGCGTCTGAAAGAAATACAGAGCAAGGAAGGCGATCAGGCTCCGCCCGAAGTACAGCAGCTTGACTTCGAGTTCGTGCTCTTCGCCTCGGCGGTGATCGACTACGACTACATCATGAGCCTGATTGCGAAGCTGACCCAACAAAAGCCCGGCAAGCTCACAATGAATCGAGAGCAGCTTATCGGTCTTATCCAGTCTGATGCCAAGTTCATCGAAGAGCGCGAGGACATTGCCGAATACATCCGAGGCCTGCCCGTCAATGAAGCCTTGGACGAAAAGCAAATTCGCAACGGATTCGACCGTTTCAAGGCAGAGAAGAACACTCGGGAACTCACTGACATTGCCAACCGCCACGCGCTGGACGCAGCGGCGTTGCAAACTTTTGTAGACGACATCCTGCGCCGCCGTATCTTCGATGGCGAGCACCTCTCGGAGCTGATGGCTCCGCTGAACCTTGGCTGGAAAGCACGCACGCAGAAGGAACTGGCGCTGATGGACGAGGTGACGCCGCTACTGCATAAGCTTGCTCAAGGCCGTGAGATTGCCGGTTTGGCTGCCTACGAGGAGGGACGATGATGGGTGCCGTCTTTGCACAAGGAGCGCAATGGATTCGCGCGGACTTTCATCTGCACACCCGCGCAGATCGCGAGTTCAAGTTCACGGGCGATGACAACTTCTACAACAGCAACTATGTGGATGCATTGGAGAAAGCGGGCATCCAGCTTGCTGTTATCACTAATCACAACAAGTTCGACTTTGCAGAGTTCAAGGCGCTGCGTAAAACCGCGCAGAAGAAGGGAATTGCACTGCTTCCAGGTGTAGAGCTATCCGTCAACGATGGGGCCAATGGCATCCATACGCTGGTGGTTTTTTCCGACGACTGGTTGGAAGAAGGTCATGACCATATCAATCCTTTCTTGGGTGTTGCTTTTGAAGGAAAAATCCCTGCTCAGTATGAACAGGAAAATGGTCGTTCCTCTCTGGCGCTGCTGGAAACCATCAAGAAGCTGGAGAGCTACCACCGCGACTTTTTCCTCGTCTTTGCCCATGTCGAAGCACCAAGCGGACTTTGGGCCGAACTGGACGGAGGGCGTCTGGCTGAGCTAGGGAAGAACGAGTACTTCCGTCGTCGCACCCTTGGCTTCCAGAAGGTTCGCACCTACAACAAGCTGCAAGAAAAAAACAAACCTTGCCGGACTAAAGCTCAGCAGCATCTTGGTGACTGGTATCCAGCCGAACTCGAAGGCTGCGACGCTAAATGCATAGAGGATATAGGCCAGGGTAAAGCTTGTTACCTTAAGTTGGGCGAACTGTCCTTCGAGGCGGTCAAGTTTGCCTTGAGCGATCCCGCCGCGCGGGTCGCTTTTGAGCCCCCCAAGCATCAGGCATCGCACATCCGCAGTATTCACTTCGACGGTGGCATCCTCGACGGGCAGACACTGCATTTCTCTCCCGAACTGAACACGTTGATCGGTATCCGGGGCAGCGGCAAGTCGTCCATCCTGGAGGCTGTGCGCTATGCCCTTGATATTCCACGGGGAGAGAAGTCTCAGGACACCAAGTACAAGGATGAACTGATTCGCCACACCCTGGGCAGCGGTGGCAAGGTGACGCTGACAGCCTGCGATGTGTACGGGCAGGAGTTCACCATCTCACGCATCTTCCGCGAAGCACCGAACGTCTACTTGGACGGTAAATTGCAGCCCGGCGTGTCAATCCGGGAAACCGTACTGCGCCGTCCGATCTACTTCGGGCAGAAAGACCTTTCCAGCACCGGCGAAGGTTTCGAGACCGATCTGGTGGAAAAACTGGTGGGCGAAAAGCTCCGTGTGCTGCGTGACGAAATCGAAACCCAACGCCAGCATGTGCGTGATGCTGCGCAGCGCTGGCTCAAGCTTAGCAATACCGCCGAACTCAAGCGCGACTATGAGGCCCAGCTCACCGATGCCAATTTCCGGCTGAAGAAGTTCGAAGAGCATGGAGTCGCCGACAAGCTCCAGAAGCGCCTTGGTTTCCAGCAAGATGCTGCAGCACTGGTGCGCATGAAGGAGCGGGCGGATGATTTTGTTCTCGCCTTGGAGCGATTGGTCGCTGAGCACGAGGACGAGTTGCGTAACGCTACTAGTTACGTGTCCAAGCAGAACCCCGACTTCTTCACAGCCTACTACGCCGAGTTTTCCAGCCTCGTTGCTAAGGTCGATCAGCTCAAGAAAATCGAGCAGGAGGCTCGCTCCATCACGGCCCGCCTGCAAGCCAAACAAGGCGAGTTCGACGGCGCGCGCACCAGCCTTCAGGAAGAATTCGCCCAGGTTGAGCGGCAACTGGCTCAGGAACTCAAACAGACCGGCATGACGGCCATTCAGCCGGATGACTTCCTGGTTCAACAGCAGCGCAAAACCAAGGCGGAGCAAATGCTCGCAGCGCTCGCCAAACAGGAAAGCCAGCAAAGCAGCATTTGTGACGCGCTGTTTGCCGAGATCGACAGGCTCAACGAGCTTTGGCTGCGCGAATTCAACTCCATCAAGGCCGAGCTGGATCGTGTGAACGCAGGCCACACTGCTTTGCAGATCGAAGCCGACTTCAAGGGTGACAAGGAAGCGGCCATCAACTTCATGCAGCAATTGTTCAAGGGCAGCAATATCCGCGAAACCACCCTGCGCGCGGTCATGGAGGATTACGCCGACTTCGGCGGCCTGTTGCGTACCCTCCCGGGAGCCTTGACCAAGGCGGGCAGCACCCCGGAGGTCTTCGAGAAGACCTTCATGCAGAACCTGGCTGAGTTTGTCATCTGGCAGGTGCCCAACCGCTTCGTCATCCGCTATCGCGGCAAAGAACTGAAGCACCACTCGCTCGGGCAGCGCGCTTCCGCGCTGCTGCTGTATGTGCTCAGCCAGCGCCAGAACGACGTGATCATCATCGACCAGCCGGAAGACGATCTGGACAACCAGACTATCTACGACGACGTGATCAAGCTGCTGCGCGAGATGAAACCTCATGCCCAATTCATCTTCGCCACCCACAACGCCAACTTCCCGGTGCTGGGTGACGCGGAGCAAGTGCATGCCTGCCGCTACCAGGACGAGAAAGTCATCGTGCAAAGCGGCAGCATCGACGCCCGCCCGGTGCAGGACGCCATCATCAACATCATGGAAGGAGGCCAGGAAGCCTTCAACCGACGCAAAGAGGTCTACAACCTATGGAAACCACAGAGCTGATCGACCTCCTCAGCCGGGGAGAGGACAGCCGCCATCAATTCAAGGAAAACTTCACCAATGTCGATGCCCTGACAGCGGAGATTGTCGCCTTCAGCAACACCGTCGGCGGGAAGATTTTCATCGGCGTGCGGAACGATGGTTCGGTACTGGGCCTGTCTGCCGCGGACATCGACCGCCTGAACCAGCTCATCTCGAACAGTGCTTCGCAAAATGTGCGGCCTGCGGTTAACCCGCTTACCGAAAACATACCGCATCCCAATGGCACCGTGATGGTGGTCACCATTGCCGAAGGCGTCAGCAAGCCCTACATGGACAAGAACGGCGCCATCTGGGTGAAGAACGGCTCGGACAAGCGCCGCGCTACCTCGCGTGAGGAAATTCAACGTCTATTCCAGCAGGCGGGTCTGGTTCACGCCGACGAAACGCCTGTGGCGGGTTTGAGTGTGGGCGATGTGGACATGCCCTATTTTGAAGCCTTTTTCGAACAGCAGTTCGGCGAGCCGCTGGCCCAGCACAACCAGCCGCTGCCACAGTTGCTGACCAATATGAACCTGATGAACCAGGGGCAACTGAATGTGGCGGGCAGCCTGCTGTTTGCCAAAGCGCCGCAGTACGCGCTGCCTGCCTTCATCGTCAAGGCGGTGGCTTTTGTCGGCAATGAGATCGAAGATCAGCGCTATATCGACAGCCGCGACATCACCGGCAAGCTGGCCGATGTGTTCCAGCAGACGCTCGGCTTCATCGTCGCCAACACCCGCGCCACGCAGGGCGATCAAGGCTTCAACTCTCAGGGGCAGCCCGAGATTCCGCGTATCGTCTGGGAAGAGCTGGTCGCCAATGCCCTCATCCACCGTGACTACTTCATCAGCGCCTCGGTGCGGGTGCTGGTCTTTGCCAATCGTGTCGAGATCATCAGCCCCGGCCATCTGCCCAACAACTTGACTATCGAAAACATCAAGGCGGGCAACTCCAATATGCGCAATCCCATCCTGGCATCGTTTGCCGCCAAGCTTCTGCCGTATCGCGGACTGGGCAGTGGCCTGCTACGTGCTTTGCGGGCCTGGCCACAGATTGAACTGATCGACGACCGGGCCGGGAACCTGTTCAAGGTCATCGTGACACGGCCACAGGAGCAAGCGGCATGAGTGGTAACGAAAAACAAACGTTGGTGCCACGGCTGCGGTTCTCGGAGTTTTGCGATGACCAGCCCTGGAGCTTTCAGGCGCTCGGGAAACTTGCGAAACGCTCGACGCAAAAAAATGCCGGCGGCGATATCACCCGTGTTTTGACCAATTCTGCTGAATATGGCGTGATTGACCAGCGCGACTTCTTCGACAAGGACATTGCCAACCAAGGAAACCTTGAGGGCTACTACATCGTTGAAGAGGGAGATTACGTTTATAACCCCCGTATCTCCGCTACAGCCCCTGTTGGGCCTGTCTCGAAAAATAGGATAGGTCTCGGCGTGATGTCGCCGTTGTACACGGTATTCAGATTCAATAACAAGCAGAACGACTTCTACGCCCACTACTTCAAATCGACGCATTGGCATCAGTACATGCGCCAGGCGTCCAGTACCGGCGCTCGGCATGACCGTATGAGCATCACAAATGATGATTTCATGGGGTTGCCGCTTCCTGTTTCACAACCGGAAGAACAAAAAAAAGTTGCCGACTGCCTGTCTTCCCTTGATGAGCTGATCACGGCAGAAAACCAAAAGCTGGACACCCTCAAGACCCACAAGAAGGGTCTGATGCAACAACTTTTTCCCCGTGTGGGAGAAAATGTGCCTCATCTTCGATTCTTGAGTGAAGGTGATTGGACTGTATCCAGCTTGCCCGAGGTCGCGTTCTTCCAAGAAGGCCCGGGAATTATGGCGGTTGATTTTAGAAACGAAGGAGTGCCGCTTGTTAGGCTTGCAGGCGTTGGAGGGATCAACGTCACCCTGGATGGCTGCAATTACCTAGATCCAGAAAAGGTGGCTCAGAAATGGGCGCATTTCCGTCTTGAGCTTGATGATCTAATCATTTCAACCAGCGCCACCTTCGGTCTCACATCAACTGTTACAGAGGTTGCAGCAGGCGCCGTATTTTATACTGGACTCATTCGGTTTCGACCAAGGAATGAACGGCTAACTCTTAGCTATTTGAAGGTTTTCTTGGGAAGTCCTCACTTTGAGCAACAGGCCGCATCTGCCGCAGTGGGTGGAGGAATAAAACACTTCGGCCCAACGCACTTGAAGAAAATGGAGATTCCAATTCCACCATTAGCAGAGCAACGATTTATTGCCGACTGCATGGGTAGCCTCGACGCTCGGATTGCTGCCGAAACTCGAAAGATCGAAGCCCTCAAACTTCACAAGCAAGGGCTGATGCAGAAGCTCTTTCCCGTGTTTGATGAGGTATCGGCATGAGGCCGGGCGTACCCTTCGCTGACCTTCCGGCTCTGGCCGCCCATCTGCGGGCAGAGTTTGAAAACAAGAAATCTATCCTGCTCTATGCCTACAACGGCACCGGTAAGACACGGCTTTCTATGGCATTCAAGAACGTGTGCAAACAGGGTGAAGCCCGCGATACGCTGTATTTCAACGCCTTCACCGAAGACCTGTTTCACTGGAATAACGATCTGGAAGGTGATGAGGATCGGCGCTTGCTGCTCAACCAGGACTCGCGCTTTTTTCAAGGCCTGTTTGAACTGGAGATGGATAACCGCATCCGCCCGCTGCTGCGGCGTTATGCGGATTTCGACTTCCGTATCGACACCGAGGGCCCAGAGTGGGCGGTGCGCTTCTCGCGCCTGGTGGATGGTCAGCCTATAGATAACATCAAGGTATCGCGCGGCGAGGAAAACATCTTTATCTGGTGTTTCTTCTTGGCCGTGGTCGAACTGGCGATGGACGCCGAAATCGAGGCTTACCAGTGGGTGCAGTACTTGTATATCGACGACCCGATTTCCTCGCTGGACGAGCACAACGCCATCGCTGTCGCCAATCACCTGGCGCAGTTGCTCAAGCGACAGGACAACCGACTCAAGACGGTAATCTCCACGCACCACACCTTGTTTTTCAATGTGCTATGCAATGAACTGGGCAAGGCTCGCCGCTATGTGATCAACAAGCACCCGGCCAACGGCGGCTATCTGCTGCGGCCCGAAGAGGGCGATACGCCGTTCTTCCACCACGTTGCCGCCTTGGCTGAACTGTATCAGGCGGCGCAGGAAGATCGTTTGTTCACGCACCACTTCAACATGCTGCGCACGATTCTTGAGAAGACGGCGAGCTTCCACGGCCACAAGAACTTCTCGGCCTGCATCAAGCAAAACGATGATGACCCGGACGGCATTCTGCATGCTCGCCTGATCAACATCCTCAGCCACGGCAACTATTCGTTGTATGAGCCGCAACAGATGCTCGATGAGAACAAGGCTTACTTCAAGAAGATTCTGAACGACTTCCTGAGCAGATACCCCTTCAATCCCGATTTGTTCCCTCAGGTTCCTGAGGCCGCAACAGCAGGTACACAATGACCGAATCCGAAAAGAAAAAACTAGGCGATACCCTCTGGAATATTGCCAATCAACTGCGTGGAGCGATGAATGCGGACGACTTCCGCGATTACATGCTGGCTTTTCTTTTCCTTCGCTATCTGTCGGACAACTACGAGGCCGCCGCGCAGAAGGAGCTGGGGCCAGACTATCCGCAGCAGATTGATGGCTCGGTCTCCACCCCGTTGCAGCTTTGGTACGAATGCAACCTGAATGATGTGCCCGAGTTCGAGAAACAGATGCGCCGTAAGGTGCATTACGTGATCGAGCCTGAATACCTGTGGGGCAGCATCGCCGAGATGGCGCGCACGCAGAACCCGGAACTGCTCAGCACTTTGCAGGCTGGCTTCAAGTACATCGAGGAAGAATCCTTCGCCAGTACCTTCCGGGGACTGTTCTCGGAGATCAACCTGGCATCCGACAAACTGGGCAAAACCTACCCGGAACGTAACGCGCGCTTGTGCAAGATCATCGCCGAGATCGCCAGGGGCCTGGGCCAATTCTCCACCGACAGCGACACCCTGGGTGATGCTTACGAATACCTGATCGGCCAGTTCGCGTCAGGCTCCGGTAAAAAGGCGGGTGAGTTCTACACGCCACAGCGTATTTCAGACATTCTGTCTGCCATCGTCACGCTGGATAGCCAGGAACCTGCCACGGGCAAGCGCTCGCACCTCGACAGCGTACTCGACTTTGCCTGCGGCTCAGGCTCCCTGCTGCTCAACGTGCGACACCGCATGGGACCGCATGGTATCGGTAAGATTTATGGCCAAGAGAAGAACATCACCACCTACAACCTGGCGCGCATGAACATGCTGCTGCACGGGATGAAAGATTCTGAGTTCGACATCTTCCACGGCGACACCCTGCTCAATGAGTGGGACATGCTACGTGAGACCAATCCGGCCAAAATGCCACGGTTCGACACCGTTGTGGCCAACCCCCCGTTCAGCTACCGCTGGGAGCCTAGCGAGGCACTGGGCGAGGACACCCGCTTCAAGAACTATGGGCTGGCACCGAAATCGGCGGCGGACTTCGCCTTCTTGCTGCACGGCTTCCACTTCCTGAAACAAGACGGCGTAATGGCCATCATCCTGCCCCACGGCGTACTGTTCCGTGGCGGAGCCGAGGCACGCATCCGCACCAAGCTGCTTAAGGACGGGCACGTTGACACAGTGATAGGCCTGCCCGCCAACCTGTTCTTCTCCACCGGCATCCCGGTGTGCATCCTGGTGCTGAAGAAGTGCAAGAAACCGGACGATGTGTTGTTCATCAACGCCGCCGAGCACTTCGAGAAGGGCAAGCGGCAGAACCGACTACTCAGAACAGACGAAATGCCTGATGGTGAAATCGGGCACATCGAAAAGATCATCGACACGTATCAGTTCCGCAAGGAAGAGCCGCTCTACTCGCGTCGAGTAGGAATGGAAGAAATCGAAAAGAAGGATTTCAACCTCAACATCTCGCGCTACGTGAGCACGGCGGAAACCGAGGAAGAGATCGATCTGGCGGCAGTGCATGCCGACCTGCTCGCCACCGAGCAGAAGATCGCCGATGCCAAGAAACATCACAACCAGTATCTGGCTGAACTGGGATTGCCTTTGCTTCCCTGAGCGACCCAATTAAATAGGGTAATTCAATAAAAATTACCCTATTTATTTCTTTGATTACCCCATTCCCTGCACCCAGCCTTCGGCAAAGGCAAATGGCAAGGGAACGGCCCTCAAGGGACAACGGCCCTATCCAGAAAAGGAAAAGGCCTCCCTGTCCATTCGCTCTGCAACACCCGGCCAAATCGCCCCTATGCTGTGCCGCTGCCCTCCGCCGCACTCAGATAGTCCGCCCAATCCTGCAACAGAGCCCTTCTTTGATCCAGCAACAACGCCTTGTTGTACGTCGCCCGCACCTTGTTGCTTTCCACGTGGGCAAGCTGCCGCTCGATTGCATCAGGCCGGTATCCGTTCTCATTGGCCCAGGTTGAAAAGGTCGTCCGCCAGCAATGCGGCGTCGTGCCCCGGCCCAGGTTCATGTCGCGCATCGCGTAGGTGAGCCGATTGGGCGTAGTGAAGCCCTTTCCGCTTCGGTGCGGAAACAGATAGCGCCCGCCACCCGTGATGTGCTGCAAGTCTTTCAGCACCGCTATGGCCTGCGTGGACAACGGACTGACATGGTCACGCCGCGCTTTCATCTTCGCCGCAGGCCGACGCCACAGTGCATCCTCAAAGTCGAACTCATCCCACTCAGCATCCGCCGCTTCCCCTGGACGGCAGGCGGTCAGCGCAATCAGCCGCAGGCACAACGAGGTTTCCGGATAGCCCCGGTAGCCGCGCAACTCCTGATAGAACTTCTGGATTTGCTCTCGCGTCATCGCCGCCTTGCTCTCGCTGAACGGCACGCGCAGCAGCCCACGCAGACTGGGAATCGGGTTTGCCTCGACCAGCCCCCGCACCACCGCGAACTCAAAGATCGCCGACAGATCGCCTTTGACGTGAATCGCCGCCCAGGCTCCGTGGGACTTGCATTCCTCCAGCAGCGGACGAATCTGTTTGACCCCAATGTCGCTCATCGGCATCCCATCGAACTTGGGCGACAGGTACTTCCTGATGCGGGATTCTTTCGTGCGGTAGGAGCTGAGCGCGAAGACCGGTTTGATCTCCGCCAGGTACGCTTTCGCTACCTTGGCAAACGAGCTTTCACGAGCACGCTTGCGCTCCTCCAGTGCTTCCAGGTTGCGCTGCTTGACCTGCTGCCGATCATGCGCAGGGTGGATACCTTGCTTGACCAAGGCACGCGCTTTCTCGCGGGCAGCGCGAGCCTCCGCAAGGCTTACCTGGGGAAAGCCGCCAATGGCAAAGAGGTTCTCCTTGCCTTGCAGGCGGTACTTCCACCGCCAGAGCTTGCCGCCGGTGGGCTTGACCAGCAGGAACAAGCCCCCGCCGTCTGAAAATTTCCAATCTCGATCAGTCGATTTGGCCGACCTGACCTTGAGGTCGGTGAGTAGGTTTTCGGGCATCGTTGGACTCCACTGCGGGGAGATGTACCCCCACGGTTGAACACGAGTACCCCCAACGCTACCCCCGAATTTTCTGGACCTCGATGAACAATAGGAACGCTCAGCAGACCGTATTGTTTCTGCAACCCATTGATTTCAAATGGGCTAGCCTGTCCACCAAGCGCTACTTAGCGCCACCGAGATCCAGCAAAAATCGTCAGACGTTGAACAAGAAGTTCATCACGTCGCCGTCCTGCACCACGTATTCCTTGCCTTCGGCGCGCATCTTGCCGGCTTCCTTGGCGCCTTGTTCGCCCTTGCAGGCGATGTAGTCGTCGTAGGAGATGGTTTGTGCGCGGATGAAGCCGCGTTCGAAGTCGGTGTGGATCACGCCGGCGGCCTGGGGGCCGGTGGCGCCGATGGGGATGGTCCAGGCGCGCACTTCCTTCACGCCGGCGGTGAAGTAGGTTTGCAGGCCGAGCAGCTTGAAGGCGGCGCGGATCAGGCGGTTCAGGCCCGGCTCTTCCATGCCCATGTCCGACAGGAAGGCCTGGCGGTCTTCGTCGGGCAGGTCGACGATCTCGGATTCGATCGAGGCGCAGATGGCCACGACCGGGGCGCCGCGCTCGGTGGCGAACGCGGTGAGGCGGTCGAGCAGCGGGTTGTTGGTGAAGCCGTCGTCGCTGACGTTGCCCACGTACATCGCCGGCTTGGCGGTGATGAAGCAGAGCTGCTGGATCAGCGCGAGCTCTTCGGTCGACAGGCCCAGCGAACGCACCGGCTTGGCCTGGTTCAGGTGGGCGATGCACTTCTCCAGCACCGTGACCAGGCGCTGCGCTTCCTTGTCGCCCGAACGCGCGGTCTTGGAGTGGCGGTGCAGGGCCTTCTCGGCGGTCTGCAGGTCGGCCAGCGCGAGCTCGGTCTCGATCACTTCGATGTCGGCGATCGGGTCGACCTTGCCGGCAACGTGGATCACGTTGGGATCCTCGAAGCAACGCACCACGTTGACGATGGCGTTGGTTTCGCGGATGTGCGAGAGGAACTGGTTGCCCAGGCCTTCGCCCTGGCTTGCGCCCGCCACCAGGCCGGCGA
>Ga0160496_1000168_pt1 | contig 42655 bp, 33 predicted proteins | sample DIDPMG_2_FD_108231 | JGI IMG/M metagenome (GOLD analysis project Ga0160496, IMG submission 108231) | Enriched soil microbial communities from UW Madison campus, WI, USA - DID2937_E24_FP MG | ecosystem: Environmental > Terrestrial > Soil > Grasslands | place: USA: Madison, Wisconsin | collected...
CGGCGCGGTCATCCCGCAGCTCTTCGCCCACCTCAAGGACCAGTACGGATTCCAGCTCGTCTTCCTATGCCTCATGGTCCCTTGTTACATATATATCCTCCTGTTCGGAATCGTCGCGGGAAGGCGTAAGTAACCCCGTGTTGTAAAGCAGTGTAATTTTGCTACAACGGCGAGCATGACCATATTGAACGATATCCTGACCACTATCCGTGATCGTGCGCCGCATGAGGAAGGCGTCAATCTGAAGATCGGCGAGGAGATTCTGCGCGATCCCGCCATGGTCGTGGACGTAAGCATCAAGAACTTCGCCAACCGCATCGGCGTCAGCGAACCTTCGGTCATCCGTTATTGCCGTTCGATCGGTTGTGATGGCTTCAAGGAGTTCAAGAAGCATCTGGCGCAATCGCTGGTGCTGGAGCAAAAATTCTCCAAGACGCCGACCGCTGTCGGCGGCGAGGACAGTAGCGGACAAACCGGCGATGAACGTTTCGACCGTCTGACCGCCAGCGTGGCCATCGCCCTGCGTTCGGTCAGCGAAACAGGGCATTTCGAGCAGATCGATGCGGCGGCGAAAACGCTGATGACCTCTTCCATGATCGCCATTTTCGGACTCGGCGGTTCGTCGGCGACCCTGGCCATGGAAGGTCAGAACCGTCTGTTCCGCCTGGGCCTGCGCGCCGTGGCCCATGTCGACAGCTATATGCAGCGGATGACGGCCGCGACCCTGAAGAAGGGCGATGCTGTCCTGATCATCTCTGCTACCGGCCAGCCCGAAACCCATGTTGAAAGCGCCCGTATCGCCCGCAGCTATGGCGCAACCTGTATCGCCATGGCACCATTGAATAGTCCGCTTGGTAAGGCTGCGGATATTCTGATCCCGATCGAACTGGCGACGGATATTCCTTATCACCAGCCCAACCCTGTGCGTTTTGCGCAGTTATTTGTTCTCGACTGTATCGCTGACCGTGTGGCGCTCATATTGGGCAAGCCGGCGATCGAGACCCTTCGTCGCGTTTCTTCCGCCGTCTCGCCGCAGCAGCATTACCTGCCTACGGGCGACTAATTTAGCTCAGTCGCCGCATGGCTCGCCGCAACGGCGGCGGCGTGCAGTCGCACGCTGGCAGCAGGTGATGAGAAGAACGCATCACCTGCTTGGGATCAGATCAAGCGTCACGACTTCGAACGGTTGCAGGTGCAGCGTGACGGGTTGCCCGGCGGTCAGGGTTATCGCCGAAGTCTTCACACCCTTCCACGGGCTGTGAGCGGTGTAGGTCGTTGCGGCATCGGCCGGCAATTCGAGCGCTATGCCGACATCCACCGCGAAGTCCTGTGCCTTGTCGGACGGATTGCGCAGAGTGAGCGTGGCCTTGCGCGGTGACCAGGCCGCCCAACCGTAAACGTCGAGCCGGCCGGGATCGCCGCCGATCCAGTGCGTATCCTTCAGCACATCGGCGTTGGCACGCGACCAGTTGGCCGCCTCGGCCAGATTATCCCAGTCATTCGACTGGAGCAGGGAGGGCGTGATGTACATTTCCTGCAGGGCCGTGCCGCTGCCGAAATAAGAATGGATCTCGTCGGCGAATTCATGCTTCGGGTCGCTGTCGAGACCAGGGGCATGCTGCGCATAGATCAGGCCGTGCACCATCAGTGAATTGAGCGGAAATAACGGTCCGCGGATGACGATATTCTGATAGGTTTCGCGGTCGCGATAGGTCATCCAACGCTGGCGGGGAGAGCCTACGCCCGTGAAGGCATGATCCTGGCCGCCGTGCCAGATGGAATCGGCGTACATCAGCCAGGCGGGCGAGGGGTAAGTGCCGGTGGTGACATTGATGAACAGGTCAGGTCGGGCGGCGCGCAGGTCGTCGATCAGATGTATCGCGGCGTCGAAGTCGCTGTTGAAACGGCTGCCGGGAAAGACCTTGGCGGCATTACCGGTACCGTCGAGCTTGAACTGGTTGACGCCCTGCGTGGTGACGAGATCGAGCGTTGCCTTGCGGAAGTTGTCATAATATTTTGGACCTGACAGGGCGAAGCCGCCGTCGATGATTTCATAACCCGTCGTTCCGCTGTTGGCGATACGGGCCGCCTTGTTCTTGTTGTAGCCGCCCCACGGCGACAGCCAGACTCCGGGCGCCGCGCCATATTTAGCGGCGGCATTGCGCAACGGGATAAAGCCGTTCGGAAAGGTCTTGCCGAATTTCCAGTTACCGGACAGGTCGTCCCAGCCGTCGTCGAACAGGAAGGAATCGATCTTCACGCCGCGCTTGACGGCCAGTGCTTCGCCGAAAGCATGGATACGGTCCAGCCCGTCGGCTTCGGTGTAGGTGGTGTCGTAGCCGATATCGTACCAGGAATTATAGTGCAGGAAGGTGCGATAGGGATGGGCGCGCTCTGCCTCGATATAGCCCAGAAAGTCGCGTCGCAACTGGCCGGGCGTTGTGGCACCTATGACAGCGGAATAGGTCAGGCTCTGACCCTTGCGCAGGGGCAAGGCATTATCGATCTGCGTCCAGGCATCGTCCGATTCCACGATGGCGTGGCTATAGGCCAACGGATTTTCGAACATCACATAGTCATTGTCAGCGATGATGGGCGAACCGTTGACCTTGCCGGAAATTTCCGCACCCGGTGCGTTCAGCCTCATCAGACGGACCTGCGGAATCATCTCGTCCTGCTTCAGCGCTGTGATGGTAATGACTTCGCGCAGATATTTGGCACCCTCGGGCTGGATGAGCCACCAGTCGATACGTACCCGGCCCTCCGTATCGGTGAAAGCTCCCCGGATTTCCTGACGCGCTTGCGTTTCGGAAAAGCGGGACGCCTTTGGATCGCCAGGCACAGTGGCCACGCTCAGCGGGGCGGTGAGGGTGAGGTCAGCCACTGTCAGGGTCGGGCCTTCACTCAGCGAAACGGTGAAGGGGGCGGTAACGGCCAGCGTGCGGCCTGTCAGCTTGTCGGTGAAGCGGAAATCCGACACCTGTCCGCCATCGGCCATCCACGTCAGAGAGGCATTCTGATTGCCGAAAGACTGGGACTCACCAGCCAAGGCAGCCGAATGCAAGCCCGGCAGGATCAGAAGTGCCAGGATGGAGACGCAGGCTTTGAGCGCGGACATTGTTTTTCCCTTTGTAGTTTCGCTACATAATATGAGCTACAGTTTTTAAATAAGTCAATTTTAAAAATGACAAGGACAGACGGGTTTCAACATTTCGGTCTATCCCCGCTATTGCCAGTGAAAACCTTTCCATGCTTGGGAAAATTGACCCGTCGTCACGAGTCCGTCGACGGGATTGGTATTGCCGATTTGCAACAGATACCTTTAAATTGTCATATAATATCCATTGCTGCATGTAACAGGATTTGACATTTGTAGTAAATGTAGCATCATAACTGTAGCTCGTGTAGCTTAAAATGAAAAAGGGATGCAGGATGAAGATAGGGAAAAATAAGTGTGGGGTATCGCGCGCGGCGCTGGCGATGGCGTTGTTTTGCGGTTTTCTGGGGGGCGCGGAACACGCCTTGGCGGCACCACAGGATGGCGGAGCCGTTGCCGAGGATAATGGCGACAAGGCGCTCGACACGACAATTGTTGTCGTCGGCTCGCGCAAGGCCCTGAAAACGGCGCAGGACCTCAAGAAAAATGCCGATACAGTGGTTGATTCCATAACGGCGACGGATATCGGGGCCTTTCCGGATAAATCGGTGGCCGAAGCCCTGCAGCGCGTGCCTGGCGTGACGGTCATGCGTTCGGTTGCTGGTGGCGACGTCATGCACTTTCCGGCTGAACCGACCGGGGTCATCATTCGCGGTCTCCAGCAGGTGAAGTCCGAATTCAACGGTCGCGATATCTTCAGCGCCGGTTCGGCCTCCGGCCTGAGCTGGGAAGACGTGTCGCCGGAAATGCTGGCTGGCGTCGATACCTACAAGAACCTGACGGCGGAAATGCTGGAAGGTGGCGTCGCCGGCACGATCAACCTGCGCACACGTCTGCCGTTCGATCAGAAGGGCCAGCTGATTTCGGCCACGATCGAAGGTGATTACGGCGATCTCAGCCAGAAATGGACGCCATCGGCTTCGGCGCTTTATTCAAACCGCTGGCATACGGAACTGGGCGATTTCGGCTTCCTTGGCGATATCGCCTATTCCGATATCGAAACCACCAGCCAGGGCGCGACCCTGCCGCGCATGATGCCCTTTGCTGCCGGCACCTATACCGACCAGATGAATTTCATTCCGTCCGGCATCAGCTACAACAACACAGTCTATGACCGCACCCGCAAGGGCATCTCGCTGGCGGGCCAGTGGGCCAGCACGGACAATCACTTCAAGGCGACGCTGCAATATAACAAATCGAGCTATAAAAATACCTGGAACGAAGACCAGTTGCTCAGCTTCTGGGCCTGGGTCGATCCGGCGACAACGAATGAATCGACAGTATGGACCGATGGCAGCCTGATCGCGCCGCCCGATGCGCCGGGCCTCGGCATCAACGAAGCCGGCGGCGGCACGCCCTTTACCTTCGACAGCAATGGCATGTTCCAGACCGGCGTGATCACTGCTTCGGCCGGCGGCTGGGGCTATGGCAATATAGCCGACTGGTCGACCGGTGAATATCAGCTGGGCTCGACGGATCAGTACGGCACCTATGGCCAGTACGGCATCAAGGATGCGAACGGTCGCGACCTGCCGATCTATCAACCATGTCTGTTGTCCAATGTTACGCACGCAGGTCAGCCCTGCCGCCTTGGGCCATCGGTCAATATGGCCACCCGTTACTCGACCGAGACCCGTACGGTTGAGGATACCTCGCTCAACTTCGTCTGGACGCCGACCGATCGCCTCAAGCTGACCTTCGACGCCCAGCACGTCATGTCGGTCAATACGCATTATGACATCACCTCGCGCAACGGCACCTATGCCAACCTGGCGGTCGACCTGACCGGCGACCTGCCCAAGCTGAGCTTCGAGCGGCCCTCAGGCTACAATGTGGTTGGCACCGATCCGATGTCGGATTACCGCAACTACTTCAACGAATCGATCATGGACCACCTGGAAGATTCCAAGGCGACCATGAACGCCTTCCAGATCGATGGCGCCTATGCCTTCGACGGTCCGTGGCTCAGCGAAATCCGCGCCGGTGTCCGCACCTCGGAACGCGACCAGCTTAACCAGTGGTCGGCCTATAACTGGCAATCGATCTCCAGCAACTGGGGCGCCAATCCGGCCGATTCCTTCCACCTCGATGCGCCGGCCACGGCCAATTTCGCCGGCTATCCCGGCACCTACTGGCAGACACGCAGCTTCGGCACCGACGGTATGCTGGACGGTCTGATCGGCCAGAGCCAGTTTGTCACCATCAATCCGGACTACCTCAAGGACATCAATTTGATGGAGGCCACCTTCGGCAAGACGGCCCAATCACAAGGCGGAACAAAAACGCCGTCTTCCAACTGGGATCCGATCTGCATGCGCGCCGGCAATATCGCCGGCAGCTGCTTCCAGCCAGGCGAACTCCTGAACGTCAACCTGAAGCAGGACGCCGCCTATGTCATGGTGAAGTTCGGCGGCCCGGACGCCACCCTGTTCGGCAGCGGCATCACCCTGTCGGGCAATGTCGGTATGCGGGTGGTACAGACCGACCTGACCAGCATCGGTGCGACCAATTTCGCCGTACCGTTCACCTTTGATGAAACGAACTGCCAGCCGCTGACGCCGGAGCAGATCGCCGCTCTAGCGCCGGGGCAATATGCCATCTCGCCGGGTTGCCTGGGTAAGAATTCGCTGGATGATCAGGCGTTCTCGGATGGCGGATTTGCCAGCTCGACGGTCAAGACCAAGCATACCTACAGCCTGCCGAGCCTGAACCTGAAGTTCGGCCTGGAGGATGGCTGGCAGGTGCGCTTCGCCGCCTCGCGCGGCATGTACATGCCCGATATCGGCCTGCTGAAGAACTACACCACCCTGCAGCGCAGCTTCGTGCCGCAATCGGCGATCACGGTCGGCAATCCAAGCATCGTGCTGGATAGCGCCGGTAATCCGGTCAGCTATATCTTCGGCTATTCCGGCAGCACCGGCAATCCGCGCCTGAAGGCCATCACCGCCGACCAGGTCGATCTGTCGATCGAACGCTACTTCGCCGAGGTCGGGTCATTCAGCTTCGATATCTTCACCAAGAAGTTCCACGACTACATCCAGAACGGCACCTTCGTCGTGCCGATGACCCATAATGGCGTCACCCGCGATGTAGTGGTCAATGGTCCGGTCAATGGTGAAGGCGCCAGCGTCAAGGGCTTCGAAGTGGCCTTCCAGCGCTACTTCACCTTCCTGCCGAAGCCCTTCGATGGTCTCGGCATCCAGGCCAACTATACGCATCTGCATAATGAGGGCGTGAAGAATGCCAACCTGACGCTGGATACGGCGGATGGCTCGACCATCACGCGTTCCGCCCAGGACGGCATGATCAATCCGGGCCGCCTGGAGCAGCTTTCGGATGACTCGTATAACCTGATCGTCATGTACGACAAGGGACAGTTCGGTGGCCGCCTGGCCTATAACTGGCGCTCGAAATACGTCAATTCGGTCAATGACTGCTGCATCGGCTTCCCGGTCTGGAACCAGGCAGAAGGCTTCCTCGACGGATCGCTGCGTTATGCTCTGAACGATCATACCGAAATCGATCTGCAGGGCACCAACCTGCTGGATACCCGTCCGAAGATCTTCCAGGAAGTGCTGGGGCCAACGGCGGCTAATCCTGATCAGGCGCCGCTGCTCCTGCCGGCCGGTACCTTCGCCTTCGACCGCCGCGTTCAGTTGAGCGTACGGTTCAAGTACTAACCACTTGGAGTGATCCGGGCATGTCCCGGATCAAACCCCATGCTTTCTCCCGCCGTTCCCCGGTGGCATGGTTATACTCCGGGCGCGCAGTCAGTCGACTGCGCGCCGCCTTTTTCATTTTAAGAGCAGATAACACATGACGGACACCAGACTGCAAAGAGTCGTCATCCTGGGCGGAGGGACTGCCGGCTGGATGGCGGCGGCCTGCCTGGCGAAGGTCTATGGCGAAAGCCTGTCCGTTACTTTGGTTGAATCCGCCGAGATCGGCACGGTTGGCGTCGGGGAATCGACCATCCCCATGATCAACCTGTTCAATGCCATTCTCGGTATCGATGAGTCTGACCTGATCCGCGAGACGGAGGCGACCTTCAAGCTCGGCATCGAGTTCGTCGACTGGACCCGGCTCGGCCACAGCTATCTGCATCCGTTCGGCGCCTATGGCGTGAACATGGAAGGCATCGGCTTTCATCACTACTGGCTGCGTCTGGCGGCCCACGAAGGCGCCAAAGACTATGGCCAGTTCAATATGGAAACCCTGGCGATCCGTACGGGACGCGCCGGCCCCACCCAGACCGACCTGCCGCAGATCAAGCTCAACAAAGCCTATCAGTTCGACGCCACTCTTTATGCCGCTTTCCTCAGACGTTACAGCGAAGCACGCGGTGTGACGCGGATCGAGGGCCGTGTGCGCGACGTTCATCCCAATCCGGAGACCGGCGATGTTGCTGACTTGTCACTCGAAGACGGGCGGACGATCGAGGGCGACCTGTTTATCGATTGCTCTGGTTTCGCCGCCCTGTTGATCGGTAAGGCCTTGGGCGTTCCGTTCCAGGACTGGAGCCAGTGGCTGCCGTGCAACCGTGCGGTGGTGGCGCCCTGCGAAACGGCGGGACCGCCATCGCCCTATACCCGTGTCACCGCCTATGAAGCCGGATGGCAGTGGCGCATTCCGCTCCAGCACCGGACGGGCAACGGTTATGTTTTCTGTGATGCCTTTGCGAGCGATGAAGAGGCCACCGAAAAACTGCTCAACCGGCTGGAAGGCAAGGCGCTGGCCGAACCACGCGTCCTGAAATTCACCGCCGGTCACCGCACCCGCATGTGGGAAAAGAATGTCGTGTCGCTCGGCCTGGCGTCGGGATTCCTTGAGCCATTGGAATCGACTTCGATCTATCTGGTGCAGAGTGCCCTGGCGCGCCTGATGGCGCTGTTTCCACGCGGTCCGGTCAATCCGGATGTACGGCGGAAGTTCAATGACGACATGAACGCCGAATATGAAAGCGTCCGCGATTTCCTGATCGCCCACTACAAGCTGACGGAACGTGACGACACACCGTTCTGGCGCATGTGTCGCGACATGGACATCCCGGACAGGCTTAAGATGCGGCTGGATATTTTCAGGGACGAAGGGCTGCTGCTGGAATTCCCTCAGGACCTGTTCAAGGACTCAAGCTGGTTCTCGGTGCTGATGGGGCAGGGGCTGCATCCCAAAACCTACCACCCGCTCGCCGACGCCATGCCGCGGGAAGAATTCCTCAATCGCATGTCTCAGTTGCGCCGGATGATTGGCCAGCGCGCTTCGGCCCTGCCGACACACAGCCAGTACATCGCCCAGCTTAGGGGTGGCCAATGAGGGGGTGCCTCTTGTGTCTCCTGATCTGGCTGTCGCCTGTGATGGCGATGGCGAAACCGCAGCTTGCCGTGGTCAGTTACTGGGGACAGCGGACCGAGAATTTTGAGCGCATTCCCGATCATGCGGTGGCCCTGATCAATCCTTCCAGTGGCATACTGGCAAAGGGCGCGATCGACACACCGGTTGATAATCTTGGCGTCTACAAGGACGTGCTGCGTCGGGCGAAAAAGCACGATATCCGCCTCTATGGCTATGTGCCGACCGGCTACTTCAGGCATGACTGCAATACGGATGGCAAATGCCAGACCTGGGAACGGATCGAAGCGCAGGTGAAGACCTATTTCGAGCGGATACCGGACCTGAAGGGCATCTTCTTCGATGAAACCGCACCGGCCGATTATGACTGCGCGCTGTTTGATGCCGAATACGAAAAACTGCGGGCCCTGGTTGCCAGGTACCGGCCCGGCGGAAAGATCATTTTCAATGTCGGTATGCCGGACAGTTGCGCGGTTAATGCCACGTCTCCCGGTGAAATGATCGTCCTGTTCGAGAATGACGGTCAGCATTACGTTAATGATTACAAGCAGATAAAGGCCGCCACCGAAGAGGCGAAAGCCAGGGGCACCGAGGTCTGGCATATCGTCAACAATATTCCGGCAAACCAGCTCGATGCGGTTTTGAGTGCCGCCAATGTCTATGCGCCGGACTATCTCTATGTGATAGATGTCAGTGGCGACTGGCAGGCGGGCTTCGACACCTATGGCGATCTGCCGGCCTACTGGAAAACCGAGGTCAGGGCACTGACCGGCAATGATAAATAACAGGGACACCGTGATGAAACTGAAAACCCGACTCCTGATCGCCAGCTTCATGGTGGCTCTTGTCTCTCCGCTTTCGGTCTTTGCCCAGCCTGTGGCGAAGGGCGTCTGGGCAGGCCTTGAGGCCGGCGCCGCCAAGACCCCGCCGATGGGCTGGAACAGCTGGAACGCCTTCCGCACCGAGGTCGACGAGGCCAAGGTGATGGGGGCCGCAAAGGCCCTGGTCGACGAAGGGTTGGCGAAGAAGGGCTACACCTATGTCAATCTCGATGACGGCTGGTGGCTGAAGCGTCGCCAGTCGGATGGCCACATGATCATCCGGACGCAAATCTTTCCTTCGGCAAAGACGACCGACGGTAATACCAGCTTCCGCGGCTTTACCGATCGCCTGCACAGCATGGGCCTGAAGGCGGGGCTCTATACCGATGTCGGCCACAATGCCTGCTCACAGGCCTTTGATCTCCATTCTCCCAACCTGCCGGAAGGCACGGCCGAGGAACGCCAGGTCGGGCTCGATGGTCACGTATCGCAGGATATCAATCTCTATTTCAAGGAATGGGGTTTCGACTATCTCAAGGTCGATGCCTGCGGACTGGCCGATTTCGCACCGGACTCGAAGCTGGTCAAGGACAACGGTTATATCGGCCTGACGCCGGAAATCGACCGCGCCTCGCTCAATCGCACAGACAGCGCCAAGGTGGAACAGCGCTATGCCGCCGTGGCCGCCGCGCTGAAGCAGGCCAATCCAGACAATGATTACGTCTTCTCTATGTGCAACTGGGGCATGGCCAATGTCCGCGAATGGGGCAAGGATGTCGGCAGTTCGTGGCGGACCTCCAGCGACATCACGCCGAACTGGTCGAGCATGTTGCACAATTACGACAGCGCGGTGAAGCGCGCGCTCTATGCCGGTCCCGGTCACTGGAACGATCCGGACATCCTGTTCATCGGCGCTGGCGATTTCGACACCGACCACCTGACTGAGGCGCGCACGCACTTCACTTTGTGGGCGATGATCAACGCACCGTTGCTGATTAGCTACGATTTGCGCCAGGCGCCGCAGTCGCTGCTCGATATCTGGGGCAATAGCGACCTGATCGCGGTCAACCAGGATCCGGCGGGCAATCAGGCGATTGTCGCCTACGATTCCGACGACGCGCAGATTCTCGTCAAGACCATGGCGGACGGCCACAAGGTTGTGGCCCTGTTCAACCGTACGGCTTTGCCGGCCAAGCTGAACCTGCTGGCCAGTCACCTGAAACTGAAGGGTGAGGCGCCGATCCAGCTCACTGACCTGTGGTCGAAAGCCGGCAGCAGCTTCACCAGTGAGACCGAGATCGAACTGGCGCCGCATGAAACGCGCGTCTTTTCCGTTCAGGGCGTACGCGAACTGGCCGATGGCGTCTACCTGTCGGAAATCCCCGGCGCCATCAATGTGGCCGATGATGGCGTTCGTGAGCCGCAGCTTGACCCAACAGTCCATCGCATGATCGACCCCTGGGCTGGTACGCGTTCGGGCGGTTCACGGCCGCAATATGCCGGCTGGGGCGGCGCGCAGGCAGATATGACGCCCTATGCACAAGCCTTGCAGATCGGCGACCATACCTATGACAGCGGCATCGGCGTGCTCGGCAATTCGCTGTTGCAGGTGAAGAACGATGGTTACGGCACCTTCCGCGCCACGGTCGGTGTGGACGATTCGACGTCCAACCGTGACCGCGCCGTGACCTTCGCCGTCTATGCCGATGGCAAGCTGGTGGCCAAAACGCCGCCGTTGAAATTCGGCGACGCACCGCGCGATATCTCCGCCGATATTGCCGGTCACAAGATCATTGAACTGCTGGCGACCGATGACAGCGCGGCCAGCGAACAACCGGTCGTTGTCACCTGGGGCATGGCAAGGTTGCAGAAATAGCCATGCAGTCCTGCAAGAGCCTGACCGGCGTCACGCACGAGACGTTCTGGAACGATATTGTTTCGGCGAATGAACCGGTCGTCTTGCGCGGGCTGTGCGGGGATTGGCCGTCGGTCACGGCAGGTGGACGGTCAGGGCAAGCCGCGATGGGTTACCTGCGGACCTTTGATAAGGGAGTGGCGGTCGAATACCTGTCCGCCGCGCCTGAGGTCAAAGGCGAATTCTTCTACGGCGATACCTTGCGCACGCGTAACTTCCAGAAGGGGCTGGCACCACTGGCTCAGATTCTGGATCGCCTGCTGGCCGAAACCGAAACATGGCCACCCGCGCTCTATATCCAGTCCACGCCGATTGACGCGATACTGCCGGGTTTTTCCGAACAGAACGCCAATCCACTGCTTCCGGCGACGACCCGGCCGCGTATATGGATTGGCAATGCCGTGCGCGTCCAGACCCATTATGACCTGTCGGATAATATCGCCGTCGTGGTGGCCGGCCAGCGCCGCTTTACCCTGTTTCCGCCGGATCAGTTGCCGAACCTTTATGTCGGCCCGTTCGAGCAGACACTGGCGGGTTCACCGGTCAGCCTGGCCGATATCGAGACGCCTGATTTTCAACAATTCCCGAAATTGCGGGACGCCCTGGCTGCGGGGCAATGCGCCGAGCTGGAGCCGGGCGACGCCATCTATATCCCTTATGGCTGGTGGCATCATGTCCGCAGCCTGTCCGCACTGAATGTTCTGGTGAACTACTGGTGGAACGAAGCCCCTCGGCACCTGCAAGCCCCCTATGGCGCCCTGCTTCATGCCATGCTGCTGGTGCGCGACATGCCGGCACGGCAGCGCGCGGTATGGAAGACGATGTTCGAGCACTTTGTCTTCCGCGAAAACGGCAATCCGGGCGCCCACATTGACTGGAGCGATCTCGGTGCCATGGCAGAATTAACGCCTGATCAGCACAGGCAGGCGCTGGAACAGCTGGCCCGGGGACTGGAGCGGCATATACGCACCCTTTGACGGCTGTGCCGGGACGCTGTATTCGCCGCTAAAGGCCATTTCGTTTCCGAACCTAGGGTGGGGGAAAATCATAATCATCCAGGTCGAACGGCTGATAAATCAGAATATCCGGTTCGACGCTTAACCGATAGCCATGTTCCGCCTGGCTATGGAGGATCGTTGTTTCTTCCCTGAGGGTGAAGGCCTGGATTGCTTCCAGGGAATGCCAATAGCTGAACAGTCGGAACTCATCCGCAAGCTCGCCGGCGATCCGCAGGACATGCGCCCTCAGGTTTCCCTCGGCTTTCTTATGCCGGGGCACGGCAACGGTTTGAAGGAATTCCAGACAGGCATCCGAATTCGCCCTGGATACATTACTGCGCCACTGTCTGACCCACATGTCGGCCTCCGGACAGAAAAAGAGCAGCCACCAGCGCCACGGCGATCAATGGCACAAGCGACAGCATGACCTCACTGGCATCGCGGTCGGCCGTGAGCAGGACACCGGCCAGGAGCGGCCCGGCCACCGCGCCCAGGCGGCTGGCGCCGACCAGAAAGCCGAGACCGGTGGCGCGTCCGGCCGACGGATAGAGTTCCGTCGCCAGAGCGTAGAGCAGGAAGCCTCCGCCGCTGAGGAAGAAGCCGATGCCAAATCCGGCCAGGCAGGCCAGGGCAATATCGTGGCTGACGACTGCCATGCCGGCGACGCTTGCCATCATGCCGAGCCAGGTCAGCAGATGAAGCACACCACGACGCCGGACTCGTGCCAGGGCACCAAAGACGAAGCCGCTGGCGGCACCGCCCAATGTCAGGACCATGATGATCTTCGAGGCGTCGGGCCTGAGAAATCCCTTGCTGACCAACAGGGAAGGCAGCCAGTTGATCAGCAGGTAGAGAGCCAGCGAGGTGAAGAAGGCGGCGGTCCACATCAGCAGGGTCGAGGCCAGGCGCTTTTCTCCGGCCAGGGCTTCAGGAATATTGGCGCGGATGCCATGGGTGCGGTTGTGGCGGAAGGCGTCGGATTCCGGCAGGGTGAACAGCATCAGGGCGGCGACGGCGATCGGCGCCAGCCCGCCGATCCAGAAGACGGTTTTCCAGTCGATATCCGGACGCGCCACCATCAGCGCGCCGACCAGGAAACCGCCAAACGGCATGGCGGAACTGAGCATGGTGACGCGCATGGCGGCGCGTTCGGGTTTGCCGGCTTCAGCAGTCAGGGCGATCAGGTTCGGCATGGCGCCGCCGAGGCCAAGCCCGGTCAGGAAACGCATCAGCAACAGGCTGTTGGTATCGGTCACCAGGGCGGTGCCGATGCTGAACAGCCCGAAGATCAGCATGGAGGCGATCAGGACACTGCGCCGGCCGATGCGGTCGGCCAGGCGGCCGCCGGTGAGCGCGCCGATGAACAGGCCGAAGGTGCTGGCGCTGAAGACCCAGCCGAGATGCGTGGGATCGAGATGGAAGACGGGCGCGAACTTCGGCGCGGCGATGCCGGCCGATTGCAGGTCATAGCCCTCGCATAGGCCGGCGATGAAGCACAGGGCAAAGACCAGGGCGGGCGATGTGGCTTTCGTGGTCATTCGCCCGCCTCCCGCAGATGGGCCTCACGGCGTCTGGCCATCTTCATCACCAGATTGTCGGCCACGCCGGGGCGTGACCACGGGCAAACGGCCAGGCAAATGGCGCAGCCGGCATTTTCCGCGAAGAACGGGATGCATTTGTCGAAATCGACATACCAGCGCTCGACGCCGCGTACCCACTGCTTCTGGTCAGTGATGGCGCCCGGCGGGCAGGCGTCGTCGCAAATGCGGCAGTTCAGGCAGAAATCGTCCGACCCGAAGACATCTTCCTCACTGAAAATCAGCGGCATGTCGGTGGTGACTCCGGCCAGGCGCAGGTTGGCGCCATAGGTCCGGTTGATCAGCGAGCCGTGCTTGCCCAGTTCTCCGAGGCCGGCATCGATGGCGGCGGGGATCAGCAGCAGGGCGTCGGCACGCGGGCCGGGATAGGGGTAGGCATAGTACCCCTGTTCGCGGATCCAGTTGGCCAGCTTGTACGAGGCGCGCGTGCAGCGGGCATATTGCCGGCCGACCTCGGCGATGCCGGCGCCGTTCTCCGGCGAACTGGGCACCTGTTTGAGATTGTCGTAATTGTGCGGAAAACCGAGCGCGATGACGTTCGGCACGTCGATGCTGTAACCCTCGACGATGTAGTGTTGCTTCACCGTGGTGGCGCCGAACAGGTCCGATTCATTCGCCAGGGCGAATTCACGCGCCAGCGCCGTCCATTCCTGCGGCGTACGCTCGATCCGCACCGGATTGATCGGCACCAGCGGCGGATAATCACGCGCCTTGAGGAATTCTTCCACCGCCTCCGGGGTCACCCGGCAGCCATCGCTGGCGATCTGCTGCAAGGTGCCGAAAGGATGCTGCGTGGGCGGATGCCAGAACATGGGAGAGGCCTTGCGGAAGGTCTTTTCGCCCTGTCCGTTCAGCACATTGCCTGAAGCCCCTTCCGGCCACGCCGCCATGACGACGGGGCCGGGTGCGTAGGTCTTTTCCTTCCTGCGTGACATCCGGCTCTCCCTCAGAAGCGCTTCGAGACGCGCACGCCGATCTGGCGCGGGGCCAGTGGCACAACGAAGACGTCACCACCCAGGAACGGATCGCTGGAGGCGTAGACGTAATCGAACGAGTCGAAGAGGTTGTTGACATAGAGGGTGAGACGCACGCCCGATTTCGTGGTCAGGGTGGCGCTGGCATTGACACGGTCATAGGCCGGCGTCGTCAGCTGATCGTGCGCCTTGGACTTGCGGGTATTGTCCTGGAAAATGATCTCGTCGACATAGCTGTACTCGGCGAACAGGTCGAGGCTGCGGCCATTGGCGATGCCGCGGCTGTACAGCACCGAGCCATAGCCCGTGACTTTCGGCACGTTCTCAAACGGCGTACCGGACATGTCGAATCTGTCAGTGGCCGAGAAGGTGCGCACGAAGTCATCGAACACCCCATCGCTGTAGGACAGGCTGCCGTTGAATTGCAGACCTTTGACCGGGCGGAAGGTGGCCTCGGCCTCGAAGCCGTTGACATGGCTTCTGGCGGCATCCTGGATGACGGTGATCGGCACCGGTCCGCCGCGCGGATCGGGGATGACATTGTTGAGCTGCTGGTTCTGGATATCGATATGGTAGGCCGCCGCGTTGAGCGTCAGGCGGCGTTCCAGCAGGACGGATTTCACGCCCGCCTCGTAGTTGCGAGAGGTCTCGGCGCGATAAACGAGGTTGTCGGTGCGGCCGGGATAGCGATCGACGCCGCCGGCCTTCCAGCCCTCGGCAAACGTGGCATAGACCGAGACGTCCGGCGTGAACCTGTATGAGGCCGAGGCCATCCAGGAGAGGTTGTGAAAGTCGGGATGTCCGTCACGGGTTATCGGGCTGGCGCGGTTGAGCGGCGCGCCGAAGACCGAGACCTTGGCGCCTGTGCCATCGACATGCTCCTCCGAATAACGTGCCCCGACTGTCAGTTCTATTCTGGCGGCCGGGCGGTAGCTGACTTGCCCGAAAGCGGCGTCACCCCGGCGCACATCCTTGTAGGCTTCGCGGATGTAGAAGGCGGCCGGAATGGTGGCCGCGGCGCCCGGACCGGCCTGGCGCTGCCGCGTCTGGTGCTGGATTTGCGAGAAGCCATACAGGCCCGCCAGCCAGGTCAGTTTTTCGTGCTCGCCTTCAAGGCGGAATTCCTGGCTGATAAAGGTCTGGTTGACCTGGGCGGCGAGGGTAGCACCCTTTGTGGTGACAGGTTCGGGTGCGAAGTACGGATAGGTGGGCAGGACCTCTGTGCCGCCGCCGGTCTGGCGGTTGTCCATGTCGAGGAAGTTGTCGGAATCCGAATAGCGATAGCCGGTGATCGAGGTGAAGGTCAGGTGATTGCTGATATCGGCGGTGACGTTGAGCTGGGCGCCGTGATTGCCTTTCGAATCCGGCTTGTCCTGGTCGATGGGTGTTTCCTGGTGGTTGCCGGCCAGACGCACGCCGCGCAGGGCCTCGTTATAATCGCGCTGGCTGGCATCGGCCATCAGGGTGAAATCGAGGCCTTCCTTCGGCACCCAGCGCAGGGTGCCGCGTACGGCGCTCTGTTCGTAATTGTTCTGGTTCTGGTCAAGGATGGGATTGTAGATGAAGCCGTCGGAACGGCCATAGGCGGCGCTGATCCCGCCATAGAGCTGGCCGGCGATGGGCCCATCGATGGCCGCCAGAGCGCGGAAGGTGCCGAGGCTGGCGGCATCGGCCGACAGGTGTCCGTGCAGCGCCTCGCCGGGCTTGCGCGTGATCATGTTGACCGCGCCGCCCTGGGTATTGCGGCCGAAGAGCGTGCCCTGAGGACCGCGCAGCACCTCGACGCGTTGCAGGTCGAGCATGGCGGTGTCGAAGCCGATCTGCGGCTGGTACATGCCGTCGATGAAGACGCCGACCGCGGGTTCGAGGCCGGCATTGAAGCCGACGCCGCGCATGGTCAGGTAGCTGAGGTCGCTCGAATAGCTGACCGAGCCGGGCGAGGTGAACAGGCCCGGCACCTGGCTGTAAAGGTCGTTGATATTCTGTACATTGCGACGGTCGAGCTCGGCGCTGCCGACGGCGCTGATCGACAGCGGCACATCCTGCAGGGCTTCGCTGCGCTTACGGGCGGTAACGATGACCTCGGTCGAGCTGTCATCAGCCTGCGCCGCCGCATCAGCCGGTGTCATGTCTGCCAGGGCAGGTGTGGTGATAAGGGCAGCCGTCAACAGGCCGCTATAGAGCCAGGCGCTCTTTTTCATCTTCATGTGTGTTTCCCCGTGCCGGATTTTCCCGGTCAGATGCAAATGGCTATCTCTGGATTTGAAATACGGCAAGAGGTCGTGGAGTGAATATAAGTCGTTATGTTTATTGAATTTTATTTTGTTGCCGAATGGTCACATTGTAGCTATGTACCTACAATTATGCTGAAATAATGTAGATATGTAGATTTATTTGCAGGAGCATCCAGGTGCGAAGGGCCATACGCAAAGGCAGATTGAAGCCCCTATCCCGATTTTCACGTCTCGGAGTCAAATTAACGCGGCGCTTTAGAAAAACTCTCTAACTCATATCATTTTGATATGGTACCCGTGAAGCGCCTGGCATCCGGACACACCGTAATAATGGCTCATCATCACGGAGTTCCCATGACTGCCACATCCTTTTCCCGTCGTTTTGTTCTGTTGTCCGCATCCGCCGCCGTGGCCTCGCTGGTGGTCGCGTGCGGCCCTAGATCCGGCAATAAGTCAGGCGGTAAATCCGGCAAGTCCCGCGTGCTGACGGCCACGATCGGCTATCCTGAGCCCCACACCATGTTCGCGCCAGGCGGCGGCGGCGGCGGGCCGGGCTTCACCGGCTCAAAGGTGCTGGAGCGCCTGGGACGCTTCAACAAGGATCACAGCTTTTCCCCGGTCCTGGCCGAAAGCTGGGTAATTGCGCCGGATAAAAAGAGCGTCAGTTTCAAACTTCGACCGGGCGTCAAGTGGCACGATGGCCAGGATTTCACGGCCAATGACGTCGCCTGGTCGGTCAAGGAATACTGGAAGCCGTTTTATCCGCAAAGCATTCTGGATTACCTGGCCGGCGTCGACGTGGCGGGGCCGCTGGATGTCACCCTGCGGTTTGACCGGCCCGTGCCGGATTTCAGCCTGCAACTGCTGTTCTCGTTCGGGCCGAATTACGTTCTGCCCAAGCACCTTTATGAAGGTAAGGATGTGCTGCTCAATCCGGTCAATGCGGCGCCGATCGGTACCGGACCGTGGCTGTTTTCCAAATGGGTGCGCGGCAGCTATGCGGAGTTTACCCGCAATCCGAATTACTGGCGTCAGTCCACCGGTAATCTGGACAAGCTGATCATCCGCTGGTGGCGTGAGCCGGCCTCGCGCGCGGCAGCGCTCGAGACGGGTGAACTGGATGCCGGTTTCTCGAACCCAGTGCCGCTCAATGACGTTAAGCGGCTGCAGGCCAACCCGAATCTGCGTGTTCAGTTCGAAGACGAGGGATTGGCGATCTCGGCCTATTTCAATGTCAGGAACCCAGTCATTTCCAACGTCAAGGTGCGCCAGGCTCTGGCGCATGCCATCGACAAGGACTTCATAAGCAAGACGATCTATTATGGTTTCGCCAGGCCGGCGATCAGCCCGATCCTCAGTTCCAATGAACTCTACTTCACCGACAACGTGCCGAAATACGCTTTCGATCCGGCCCTGGCCGCCCGTCTGCTCGATGAAGCCGGATATCCGGTCAAGGCCGATGGCAAACGCTTTGCCCTGAATCTTCTGGCCAGCGGCTGGTCGGAAGAGAACGGCAAGGTCGGCGCCTATCTGAAGCAGGTCTTTACCGACCTGAAGATCGACGTCACCCTGCGCGTGCCGGACCGCCCCAATTCGCTGAAGGCGCTTTATACCGATTATGATTTCGACGTGGCCTATAGCCAGGGCGGCGGCACGTCGGATGATCTGCGGCCCGAGCTGGCGCAGCTCTTTACGACATCCGGTATCAGAAAGGGACTGATCTTCCGAAATGCGTCGCGTTATTCCTCGCCGGTGATGGATGAACTGGTCAGCCGCATCACGGTCGAAATAGATCCCGTCAGGCGCAAGGACCTGATTCAGCAGTTCGCGCGCCTGGTTATGACCGATCTGCCTGTACTGCCTATTGTCGAATGGCCGAGCCACGTCATTTTCAACAAGGATGTCCAGTTGAATACAACGGCGGCGTATCAATCGACCGATTCCTGGGCGGACGCGGAAAAGGCGTGAAGCCGTTATCCGTCCGTTCGGGTGGAGTCGCGCAGTTCAGCTAAACTCATCGGATAGGATTTATGTCCTCGCAGCTTCGAAAATAACTTTGACACAAATTCATATCAATTTAATATGAATTAAGGCGTGACGGACCACCGGCGTCAAGGGGCGCGTCCAAAGGGGCGCAATCGCGGTGTCTTGCCGAGGAACGGCTGAGCAGTGCCCCGCACATACATCACAATCAATGGCACTCATCTGCGCAGGATCCGCCGCAGAGCGGATATGCGCACCCGAAACACTGGAGAATTCCCTTGAAGGGTATCTATGCAAAATCGCTGGTCTCGTCCGGCGCGTTCATCCTGTCCCTGGCTCTGGCCGGCGTCGCCCAGGCCGACGATGCGGCTGGTTCCACGCCCGCGCCTGACGCGGCGGCTCCGGATGCGGCTGCCACGCTGGAGCCAATTGAAGTCACGGTCACCGCGGAATTCCGTAAGACCAACATCCAGAAGACGCCGGTCGCCGTGTCGGTCATCACGGCCAACACTCTGCAGGTCAAGGCGGTGGAGAACCTGCGCGATGCCACGACGCGCATTCCGGGCCTGTTTGCCGCGCCGTCGGCCCTGACCTATTCAACCGGCAGCTATTATATCCGCGGCATCGGTGAGACCGACTCGATCGCCAACCAGACCGTCGGCACCTATATCGACGACGTCTATATCTCACGCCCGATCGGAGGCACGTTCGATTTCAACGATGTGCAGGATGTCGAAGTGCTGCGCGGTCCCCAGGGCACGCTCTACGGCCGGAATTCTTCGGCCGGCGCCATCAAGATTACCACCAAGGTGCCGGACAATGATTTCGATGCCTTTGGCGAAGTCAGTGTCGGCGACCACGAGGCTTCCATCGTACGCGGCGGCGTCAGCGGGCCGCTGGTCAAGGATCAACTGGCCGGCAGCCTTGCCGTGGTCAAGCGCTATCGCCAGGGCCTGGTCTTCGACAGGACGCTGAACACCTATGTCGGCACGGTCGATACTTTCGGCGTGCGCGGCAAGCTGAACTGGACGCCGACACAGAATTCGGCCTACCTCCTGACGGTCGAGGGCTTCGAGGACAAGGGCGACCCGACGCCGCTGACCCCGCGCATCCAGCCGGGCGGCGTGATCGACCCGGATACAAACTATTCCGAACAGCAGATCAGCAATCACACCCAGCTGTGGGCCAGTTCGCTGCGCGCCACCTGGGCGCTCAATGACAAGAGCCAGCTGAAGTTTATCACCTCGGTACGCCAGTTCAAGCAGCCGGGCTGGTATGACCAGGACGGCAGCGCGCTGACCATCAACCGCACCTTCTCCAACCACCGCGACCTCAACTGGACGCAGGAACTGCAATATCTCTACAATGGCGGCCGCATCCACGCCGTAGCGGGTATCTTTGCCCTCTATGACAATTTCCGTTCGTACCGCACCAACTATTCGCCGCTCGCCAGCACGGCCCTGCTGCCGGACCGCACCTATCTCCAGGATTCCGGTGAAAAGACCAAGAACTACTCGATTTATGGTCAGGTGACTTATGACCTGACAGAAAAGCTGCACCTGATCGCCGGTGAGCGTTACACCTACGAAGCGCACAACTTCACCTTCACGGGTAACGAGCAGAACGGCACCGGCCAGTACCTGAACGACCTCTACACCATCACCAAACCTTACCAGCACTGGACCTCGTGGACGCCGAAGCTCGGCCTGAACTATGAACTGACCCCGACCATCAGCACCTACGGCACCTATTCGCAGGGCTTCAAGGCCGGTGGTTTTGATGGTCGTGCCACCTCCAAGGCATCGGCGGGCCTGCCCTACGATCCGGAAACGGTCGAAACCTGGGAAGGCGGCGTCAAGGCAGACTGGTTCAATCACGTCCTGCGCACCAACCTGGCGGTCTATCATAACGATATCGAAGGTTATCAGGCTTCGGCGCTCGATGAGAACAACATCGCCCACCGCATCAATCTCGGCAAGGTGCGCACTCAGGGCTTCGAACTGGAAACCCGCTGGCGCGTACTTGACGGCCTGACCTGGCAGAACAATGTCAGCCTGCTGGAAACCAAGGTGCTGTCGGCGGGCGGCGCCACCACCAATGCCGCCCTCTATGACGGCAAGCAGGTGCAAAATGCCCCGCGCTGGCAATATTTCAGCGCCCTCGATTATGACCTGCCGTGGAAAGCATATGGCATCTGGACGCTGGGTGCCGACTACTTCTTCCGTACCCGACAGTTCAGCGACCTGCTGAATACCCCAGGCGCCATCGGAGAGGCGCAGGAGGTCATCAATGTCTCGGCCAGTTTCAAGCCGCAGAACTCGCATTTCTCCTACTCACTGACGGTGCGTAACGCCGCCGATCGCCGCTTCGACCAGGGCGGGACCCGTGGCAACGGCGTGACCCAGATCAACGCCACCACCTTCAATGATCCGCGTCTCGTCCTCTTCCGCGTCCGCTACGACTACTAGACTAACCCACAGGCTCCGGACTGTACCCGGCGCCTGTCTTATTGAGAATTGACATGCAATATACCCCACTAGGGAAAACCGGCCTCAAGGTCTCGCGCATCGCCTTTGGCTGTTCCAGCTACGGCTCGACAGACTGGATGCCGTGGGCGTTGCCGGAATCCGAAGCCCTGCCGTTCTACAAACAGGCGCTCGACGCCGGCATCAACTTCTTCGACAATGCCGACAGCTACTCGACCGGCCTGGCTGAAACCATCCAGGGAAACGTGTTTGAAAAGATCGGCGTTCGCCGTGATGAGGTCGTCTTGGCTACCAAGGTCTTCGGGCCGATGGGCAAGGACGTCAACCAGCGCGGCCTCAATCGCAAGCACATCAGGCACGCGATCGATGACAGCCTGCGCCGCCTGAAGACCGATTATGTCGATCTCTACCAGATCCATCGCCTCGACCCGACCACGCCGCCGGAAGAGACCATGGAAGCGTTGCACGAGGTCGTGACTTCCGGCAAGGCGCTCTATATAGGCGCCTCCAGTATGTATGCCTGGCAATTCGCCAAACTTCAGGCGATTGCCGAAAAGAACGGCTGGACGAAGTTCGTCTCGATGCAGAACCGCTATAATCTGCTCTACCGCGAGGAAGAGCGCGAGATGATACCGCTGTGCATCGATCAGGGCGTCGGCGTCATTCCTTATAGCCCGCTGGCGCGTGGACTGCTGACCGGCAGCCGCCGGCGCGGCACCAAGCGTTCGGAAGTGGTCAAGGATTTCGCCCGCCCTGAAGACGAGGCCGTGGTCGACCGCGTGCTGGAAGTAGCCGCCGCGCGCGGCGTTTCGCCGGCCAAGATCGGCCTGGCGTGGCTGCTGACCCGCCCCGGCCTGACGGCGCCCATTGTCGGCGCCACCAAGGTCAACCATATCGATGACGCCGTGGCGGCGCTGGAAATTCGCCTGTCGGATGAGGAAATCCGCCTGCTGGAAGAGCCTTACGTCGCTCAGCCGCCACAGTTCGGCCGCGAAACGGTACCATCGCACAATGTAGCTGCCGCCGAGGCCTTCCGCGCCGCGCTCGGTCACGATACGACGGTGTTCTGATTATGAACAGCAGCCGCATTCTTCCCAGTCCCTATACCGATCCGCTGCGTTTTGCCGGGGCCGCGAGAAAGCGCGCCTCGCGGCCGCTGATCCTGTTGCGCCGGCTGGGGAAGCGGCTGCTGACCCACGTCTTGCCGCTGATGCTGACCATCATCGTCGGGACATTTTTCCTGATCCATGCCGCACCGGGCAGCTTCGTCGAGATCATGTCATCGGAGATGCAACTGTCCGACCAGGCGATGATCGATCGGCTGAATATCACCTATGGTCTCGATCAGCCGCTTTATGTGCAATTGTGGAAGTATCTCGAAGCCGTCTGCCATCTCGATTTCGGCTTCTCCTACCGCCAGAATATCCCTGTCACCGAGGCGATTCTCACCCACCTGCCGGCGACGCTGATTCTGATGCTGTCAGGCCTCGCCGTGGCGTTGCTGACCGGCGTTTTGTCGGGTATCGCCGCGGCCTCGAATCACAATGGCTGGCTTGATCGCCTGCTTTCGATGGCCGGTGTGTTCTTCTTCGCCGCACCGATCTTCTGGGTCGGGATCATGCTGGTGGTGCTGTTCGCGGTGAAGCTCGACTGGCTGCCGATCGGCGGTATAAACACTATCGGCGCCGATGACGGGGCTTTTGGCAATCTGCTCGATCTCGGCACCCATCTGCTGATGCCGGCTGTGGCACTGGGCCTGCACCAGTCTGCCATCTACATGCGTGTAACGCGTAACGCCATGATCGAGGCCGCCCAGGCCGATTATGTCCGCACGGCCTTCGCCAAGGGACTTTCCGCCACGGCGGTGACCCTGCGTCATATCTTTCGAAACGCGCTGCTGCCGGTGATCACCGTGCTCGGGCTGCAATTCGCCGCCGTGCTCAGCGGCAGTGTGGTCATCGAGGCGGTGTTCAACTGGCCGGGGCTGGGCAGCCTGCTTTATGACTCGGTGGTGGCGCGTGATTATCCGGTCGTGCTTGGTATCATCATCTTCAGTTCGTTGCTGGTGATCGTGGTCAATCTGGTGATCGACCTCGTTTATGCGTGGCTCGATCCACGCATCGTGCTGGAGTAGGGCCATGCATTTCCTGCGTAATTTCAGCCGCAATCCCATGGCCCTGACCGGCGGGCTGCTGTTGCTCCTGGTGTTGCTGGCGGCGCTGGTAGCTCCCGTGATCTTCCCCGCCGATCCCTTGCGGATTGTCGGTCCGGCGCTGATCGAGCCTTTCACCGACGGCCATTATCCACTTGGCACCGACGGCATGGGGCGGGATATGCTGGCCATGATCATTCACGGCGCCGGCACCACGCTGGCCATCGGCGTTTCGGCCGCCCTGACGGCGCTGGTCATCGGCGTCACCATCGGCGCCATCGCCGGCTATTATGGCGGCTGGATCGGCAATCTGTTCGGCCGGCTGATCGAATTGTTCCAGACCATTCCGGGCATCGTTTTTATTCTGGCGCTTGTTTCGCTGTTCGGCGCGCACATGGTCCTGATTGTGCTGATCATTGGTCTGGTATCGTGGGAATCGATCGCGCGGCTGACGCGCGCCGAAGTCATGGCGTGGAAGAAGCGCGATTTCATCCTGGCCTGCCGCGCCACCGGCATGACCGACATTGGAATCATCTTCGGCGAGATACTGCCGAATGCCCTGGCGCCGGTTATCGCTGTTTCGACGCTCTCCATTGCCGGCGCGATCCTGGCTGAGTCCGGTTTGTCTTTTCTGGGGTTGGGCGACCCCAATATTTCGACATGGGGCCGACTGGTCGGTGATGGCCGCAACATGATCACCTCAGCCTGGTACATCAGCGCCATTCCTGGCGTCGCCATTGTGGTCACTGTCTTTGCCCTGAGTCTGGTTTCCGATGGCTTGGGTGAAATTCTCAATCCGAGGCTGCGCCGATGAGCCGCCCTGTTCTCGATGTCCGCAATCTGTCGACTGCCGTCACCACCCGCAAGGGCGATCTGACCATTGTCGATGACCTGAACCTGAAGGTGAAGCGCGGTGAAACCGTCGCCATTATCGGCGAATCCGGTTGCGGCAAATCACTGGCGGCGCTGTCGCTGATGCGCCTGTTGCCAAAGGGACGCGCCCGTATCCGTGGCGGCGAAATACGGCTCGAAGACCGTGACCTGGCGAAACTGCCTGACCGCGACGTTGCCCGCCTGCGCGGTCGTGACATCGCCATGATCTTCCAGGACCCGATGAGCGCGCTCAATCCGGTCATGACCATAGGCCGCCAGATCGAGGAAGCCATCCGCGCCCATGTTGACCTGAAGGGCGAGGCGCTCAGGGCGCGCAGCATCGAATTGCTGAAGCTGGTCCATATCCCCGATCCGGAAGCGCGTCTGAAAGAATATCCGCACCGCCTTTCCGGCGGCATGTGCCAGCGTATCGCCATCGCCATGGCCATCGCCTGCGAACCGCGTTTGCTGATCGCCGACGAGCCGACCACCGCGCTCGACGTCACCATCCAGGCGCAGGTCCTGCAACTGCTTCAGGAACTGAAGGCGCGCACCGGCATGGCGCTGCTGATCATCACCCATGATTTCGGCGTGGTGGCGGAAATGGCCGACCGCGTCGTGGTCATGTATGCCGGACGCAAGGTGGAGGAGGGCACGGTTCGCGAAATCTTCCGTGATCCGCGCCATCCTTATACGCAAGGTCTGCTGGCCCTGACCCTCCACCCCGGTCCGCCAAAGGTCGACCGTTTGCCTGAAATCCGCGGCGTGGTGCCGGCCTATGAAGCGCGCGGTGTCGGCTGCCCGTTCGCCGATCGCTGCGACAAGGTGATGGAGGTCTGCCGTCGTCAGGCGCCTGCCACGATTGAAGTCGCCCAAAATAGCTTGAATGGCAATCATGAAGTCGCCTGCTGGGCCGCCGAACTGGAAAGTGAGCGCTATGTCGTTACTGTCGATCACTAACCTTGAAGTCCATCTGCCGACGGGTGCGGGGCTGGTCCACGCGGTCAATGGCCTGTCCTTTGATATCACGGAAGGGGAAACCATAGGCCTGATCGGCGAATCCGGCTGCGGCAAGTCAACGCTCGGCCGTGCCCTGCTGCGCCTGTCACCCGCCACCGGCGGCCGCATCGAACTGGACGGACAGGATATTACGCACCTCAACGCGAAGGCTCTGAAGGCTGTCCGACCGAAGATCCAGATGATTTTCCAGGACAATGCCGGGGCGCTCAATCCGCGTCATACGGTGGGTAAGAGCATCGGCCAGCCCCTGCGTCTGACGGGCTGGAACGCGAAAGACGCTAAGGCGCGGGTGCATGAACTGCTGGCGCAGGTCGGGCTGTCGAAGGACGCCTATGACCGCTATCCCAACGAATTTTCCGGCGGCCAGCGCCAGCGCGTCGGCATTGCCCGCGCCATCGCGCTCAATCCCAAACTGATCGTCTGCGACGAGCCGGTGTCTGCGCTCGATCCCTCGGTGCGGGCCCAGATCATCAACCTGCTGCGCGACCTGCAGCAGCGCCTTGGTATTTCCTACCTGTTCATTTCGCACGATCTTGCCGTGGTCGAACACATCGCCGACCGCGTTGTGGTAATGTATCTCGGTCAGGTGATGGAGCAGGGCGCGCGCGATACCTTCTGGAAACAGCCGCTTCATCCCTATACGCGGGCGCTTCTGGCCGCTGTGCCGAGCGCTGATCCCGATACAGTGCGCGTTAAATCCGTGCTTCAGGGCGAACTGCCGAGCAATATCAATCTGCCCGCCGGCTGCCCATTCCAGGCACGCTGCCCACTGGCCACCGAACAATGCCGGACGGAAAAACCAGCCCTGCGCCGCGCCGCGAGCGGCAATGATGTCGCCTGCCATCTGGTCGATACCGCCTCGGACATACACCCACAGCCCACAGAGGAAACCATCCCATGCCCAGCACCCTGATCTCTACTCGCGCCGGCTGGATCGACAGCCCCGAAGCCGTCTTCGATGCCGTGCAGACCGCCCTGACCGAGAGCATAGGCACACCGGCCAAGGCCCGTCATATCCGTCTGGTCCAGTTCCCCCCCGATCATTTCACCTCGGCCGAAGGCGAGGGCGCGCGTTACACCAATGTCGAGATCACTCTGTTCAGCGGCCGCACGGTCGAGCTGAAACAGGCGCTCTATGCCGCCGTGAAACGCAATCTCGGCGCGCTCGGCGTGCCGGAAAAAGATGTGAAAATCATCCTGATCGAGTCACCGAAAGAGAACTGGAGCTGATGTCCGTCGAGCCACCTTTAACGGAAAGACACGATCCGGCAGCAGCCTTCCGTCACCGCGATTATCGCCTGTTTTACGCCACGCGGCTGTGCAACATGTTCGGCACCAATATCATGATGCCGACCCTGGGCTGGCAGATCTACAAGCTGACTCACGATCCGCTCTCGCTGGGTTTGATCGGCCTGTCGGTTTTCGTGCCGGTGATGCTGGCCACCCTGCCGTCGGGTCAGGTGGCGGACCGCTTCGAGCGCCGCAATGTCTATCGCGTGTTCCAGCTTGTTCTGACCACGGCGGCGCTGATTTTCTGCGGCCTGACGCTTTCGGGCGTCACCAATCCGCTGTTCTTTTACCTGGCGGCGGGGCTGTTCGGCGCCTCCAAGACCTTCTCGGCCCCCTGCGCCGCCGCCTGGATGCCGCACATGATCCCACGTCAGGCCCTGCCCAATGCCGTGGCATGGAATTCGTCCGGCTTCCAGCTCACCAATGTCATCGGCCCGGCACTGGCCGGCCTGACCCTGCATCTGTGGGGTGAAGCGGCCACTTACGGGCTGGCGGCGGGACTGTATGTTTCCGGGAGCCTCGGCGCAACCCTGATCCGGACGCGTTCGCGCGGCGGCGATCGCCGGCCGGTTGGTCTGGCGCATCTGCTCGGTGGGCTCAACTATATCCTTCATAACCGCCTGATCCTGGGCGCAGTGACGCTTGATCTGTTCGCCGTTCTGCTGGGGGGAGCTATCGCGCTCCTGCCCATCTATGCCAGCGATATCCTGCATGTCGGCTCTTCAGGCTTCGGTTTCCTGCGCAGTGCGCCGGCGCTGGGAGCTGTGGCGACGGCCCTGTGTCTCGCCCTGCGACCCTTGCGAAAACATGCCGGGCTGTGGATGTTTGCCGCCATCTCCGTCTATGGTGTGGTGACCATCGTTTTCGGCCTGTCGAAAATCTATTACCTGTCGCTGGTCTGCCTGGTTGTGCTGGGGTCGGCCGATATGGTCGGCAACTTCATCCGCCAGTCCCTGATGCAACTGACCCTGCACGACGATATGCGTGGCCGGGTCAGTTCGGTCAACATGATGTTCAACAGCGCTTCGAACGAGCTCGGCGACATGGAGTCGGGCTTTGTCGCGTCACTGGTGGGTGTCGTGCCGGCGGTGGTGATCGGCGGGGTCGGCACACTGGTTGTGGCAGGTCTGTGGGCGTGGAAATTCCCGAACCTGCGCAAGATCGACAACCTGCTCAATCTCAAGGATGAAACAGTGAAAGGTACCGCTTTGGTGGTGGCTGTTACCGAAGACGAGGCGTTTAAAAAGTCAGCATAAAAAAGCCCCGCAGTTTGTGACTGCGGGGCTTTTTGTTAAATTACGATGGTCCCTGCGCCGGGGCGGTTTCGGGGAAGCGGGCGCCGACCGTGGCGCCGACCGGGAAGGCTTCTTCCAGTTCGGTGATGATATCGGCATCAAGCACCAGATCATTAGCTGCCCAGTTCGATTCCAGATGCTTGACATGGCGTGTGCCGGGAATCGGCACGACGTTCTTGGACAGCACCCAAGCCAGCGACACCTGTGCCGTGGTGGTGTCGAGACGCCCGGCGATATCCTCGACAATGGCGCGGCGAGCAGCATTGACCTGCGCGGCATCGCCGTGGAAACGCGGATGGCGGTGGCGCACATCCTTGTCGTCTTCCGGCGTGGTGGCACCAGCCAGGAAGCCACGGCCCAGCGGCGAGAACGGCACGAAACCAATACCCAGTTCGCGCACGGCCGGCAGGATTTCGGCCTCTATATCACGCGTCCACAGCGAATATTCGCTTTGCAGGGCGGTGATCGGATGCTCCTTGTGGGCGCGGCGGATGGTTTCGGCGGCGGCTTCCGAAAGCCCGATGCCACCGATCTTGCCTTCGGCCTTGAGGCGCGCCAGTTCGCCGACCGTTTCCTCGATCGGCACAGTATTATCGACGCGATGGACGTAGTAGATGTCGATCTGCTCGACGCCGAGGCGCTTCAGGCTGCCTTCGAGTTGCAGGCGTGCATAGGCCGGATCGCCGGCGACGCGCTTGCCGTTGGCCCCTTCCGCCGAGACCCCGCCGCCGACAATGCCGAACTTGGAAGCAATGACCAAACCCTCGCGGCGGCCCTTGATGGCGCGGCCAACCAGATCTTCATTGTGACCATTGCCATAGACATTGGCGGTGTCGATGAAATTGATGCCCAGCCCGATGACGCGGTCGAGCGTTGCCAACGATTCCGCTTCATCGGCGTGACCGTAATTATGCGACAGGCCCATGGCGCCAAAACCCTGCCGTGTGACTGTGAATTGACCGATTTTAGGCATATGAGCCTCCTTCTGCGTGGTGAGTAATCCCTGTGTAAATGGAATAAAATGGGTTCCATGTCACGTTAGAAAGTCTAACCTCATTGATGATTTAATTCATATTGACCTAATATGATATGAGGCTTATCCCTGACGAAAAGGACCGCCCGGCGTACAGGACGCAGTGATCCGCAATCCCCTGAAAATCCAGAGATTCACATATGTCGTCATCGCTCCCGCTTGTCCGGAAACCGCTCAAATTCGGCTATACCTATTCGCCCAATGACATCTCTGACGCCTTCAATCCGGCCCAGCTGGCAGCGCAGGCAAAGCTGGCCGAAGCCGGTCGTTTCGACTTCATCCGCTTTACGGAACGCATTCTGTCGGGCGAAGGTGGCGAGGCCCGCACCGAACCCTTCACCACGGCCTCTTATCTCGCCACCCTGACGCGAAAAATCGGGCTGATAGCGCAGGCATCGACCAGTTATTACGAGCCATTCAACCTGGCCCGCCTGATTGCCTCGCTTGATCACGTTACCCACGGCCGCGCCGGCTGGGATGTCGCTACCGGCGCCAGCCGCGTTGCCCATGCCAATTTTAGCCAGGGTGAAAACAGCGCTGAGTCGCATCAAACCCGCGCCGTGGAAGTCATCGAAATCCTGCGCCAGTTATGGGACAGCTGGGAGGAGGGCGCCTTCATCCGCAACAAGGCGACCGGTGAATATGTCGATGGCAATAAGATTCACCCCATCCATCACAAGGGCGACCTGTTCCGTATCAAGGGACCATTGAATGTCGCCCGTTCGCCGCAGGGCCATGCGGTGGTCACCCAGGTCATCACCGACGATATCGCCGCCGATCTGGCGGTACGCGAGGCCGACCTGCTTCTGCTGACCGCCAAGGCGCCGGCCGAGTTGCGCGCCGAGGTCGACAGTCTGCGTGCCCGTCTGGCCGGCCGCAACGCACTGATTTTGGCGGCCTTTACACCGGCAGCCGATAATGGCCGTACCATCGCCGACCGGATCGAAGCCCTGGCTGAAACCGCCCAGCTCGATGGCGTCGACCTGCATTTCAATGCGCCGGGCGCCCTGGAAAAGTATGTCGCCGAAGTGGTGCCCGAACTGCAGACGCGCGGGCTGTTGGCCACCGAATATGCCCGCGACACCCTGCGCGATCATCTGGGCCTGACCGAGCCCGCCAACCGTTATGCCGCCGCTTGAGAGAGATCACCATGTCAGATAATAAACGCGAACTCCATTTTGGCCTGATGTTCTGGGCCAACGGCACCCATCCCTCCGGCTGGCGCATGCCGACAGCGCGCGAGACCGCACCTTTCGATATCGACTTCCTGCAAAAGGTGACGCAGATCGCCGAAGGCGCCAAGTTCGACTTCCTGTTCCTCGGCGACCGCCTGGCTTCCGATCCGGGTTTGCAAACCACCAATCCGTCACAGATGTCGCGTCTGGAGCCGTTCATTTCGGCGTCCTCCCTGGCAGCCGCCACCAGCCATATCGGTATCGTGGTGACCGCTAACCCGACCTATTACGACCCGTATAATATCGCCCACCTGACGGCGTCGCTCGATCACCTGAGCGGTGGCCGCGCCTCGTGGAATCTGGTCACCGGTGCCGATGAGATCGCCGCCGCCAATTTCAGCCGCGATGAGCACTGGGATACGGAAAAGCGTTATGACTGGGCCGATGAATTCGTCCAGGTGGCCAAGAAGCTGTGGGACAGCCGTGACAGCGACGAGGTCCGCCCCATCAATCACCGCGGCCGTTATTTCTCGGTCGACGGCCCGCTCGATGTTACCCGTCCGCCGCAAGGCCATATCGTCATCCTGCACGCCGGTACCTCGGACCGGTCGCGCGAACTGGGCGCCCGCGATGCCGATGTCATCTTCGCCGCTGGCCCCAATATCGAAACCGCCAAGGCCTATTATGACGACATCAAGACGCGGGCCAAAAAATACGGCCGCAAGGACAGCGACATCGCCATACTGCCGGGACTTCAGGTGATTGTGGCGCCGACGACCGAAGAGGCCGTCGCCATCTATGATCAGCTCAACAGCTTTGTCATCCTGGATTCCGAGGATACGCCGGAAGAGCACAAGCGCTACGGTGCGCTCGGCGGCAAAGGCAAGCGCAACCTATCGAATGTCTCGCGCATCATCGGCGTGGATGTGCGCGGTCATGCACCTGACGATCTGGTCGATCCACAGGTGCTGGCTGACAGCAATGAAGACGGCCAGCGTCTCTTCAAGGCCATTACCCGCCTGACGCGCCGAGAAGTCGCCGGCGAAAAGCGGATTACCTACCGTGATCTGATCCTGGCGGCCTCCGGTCAGATCGGCGGCGTGGTCGGTAATCCGGTGGAGGTGGCAGACCATATCCAGCACTGGTTCGAGGCCAGGGCCTGCGATGGCTTCAATATCTTTCCGGCTTATAATCCCGATACCGTCACGGCCTTCGCCGATCTGGTGGTACCGATCCTCCAGGAGCGTGGCCTCTATCGCAAAGACTACAGCGGTCCGACCTTCCGCGATCACCTCGGGCTTGAGCGACCGCAGAATATACTTGCCGCGCCGTCCGTGGCGGCTGAATAGGAGATTCTTATGTCGAGGCAGGACGTTCTGATCGAAGCGGTGGACTTGCAGGCCCGGCTGCGCGCCGGTGAAAAGCTGGTTGTGCTCGCTGTTGGAGATTCCGTTCACGAAGGCATTCCGTCTGCCGTGCCGGTCGATCCGGCGGATTTCACCGGTAACGGCGGCGGCACGAAAGGCGCGCGGCCCTTGCCGGAAATCGCCGATCTTCAGGTCAGGGTCCGGTCATGGGGCATAGATGACGACAGTCAGGTTGTGCTTTACGATTCCAATGGCGGCCTGTCGGCGGCACGCGGCTGGTGGACCCTGAAATGGGCCGGCCTGAAGGCGGTGCGCCTGCTCGATGGCGGCCTGGCGGCCTGGGAGGAAGCGGACCTGGGGTTCGCGACCCTGGCCCAGCCGCAGGGACAAGGCACGGCGATCCTGAGCGCCGGCCATCTGCCGCAGATCGACGCCGATCAGGCGGCCGAGTTTGCGCGTTACGACATCCTGCTGGATGCCCGCAACGGCAAGGCCTTCGCCGCCGGTCATATTCCCGGCGCGCGCAACCTGCCGGCGTCGGGCAATCTCGACGGCAATGACCGCTTCCTCTCCGGTGAAGCGCTTCACGCCCGTTACAGTTTCCGCGATGGGGCGCGGATCGCCGTATCGTGCGGTAGCGGCGTTTCGGCGGCGCATGACATCGCCGCCCTGGCCATTATCGGTATCCAGGCGCCGCTCTATGTCGGCTCGTGGTCCGGCTGGTCAGCCGATCCTGCGCGCCCCGTGGCGCTTGAAGCCGTATAATTTCTGGTCAGCTTGGCATCCGCACTGATCCGGCATATAGGAAAGGACCGTTCATGAAAGGACAAAGACGTATCGATGCTGTCCCAACGCTGCCGCTATGCGCTGAAGGCGATGCTGAACCTTGCGCGCGACACGTCGGGTCTGTCCAGGCAGGTCAAGGCGATCTCCATCGAGGAACAGATTCCACGCAAGTTCCTGGAAGGCATCATGTCGGAACTGCGCCAGTGCGGACTGGTCGAAAGCACGCGCGGCAAGACCGGCGGGTACCGGTTGGCGCGCCCCGCCGAACTGATCACCTTCGGCGAAATCATGCGCGACATGGACGGGCCACTGGCCCTGCTGACCTGCGTCAGTCACAATTTCTACAAGCGGTGCGAGGATTGCACTGATGAGAAGACCTGCGAACTGCGTCGGGTCATGTCGCGCGTCCGCCGCGAAGCCTCGGATATCCTCGACCGTACGACGCTGGCCGATGCGGTGGCCAGACCCGACCTTGGCGTTTTCTGACCTTTTCCTTCCAAGAGTTTTTCGATGATTTTCAAAACGATACCGCTGGTACCGGCGGATACCGTGTGGCTGACGCGCGGCCCGGTTCCGACCGTGACCGCCATCGGCCTGCATCGGGGCTGGTTCGACCAGGCCTTCGCCCGTCACGGTTTCCGTATGCAGACCCTGGAAGCCGCCAGCGACGCTGCCTTGCGCGCGCAGCATCTCTATCACGATATCAAGACCCTGATCCGGGAAGGCGGCAATGTGCTGCCCCTGTGGTCGCGCGCCCATAATCTGGCGACAAAGGGGTATGACAATACGGTGGTGGTGGGACTGACCTGGGTCGATGAGGTGCAGGTCCTGCTGGCGCGTCCGGGCCTGGACATGGGCAGCGGCGACCTGTCCGCCCTGAAGGGCAAGGTGCTGGGGCTTTCCAATGCCCCCGGCGAAATTAATCACTGGCGGGCCATGGCCCTGCGCGGTTTCGAAACGGCGCTTGACCTGGCCGGACTTGGCTTTGACGACGTGACTCTCAAGGATATCGGCGCGCCCGCGATCCGCTGGCAGGATCAGGCGCGTGTCGGCGGCACCGGCTCGGAAGTGACAGAGGCGGCCCTTCTGGCGGGCGAGGTCGATGTCATCTATGCCAAGGGCGCGCCGGCCATCGCCTTCCAGAAAAAACATAATCTCGATGTCGTGCTCGATATCAACTCGCTCGATGACCCGCAAAAGCGCGTCAATAACGGTACACCGCGCATCGTCACGGTGCACCGGCATTTCCTCGACGATCATCCCGAACTGGTGGTGGCGCATTTGCAGGTCCTGCTGGCCGCCGGCGGATGGGCGCATGCGCACCCCTCCGGTGTCGAGGCCATTCTGGGCGCCGAGACCGGCACGCCGGTGGAAAATGTCCGCCGCGGTTACGGACCGCGCCTGCGCGACAGTTTCGACGTCAACCTGACCGAGGCGCGCATCGCCGCCTTGCGGAGCCAGGCCGATTTCCTGCACCGTCATGGCCTGATCGAACAGGCAGTCGATGTCCGGTCTTGGATAGACGCCGGGCCTCTGCTTAAGGCCTTTGCCGAACCGCTGTCTTTTGAAGATGCCAGTGTTGGTAACTCATGAGCAAGGCGCCCTTTATTGTCGGATTCGGCGGCACCACACGTCCACGATCGACCAGCGAGAAACTCGTGGCGGCCGTATTGGAGGAAGCCAGGGTACTCGGCGCGCGCACCGAACTGTTCGGGGGCGAGGCCCTGGCCGCCCTGCCGCATTACGCGCCGGAATATCCCGGCCGCACGCCGGAACAGACGGCGCTGCTGGAGGCCATCCGGCAGGCGGACGGCATTGTTATCGGCACACCCGCTTATCATGGCGGTGTATCGGCACTGGTCAAGAACGCCATAGACCTCCTGGCTGACCTGCAAGACGACGAACGGGTCTTTCTGGATGGTCGGCCCGTCGGCATTGTCGTCGCTGCCGGTGGCTGGCAGGGCGCCGGCGTGACGCTGTCGGCGATGCGCGACATTGTCCATGCCTTGCGCGGCTGGCCCACGCCCGTGGGGGTGGCGGCAACCAGCAGCAGTGTGTTCGATGCCGAAGGACGGATAACCGATTCCGCCGTGGCGAAGGCGGTTGCCGCGCAAGCCCAGCAATTGACCGGTTTTGGCATCCGGCCGTTCCACAACCATGCGCACGCGGCCGTAGCGTTTTAATTTCCGGAAGAGATAATGCGTAAGGAGGACTGTGGGGCTGCGTACCCATGTCCTGCGCCTTCTGAGTGCGCTTTTCCCAAAATGTTTGTCAAACGTTTACACTCTGTAGCCGCCATTTGCCTATGTCGACGGAGATGTCTATGATTGGTCACAGAAACGCCTTATGTAGGCTCAAAGCTCTACTAACTTGGACGGGAATAGATCCGAAATAGCTGGCGCGGTACAGCATTTCATAAAAAAGTACAGCAATGCTGTACTTTTCGCATCGTATCTATTGTTTGGGTAAAATCATCGTGTCTGTGAAGTTCGTAACATATTGAAAAATATTGCAAATCATTTATAAATTCGTGTATTGGGCACTGTGTGCTTCTTCAGTCTATCCAGTTATATTTTTTGGCTGTAAGTTTGTTATATTATGCAAATAAATCAAACGCTTATTGCGTCAAAATTTAGCGTTGCGCCGATGATGGACTGGACGATTTTTTTGTAATTTTCACTGAAAACCTAAATTCATTCAGTTGCTTATAACTGTGGGTTAAAACATGCTGTACTTTTTGCAGTACCGAAATGCCCTAAACAGGAGCAAATCAGGCCAGATAAGGTCAAGCGCCGAAAATTAAAAAGGTAATATAAGGCCACTTTTGCAAAAATGTGCTCGGAATAGAGGCTTTGGGCCAAATTCACTCGCGCAGAATTTGGTGACCAGCTTTTACGGTAAGGCGAGTTCTTTTTTGCTGGGAGCGCGATTGGTTTACGGCGAGGAGCGCAATCCCCACAACACAACCTTTCAAACGCCCGTGTCAGAGCTCTTATAACTAAATCGAACGCTTCTTGGCTATTCCACGCTTGGGTGTGAACCGGTATCTGGCGAGCTGTTGCCTAAGTCCGTCTTTGCAACTGCGGCTACATACGCCACTTTCATAATAATTCAAGTGCTTGCCGGGAGTGCGTGAGCCTTGCCTGGCTGCGCACCTGTCCAGATACTTCATTCCTGGGTCAGCGACGAATCCCATTAAATAAGGTGTCCGTCCTTATCACCATGCGGACTTAGAATAACATGTGGCTTTTCACTCTTTTGGCCATTTCATCGCACGGTGAAAATGGCCAAAAGAGTAAAATTCTCCTAAGTTAAGCTGGCCCGTTGAGATACTAATGTCTACTTTTGGCCCTTAAGAGACATGAAACCGAAACGGGGTTACCCAGAAACCGGACATCGAGCAGGGGGGCTTGCCAAACGTTTTGTCGCCGGCGATTGACGCCTGGTGTCACCGATATTGGACCATTGATCCGTCGGCGCCGTCTGAAAGGTTACGAGACGATCGAGTCTTACCATTCTGGGTCCTAACCTTTCAGATCATGCTCGGCCATACTGGAGCACGGAGAGTTAATTTTCGCACCCGAACCTTTGAGGCCGCATAAACCTGACGGCTCTCGGTCTATTTGGCGACATATTGCTTCGCGTGAGAGGAAAAACACTTGGTAAACCTGTTGCTCTTGGTCATCGGGCAGCGCTCCTAGGTCACTAATCTCGTGGCGACAACCATTTCTCCCGTTTTATCAGCAGAGCTCAATCGCTTTTTCTCTCCATGTATACTTATGCAATCGTGTGGAAATTTGGATGCATCGAGATAAACATGTATATAATCCCCGCGGTTGGCCAAAGGCCTAAACTGTTTGCGAATATTGCAAACAGGAGATTAGGACAATGCCTGCAACCTTGCTGAATTTCAGTACGATAGCCAGCCTGACTGCGGCTTCAATTACCGGCTTAGCCGATGGAGATTTGGCTTATATAACAGATCCCCGTCGAGGCGGCTTTTTTCGCTGGACCAACTCGGATGTGACTACTGAAGTTGGCTGGGAAACACCGGGCCAAGTCTGTGCATTCTATGCGCCTGATAGCACCAGTGGTGGAAGTGGTGCATGGGTAAGGCAAGCTTATTTGGAAGGACGTCCGACAAATGTTGAATGGGCAGGGGCCGTTGGCGATGGCACAGGCGCTACAGGCTCTGGCATCGATAATAGAAGTGCGTTCCAAGCTGCCATCTTGTTTGCAGCACGGTCCAACGGCAGCTTATTTGCTCCCTCGGGCATCTATCGAGTTACAGGACGGATGGAGTTCGACCACAGCGATTTCGATATTCGCGGGATCGATTTTGAGGGGGTTATGCCGAGCGCGACAATCGGATCCGGCCCCAACACGCCGGCAACGGGAACGTGGCTCCACTTTGATCATTCGGATTACGGCATTTCTTTCCGGGATGATGAAGTGCCTGGCAACAGTAATAAGTTTTTCAGGTTATCTAAGCTGGGGTTCTGCCGAAGCCAACCGACGCCTGCGCCGGCCTGGACACCAGCTGCACACAATGCAGATATCCGCGTGGAATATAGCGTCATCGTCGAAGACCTCATGCACCTCAATTCGACCAAAGGATACCACATACGGTCAGCCGGAACACTTCAAGCGTCTCGCGTCCGCGGCCAGTTTTTTAGCTGCGGTTTCGAAGTTGAACGTTCATCGGATGTTCAGCGCTTCCACGATATTCACGCCTGGCCTTACTGGTCGACGGACGTCAATGTCATCGGATACACAATCGACAATCTGATTACGATAAAAGTCCGCCGGGCAGATGGACTCAAGGTATCAGACCTTTTTAGTATTTTTCACCATCGGCTTGCTTTGCTGAAGGACGAGAACGGCGACCTCTCTGGTGCCGCCGGCTTTTCATTCGAAAGGTGCTATAGCGACGGCGCTGGCGGCGGCATTGAACTTCTATGCGATTATTACCGTGCGTATGGGAGCATTACAGACTTCCTGCACAATTGTGATGCATCGCTTCGTGGATCAGGACCAGCCATCCATATTCACGGCTCTCAAGCGACGAATGTCACCATCCTTGATCACGAGGTTACGAGGGCGATGGATGAGTGCCTACTCGTTGAGGGGGCGGGGCATGCAGTGACATATCTGCCTCGACGCCTAGCGGTATGGAATCGCAGCGCAGCCGGTCATGCCTCGATCAAGGCCGACGGTGGAGCAACTATCGAGTTACTGAGGATACCGGACACCGATAGCAGCGGCACTCTGTATTCAACAGGTACGAACGGAACAATCACGTTCCCAACGCGTTTTGCTTTAGGTAAATCAGCTGTCTCGTCAGGCGGATTTTTGTCCCGACGAATTAGTGTAGCGAATGATACGGTTGCAACTTTCACAATGCCAAAAGGTGATTTTTCGGGCAATATTTCCATTTCGCCTGTTGCATCCCCCTCGAACGACAATCCTGCAGTTATCTTCTGGGCGCGCGCGACGGCCAGCCCGGTTATTTCAAAACTGGCCAGTACTCCGGCCAGCCCAACTAACTTCGTTCTTACTACGGGTGCATTAACGGGTACGACAGGCGCAGTCGGCAATGTGACAATGTCCGTCCACATCGATGGCTTACTTTATATTGAGAACCGATCGAGTTCGTCACGATCATACAATATTACTTTGTTTGGTGGATAAGAAGAATGCCTGGATACGGTCGGACATCGCCAATTCGACCGTATTTAACAGCCGTGAGCGAGTTATAACGAAGCTATACTTCTACGCCAAGCATCGGCAATTATTCCAGCAGACCGTTGTTGAGACATTCTCATTGAGTACTTTTCAAACGCTTTGATGCGAAAGCTTGAAACGGCCGACGCCACCGAGTTATATATCGGCATCCGCGAACGGTGAAGAATATCCTGCGCACCTTAAGCGATTAGAAATGGTGCCTTCAGTTTAGCACATTATCTAGTACATAAATTTTCCAAATTTCTGGACTTGTCCGTCCTCTTGATTTCGACGCGTGCTATGACTGGTTTGACGCCTGACGGTTACCAGGCATCTTATGTTCCGAAGCTCTCCACAGCCTTCCATTCGGATGACTTGCTAAGATTTACCGATAATACCATTCGCAACGGAGGAGCGTTAGATGCGGCAATTAATGCAGCACCGGCGGGCCAAACCATAGTTACGGTTACCCCCCAGTCTTGTCGGTGATTTAGGCGCGACGAACATGGAGCGCAGACAGCCGGAGTTACGGTTACCCCCCAGTCTTGTCGGTGATTTAGGAGTTGATCTCGGACGAGGAGTTCAGAGATATGGTAGTAGTGGTAATATTAAAAATAGGTCCTCCAGTAATGATTTCAAATTTGCGAAGTGCCCAAGGAACATACAAACTAAATACGACAACAAGGAAATGGGAAACAATTACCGTCTTCCCATCAAATTAAGGTAGTGGTCAAAATGGCATATGTTGAGAATGTGTTAATATCATTGTTTTCTCTTGACACAGGATTGTCCGATGATGGGATAGCTCGACAATTGGAACAAATTCGTACTAATTCTGATTCTCGGGAGAGAGCTGGAATAAAAGCTGAATTGGAAAATCTTTACACCGACTCAGCTACAAATTGGATCAACCTTTTGGAAAACGACGATTACGAAGTATATCCAGCTTCAAGCCAGGATGACGGCAAGCGGTTCATAACTGAACGCCTTTGGAATGTGCTTTTTCCTGATGAACGACGGTAGCTGTCGCCGTAATTTATCGCCGCAGAGACAACACTGGCGGGAGACCTTGCGCCCGGCTTCTATCGGGCCAATCCGGCTGAGCTTCGCTTCTCCCAAACATCAACATGAGTGCCCGAGATGCGCTTGCCGCAGGAATCTGGGATACTCGCAATATTTACCGGGCTGATGGACTTTACACACCTCAAATTCGATCCAGCTTACAGGATGTGATAAGATTGAATAAAGCAAACCACCCAACGATCTTTGTAAAGGGCGGGCAATGAGCGAATCGTATCAGCATAACCTCGACGATTTGCGTCGTGAAATCCAAATCGGAGGAGCGAGCCCATCAGTAATCGACGAGCTTGTTGATGCCTTGCTTTCCGAAGGTGGCGCTTCTTTAGCCGAAGATTTGATCGCACTACTGTCCGACAAGGCGGAATATGATGAAGGTATGTTTCCATAATCCACGCCGCTGAATCGCTGGATAAGACACCTTACGGATCATATGTGTCAGCGATACTGTCAGTCTTCCCAACGCTCTCTGCGTCATCGCCACGCTGGGCGTCAATTATTCTCATGCGGGTGATGAACAGCGATCCAACTCGGCATGAACTCGTCCGCCAGCTTCGCGAAGCTCCATCGTCGATCAAGGAATCTATGCGCACGATGTGCGAACGGATTAATGGTGTCAGCTCTGGGTTTTTAAGCAAAACTATCCCAGTCATAGTGGCTTGCTCATAACACCGGCTGATACGGCTGCGTCGTGTTGTCGCGATGGCGTTAAGGCCAATAATGTCAGAATTGAACATAGCGGAAATACCGTTTGAAGATGGAACAATTCATTACCGGTATGCCCGGTATACGTCAGCGGACGGAACTCGATGGATTAGGCATGGATTATTCCGTTGTTATTCATCCTAACGGTGAACTTGCGTCTGAGGGGACGTATAAGGATGGGCTGGAGCATGGTCTTTGGACTGATTTTCACCCCAATGGACAGATCGCTGTGAAGGGGCACTACGAAGACGGTAAAGAGGTGGGAGTCTGGGAATTTTGGGACGCAGATGGCTCTCCCGGCAGTAAGTGATATTGCTGCGCAGGGGGAGCCTACCCATCGGAACCGGTTCATAATACCGGCTGATACGGCTGTGTCGTATTGGCGCGATGGCGTTGACGGAAGGACTGGGCGTCGAACGGATGCTCGAAGATGAACTGGTATAGGTCGTTGCCGGTCTGCTGTGCGGCCCAGCGCCATTCGGTCAGTCGCTCACCAATCCTCGGCTGCGGCGATCTCCTGCGGATTGCCCCTGAACACCACGACGATCATTGGGCCTCCAGCAGATTGGCGAGCAGTTGGGCGCTCGCGTTGTTACAGAGCGGTCTCAATATCTGGGTGAAATACAGACTGCTAGGCAGTTGGGTGATCTAGGTGCACGTAGGACACTTATTCAGGATTATTTGGGTGAGCGGAATTACTTGGTCGAGAATTACTACACCAAACCGTATGGAGCTAAGTGATGTTATTTCCCGAGGACCCCAAGCAGCGGCCCCAACTTTGGGAAGCGTTGAGTAACCAGTTGGCTCATCAATCTGTTATCCAAATTGTCAATCGCGGCGAGGGTATAGTTGCATTTGACGAAAGCTCTAGGGGGTAAGCCTTCAATCGTGCAATATGATGGATTTATTGTCCATAATGATTGGTTCTGTGATGGCAACGATCCAAGATATAGCCAAGGCCACTCGACATTCGACAGCGACCGTCGACAGGGTCCTTAACAACAGGCCTGGCGTTCGCGAAGCCACACGACAGACAATCCTGAAGGCTGCTGCTGAACTAAAATATGCGCGGGCCATGCCAGCATCTCTGGGCTTTGATTTCGTACTCCCGCGTACCGGTGAGTTTATGCGTAATCTGGCTGAACATCTTGGCAGAATGCCGAAAGAGCAAGACGTCGGCCAGCCAATCAATGTCCATCTTATTGACTATGATAAACCTGATGCGGTGGTCGCGTTGCTTGATCGGTTACGACATGAAACGGCGGGTATTGGGCTGGTTGCGCTCGATCATATCCTGATCCGGGAAGCGCTCAAAACCTTGATACACCGGAATGTACCTGTGGTGACACTCCTCACGGATATCTCAAGCCTACCGCATCAGGGATATATAGGGATCGATAATCGACTGGCAGGGCGATTGGCGGGACATTTAATTGGCAAATTCCTTCCGGTAGAAGCAGGCAAGATTGCCGTTTTTACTGGGTCGCATGCTTATCGTGGCCACGAAGAGCGTGAGATGGGCTTCAGAAGCATAATCAAGGAAAACTTTGCTCATCTGCAAATTCTTGATGCCCAGGAGATAGGGGAGAGCGGCGAGTCCGGTCGGGACCTCACAGAAGCCCTGATCGCCCGAGAGCCCGATCTGGTGGCCATCTACAATATAGGTGCGGGGAGCCAGGGCGTAGCGCAGGCCCTGGAGGGCCATTCATCCGATCGGAAACCGGTTTTTATCGCACACGATCTGAGCGCCGAAGATAAAGCACAGCGGGGACCACCCTGGATTTCCTGACCGTATTTCCGCAACTGTATCTCCCATCAACCAACTGCGCTCCTGCTTCGTTTTAAGGCGTACGTTTGTGCCCTTCCCGTAAGGTGCTGAGGCCGACATGGCCCGAAAATTAATCCGGAACTATGGTGTTATGTTCATAGAATTATCATTGTCTGGTTTCGGGCATGCAAACAATCGGCGCCCACATGTCGCCTTTGGGCGCCTGACGGTCTGAGCACCTAACACCGCCAGGCGCAGTCTCGATTACAGGTCGAGTTGCTCGGCCATTTCTATTGCGTCATCAACTTCTATACCAAGGTATCTGACAGTGCTCTCCAGCTTCGTATGGCCGAGCAATAGTTGCACGGCTCTTAGATTGCCAGTCTTGCGATAAAGCTGTGCGGCCTTCGTGCGACGCATTGTGTGGGTGCCATACATTGTCGTTTCCAGGCCGATGCTTTCAACCCAGTGATGCACAATACGTGAATATTGCCTTGTTGAGATATACGGCCGCTGCCGGGAGCGGCCCGGGAAGAGATATTCTGAGCTGGCGGGAGGTATCAGTTCCAGCAGGTGCTCAACAGCCAATCGGGTGTGTTGCGTAACTTCAAATTGGACGGGTCTGCCCTGGCCACCAATCTGACCCGCGTTTCCGTTGGTTGCTCCGGTGGCTCCGGGTGATTACTTTCGCCTTCGTGAGCGTTATCGGCCTGCGGTGCAAATGCAAAGGCTGACAACGGCGTTGCCATCGGGGCGACAATAAGCATGATTATTTTGCGCATGTCCCCCTCCCCCCCCCCCCCCACCCCAGACACACAAATCCCCATCCGAAGAAAACCCGACACAACTACACCCTCGATGCCTCGCGCATCGCC